>Ga0182024_10010402_pt1 | contig 18951 bp, 16 predicted proteins | sample P32metaG_FD_120480 | JGI IMG/M metagenome (GOLD analysis project Ga0182024, IMG submission 120480) | Permafrost microbial communities from Stordalen Mire, Sweden - P3-2 metaG (Illumina Assembly) | ecosystem: Environmental > Terrestrial > Soil > Wetlands > Permafrost | place: Sweden: Stordalen... | reverse complement strand
TCAACTCCCCCCGCCTCCACCATTTTTACATCTTTGTTTTCAATTGCTTGGCGGGTTTGATTTTCCCGCGTAACTTCTGCGCACCCTTCGTTCAAGATGTAAGGCATCTTTGAGATTGGTCCCGTGGCAAGAATCCAACGCAATTCCCCTTGTCCTTGTGGCTCATACAAGAAATGCTGTGGCGCCGTCACTAATAGGCCCCCGCCCAGAGGAAAAAGTCCCGTGCTCGCATATCCGGGCGAAACTGGAAACTCTGGGAATAATCTATTCGATTCCGGCCAGCCAGAATTTTGGACTGGGACTTCTTGAATTCTGCCGAAGCACAATGCCCGATTACTCATGGCCCAAGCGGAAGTTATGGCGAAGCAGGAGGGTATGGCGGGAAGGCGTGAGGCCGTAATCGGTGGAATAAATGTATTCGGCCAGAAAATTGTGCGAGAATCGCCACCCGACTCCGAAATCCGAGGAATTGACGGTCAAATGGTTGCCGGTGATTTGGTTGAAAGTATTTTGGCTGCCGCCATCGAGAAAAGGTTCAAGAAAGACCAAGATCGTCTGGTTCTGACTGGTTTGCGTGAGAGAAAGCAAGGAAGCACTGGCAAACAATTTCCTCCAGATATCCGCCTGAACGGCGGTGTGCGCGGAATAGAAGCGGATTTGATTGCGATTGGTACTCAACAGATTACCTGAGTCGCTCGCCGATTGGCTTTCTTTCGTCCACGCCGAACCGGCGGCAAAGTCAAATGCAAAAAGGATCCGCTTGCCCGGAGCATAGCCCAATCCGGCACTGGCCACGGCGCGCGAGGTTCGCTCCGGGCCAACCTGATTGTCGCCGCTTGGCCCTTGTGCAATCTCGTTTTCATTAGCGAAGATGAGATCGCCTTCCAAGCCGTAAAACAATCGGCGAGTCAATGGGCCGCGTAAGAGCGCGCGGACTTCCGATGAAGAGCCGCGAGTCAGTTGATTCGAATTGACTGCAAGAGGCTCGGTTGCAGAGGCGCCCAAACTATCGTCCTCGTTGGAAACTACCTTGCCGTAATGATATTCCACACCGAATTTGTGCCCGCCGGAAAAAACGTGCGTCAGACCGGCCACGATTTCCGAACGCCTGATGGTGGAAGTAGAAGCAAGATTCGCTCGCGGTACAAGTCCAGTTTGCGTGGCTTTCGCAGTGGCATCGAAAAGGGATCCGCTATCCCAAACCTGAGTGAAAGCAAGACCGAAACTCGTGCCCCGGCTGCTGCCGAATGCATGGGCTATCATCAACGAGATGTTTCCGTAAGTACTCCGTGTGGATCCCGAAACGGCAGTCGCGCCCAGTAGACCTTGAGAATGCGCATTCCAGCTATCGATAGACAGCGATTGTATGGTGCCGTGCGAAACATCAAAACTTCCCCCCACGACGGAGTTCAGCTGAGGCAACGGCACGAACAAAGTCCCTTGCGGTGACCATGCGTAGTTCAAGGGCACGTCCGAAAAGGATTCCGGGACTGCGGCACTCGATCCGCTCGTATGGGCGGCGCTTAAGGAGGGCATCATCAATACCTGTCCCTCGGCCGCCGAGAACTCAGTGGCATACGCAGGATTCTGAATACTATCGAGGTGCGGATCCGAGAAGGCCAGGAAGACCGCCGGGGCCGCGGTTTCCGCGGGCTCAATTAGGCTGTCGCTGTATTGCTCATAAATGGCTGCGGCGTCCCCGATTTCCCGCCTACTTTCTCTCGACCTATCTTGGGCATATTCCGTGCTGCCCGGCCCAAGAAAGGTGATGGTTTCGTTGGGACGTACAATCACACTGCTCCCCGGCCCGACCACAACCGTATGACTCGGGTTGCTCAGGCTGCTTACCTCAACCTCACCGACCGAAACGCTCACTTCGGTGGAACCCGAGTCCTGCACAATTACATCGAAATCCGTGCCTCGCACCGCAATTGAGGCCGTCGGGCTGTTCACCCGGTAGGGATTGGGTCTTCCGGCGAAGTGGGTGATCTTGAATTGAACGCGGCCTAACAAAACGGCAAAAGACTCGAACAACGAACCGGCGGCAGTGCTGTTTTGAAACAAAATACGCGAGCCGGGCCGCACGATGAGGACGCTGCCATCGGTCATTTCTATAACTACGTGCCCTCCTCCACGGGTATCAATTTCATCCCCGGGCGCGATTTGCTGTCCGCGCTCAACCGGATGTGCTGAACTGGCTGCACTGGAGCAAATTGCCCCGCCGGATACGTTGGCAACACGTGCTTCAACTTCTGGAGATTGAGCGTGGAGGGCAGAGATAGCGGTGAGAACCAGCAATGCACACAGCAAAATCCTCAACAGCGCGTTGAGCTGCGCGCTTCGGGAAGGGGGCTTGAAGGGAAAGAGGGAGAGACTCAATCTTCCTCCCGAATTTCCTGATGTAACCAATCAGCGTCTCCCGCAACCTCATCGGCCTTAGCTTCCCGTCCTTCCTCCTCGGGAGGAAGAAGCCGGTATTCCTTTGCTAAGCGGTAAATCGTGCGGGGATGCAGACCAAGCAATTCTGCAGTACGATACCGATCCCCTCCGGTGCGGTGGAAGATTAGAGTCAAATACCGGCGTTCCAACTCCTTCATCGTCGGTTGATCCACCGCGAGGGAATTCAACGGAGCCAATTCGGCGGGTGACGAGCAATCTGCGCGTAATACTACGATCTGAGGGGGTAGACAGTCAATGGTGATGGGCCCTCCCGAACACAACGCCACGGCCCGCGTCAGCGCGTTCTGCAGTTCGCGCACATTTCCTGGAAACGGGTAATTTTCCAGCGCACCGATGGCTTCCGTGCTGAGTTGCAGCGACTGAGGTTGCCCGCTGGCCTGTTGCAGAAAGTGACGAATCAGCAGCGGGATGTCTCCGGGCCGTTCCCGCAAGGGCGCAAGTTCGATTGTAAGAACGCTGAGACGGTAATAGAGGTCTGAACGAAAGCTCCCGGCTTTCATCAAATCCTGGATGGGAATGTTGCTCGAACCGATGACCCGAACATTGACGCGATACGTCTGTGTCGATCCTACGCGCCGGACTTCGCCTGTCTGCAGAACGCGGAGAATGCTGGCTTGAAAGGCGGCGCTGGTGGAAGCCAGTTCGTCCAGAAAAAGTGTGCCGCCCTCGGCCGCTTCAAACAAACCGATACGATCCGCGATGGCGCCGGTAAACGATCCCTTGGCGTGGCCAAACAGTTCGGATTCCAGCAAGGTGTCCGTCAGCCCCGAACAATTTACGGCGATGAACGGTTTATTCGCTCTCTGGCTGAAATCGTGAATTGCGCGCGCCACTAACTCCTTACCAGTCCCGGATTCCCCCAGAACCAGTACGGTGGCATCCGTGCGGGCGGAATAGGCAATCAGCTTATATACGTTCACCATTGCGGTGCTGCGTCCAATCAATCCTGACTTTGAAAATTGGTCCGCAAGCGTGGCTGTGTTGATCGCGACCATCGCACCGGCATCTCGGCGCGCATCCAAGTAACGCAATAAGAGAGCGGCAATTTGAGCCACTTCAAATGGCTTTGCGATGAAATCGTTGGCGCCCTCGGCAACCGCCCGTACGGCAACGTCCAACGATCCGTGGGCCGTCATAAGGATGATGATGATGTCAGGGTTGCTGGCTCGAAGTTTGTGGGCAAGGTCCAGGCCGTCACCGTCTACCATAAATACATCGCTGATAACGGCATCTACGGCTTCAGTGCGCGCGACTTCCAGCGCTTCGCGTCCAGTGGACGCGCAAGTCACGCGAAAACCACTGAGTTCCAAACCCGTTTGCAGCAGGTAACGGATGGGAACTTCATCGTCCGCAACGAGAATATGATAGCCCTTATTAATCATTCCGTTATGCTGATGCAATCAATCGTACGAGTCGGGAAATCGCTAAGGCATAAGTATAATCCGCGCATTCTAAACAAGAACTGGCCGGTTGTTTAAGACTTTTCTTATTGTTGCAAGGGCAAGCATAAGGTAAATATTGATCCCTTTCCACGGATACTTTCCACGGTCGCTCGTCCATGGTGCAATTCCGCGATTTCGCGCACCAGGGTCAGCCCGAGGCCGGTGCCTGGCGGTCCATCTCCTCCAACACTGGGTGCACGGTAGAACTTCTCGAAGACATGAATTAGGTCTTCCGGAAGAATTCCGGGGCCCTCATCGCTCACCTCGATGATCAGTGCGCTTGAACTCGTACGAGTGGTAATGAATACCTTACTATCATGAGGACCGAACTTGATCGCATTCGCCACCAGATTCGTTACCGCACGGGCTATTAGATCGGAGTCCACTTGCACCCAAGGGGAATCGTCCAAAAAGCGCCGCACAAGTTTGATGTCGCGACCGGTCGCAAGTGCGTCCAGTAATGACACGGTATGCTCGATGAGCTCAGGGATGCACACGCGCGTCAGCCGAACAGGTCGCATTCCCGCTTCCAGGCGGGCAATGTCCAAATAGTCGTCGATCAAATGTGCCATCCGCTTTGCTTGTTCGTTCATCGCGAGGTGCATCCTGCGTTGCTGTTCAAGGTCCGGTTCGAACGTTAAGAGCAGTTCGCTGAATCCCTGGATGGCGGTCAACGGCGTCCTCAGCTCGTGCGTAACCAGGGACATTACATCATCCTTAAGTTGTTGCAATTGATTCTGCTTTGTAACGTCCGAAAAAGAGGCCACCAGACCGAAAGCGCGACCCGATACGCCCGGTCCGTCCGAGACATGTGAAAGCCGGATCATGTAGCGACGCGCTGGAGGGTCGCCAATCTCGAGTTCGCGCTCGACAGGTGCCCGGTCTACCAGAAGCCGCACCAATGTTTCCCGCTTGTCGAGACACTTCACACGACTATTGAGCCGTGCAAAGAGGTTGCTGCCGCGCAGGGCGTCTTCCGATATCCCGAAGACTTGCCCCGCGCTCCGATTGGCAAAGAGAATGTTCCCGTCAATTCCAGCAACGATCAGCCCATCTTCGACCGAGCGCAGCGCTCGATCGACGAAGTGCAACCATTGCATCAGCCGGTCTTGCAAGGCGGCAACCGCCCGGCTTTTCCATTCAATGCCATGAGGCAACCGCCAGAGCGGATTGCGCCGATTGGCTTCCACACCAGATTGATCCATTTGCAAATGGAACTGACTGCCATTCAAATTGGCGATGTAATCGGAGGCAATTTCCGTGCACAGGAGCAGTGATTCATCGGTCGGTGGTTGGCCTTGGGGATACCCCAAGAAGAGCGTATCCACGGCAGGATGATCCCCATCCCGGGCAAGCCGGAGCGCCAAGGCTCGCATCGCGGATCCCTCACCAACGTCCTTTTGGATCTGGAAATATTTCGCCGCCGGTTCTTCGTGTGCCACCGCATTGGTAGACGGGGTCTGGCTGGCCGCCGTGAATGCCAAGGCAGCGCCACGCGGTACCCATCCATCTTCCGCGAATGTCAGGGGAAGACCTTGTTGGGCGACAATGCGATAGTCGGCCTTTCCATTCTTTCTCTTTAGTTGGGCCAAGATTGCGACGGAGGTTGCGCCGGTAATCTCCGCGATCAAATCCGCCGGAACTGGATAAAAATCGGGTACAGAAATTCCTTGCGGGGAAAGCGTAAATTCCTCGCCTTCGCACGACAACTCGGCAATGGACGTGTCGAGATTTACGCTCGCAGCCAGTGTGCGGCGCAATAAGGTGAGTGGCGTAGCAACGATAAACGAAACCAACATTGGCACAAGCGGCGGCACAATCAGCCAGTACTTGAAGGAGGCGTAAGAACTCAACAACAATGCCCCAAGGAAAACAACCACCGCACCCACCTGTTTGATCGTCTCGAAGCGGCCCTGTGCGATCGCCAGAAGTCCAACGATCAGGGATGCCACCAGCGCGCTGCAAACTAGCGCGAGCCAGTCCGGAGTTTCCCTGTAGAACCGCGCGCGCAGGATTGTATCCACGGCATTGGCAAGGACTTGGACGCCTGGCACGAATGTCCCATTCTGGTTGCCGCCATCGCTCTCCAGATGCGTAAATGGCGAGGCTACGTGGTCGCCAAGCGACGACGCTGTGGCGCCGATGAGCACGATTTTGGCGCGCAGCTTTTCCGGAGGCACACGACCGTCCAGCACGTCGGCAAAACTATATGTGTATTGCGCGAATGATTCCGTGGAACCCGAATAATCGATGATCATTCGGTCGGCGCGCACTACAGTTGATGGTGCGCCGCTGCTACGAATGCCCATTGGTGTGCTAACGGCAGGCTGCGCCCGGATGAACCGATCGCCAACGATTATGCCATTTGGCACTTGGCGAACCCGATCCGGCGTCACACGATCTGCCACGCGAATGGTCTCAACAGCCAGCGCAGGCAGAATTACTCCATAATTATCTACTTCGTTGAGTAACAGGTCACGCGCTACACCATCGGTATCGGTTAAGACATTGCTGTGCCCAATGCCCGCGGATGCCATTTTGATAGCGGGCAACGGTTCGAGCCAAGCGATAGGGGTCGAATTGTCACCCGAGTCTATGAGCTGCGCGGCAGTAACCACGTTGCCCGCGCGCGCGATGGCCGCCGCGAGCGCCTCGTCGTCCACGGCAGTCGTCAATTCACTATAAAGAATGTCCAGTGCAATGACTTTCGGTTGCCCTCGGGCGATGATATCGAGAGCTCGCGCCATTCTTGACCGGGCCCACGGAAATCGGCCCAGCCGGGCGATACTCGGTTCGTCGATCGCCACGATCGCGATGTCGTCTGGCGCGGCGAGCGAGCCTCGCGTGCGCATGAGCCAGTCCTGAGCCTGAAGTTGCAGACCTGGTGCATGCCACTCGACGAGCATTCCCATGATTGCCGAAATAACCACAATCGCGATGACCGACACGGCGCGGGGTATGCGTGGAGATCGCCTCGATCTATCTCTAAGAACAGTCATGGTGGTCACGCATGATGGATAGTGTACGTTAAAGGCCGCAGAGGCGCTCAAACACAACGGCTGCACCAAAGAATGCAGTAACGCGCAAACGAAGCGGAGCAATTTGGAGGCCAGATTTGCCATTGTCCAGACAGGCAGCGTAAGCCGTCCATATCTTTCCTTTTCCTTGGATGGTGTATCGGCGACCTCACTTGATTAGGAACAATTTGTCGAACCCTCAACCTATTTTGTGACAATTTGCCACCCTGAGGAGGGGCGGCCTCTCCAAACCCGATGTTCTGAGCCCTCCAAACAATCGGGTTCTGTCAGAGGCATCAACCCCTGAATCTTCATGTGATCGTCAAGACGGCACCCAAGTGAGTCGGCTATTTAATTGAGCCATAAGTGCTTTCACCCACCTGAATTGAAACCACTAATTTATTAGGATGGTAAAGTTGCACCTTCAATTAAAAACTGTGACCCCCGCAGTTATTACGCCCGGACGCGGTCGCCTGCCCATTGCGGGAATTGGCCGCGAAATTGCTCGTCGCTAGGTCGTGCTCCGAATCATGTCCACTTAAGCTCGGAAAGGGGTCTCCAAAGTGCATCGTCTTGCGGCTCTCTGGATTTTGGCTGCTAGGGCGAGAATTGCGATGAACACCTTCGTACCTGCAAAAGGTGGTCCGGTGAGTCCCTAAATACGATCCAGGAAAAGAATCTGTAGTGAAACTGAGATCGAATGAGCAGCCTCCGGGCCGAAGCATCGCAGCCCGGGAACTCAACTTGAAAGCCGGGCGACTGAATGTCAGAAGCAGCTGAAATTCAAGGCGCCGGGGGAGAGGTCAATCTGGATACACCGCGACGTTTCTGGATCGATATTGACAATTCCCCACATGTCCCCTTTTTTGTTCCAATCTTTGAGGAGCTACGAAAAAGGGGCCACGAAGTAATTTTGACGGCGCGGGATGCCTATCAGGTGCGTGAACTTTTGGATCTCTATCATCTTTCTTGTAAGCTCGTGGGAAGGCACTACGGTAAGAATCGCGCCGCTAAAATATTGGGAACCTGTATGCGCGCAGCTCAGCTGATCCCTAGGATGTTCAATAAAAAAATTGATTTGGCCGTTTCCCACGGATCTCGCGCCCAAATGCTGAGTGGATTTGCTCTTGGAATTCCAACCCTCTTGATTCTCGATTATGAATATATTGCGATGATGGGATTCATCCGGCCGGATTGGATCTTTGTCCCCCAAATGATTCCAGACTCAAAAGAGCTCAAGCCGAAGAGACAAATACTCAGGTATCCTGGCCTGAAAGAGGACGTATATGTCCCTCGTCTTCAACTGGATCCTACCGTGGGGAACCATCTGGGTTTTGATGGGAACGATATTGTTGTCACCGTACGTCCCCCCGCAGTAGAGGCTCATTACCACAATCCCGAATCAGACGTACTCCTGGACGCCGCGTTGAATTTTCTCACCCGGGCGCCAAATGTCCGTGTGATATTGCTTCCTCGCAATGTGGACCAGGCCGGAACTCTTCGGCAGACATGGGCGAAATGGATCAACAACCACAAGATCGTGATTCCCGAACATGCCGTCGACGGCATAAACCTGATTTGGTTCTCAGACTTAGTAGTCAGTGGCGGCGGCACGATGAACCGAGAGGCTGCGGCGCTAGGAGTTCCTGTTTACTCCATCTTTCGGGGAAAGATTGGAGCTGTAGATCGGCATTTGCAGCAAGAAGGCAGGCTCATACTCCTCGAATCTGTTGAAGACATCCGGAGAAAAATAGTCCTCAAGAGACGGCAAAAGAACGAACAAACGATAGGCAATGAACGCCCCGCCTTGCAGGCGATCGTAGATGGCATCAGAGACATCACCAAATCACGATGCACCTAGTCGCAATATTTTGATAATGCTATCGATTGTCATATAGCCGTGCTGAGTCCGACGGTACCCGCCTTTAAATTCTTGTTCATTCCCAAGCCCCGACAAGTCGTCTTATCGTCATGTGGTATTTGCCGGATTCCCAATTGACGAGAATCCTCTTACCGGAATGTGGAATTCTGCGGACCCAACCACACTGTTGAATAAACGATTTTGGAATGTGTTTTGGCCACCGGACAGCAGCCCGCAATCAGGTCCCATGTGAGTCTGATTGCTTCCGCCTGAATTTGCTCTGCTCGAAGAAACACTCCTAAGGGATTAGAGACCTTGAATATATTGGAAATTCTCGCTCTTGCTCAGACTGGGCGGGCATTCTGGTGAGAGTTCTAAGTGGTGTGAAAGCAGGCGGTACCTTGGAATGTTTACGCGGAACGGTTTTTTCCACTCAAATCTGGGCGGGTGGCCCGGGCTTCGTAGTTGGACTTGGGTTGCCCCGCCCTTGATGCTCTTCAAGGGCGGGGCTTTTGCTCAGACTTGCCACGCCCACAAGGAAAGACGAAAAAAGAACCTGCCCTTCAAAATGCGAAGGACGCGGCACCCCAAGTTCAACTACAAAACAAATGCCGGTCGGCTTCAACGCTGAGGACATACGCGTCACGCGTTCACTTTCCGGCGCAGGTCGGATTTACGCTTGAGGCGGGCGCGGGAATCGGCTGGAGAGACATGCTGGCCATGGTCAAGCGTGTCCAGACGGCGGCCCAGCTCTCGGTTGAATCCGGCAAGCTGGACAGTTCGCGCTTGGTCATGCTCTTCCAGCAAGAGGAGCGCTTCCCTGACCGCTTCGCTTGCGGAGTTGTAGCGGCCCGATTCCACTTTGGCGCTCACGAATTTCTCAAGCTCGGTAATGAGAGGTACGTTCACGGATCTTATTCTCCTAATTGTCTGACTGCAATGCTGATAACAAAGCTTGTCAATCTCTGTTATCGACAAATACCGCTCAATAGAATCCTTTCAGGCAGGCATACTGATACTCCGGTAAAGAACGAATATCGATCGCTACTGGCAACAAACTGTGATTAATTCATGACCATCCGATGGACCCCTTGAACAAAAGCAAAGAAGCTGAGCGCATCGCCAAGGTCATCGCCCGCGCGGGGCTGTGCTCGCGGCGCGATGCCGAGCGGTGGATTAACGACGGGCGTGTGAGCGTCAACGGAAAAACGCTGGAGTCGCCGGCATTCACCGTTGTGCCAGCGGACAAGATACTTGTGGACGGCAAACCGTTGCCTGCTTCCGAAGCAACGCGGCTGTTTCTGTACCACAAGCCTGTCGGTCTCGTGACCACTGCACGGGACGAAAAAAATCGCGAGACGGTCTTTGACAAATTGCCGGCGGGACTTCCGCGCGTGGTCAGCGTAGGGCGGCTCGATCTGAACAGCGAAGGGTTGCTGCTGCTCACCAACGATGGCGGCCTTGCGCGGTATCTGGAATTGCCGGCGAACGCATGGAAGCGTTGCTACCGGGTGCGCGTGAATGGCGCCGTAAAGGCCACCCACCTTGCAATGCTCGCACAAGGGGTCACGATCGACGGCATGAATTACGGGCCCATTGAAGCCAGGATGGAACGCGCGCAAACCGGCGCCAATGTGTGGGTCTCAGTCACGCTTAAAGAAGGGAAGAATCGCGAAATCCGCAAAGTCATGGCGCATCTCGGCCTGCAAGTCAGCCGCCTGATCCGCACGTCTTATGGGCCATTTGAATTGGGCGATCTGGCGCCGGGATCGGCACAGGAAATTGCACCGGAAATATTGAAGAAAAAAGTCGCTGGTTATTTCGCCCAAGGATAGCAACTTCAATTATTTCTCAACTCGCAGGAAACAGAAAGATGATGGCGGATGGCCCAATCGTGCATTTTGGAAATGACCGGGATCAGGCTTTGTCCCAGCTTGGTTAGCGAGTACTCCACTTTGGGAGGCACGGCTCGGTAGTCTTTTCGGTGGATCAAATTCATCTCCGCGAGGAGTTTCAATTCGCGGCTGAGGACCCTGGCGGCGATTTCACCGGTGCCCTCTCGCCCTCGCAGCAGCCCTTTTTTGATTTCGCCGTATCGTTTGGCGCCTTTCTGGATGTCCCAGAGGATGCGCAATTTATATTTTCCGCTGATCATTCGCTGAAAATTGTCCACGGGACAAAGCACCGCGGAAGCGACCGGTCGACTCTTTTTCACTGCGTTCCTCCTGTAGCTCAATCCTCGTGCCGCCAGCATACCTGAATGGCCGACATTGTTCATAGGGACAATATTGTCCCTACTTGCGGAATTGTTCCTGCTAACGCTATGCTCTCGCAGGTTAGCGTAAAAGGAGGCGGCAACCCGGTTTGGGGAGAAAAATTGGTGCTCACCTTGAGCATCTCGCACGTGATGTACTATGGTCCGGGCATGCCCCCGACAAAATCGAAGCGATGACAAAGATTTGGTCTCCAACCTTTGCATTTGCAAAAACTTGCTTTGCCTTGGCTCCGCAGCAGGATCGCACACGCAACAGGAACAACGATCCGAGTTGTTTCATGGCACGGAGGAACGGAGGATTTTCCGATGAAAGAATTCAAAGCTTCCACGCAAATCAACGCGCCGGCGGAGAAGGTTTGGTCCGTTCTCACCGAGGTTTCCGCGTGGCCGTCGTGGGATCCCAACTGCGATAAAGTCGATGGCCAGGCGGTTCTGGGGAACAAGCTGAAGGTTTATACAAAGTTAAGTCCGGGGCGGGCGTTTCCCGTGAAAGTAACGGAATTCACGCTCAATCGTAAAATGACCTGGACGGGAGGCATGCCGTTCGGACTTTTCACGGGAGTTAGAACGTTCACGTTGGATCCCAAGACAGACGGTTCTGTTGACTTCACGATGCACGAGGTCTATGGCGGCCCCATGCTCGGTTTGATCGGAAAATCCATACCGGATATGAGCCGGGCCTTTGAGCAATTTTGCTCAGGTTTAAAGTCTCGCTCTGAAACGCGCTGAGCTGGATTCTGCAATCGCATCGATCGTACTCGAAAAGAAAGGGCAATCATTCCCCATGGCCTACTCCTTTGGAACGAAGGAAAAACCGCTGAAATTGAAAACGCCGCCGGACACTTCCGACTATGAGATTTATAAGGATGAAAAAGACGGAAAGGAAATCATCGTTTGCGTGGTTGGCAAGACGGTATTGCACTACGATGCGCGATGTATTTCCGATCTGCACGCTATGTTAAAAAAGCACGGCGATTGGATGGAACTGGGAAGCGCCGACGAAAACAAGCCCGCCAAGGAAGGAACCGTGGAAGCCTGGGGACGCTCGGCGAAAAACCCTGTGGGCGGCTGGTATGGTTTGAAGAAAGGGCTGCGTGGGCGATTCGGAATGTATGTTCCTCCCTTGATGGAAAAGCTGGGCCTCGGTGAGCTGGAACACAACCCCAAGAACAATCGAATGAAGGCAAAATAGGCTGGCTAACTCTTGCCCGGAAAATAAGAAAAGAGGGGCAAGATTTTAGTTTCGCTTTAGGTTCGCCTTTGTGTATAATCCCCTGCCATGGGGACGTCCATGATCAAGAAGCTTCTCTGGCTGACCTTCTACTCGCTGCCTGTCATTGCCTTTGCCGCGAATTTCACGGAGCCGCGCGCGCAAGCCGTTTCCGTGCCACTTCCGCCGAGTGCCGCGATGCCCATGAAAGTAGTAATCCACAAGAGCCATCGCGGCCAGATCGTGAGCCCGGCTGCCGCTTCCGGCAGTGTTTTGAATTTGCGAAGCGACGGGCCGACCCCGCTTCAGGTCAAGGCCTACGTTCGGACGGAAGCCGTGGACCATGGCGTCGATCCAACCCTCGCGCTGTGGATTGTGAAGCACGAGTCGCACTTCAATCCGCGCGCCAAGGGCGATGGAGAGGCCAGCCGGGGACTCTGGCAAATTTCAAAGATCTATCATCCGGAAGTTTCAGACGCGATGGCCTTCAATGTCAGGTCCAGCACGGAATGGAGCCTGGAGCGCATTCGCGCCGGGAAGGCCAGCGAATGGTCAACGTATCGCTTTTGCAGGACGCTGTATGAGGATTGCCCGTTTTAGTGGCGCCGGGCTTCAGCCTGCGCGGGGTTAGTGAAAGCCAGAATCAATTTGTGCGCGGACCAGCCCCCGCAGGCTGAAGCCCGCGCCACTAAAACGCGTTTCCCTCGCGGGCAGTTACTTCGGTTGGGGCACGATCCGCAAATAGGGTTTCGGCGATTTCCAGCCGCCGGGATACTTTTGCTTGGCTTCGTCGTCGGAAACCGCGGGCAAAATGATGACGTCGTCGCCCTGCTTCCAGTTTACGGGCGTGGCCACTTTGTGCTTGGCCGTGAGTTGCATGGAATCGAGCACGCGCAACACTTCGTCAAAATTGCGGCCTGTGCTCATAGGATAGCTGAGCATCAGCTTGATCTTCTTGTCGGGTCCAACGACGAATACGGTGCGCACGGTGGCGTTGGTGGCGGCGGTGCGGCCTTCCGATGTGTCGCCGGCATCCGCGGGCAACATGTTATAGAGCTTAGCAATCTTGAGTTCAGGGTCGCCGATCATCGGATAATTCACTTTGTGGCCCTGCGTCTCTTCGATGTCCGCAGCCCACTTGCCGTGACTGGTTACCGGGTCCACACTGAGCCCGATAATCTTGCAATTTCGCTTCTTGAATTCAGGCTCAAGTCCGGCCATGTAGCCCAGTTCCGTGGTGCACACCGGCGTAAAATCCTTGGGATGTGAAAACAGAATGGCCCAGCCGTCGCCGATCCATTCATGAAAGTTGATCTTTCCCTGCGAAGTTTCCGCAGTGAAATTGGGTGCTTCGTCGTTAATGCGCAACATTGATTTTCTCCTGGTCTAGAGGTCCCGGCTGCAAGGCCGGGCTCTTCGGAACCTAAGTTCCAATAATCCGAGCCGCGAATATTGTGCCAATCGGATTTTCCGATCTTGGTCTACAATCCGCGCATTCTACGCTTCTCCCGCTTTCCGAACAACCAGAATGCCCGTGGCCATCCGGAGTCAGTCTAGCATTCCCAGGCTCCGCGCAAGCCGGGCGACCGGCGGTGGCGGAAACCGTTCCATTGACACTGTAAACTAAGTAATTTACACTTGCAAGATGATCGGCGGCTTCCGGCACAAAGGCCTTGAGGAAATTCACCTCACCGGCAAGACGCGCCGCATCGGCGCCAATCATATAAGAAGGTGCGTGCGGATACTGCAATTGCTCGAAGCGTCGACGCAGCCAGCGGACATGAACATCGCGGGCTTTCGATTCCACAGCCTGCAGGGCAACCCAAAACGCTGGTCGGTGCGGGTGACCGGGAATTGCAGGATCACTTTCGCATGGTCGGGCGAAGAAGCCGTTGACATCGAGTTTGAAGACTACCATTAGGGAGGGATTGTGGCAAAAAAGAATAGGCTGCCGCCCGTGCATCCGGGGGAGATTATCAAGGAAGATATTCTGCCGTCCGTGGGCCTGTCCGTGACGGCTGCGGCGAAGGCCTTGGGCGTGTCCAGACAGATGCTTCACGACATTCTTGCGGAGCGAAAACCAATGTCCGCCATCATGTGCTTGAAGGTCTCGCGCCTGTTTGGCGGCTCGCCGGAAGTATGGATGCGATTGCAGGCAGCTTACGATCTAAAAAAGGCCGAGCAAAACATGAAGGTTATGAAGCGAGTGGCGCGAATCGTTCCCCTAAAGCATACCCACGAAGCTTGGGCTTAATACCCTGCCGGCGGCCATTCCCCAGCCCGAGGAGTGGCTGGCGATCACTGACTCGACCCAGATTATTCGGGAGGTCGTTCCTATATCTTGCGGGAGAACCGGCTAACGGCAATTTTGCGGACTACTTCGAAGCCCAACCGAAGGTACAACTCAATGGCGTTGCGATTCTCGCAGTTAACATGAAGCCAGGACACAAGACCATCGCAGCGATGATCCCTGGCAAGTTGTCCGATTATGCTCGCCCCGTATCCCTTGCCGCGATGCCCAGGGTGGGTGCAAACAGCGCTGATCTCAACGTACTTGTCGATCATCATGCGCTCTCCGCCCATCGCGATGAGTTTGCCGTCTTGGCGAACTCCGTAGTAAGAACCCATTTGGCAAGTTTTGTTCCGGAAGAAGCCGGGAAAGGCCAGACCTGTAAGTTCCACCATGTCTGGAGCACTCTCATTGGGAAGTTTTCTCACTTCGTTATTCGAGACAGGCAGCCCGGTTGTCTCGGGAAGCACCATCTGAAAACATTCCACCCTTTGTTCAACGAAGAGTCCAGGCACGTTTGGGTGGCCCTGCCCAAATATCCAAATGGACTCGCCCAGCGTCATGAGAGAGCAAAGTTGATTGAAGGCGGCTGCGGTCGGAGAAGAGACCGCGGCAAACGGAGCAACATCGGCGGGGTAGCGGCGAGCCTCTCCCAATGACACAGCGAACCGACGATGTGTGGTTTGGAGCGCGTGCCATACCGGGTCCGCAAAGATGCGCTCTGGAAGATCGTAATCCATTCGACGGTCTTGGCGCCAAATGAGAAGGAGCTTGTTCGTTCGTGTTAGCCGCTAATCTCTGGGCTGCACGCGCACCAGATAGCCATTGTAGTCAATATACCAAACGGTAACTGGGTGCGTGGAGGCGTCAATATAGGTCCGGCGGTCGTACGTAAACGGCTCGGGCATCTCGTAGACGTGCCACTCCCCGTTGTGCTGGTTGTAGCGGACCATCTGCCGGCCGTGCAGCACGCCGGCCCAAACTTCGCCGTTGGCGTCAGGCTGCGCTTCGTAGAAGTCCGTGTAGGGGCTCGGAGCGAGCGGCGGAAGGTGCTCTTCGATCAGGCCCGTCTTGGCGTTCAGTTCGATCAGGGCGCCGTCGCCGCCGCCGAACCATGGATTGTCATAGGGATCGAACCCGCCGCGCTTCCCGGTCATCATGTGCGTGCCCGAATTCTGCTTGATCCACTCCCCCGTCTTCAAGTCCATGCGCTCGATGGTGTTTCCCCAAGCGGGCAGCCCGCCCCCTCCGTAGTATTTCCCATCGGGCGAAATCAAATTGTCGTAGCTGAAGCTGACTTGTAAAGGAAAACGTTGAACCACTTTGCCCGTTTCCGGGTCAATCTTCCGGACATTATCGTCGCGGCTATCCCAAACGTAACCGTCAGGGGTCAGGGAAAAATTCCCGAAGCCCGGCGCGTTCAAAGGCACGGCATCCTCGATTTTCACTTGCGTGATTTTTCCAGTGGCGAGGTCGAGCCGGTTGAGATTGTGGCTCCAGTTTTCGGAAAACCAGGGGACATCGTTTTTATCGAGCCTTACCGCGTGCGTTCCGGGCATGCCTTTCGGCGTCAGCGGAATGGTGTACTCGGTCACGATGCCGGTCTTGGGATCAAGCTTTCCGACCAGGTCGGTCTTATGGCTGGTCCACCACATGATCCCCTTCGAGTCGCCTTGCACGTCATGCAAAGCCAGCAGCGATTGCGGCAGTTCGTACTCGGTGACGATAACATGCGTGTCGCCGCCGCGCGGCTGCGGGAACACGCGCAGCGGCTCGTCCTGCGCGTTCGGACCGCGAACGCGCGTCAGGAATTTTACAAGCGTCTGGACTTCCTCGGGCGATGTGCCGTCGCGCCGTGTGACCGAGTTTGCCCCGCCGCCAGTCGTCGTTGTTCCTTTAATGCGAATCACGAGTGAAGTGCCGGAATACTGCGTCATGCGGTCTACGATGAGGGCCCAGCTGTGCTCGTCGTAGCGGTTGCGGAAAATCTGGTTCCAGGAGTGGCAGGCGGAACAATTCTTTTGCAGCGTGGCCTTCTCTTGCGCCGTGCCCGGCATGTTCCAGAGAAGTTCGGCGCCGCTGAGCTGGCGCTCGATCTCAGGAGTAGCCGGCAGGGCATCGCTGTCCGAAACTCTCTCCAACTCAATGTCACTGAGTTTGGTCGCTCCATCAATATGCACGGAATTTATAACGTAGGGTTTAAACATCAGCGGGGTCGGAACACGCAGGACGTAATCGCCCGTCTGCATTTTCGGAAACTCGTATTGCCCCTTTGTGTCGGTAAACACCGTCGTGCGAATGCCATTGGGCGCGATCAGTTGAACGCCGATGCCCTCGGGCGAATCACCCGTCGGAATTTTCACGCTTCCCGTCGCGCCGCCATTGAGTCCGCTCTGCACGGGCCACTTGTTAGTCTCGGCGCGGTACCACGGATTCGGCCCTGGATTTTCGCCTTCGACGCAGCACTTCCCTTCCTTTATGTAGGTGACCAGGTCGGCTACATCGGCGTCCTTCAGCGTTGTGCCGAATGCGGGCATGCCCGGGCCGCCTTCCTTAATTTTTGCGGCCACATTTTCCGGCGTCACGGGATCGCCGGACATCAGTTGCGAATGCTTGAAAAGTTCCTTCAGATAAGGGCCGGTCTTGGCGTATTGGTTGTGGCACATCCAGCACTTGTAGAAATAAATGTTTTCGCCGCGACCCGCGCCGCTATCTGCGATCACTTTGTAAGTATCGAGGCGCGCCGAGCGCTGGTAATCGTCCGTGTGAATCACTTTGCTCGCAGCAGCCTGAGGCTGCGGAGGAGCAGCCTGCGACCTGCTGAGGTTCCCCACAACGAGAAGTGCCAATCCAAGTGCCAGGGTAGCCAAAATGGTGACGCGCTTATAAATGCGGGTCTGATTTCTCATGGTGTCCTCTATTGTGGGCCAACGGCCACACGGGCAGACTTCTCCGCCATCGAAAATTGCTGCGATTAGCTATATCACAAAACGAATTAAATCAAAACGCTTTCGATTCTGGGATTGTAAGGACCTCACCGATAGCCAAAACCAATTGCTGTGGGCCGCCTCTTCAGAGGCAGGGATTTTCTTTGTGATTCATCTAAACCCCCGCCTCTGAAGAGGCGGGCTACACAGCCTGCGGAAAAACTCGCACCATGTCATTCCGAAGAGAGGGGTTTGCCCGAGGAATCTGCTGTTTCTTGCAAGCCGATAAGAAAAGCAGATCCCTCGCTTCGCTCGGGATCACAAAAAGTACTTTTTCCGCAGCCTGTACAGCAATCGCGGTCCCCGAAGAAGAAAGGCATCAGTTTCTCAGAAGATTTCAACTGAGCCAAGACACCACATTTCCGCCCGCAAATTGAAACCGATATCTTGGCGGTGGCGTCTTACATTGTTGTTCTGCGCCTCTCCGCTCTGGCCTGGAAAAAATATAGCCGGGCATATGGCAGTTGTTGACCTTCCGGTTAAGGCGGAATAGACTGCGCGCAACAGTCCCACGGGACAAGGAATCCGTCTTACAGAGTTTGACAGAGGAGGAAATTTCGATGGCAAAGTACAAATGGATACTTGCGGGTGCACTCGGTCTTGGGTTGGTTTTATTTTTGTCCAATGGGCCGGCTGCGCAAACGCAATCTGCTCCAAAATTCAAAGTTGATGCGACCTGGCCCAAGCCCCTGCCGAACAAGTGGAAAATGGGCGGCGTTACTGGTTTGGCAGTTGACAAAGAAGATAACGTCTGGGTGTACGACCGCCCCAACGATCTGACGTCCATTGAAGTCGAAGCGGAACTGAACCCTCCGATTGCCGATTGTTGCGTTCATCCACCGTCGATGATCCACATCGCATCGCATGATGGACCCGGCTACAAGGATGGCGATGTCATCGGTTCTTTCGATGCGCCGCAAGGTCACGGCATGGCGGTGGACGCCAAGGGCTTTGTCTACCTCGGGCAAAACGACGTCCGCAAGTACGATCCAAAAACCGGCCAGATGATGATGGCCGTGCCCCACGTACCGGAGACGCCGGAAGGCAAGCCGTTCATGGAGCCAAAACTTCCCGTTCGCGCTCCGGGTGAGGGCAGCGCCGGCCCTGTTGCCGGATTCCTTACCATCCCCGGCACCGAAGGCCGAGCCCGAGGAGAGGCGGCAGGGACAGCGGTAGCACTGGCGCGGACCGCGTTCATTGCCAAGTATCCGCCCACCACACCCATGATCATCGGTGGAATCGAAGAGATTCGCACGGACGATGCAGCCAACGAGATTTACGTCGCGGATAACGCCTTTGGCGGCCGCGTAATGGTCTTCTCGCTGGACAAGTTCGAATTCAAACGTGGCTGGGGCGCCTACGGACACAAGCTCTCGGAAATCAGCACCAATCCCGCCGACCACGCCTAC
>Ga0182024_10010401_pt1 | contig 18952 bp, 18 predicted proteins | sample P32metaG_FD_120480 | JGI IMG/M metagenome (GOLD analysis project Ga0182024, IMG submission 120480) | Permafrost microbial communities from Stordalen Mire, Sweden - P3-2 metaG (Illumina Assembly) | ecosystem: Environmental > Terrestrial > Soil > Wetlands > Permafrost | place: Sweden: Stordalen... | reverse complement strand
TCCTTAAGGCGGCGGGTAGTGCCCATGAAAGTGCCGCTGGTTCCGAGCATGGCGACGAAGTGAGTAATGCGTCCTTCCGTCTGCTGCCAGATTTCATTTGCCGTCCCCTGATAATGTGCCTGCCAGTTGGCGTCATTCGAATACTGATCGGCGTAGAAATATAAATCCGGATGCTTGACGGCGAGATCGCGCGCCATACGGATAGCGCCGTCCGAGCCCTCACCGGGATCGGTATAGAAAATGTTGGCTCCGTAGGCCTGTAGAATTTTCTTGCGCTCGGCCGAAACGTTGGTTGGCATGCACAAAGTGACCGGAAATTTCTCAGCCGCGCCTAGCATGGCGTAGGCGATGCCGGTGTTTCCGCTCGTGGCATCGAGCAGGATTTTGCCGGGAGTGAGTCTTCCGCTCCGGCGGCCTTCGGCCACGATGTTGGCAGCCGCGCGATCTTTTACGGAGCCGCCGGGGTTGTACCATTCGGCCTTGCCCAAAAGTGTTACGCCGGGTAGATGCGCATTGAAGCTATCAAAGCGGAGCAGCGGAGTGTTGCCGATGCGGTCGAGCAGGGTCTGGCCGAGGCGCGCTGTACCGGCCTCCGGCGCGTCGTGAGCTGAAAACGTTGCGGCCAATTTCGCTGAACTGCGACTCATCTTCGAATTCTTTACCCGTGACTATCGTAATTATGCAAGAACAGGCCAAACACGCTATGTAGTATGGTGTCCTTAGATGATGCGGATTGCAAGTCCGATGCAGCAGTAAATAAGCAATACCTATTTTGTGAGGAGACTGCATCTAAACAGGAGATTGGAAACTAGAAAATGCCGAAAGCAATTGAAGCACGAACTTACGAGGATGCGCTGGCATGGTTGCGCGATCACCGTTTCGATGTGACGGAAGCGCCGGGAACGAACGGGCGGGTGTTCCTCAGGAAATATAATGTGTCGGCCGCGATTCAGAAGACTGATGACGACGCCGTGAAGATTTTTGCTTATCCGGGCTACCTGATTGGCAGCGAGATTTCGAAGCTGGTCAACCGCGGCTACCAGCAGTTTCTGAAGACTTCAAAGACGGAAGTTCCGGCGACCGCGGAACACCTTAAGGCTCTTCAAAACTTCGCCGAAGAGTTGAAAGTTGCGCTCGGGTTGCCGAGCCTTTATAACGAGGCGCTGGGTACGGTGAGCGATTCCTACCACTATGACCGGCTTAAGGATGACGACAAAGCGCCCGTGGATCGACCGAAGCGGCCTTGGGAAGTTGCAGGCAAAGCGGTGACGGGAAAAGCGGCTGCAGCTAAGAAAGGCCGCGCTTAGCTCTTTCGGTATCCTCGTCGGTTCTCAGAAATCCTCCCATCAAGTGTCTCGGCGTGCGAAACTCGCTGTGCTCTGGTTCGTCGGAGCGGAGGCTTGCATGCGCCTTTTTCATTTCTTCCTTTTCTTTTTTCCGATCATGTTAGTTGCATTTAGGGCTGAGGTTCGGTCGCAGCTCACGCCCAGCGGCAACGATGGCACGAAGACGGACGTCGAGCGTGTGTTGCGCATGCAGCAGGAAGCTTGGAACCGGCGCGATCTCGAATGCTTCATGGCGGGCTACTGGAATTCTCCAGAGCTGACATTTTTCTCCGGCACCAAAGAGAATCATGGATGGCAGGCGACGATGGACCGCTATCGCGCGACGTACGCGAGCCTGGGGCACGAGATGGGGAAGTTGGAATTCTCCGGCTTGCGCATCGAAATGCTCGGCGCTGATGCGGCTTTCGTACGCGGCTCGTGGCAATTGACGATGTCCGATGGGAAGACGCCGCACGGGTTGTTCACGCTGATATTCCGCAAGTTTCCCGATGGATGGAAGATTGTGCACGACCATACTTCGGCGGCGGAGTGAGTTTCCGAAGTATTTATTTTCTGACTCGTACCTGGACTCGAGTACCTTCCGGAAGTTCTCCGCTCGTTAGTTCAATCGCACCGTTGCGTACAATGCCCTCCAGTTCCTGCACATGATTCAACCCGGCTAATGCACTCGCGGGCGATGGCGACCGCATCACACTTCGTCCCATCCCTTTGTCCATCGCTGCATTCGCCAACCGATCAGCGTCTGTATTTTGTTCGCGGAGGGCGTGGCTGATGGAGAACCAGTCAAGCTTGGCGATTAATTCTTTGGCGCGGCTGTGAAGGTCCTGCAGCGTGGCGTTTTTTACTTTGTAGATGCCCTTGATTTGACGAACCATCAGCTCAGAGTCGCTGATCACTTCGAGGGCTTTCGCGCCGTGTTCGAGTGCGTATTCAAGGGCGGCGATTAGTCCTTGATACTCGGCGAAGTTATTTGTCTGGTGACCGAGGTATTCGCTGAGCTGCGCGACTTTGTGTCCGGACTGATCCTGAATGACGACGCCATAGCCGGCTGGTCCGGGATTGCCGCGGGCGCCCCCGTCGATGTGCGCAATGAGGTAATGCTCGGGAGGATTTTCGCGGGAGTTGTTTTCACCAGGCGCAAAAAGAGACTTTGTTCCGGCGGTGCGGGAGTCGCGCATGGAAATGAGTTTACAACGGGGAGCGTTTCGCTACGACTTGCCGAGAAGTTTCTAGAATCTTAAACACCGGACACGGGGAAACACAGGGTAAAACATTCGAACTTTTGTCTCTACGAGTCCGCGTGCTTAGCGGCCGGCGGCTAGGCGTGTGGCTAAGCGGGCGGGCAGGTTTGCGGCGAAGATTCGGTCTTGCGCGGCTTTGAGATTGTAGGGCGTGCGATGGAAGTGGACGACTTGTGCGTCTGTATCGAATAACGCGAAGGCGGCGCGCCAATCTCCATCCCGAGGTTGTCCCACTGAGCCGGGATTGATCATGTAACGCGTGGAAGATTTTAATTGCAGCGAAACTGACTCGGCTTGGCCGACGGTGCGGTATTCGGGACGGAAGCCATCGGCGCTGGAACCATTGGCGAAGAATCCGCCTTGCAAGTGGGTGTGTCCGAAGAAAGTGATCCGTGTCGCGAGCGTGATCAGCGGGACCAGGGCGTCGCCGATGGAAACCACGTACGCGTCTTCATCGCCGGGTGAGCCGTGAACCAGTTGTATTTCGGGGAAATCTTCCAAAGGAAGCGGACCTTGCGGTAGCGAGTGCAACCAGTCGTAGTGTTCTGAAGTAAGTTGGTCGCGCGTCCAAAGAGCAGCAGCGGCGGCCAGCGGATTGAAGTCATCCAGTTCAAGCAGGCCGGTTGCAGCTTTGTCGTGATTGCCACGAACGAAAATTCTTCCCAGGTCGCGAGAGCGATCGATGACTTCGTTGGGAGAAGCTCCGTAGCCGACGACGTCGCCCAAATTCGCCACGAAGTCGAACGCGGGAGCTCCGGCCATGCAGGCTTCCAGAGCTTCGAGGTTGGCGTGAATGTCGCTCAGCAGCAGTATGCGCAATAGACACCAGACGGATGGCGATTATAGAACGAGTGCGACGGAAGAGGATACATGGGCGGATTCAGTTCCGCCATCGCTATTTCGCATTGACTACTGGGCAGCGAGCCCAATGCTGCGGCGCAACTTGAACCAGAGGAGGGAAAGTGCGGGCGCATTCGGGAACACTAAATCCGCAACGCGGCTCAAAGGTGCAGCCCGGCGGCATGGTATGCAGCGGCGGGACTGTTCCTTCAATAGTTCCCAGAGGGTGGTCACGCTCGGTCTTGAGATCCGGCACGGCTTGCAGGAGGCCCCGAGTGTACGGATGTGCGGGAGCATTAAAGACTTCATATTTGGATCCGAGTTCGACTACGCTTCCCGCATACATTACGGCAACTCGATCAGCCACTTGCGAGACGACGGCAAGATCGTGCGAGATAAAGAGCATTGCCAAGCGAAACCTCGATCGCAGGTCCGCAAGCAGATCGAGGATCTGCGCCTGGATCGTGACGTCGAGCGCGGTGGTGGGTTCGTCGGCGATCAGTAACTCCGGACGGTTCACGATGGCCATGGCGATCATGACGCGCTGGCGCATTCCGCCGGAAAGTTGATGAGGATAGTCGCGGGCGCGACGCTCGGGCTCGGGGATGGCGACGTCATTCATGGCCTGGACGGCAAGCTTGTGAGCATTGTTTTTTGAGCGATTGCCGTGGGCCAGCACGGCCTCGGAGATCTGGTCGCCGACGCGCATGACAGGATTGAGAGCGGTCATGGGTTCCTGAAAAATCATGGCGATGCGGGAGCCGCGGAGCTGGCGCATCGAGTCCTCAGCAAGATTGGCGAGATTGCGCGATGAACCGTTCTCGCCGAAAAGTATCTCACCGGTGACGACTGCTTGGGGCGGAAGAAGACGCATTATCGCGAGAGATGTAATGGATTTGCCAGAGCCGGATTCACCAACCAAGCCTAGCACTTCGCCGGAAGCGATGGAAAAATTGAGCTCGCGGACGGCGCGCAGGGTTTGTGTCGGGCTGGTCGCCCCCGGCAGTCCAACCGCCCGCAGGGCCGTGGGGAACTCAATGTTGAGCTGGCGGATGTCAAGAAGCGGCGGCACAGGTTCATGTTAGCAGCGAAAAGTCGCCCTGCGGGCGATGCACAGCCTGGGCAACTGTCCCCACAGCTTTCCTCGCACAGGAATCTGTTGTCGAACAATCGGCGGCGGCCCTTGAATCTTGGCGCTTTGCGCCGCATCTTCTATGCTAGACCTATGAGCAAGATTCATATCCCGACCCCTTTGCGGCAGTATGTTGGAAAACAATCCACGGTGGAAGTGCAGGCAGCCACTGTGGGCGAAGCTCTGAACTCACTGCTGGCGCTGCACCCCGAACTGCGGCGTCATCTGTATACGGAGGACGGAAAGCTGCGGGCCTTTGTTAATCTTTACGTCAACGACGAAGACATCCGCTATCTGCAGAAAGAGGCGACCGCGGTAGAGGAAGGTGATAACATTTCGATTGTGCCATCCATTGCCGGAGGCGCCGCGTGACTGCGAGACTCAAGGTATTGCAGAGTCGGGAATACTGACTTGAGCCCTGCCGCTACAAACCGCTGTTGTATGTGTCCTGCCTCTTGTTAGCGCCCTAATTCTGACGGAGCGCGGTTCCAAAATTTCAATCTGAGGACCTTATGGCCACAATCACCACCGAAATTCCAGTGACACTCAGCAAGGACGAAATCCTGCGCTACTCGCGGCATTTGATCATGCCTGAGGTCGGCATGGAGGGGCAGCAGAAGCTGAAGGCGGCGCGCGTGCTTTGTATTGGCACGGGTGGACTGGGATCGCCATTGGCGTTGTATCTTGCGGCAGCTGGGGTGGGCACGTTAGGCCTGGTCGATTTTGATGTAGTCGATTACACCAATCTGCAGCGGCAGATTATCCATTCGACTGCCGACGTAGGCCGTAAGAAACTGGATTCTGCTGCTGATAAATTAACGGGGATCAATCCATTTTTGAATCTACGCAAGTTCGACACTCGGCTGAGCAGTGAGAATGCGCTGGAAATCTTCCGCAACTTCGACATTATCGCGGACGGCACGGATAACTTTCCCACGCGCTATCTGGTGAACGACGCGTGCGTGCTCACAGGCAAGCCAAATGTTTACGGATCGATTTTCAGGTTTGAAGGGCAGGCCAGTGTGTTTGCTACCGAAAATGGACCATGCTATCGCTGCCTCTATCCAGAGCCGCCGCCGCCGGGACTGGTGCCTTCCTGTGCGGAAGGCGGAGTGCTGGGCATTCTGCCGGGATTAGTTGGCGTGATGCAGGCCACGGAGGTGATCAAATTGATTTTGGGAGTAGGCGAGCCGCTCATCGGTCGGCTGCTGCTGATTGACGCGCTGGGCATGAAGTTCCGCGAACTGAAGTTACGCAAGAACCCGGATTGCCCGGTGTGCGGTACGCATCCTACGGTGACGAAGCTGATAGACTACAACGAGTTTTGTGGAATTCGCGGGGAGGAAAAACCGGTGTCGAATGGAGTTCCGGAAATTCAAGTGGAAGAGTTAAAGCGTCGGCTGGACGCGAAAGAAGATCTCTTTGTACTCGATGTGCGCGAGCCGCACGAATATCAAATCTGCAACATCGGCGGACATCTGATTCCGCTGAACGATTTGCCCAAGCGGGTCAATGAACTCGATTCGAGTCGCGAAATCGTCGTGCACTGCAAGATGGGCGGAAGGAGTGCGAAAGCGGTCGCGTTCCTGCAGCAATCGGGCTTTAAGAAGGTGCACAATCTGGCAGGCGGCATTAATGCCTGGGCGGAGAGAGTGGATCCGAAGGTGCCGAAGTACTGAAGTAACAGATGGCGGCTATAAATGAGGGGACGCTACGAGCGTCCCCTTTTATATTGGAAGTCGCAGTGTTTTGCAGTTGACTTCCTTGTCGCTGCGACAATAATTGCGTGTTCCCGGGCCCCAAAAATTCTGCAGCTTTTGTGACCGGAGGGTCGCCTTGAAGATTTTTCTGCCTATTGTTGCTGTTGTGATTATTTTTCCCTGCATTTCGGCGCCTCAAGCCGTGTCGCCGCAAACTTCTGCCGCTTCACCGACGCAACAATCATCCCAGCCATCGAGCCAGGAGCAGCCTCCCCAGACAAGCTTTACATCGGCAAAAGGGTTCGTGCTCGAAGAGGGAACGCCTGTGAGGCTCCGAATCAATCGGACTATTTCTTCGGCTGATGCACACGTGAGCGACACTGTGGATTTTGAAGTCCTGGATGACATCATGGTAAATGGCACGCTCGTGATTGCAAAGGGAGGACTAGCCTTTGCAACGGTTACAGAAGCGCAGCCGAAGAGAAGAATGGCCCGTGGTGGAAAGTTGCATATCAACATCGATTACGTCAAACTGGTCAGCGGCGAGAAGGCCGCGTTGCGGGCAGTTAAAGACGTTAAAGGTGGCGGACATACCGGCGGTATGGTGGGTGGTATCGTGGCGACAAGCATCGTGTTCTTTCCGGCGGCGCCGCTTTTCCTGTTAATGCACGGAAAAGACATCAGCATTCCAAAGGGAACCGAAATTACGGCATATGTGAACGGCGACATGAAACTGGACATCGCGAAATTTCAGCCGGCCACGCCTCCTGATACTGTGGCACAAGGTGCGACGACGAGCGGACCCGGCGAAAATGGGGCCTTCGGCTCAGCAAAGCTGCAACTAGGCTCCGACCCCACTGGCGCCGACATTGAGGTGGACGGCAGTTTCGTGGGCAACACGCCTTCCGATGTGCAGATCACGGAGGGCGAGCATATGGTTGTGGTGAAGAAGGCGGGATTCAAAGACTGGGAACGGAAGCTCAAAGTTACCGCTGGGAGCAGCGTGCATCTCAATGCAGACTTGGAAAGAATTCCGAGTCCGAACTGAAGAGCTTCGCTGCGCTGGCCCCGGACAGCCGAGGCGGCTCTCCCCACAGAAACCTCTTGGCTACAATGAGAAACGGGAGCACGACACGTGCTCCCGCTACATTTCCCAAGCTGACGTTACTGACTCGAGCCACTGCTTTGCATGCTGGTGGTCGCTTCACTGATATCCAGCGCCGTCTTCTTTCCGGCAAAACGGACGCCAGCGAGGGTTTTTTGTCCGCCATCGACGCGCGTCACAGCCGCATCGTTGAAAGCAGGTGTCTGCAGTTCAACCACGTGGGCGGGAACTTTTGCCATTACGTTCTTGCCGCGCAAGATGCTGAGTTCGACATTGGGGCCAGTCCCTTCCCACTGGACTTTATAGTCTCCCGGCTTCAAGGTTGTTCCGTTTACGGTGACCGGGTCCATCAGTTGCAAACTGCCTTTGGTCGCGGCAAACGCGCTCGACGCCAACAGCAATGCCAATCCTAGAACCATGCTTTTCGAAACTGTCGCGAACTTCATGACTGCTCCTTTTTCTTCTCCGAGTTTCGTCGGAGAACGGTTGGGGCGGCCCGGTTCACGACTTGCGCGAGAAAACGTTGGTGTTTTGTCGCAAATCGCCTACAATGCATCCGTTGGGGTTCAGCAGACAAGCCGCAAGGCCTGGCTCGCTGTCCATAGGGGTTCTGTAACCTGGGCCGCCAAACCGAAAGTGAAAGAATCCCTAACCCCGCAAAATTCCACGTTGAGAAAAATCTTCGCCAGCTTCTCCGCGCTGGCTGCTTACTTCACTTCTACGAAAGCGCCTTGCCGAAAGTTCCCTGCGGTTCGATGTTTCTGGCAACTTTCGATCACGCATGTATGGACGCAGTGAGTGCGCTTCCGGTAGCAAAGAAAGAGAAGTGAAATTCATTCCTGGGATCGAACAGTGGCGCACTGTTCTGTCTGGCAGAGATGAGAAGACTGCGGCTTACGTATCCGTGCTAACGACTAAAGTCGCAGTTCTGAAAGAACGAGAGAAATCGCACGGTTGAAAGCGCTGCACTCTTCATCGTCAACCTAGTCCGCGTCGCCGTGCTGGCGCCCGACCGACCAGATGCTGGCCTGATCCTTTTCAAAGGGATAGACGTGAACCATCCAATTGAAGACTACGGGATGAAATGTTCCGCCGGCGGCATCACAGGCTTCCTGCGTGGTGATTGATCCCCGCAAACCAAACTGAGGATGCGGCACGAGAGTTTCGTTCTTTCGTCCCGCCGGGGCGGCGCAGAAATTCACGTGCTCGTGCCATTGCGCAACGCTCAACGGGACGCGCTGGTCGAGTTGATCTTCGCCGAAACGCTTGGGTGCCGTGTACATCACACCGATCAGTTTGTAGTCGTCGCCATGCTTTTCATAGAGCAGAGACGTGGGATGCTCCGGATTAAAACTGAAAGCCGCTTCGAATGCATATTGATAATTAGTGAAGTGGTATATCTTTTGCGGAATTTCGGGGTGGAAAATCTTGAAGCCATCGGCCAGCGCCGCATGATAGTCAATGTATTTCGTTGAAGCTTTGCGCGCGGCCTCGACCACTTCCTGCGCGCGTTCGGCGTCGCCCGGTCCGGCGGAACGAAGCGCCGTCATCTTCATGTGTGGACCCATGTCCATGTGACCTTCCATGGAATGCATGGCGTGCATGCTGGCGTCGCCGTCTTTGCTGTTATCGCTATCTTTGTCGGCGCCCATAGGCATCTCTTTCATCTTAGACATGTCGTGCGCCGGCATATCCATACCCGGCATGCTCTGCGATGCGCCCTGCTGGGAGTTGCCGCCAGATGGTTGTTGCTGGCCCCACGTCACGGCGGTCAATAAGAAGAGAACAATCGTGATGGCAATTCGGTCTCGCATGGCAAGGCTCCCCATATTCTTAGTTTGTATTAACCCTGGCGCAGGACAGTTGTTTCTGCAAGCGATTACAGGTTACCGGGGTTACGGATGTAATTATCGGCGCCTGAATTGCTCGCGGCCCCCGGGCGCGGCATCACTTCCAGTCAATATTCGCAAATTAGGCTCTCAAAACAATCCGAATGGCGGGTTGGGGAATCTAATGCACCATGCGGATAGGCAGACGCTTCGTCGGTTTCATTGTAGTTCTCCAGGCCGTTCTTTTCTTGGTACATCTGTTTCTCTATGAGACGTGGGCATTTTCGTCCGCGGGAAGTGAGGCTCATGGCGCATGGTGGATCGAGATCGTTCTCGGCCTGCTATCGGTGAGCTTTGTGGCCGCTTCGCTACTGGCTTTTCGTTACACAAGTGTTCTCGTGCGTGCGTTTTACCGGGCAACCGCAGTTTGGATGGGGCTCCTGACCTTTCTCTTCTTCGCAGCGATTTTTTCCTGGACTATTTTCGGATTTGCCCGGCTGGCTGGGCTGAGCGTGAACTTCCATCGAATGACGGAATTGCTATTCGGCGTTGCTACACTGGCGGGGATCTACGGAGTTTTCAACGCGGGCTGGACCCGAATTACACGCGCCACGGTACGGCTGGCCAACTTACCCGCCGCCTGGCGGGGAAGAAAAGCGGCGCTCATCAGCGACGTGCACCTGGGACACGTGCGAAATGGTAATTTCCTGCGGCGTATGGTTGCGAAGATTTTGCGGGAAGAACCGGATGCAATTTTTATTGCCGGCGATCTGTACGACGGCACAGCCATCGACGCGGGCCGGGCGGCCAAGCCCTTGAACAAGTTAACGGCGCCGTACGGAGTTTATTTTGTCGCGGGAAATCATGAGCAATTCGGGGACGACAGCAAATATCTGCGGGCGATCGCAGCGGCTGGGGTGCGCGTGCTCAGCAACGAGAAAGTGGAAGTGGATGGCTTGCAGATTATTGGCGTGCCGTATCGGAACGCGGCGCAGGACGGGCAGTTTGCGTCAGTGTTGCGAAGCATCTCGCTGGACCGTGATCGCGCCAGCATTCTGTTGACGCATGCTCCCGACCGTCCAGAAATCGCGGAGGCTGCGGGCGTTTCTTTGCAACTATCGGGGCATACACATCTTGGCCAGTTCATCCCCTGGAGCTGGATGGCACGGCGCATGTACCGGCAATTTGTGTACGGCCTGAGCCGCATCGGGCAGATGCAGGTTTTCACTTCAAGTGGAGCTGGAACCTGGGGACCGCCGCTCCGGCTGGGATCGAATTCCGAGATCGTGATGCTTGAGTTTGAGTAAGATTTATTGGGCAACCACGTCGTCTGGACAGCATCCTAAAGGGTTAAGAGTTCGTTGACGAGGGTGCAGCCCGATGGATAAAGCAAAAATCATAGTTGTGGTGACGGCGTTGGCTCTGGGGCTTTCCTTGTCAGCCGCCGCTCAGCAAGATGCGACTTCTGCCTCGTCCTCGGCGCATCCCAGCGAAACTCCGACTCGCACCGCTGAGATTACGATCCGCGGCTGTATCAGCGGAGGCAAACGTTATACCTTCATGCAGGCCAGCACTGGGGAGATGTTCGCTTTGGCTGGAAAAGCTGACCGCTTCGCTTCCGCCCGGGGAAAGCTAATCGAGATCACCGCCAATGAGTTTGCGCCAGAGGCTAAGTCGGACCAACTCCCTGAGCTCCGGGTGAATATTTTGCGGGTGATTGCGGACAAGTGTCCGATTCAAGCCCACCCGGAGCCGAGGATGCCGAATCCGGCCGCGACAAGTCCAGGCCCGCCGCCTCCTGCTAGTTCTCCGGCGACACGACCCCACGAAGACCCCGGCACTGTCAACCAGAAACCTCCCAATGTTAATAATCCAAACATCTCCGGCGACACGGGTGCCCCAAGTCCGGGTACCGGAAATCCGCCGCCGAATTCTCCCTAGGAACGGTGAGCTTGCGAGGCAACGCGCACGCCTCAGGTGCTGTTCGCGTTTCGTAACAAGCTTGAAAAACAACTTGCCTTGTTGCCGGTGTGCTGCTACTTTCCAGCCATTGAACGGGCCAGCCCGACTCGGAGATGGCAGAGCTCGGCTATTTTCCCTGGATGGAGTTCCGCAAAGAATCCCCGTGGCAAACGCCGCTTGCCTCTCATGACGCCCGACTCGGCCTCAGCAAAGGAGAAATATGTCTACTCCCAGTAAGCATCTGCCAGTTGCCGGTAGTGTGCGCGCTCCGCTAGAAGGAGCGCGCGAGATAGGTCCAGCTAATCCCAGCGAGACCGTTGACGTGACCATTCGTTTGCGACCTCGTTCGCCGATAAAGCTGACGGAGCAGCGCTCCATCGTCAGTCGGAAGGAATTCGAACAACGCCACGGCGCGGATCCCAAGAGCATCGCTCTCGTGGAATCATTCGCCCGTGCGCACAAGTTACTGGTGAAAGAGGAGAGCCCGGCTCGCCGCACGGTCATTCTCTCTGGACCTGTAGCAGCAATGAACGAAGCGTTTGGCGTCGAGTTGAAAGAGTATGAACATCCCAGCGGCAAATATCGCGGGCGAACCGGCGCGATTCATCTGCCAGCGGAGCTGCACGATGTGGTCGAAGGCGTTTTTGGATTGGATAATCGTCCCCAGGCCAAGCCCCATTTTCGTAGGCGGCATGGGCGTGCGGGAGCCCGTGCCGCGGTCGTGAGCCTGTCCTACACGCCGCCTCAGGTCGCAGCGCTTTACGACTTTCCAACTGGAGTGGACGGATCCGGAGAGTGTATCGCCCTGATTGAATTGGGCGGCGGATTTAATCCTGCGGATCTCATCAATTACTGGAATCAACTCAAGCTGACGAAGACGCCGAACGTTTCGGCAGTTTCGGTCGGCAATGGCGGCAACAATCCTACAGGGGATTCGAACGGTCCGGATGGCGAAGTGATGTTGGATATTGAAGTATCCGGATCGATAGCACCCGGGTCAAAGATTGTCGCTTATTTCGCGGAGAACACTGATGCTGGATTTTTGAATGCGATCACCACCGCGGTACACGACAGCACGAATAATCCTTCGGTAGTGTCCATTAGTTGGGGTGGTCCCGAATCTTCCTGGACAGCGCAAGCCATGACCTCCATGGATTCGGCATTTCAGGCGGCGGCCGCAATGGGTGTAACCGTCTGCGTCGCGGCAGGAGACGATGGCTCGACCGACGGGGTAACCGATGGCCTGAACCACGTGGACTTCCCGGCATCGAGTCCGAATGTGTTGGCTTGCGGCGGCACAGATTTGGTGGCATCAGGAAGTAAAATCACGAGCGAAACGGTGTGGAACGAACTGGCAAACAATGAAGGCGCAACCGGAGGCGGCATCAGCGATGTTTTTCCGCTTCCCAGTTATCAGAGTGCGGCCGGCGTTCCACCTTCCGCCAATCCCGGCGGACATGTTGGCCGGGGAGTTCCGGACGTTGCGGGAAACGCCGATCCGAGCACGGGGTACGTTACTCTCGTCGATGGACAATCCGGCGTAATCGGCGGCACCAGTGCCGTCGCTCCGATCTGGGCCGCGTTAATTGCGCTCATCAATCAAAGCGCCGGAAAGCCCGCGGGATTTATAAATCCGACGCTTTACCAGAACTCAGGCTCCGCGCAGGATTTCAAGGACATCACGTCCGGCAACAACGGCGCCTATTCGGCAGCTGCTGGGTGGGATGCGTGTACCGGGCTTGGGTCCCCAATAGGGAATCAAATTGCGGCGGTGTTGGGCGCGGGATCGACGCCGCAGGTGAGAACCGGGACGTAAAGTGGGGGCAACCTTCGTCTAGCGTCTTATCATGCTGACGACTTGTTGCAGCGATCCGGAGCCCTCGCGACCAATCTGCTGTACCGTACCCTTCTCTAGGCGCATCTCTTGAGCTGCAGAAGACGCTGTGGTTTCAGGCACGCCGTCGTTCACCTGCGCGCAATCCATGCGTAGCGTGCCGTTGTCGTTGAACACCAATCCATAGAAGCGCAGCGTGCTGCCCGCAGCGAGGCGCTGTGCATTGAGGAGTTGCGTGTTGCTGTCGACGTAGACTTCGACTTGGCTTGGGTTGTTCTCAACTGTGGTCTGATTGGGCTGCACAGCCAGCATGGGAAACAAATCGTAAGAGGCGAGCGATACCGTGTAGTCGGTAAAGTTGCCGCTCTGCGACGAGGCGATGACCGTACCGTTAATGGTTTGCGGCATCAAGGTCATTGTGGTCGCGACAGGGTAGGAGCCGTCGGTAGGAATCGCAGCGACAGAGATATACACCTCCTGCCCCGGAACCATATTGGATGTAGTGAAGCTCGGCACAAATGGTAGGCTCGCTAAATTCGTAATCTGACCGGAAACCTTAAGAGCGGCATCGCCAGAGTTGTAGAACTCCGAACCTCCCACGTAGCTGCTGCCCTGGTGCTCGCGTGGCATCATCAAGAACGCCGACACAGATGGCGCAACCTGCGTCACTGGGCCACGGAGCACGTCGGCGGCGGATGAGTCTTCCACCGCGACCCGTGTCGCCAGCAGCGAGCCATCCGACTGGATAGTTCCATCTATGTCCACGAACATGCCACTAGCGAGCGCGGAAAAGTTGTTGACGCCCTGATACACCGTGTGGCCTCCGAAGGTAACGGAAATTGGCCTCGCGCCCTCAGCATCGGGTATCGAGAGCGTAATATTGCTGCCAGCTGTCCCGATCGCAGTAATCTGCCCGTCGAGTCCCGTCACTCTGCCGTTTGCGGCAGTCGTTGGCGAAGAGGATAAAGTAAGGGCTGTGAGATTAAAAGTCGGGGTTATTGAGTAGCTATATATTCCGTTTTGGTCATAGCAACTGGAGTACGTCGCCGACTGCGAGACTAGCAGGTCGAGCGAGATTCCCATACTCGTACCTGTCACCGTGATCGGCGACGGCAAGGTTACAGTAACAGCTGATGCGGGCATTCCTAAATCATCGAATACGCTTGTATCCAGCGTCCCCTGCCCACCAGCACCGGCCACGGAGAGATCGACGCAGACAAATTCAGCGCCGCTCAGGCTCACAGTTGCGCTCGTGTAAATATCCTGTGGGATGCTGGCGGTCACCAAGGGTTCGGCGAGGCCATTGATATGCATGAATTCGGCTCCCACAGCTGGCCCCGACGTTGGCAACGAGAGCAAGGTGGCCGTCTTGCCCGACTGGCTGGTCAAGGTAATGCTTTGAAAACCGAGATCAAATTCGGCTAACTGATCGTTAGCCATGCCGGTCAGCATTACCGTGACCGACGTGTTACCAGTGAGCGTTGGCGCCGGTGGCTCAGACATGCTTCCACTGGAGCCGCAGCCGGTCGTGAAACTGGCGGCCCCCACTAGCATCAAGGCTGAAATGACGGAACGCAGGCGGAGCGCAGGACTGCAGCAAAGGCGTGGCGCACGTGTACTCATAACATCCTCGTCTTTCGCGCTCCGGCTTGAGAGCGGAACGCCAAGATCGCGGCCAGGGACCCAACGAATACGAAGGCTGGCGGAGAGCAGCCAGCGGCAGCATTATCTCACAGCCTATGAACCCGAGTCACGACCATTTTATGAGAGGTAATCCGCAGTAAGCGGGCCGTATGTGATCGGAATACAGGCAAGACCGAAATGTTTTGCAGCAGCCACGTCTATGTTATTATCTAACTAACTGGTTAATTAGTCGCTATGGCTCAGGGCTTGCGTCACCGTCGTGCTTTTCCCCGCATGGGCTCTCGCGGCCAGCCAGAAGAGAGCCGAGCCGCCATTCTGCGGTCCGCTGCAAAGGAGTTTGCCGAGAACGGCATAGCTGGCGCCCGCACCGACGCCATTGCGCGCCAGGCGCGAGTCAATAAGGCGCTGCTCTACTACTACTTCAAAGACAAGGAAACACTTTATGGCGCGGTGCTCGACGATGCATTTTCCGGGATGAAGGCTAGCGTTTTCACGGTTCTCGACAGCAATTTGTCCTCGCGCGAAAAGATCATGGCCTATGCGGGAGCATATTTCGATTTCATTGCCTCGAACCAGATTTATCCCAAGCTGATGCAGCGCGAAATGATGCGGGCGCGCGAGGGCGATTCGGTGCATATTGATCGATTGGTCAAAACCTATTTTCAGCCGATCTACCGGCGTGTGGGAGAGCTGTTGCACAAAGGAATCGCAGAAGGCGAATTTCGCAAAGTGGATCCGGCACATTTTGTACCATCCATGCTTGCAATGATCGTTTTCTATTTCAGCAGCGCCCCGGTGATGCGGCGGATCGTGCGCTTCAATCCGCTTGCGCCGCAACGGATTGCCGAGCGCCGTGCCGCGGTTCTGGATTTCATTTCTTCGGCGCTTTTTCTGTCTCGTCCAAGCGCCTCACCGTCGTTTCCTAAATCAGGAGTACGCAAATGAGTGCTCGCAACAAATTTTTTATTCTGCTCGGCATCATCTTCGTGATCGCCGCCACGTACTATTTTTTTTCCACCGACCACTCCAAAGACCTGGTGCTAATCGGCACCGTCGACTCGAACCAGGTCATCGTCAGCGCGCAGGTGGAAGGCCGCATTCAGAAGTTGCTGGTGGAGGAAGGCACGCCGGTGAAGGCTGGAGACCTAATTGCCGTGCTTGATCCGTCTGAATTGCAGACGCAAGAAGCCGCGGCGGCCGCGAACATTACAAGCCTTCAGCACAAAGTAGCGGAGATGCAGCATACGGAGCGATCGACCTCTGGCTCAACGTCCAGCGACGTGGCTAATGCGCAGGCCAAGCTTGATTCGGCTAAGGCGCAACTTTTGCAGGCAAAGGCCGCGCTTGATCGAACCGAGAGTGACACCCGCCGCATGATCGAATTAGCCAAAGCCGGAGTCCAATCCGAACAGGATCGCGTGCAGGCGGAAACCAATTTGCAGGCGGCGCAGGCGACCCTACAGGCGCAACAGGAGCTGGTGAAAGCAGCCCAAGCGGACCTCACCTCCGCCATCGCGCGCACCCAGCAGGCTAATGCAGCACAGAGTACGGTGCAATCGACGGAGGCTGATCTGAAGAATGCCATCGCGCAGAAAAATCAAGCTGCGGTTCGACTGGGTTACACCAACGTGTATGCGCCGGTAACTGGCACAGTTTCGGTGCGGGCGGCGCGGCAGGGGGAAGTGGTCAACGTCGGTGCGCCGATTGTGACCATCGTCGACCTCAACGACACCTGGGTGCGGGCCGCGATTCCGGAAACCTACGCCGATCATATCGGTTACAGCGACGTGATGCGCGTGCGTTTGCCCGGAGGAACGATCACCGGCGGGAAAGTTTTCTTTAAAGGAGTGGAAGGCGATTTTGCTACGCAGCGCGATGTCAGCCGGCGCAAGCGGGATATCAAGACCATTGTCTTGAAAGTGCGGTTGGACAATCCGAAAGGCGCCTTCGTGCCGGGAATGACGGCAGAAGTGCTGGTTTCTCCCGCGCAGATGAAAGGTGAAAACAATCCGCAGAGCGCGGCAGCGACGGGGCAGCAATGATGGCGGACGAAAATTCCGAAGTGAACGGCGGCGGCTCTTCTACAGGCGGAGCCGAGGCTCCTTATGCCATCGAAGTGCAGCATATCGTCAAGAAATACGGTGACTTTATCGCTGTCGACAACGTTTCATTCAACGTAAAAGAAGGAGAGATTTTCGGGCTGCTCGGGCCGAATGGCGCCGGAAAATCCACGCTGATTCGCATGATGACAACGCTGATCCCGATCACTTCTGGAAAGGCCTTGATCGCCGGCCACGATGTCTCGAAGGAAGCGGACGCGGCGCGTAGGACGATTGGCGTGATCCCGCAGGCCTTAACCAGCGATCTCGATCTTACGGTCGAAGAAAATTTGAATATCTACGCCAAGCTCTACGATGTGCCCGCGAAGGAAAGAAAGCGTTCGATCGACGAACTGCTTGGACTCGTTGACCTGACCAAGTGGCGCGACGCGCAGACCAAGACGCTCTCCGGCGGCATGCGCCGTCGGCTCGAGATTGCGCGCGGCCTCGTACATCATCCGAAAATATTTTTCCTCGACGAGCCCACGACCGGGCTGGATCCAGTTTCTCGCGTGGCAGTGTGGGAGATGCTGGGCAATATCAAAACTCAGCGGCGACTTACGATCCTGATTACGACACACTATATGGATGAAGCCGATCGGCTATGCGACCGGATCGCAATTGTGGATCACGGCAAACTCGTCGCCCTCGATACCCCCATGGCTTTGAAGGCCAGCGTGCCGGGATCGAACGTGATTGAAGCGCAGTTTGAAAATCCTCCCAACGATTGGGAGCGGCGCCTGCACACCCTGGATGAAGTCACTTCCGTGCAACACGAGGGAGCGGGCATGTATCGAATCCTCACCGGCAACGGCTCGCGAACTACGACTGAGCTTGTCGAGATGGCGGTAGAAGCGGGAGTCGGCGTGAAGTCGCTGTCCGTGCAAAACACCACGCTGGACGATGTCTTCGTGCATTACACCGGCCGGCAATTGCGCGATGAATTGCAGAAAGCCTATGCCTTCGTGATGCCGCAGCGTCCGGGGTTGCAGCCATGAATCGCGCAAGGTCGAACTTATGAATCGAATGATGGCCATTGTCGAGCGCGAGATGCGCAAGTTCTTCCGCTCGCCCGCGCTCATGCTGGCGTCGATGATCTTCCCGCTGGTGCAGCTCGTTATTCTCGGTAACGCCTTCGGCGGTAAGATTCGCGACGCGCGGTTGGCTATCGTCGATCAGGACGGAGGCACGCAGGCGCTCAGGATTCGCGAGGCCTTCGATTCCGTACGCTCGAATATTCGAACCTTCGTGCCGGTCTATTACGACAACGAAAAAAAGGCAATGGAGGATGTTCGCAACGGTAAGCTCGATGGTGCCGTGATCATTCCTCCCCAATATTCGCGGCGAGTTTACGAGGAGAATCATCCGCAAATCGGGTTAGTCGTAGATAACAGCGACAACTTCATGAGTTCCGCGCTGGAATCGGAACTCACCGACCTGGTCACTTCGTTGAATCAGCCCACGGTCGAGCCGCGCATCCTGCAGCAGACCGCGCTTTCGATTGTCGAGCTTTATCCCTACATCGAATACATGAAATATCTGCTGCCCGGCTCGCTGGCGTTGGCGATGTTCGTCTCGGTGATGATCGGCGGTGGAATGCTCTACATAGATGACAAGGCGCGAGGCGTGCACGAAGGCTACCTGGTCACGCCGATCACAAAGCTCGAACTGGTACTGGGGCTCAATCTGGCGGGTGCCATCAAGGCGGTGATGACCGGCGTAATCATTTGCGTGATCGGGTCGCTGATTGCCGGTGTGAGCACAATTTTCAATCCGGCCACGATTCTCGGGCTTCTGATCATGATCCTGCTCACGTCGCTCGCCTTCAACACGATGATGTTTCTGCTCATGGTAAGGATTGAAGATCCGCTGGTGCCGCGAGCCATGTTCGGCATTCTGAATACTCTGCTGTTTTTCCCGAGCGGAGCGATTTATCCCATACAGGCTTTCCCGCCCTGGTTGCGAGCCATCGCGAAGGTCGACCCTTTTACTTACGCTGTGGATGGCTTCAAATGTCTGCTGCTGAAGGAAACAACTCTGGCGGCGGTGTGGGGCGACATGTTGTTCTTGAGCATCTTCGCCGCCGTCACTCTTGGGATTGCGATCCCCCTGTTCAAGCGGACGCTATAGAACATTCGTCTCCGAGATCGCAGAGGAACTCCGAGGACGTCCGTGCCCAAAACTCGTGAGTGGGAAATCTCTGACCGCCGCTCAAGTTTC
>Ga0182024_10010400_pt1 | contig 18952 bp, 14 predicted proteins | sample P32metaG_FD_120480 | JGI IMG/M metagenome (GOLD analysis project Ga0182024, IMG submission 120480) | Permafrost microbial communities from Stordalen Mire, Sweden - P3-2 metaG (Illumina Assembly) | ecosystem: Environmental > Terrestrial > Soil > Wetlands > Permafrost | place: Sweden: Stordalen... | reverse complement strand
GAGCGAATACAAGCCCGGCGACACCATGACGGTCGCGGTGACCGCGGCCAACGCCGGCAAGCTCACGCTGAACGTCATCGGCGACCGGCTGCTCGCCAGCCAGACCGCCGATATCAAAGCCGGCGTTGCGCAGGTGAAGGTGCCGGTCGGCGCCGACTGGGGTACCGGCGCCTACATCGTTGCGACGTTGCGCCGGCCGCTCGACGAGCCGGCGCAGCGCATGCCGGGCCGCGCGATCGGCGTGCAATGGTTCGCCATCGACCGCGCCGCCAAGACACTGAACGTCGACCTCAAGGCGCCGGCGCTGATGCGGCCGAGCTCGACGCTGCAGGTGCCGATCAAGATCGACGGGCTGAAGGCGGGCGACGAGGCGCGCGTCATTGTTGCCGCGGTCGACGTCGGCATTCTCAATCTGACCAACTACAAGCCGCCGGCGCCGGACGATTACTATCTCGGCCAGCGCGCGCTGTCGGCGGAAATCCGCGATATCTACCGCCAGCTGATCGACGGCATGCAAGGTACCCGCGGTCAGATCCGCACCGGCGGCGACGAAGCCGCGCAACTGCAGGGCAGTCCGCCGGCGGGACCGCCGGTGGCGTTCTATTCGGGCATCGTCAGCGTCGGCGCCGACGGCAGCGCGCAGGTCGCGTTCGACGTGCCGGATTTCGCCGGCACCATCCGCGTCATGGCGGTCGCCTGGAGCAAGGACAAGATCGGCAAGGCCACGACCGATGTGGTGGTGCGCGATCCGGTGGTGCTGACCGCGACGCTGCCGCGGTTTCTGTTGCCGGGCGACCGTTCGACGATCCATCTCGACCTCGACAATGTCGAAGGCCAGGCCGGTGATTATGCGATCGCCGTCTCGACCACCGACGCGGTCACGGCCGGAGCGGGCGCCGCGCAAAAACTGACGCTCGCCGCCAAGCAGCGCGGCGCGGCGAGCGTGCCGGTCACGGCCAATGCCGCCGGCAACGGCACGGTCAAGGTGAGCGTGAGCGGTCCCGGCGGCTTCGCGCTGGAGCGAAGCTACGGGCTCACGGTGCGGCCGCCGGCGCAGATCATCGCGCGGCGCACCGTGCAATCGATCGCCAACGGCTCGAGCCTGACGGTGTCGAGCGACCTGTTCGCCGATCTCGTTCCAGGCACCGGCGCGGTCTCGATCTCGGTCGGCAATTTCGCGGCGCTCGACGCCGCGAGCCTACTGGCGGCGCTCGACCGCTATCCGTATCGCTGCTCGGAGCAGATCACGAGCCGGTCGCTGCCGCTGCTCTATCTCAGCGAACTGGCCAGCGCCGCCAACGTGGCGCTCGACAGCAACACCGAGCAGCGGCTCAACGAGGCCATCCAGGCGCTGCTGACGCGGCAGGATTCCACCGGCGCGTTCGGCCTGTGGAGCGTCGGCGGCGACGATATCTGGCTTGACGCCTACGTCACCGACTTCCTGACCCGGGCGCGCGAGCACAAATTCGCCGTGCCCGACGGCGCCTTCAAGCTGGCGCTCGATCGGCTGCGCAACGAGGTGGTCAATCTCAGCGATCCGAGCAAGAACGACGGTAACGACCTCGCCTATGCGCTCTACGTGCTGGCGCGTAACGGCGCGGCGCCGATCGGCGATCTGCGTTATCTGGCCGACGCCAAGCTCGACACCTTGAAGACGCCGATCGCCAAGGCCCAGATCGCCGCTGCGCTCGGGCTGGTCGGCGACCGCACCCGGGCCGAAAAGGTCTATGCCGCAGCGCTGACCGCCATCGGTCCGGCGACCGACGACCTCAGCCGCGAGGACTACGGCTCGACGCTGCGCGACGCCGCGGCGGTCGTCACGCTCGCCGCGGAGGGCGGCGCCGCGCCGGCCACCGTGCAGGCCGCGGTGGCGCGCGTCGAAGCCGCCCGCGCGACCTTGCGGCCGACATCGACCCAGGAGGATGCCTGGCTGTTGCTCGCCGCAAGCGCCATGGCCAAGGACGCCAAGGACATCTCCCTCGACGTCAACGGCCAGGCGATCGCGCATCCGCTGAACCGCACCATCGGCGCCGGCGATCTGAAGGATCCGGTGCGCGTGACCAATAACGGCCAGGGCGATGTGCAGGCCGTGGTCACCGTCACCGGCGCGCCGGTGACGCCGGAGCCCGCGGCGCAGAACGGATTCAAGATCGAACGGCAGACCTTGACGCTCGATGGCGATCCGCTCGATCCGGCCCACGTCAAGCAGAACACCCGGATGGTGGTGGTGCTCAAGATCACCGAGGCGCAGCCGCAGTTCGGCCGCGTCATGGTCGCCGACTATCTGCCGGCGGGTTTTGAGATCGACAACCCGCACCTCGTGTCGTCCGGCGATACCGGCACGTTGCCGTGGATCACCGACGCGGTCGAGCCGGCCAATACCGAGTTCCGCGACGACCGCTTCACCGCCGCGTTCGACCGCAAGCGCGGCGACGCCGCCGTGTTCACGGTCGCCTATGTGGTTCGCGCGGTCTCGCCCGGCACCTACATTCGCCCGCAGGCAAGCGTCGAGGACATGTATCGTCCGGACCGCTACGGCCGCAGCGACAGCAGCAAAGTCGAAGTCGTGGCGGTGAAATGACCGAGGCTGCGACGCATCCACCAACTCTGCCTCTCCGCCCCGACACGGAGAGGGGGAAGCGACGACGCGTTGTTCGTGTTGCCTGCATTGCCGCCGTGCTTGTCGGCATGTCGATCGTGTCCGGCGCGGGGTGGTGGGTCGCTTCGCTCGGTGCCGCACCGCTCGGCAAGGATCTCGAATTCTCGGCAAGCGTGGTCGATCGCGAGGGCCGACTGCTGCGTGCCTATGCGACCAGCGAAGGCCGCTGGCGGCTGCCGGCGACCGTCGCCGACGTCGATCCGCGCTTTTTCGATGTGCTGTTCGCCTACGAGGACAAGCGCTTCCGCGCCCACCACGGCGTCGATGCGCTGGCGCTGATGCGCGCCGCCTATCAACTGGCGAGCAGCGGCCATATTCGCTCCGGCGCCTCGACCTTGACCATGCAGGTGGCGCGGCTCCTGGAGCCGCGCAGCGAGCGGAGCCTGCCCGCCAAGCTGCGCCAGATGGTGCGCGCCATCGAGATCGAGCGCGCGCTGAGCAAGGATCAGGTGCTCGCGCTCTATCTCGATCTGGCGCCCTATGGCGGCAACATCGAAGGCATCCGCGCCGCGTCGCTCGCCTATTTCGGCAAAGAGCCGCGCCGGCTGTCGCTCGGCGAGGCGGCGCTGCTGGTGGCGTTGCCGCAATCGCCGGAGCTGCGCCGGCCGGATCGTTTCCCGGAAGCCGCGCGCGCCGCGCGCAATCGCGTGCTCGACCGCTTTGCCGCGACCGGCCTGGTGCCGGCGGACGAGATCGCGTTCGCCAAAACCGAGCCGATACCTGGCGGCCGCCGCCCCATGCCGATGCTGGCGCCGCACGCCGCCGACCGCGCCGTCTCGACCGCGCCGGCGCAAAAGCAATATCGGCTCACCATCGATGCGAGCCTGCAAAAAAACCTCGAAGCACTGGCGCGCGAGCGCGTCCGCGCTTTGGCGGCGACGCTCGGGCCCGATGTCTCGCTTGCCATTGTCGCCGTCGATAATGCGACCGGCGAGGTTTTGGCCCGCGTCGGCTCGCCGGACTATTTCGACGCGCGCCGCGCCGGCCAGGTCGACATGACGCAAGCGTTGCGCTCGCCCGGCTCGGCGCTCAAGCCCTTCATCTACGGCCTCGGCTTCGAAGACGGCGTCATCAACCCCGAGACGCTGATCGAGGATCGGCCGGTGGACTACAACGGCTACGCGCCGAAGGACTTCAACGGCGCGTTCCAGGGCACCGTGACGGTGCGGACGGCGTTGCAGCAGTCGCTCAACGTTCCGGCGGTCGCGGTGCTCGACGAAGTCGGCGCGGCCCGGCTGTCGGCGCAAATCGCCCAGGCCGGTGCCGCGCTGGTCCTGCCCGAGGGACAGACTCCGAGCCTCGCCATCGGTCTCGGCGGGGCAGGGATCAGGCTTTCGGATCTGGTCATGCTGTACGCTGGCATCGCCCGGCTCGGCACGACCTTGCCGCTCACCGAGCAATGGGGCACGCCGGCGCCGCAGGCGCGCCGCCTGATGGATCCGGTCGCGGCCTGGTATGTCGGCAATATCCTGATCGGCGCGCCGCCGCCGGACAACGGCGTCGCCGGCCGCATCGCGTTCAAGACCGGGACCAGCTACGGCTACCGCGACGCCTGGTCGATCGGCTTCGACGGCAACCATACCATCGGCGTCTGGGTCGGCCGCCCTGACGGCGCGCCGGTGCCGGGCCTGGTCGGGCGCAGCGCGGCGGCGCCGATCCTGTTCGATGCCTTCGCGCGCATGGCCACGCCGCCGGCCGCATTGCCGCGCGCGCCGAAAGGCGTGCTGGTGACGTCCAGTGCAAAACTGCCGCCGCCGCTGCGGCGTTTTGCGCCGGGCGGCGTCATCGGCAAGACCGCCCAGACCGCCCTGCACATCCTCTATCCGCCCGATGGGGCGAGGCTCGATTTGTCGACCGCCGATGGCGAGCCTGACGTCGTGCCGCTGAAGGTGACCGGCGCCGTTGCGCCGCTGACCGTCCTGGTCAACGGCGTGCCGGTGGCGGCACAACGGCCGGGATCGCTGTTTTTCAAGCCGGCCGGTCCCGGCTTTTCGCGGGTGACGGTGCTGGATGCCGCGGGCTCGACCGACAGCGTCGTGGTGCGCCTCGACGACGGTTCCGTGAGCCGGCTGACCGCGCGGTAGCCGGGCCCCGCCGCCTCTTGCCGCGGCGATAGGTCCGCGCGGGACAATGGCGGCCGGTGGCCTGCCGAATGCGGACTTCCCGGCATGTTCCAAATCCCTGGGCTTTCTCTATAATCGGCTGGCGAGCGGGGAATTTCGGCCACATTCGATTGATACCGAGGTCGCTCTCGGATAAACGCGTCCGGGACGGCTCGAACATCGCGGCAAGCGGGAAACACTGTTGTGAGCACCACGGTCGCCGAACCGCTGCGGGGCAGAGCGCTGGCCGTGCGGATATGGAAGTACTCGATCCGTCGGGTGGTGGCGCCGGTCTGCGTGTTCGTGCCGCTCGCCTATTTCTTTCCCAAGATCGCGCTTCTATACGCGCTCTGCGGCGCCTACGACGTCAGCCGCAATTCCGGACTGAGCCTGTCCACGGTGCGGCGCTATTTCACCGGCAATGGGGTGCCGACGTGGCTCCTGTCGCCGTTCAACAGCCTGCTCGATTTGCTGTCGCTGCCGTATGTCAACAAAGGCGTCTATCAGCTGGCGGATCTGCCGCCCGCCTATCAGGACGAAGTGCGCCGCCTGATCGCGGCGGCGCAGGAGTCGAATCTCGTCGGCCAGCTCGAGGAGGCGGCGAAGCAGTTTCCGCGCACCATGGTGTTCTTCCGCTGGTACGGCGTCGACATGCCGTCGTTCCTGAACGTGCCGGCTTTCCACCAGCCGTGGCAATATATCCAGACCATCGGGGTTTCGGTCTTCAACAAGAAGGTCTCGACCTCGAAGCACTTCGGCTCGCTGCGCGCCTCGCTGCGGATTCTCTATAATCTCAACGACATGACCGACGACTCCGCCTACATCGTCGTCGGCGACAAGACCAACTATTGGCGGGACAACAAGCTCTTTATCTTCGACGACACGCTGCTGCATCAATCGTTCAACGAAACCGAGCAGACGCGCTACTGCCTGTTCGTCGATATCGTCCGTCCGTCGCCGGTTCCGGGCGTCATGCGCTTTGTCATCTCCGGCGTCCGGATGCTGACGTCGAGTTTCAAATTCATCTATTACCAGAACTGGAAGCTGATCGAAGGCTAGCGATACAGGGGCTGATGATCCAGGGGCTGATGATACGACGGGCCAGCGTTGCAAGGGGCCAGTGTTACAAGGGGCACGGCCGGTCCATCCTCGCCAGCCGATTTGAGCGTGTTTGCACCGGGACGGCATGAGCACGACCAGCAGCACGACGCGGCCGTCGTTCTGGCCGGCAAACGGCCTCGGCGCGATCTTCGATTTTGGCGCGGCGTCGCACCGGCGCGCGGCGGCGGCGCTGCTGTTGGTCTCGCTGATTCTGTTTCTGCCCGGATTTTTTCAGATACCGCCGGTCGATCGCGACGAGGCCTATTTCGCGCAGGCCACCAAGCAGATGATCGAGACCGGCGACTATGTCGACATCCGCTACCAGGACGACGTCCGCTACCGCAAGCCGGTCGGCATTTATTGGCTGCAGGCGGCCGCGGTGAACACCGCCGAGGCCTTGGGCGTCCCTAAGGCGCGGACCGCGATCTGGCTCTACCGGATACCGTCGCTGATCGGCGCCATCGGCGCGGTGCTGACGACCTATTGGTGCGCGCTCGCTTTCGTCAGCCGCCGCGGCGCGATGCTGGCGGCACTGATGATGGCGGCCTCGACGCTGCTCGGCGCCGAGGCCCGGCTCGCCAAGACCGACGCCGTGCTGCTGTTCACCATCGTCGCCGCGATGGGGGTGCTGGCCCGCGCCTATCTGGCGCCGCGCACGCCGGGCGGCGCGAAACTCGGCTGGGGACCGCTGGCGATCTTCTGGACCGCGCTTGCCGTCGGCATCTTGATCAAGGGGCCGGTCAACCTGATGGTGGTCGGGCTGACCGCGGCGACGCTGTCGATCCTCGATCGCTCGGCGCGCTGGATGCTGGCGTTGCGGCCGCTCGCTGGATTCGGCTGGTTCATTCTCATCGTGCTGCCGTGGTTCATCGCGATCTACGCCCGCGTCGGCAATGCTTTTCTGGCCAACGCCGTCGGCCATGACATGCTGGGCAAGATCGCCAACGGACAGGAGACCCACGGCGCGCCGCCCGGGCTTTATTTCCTTTTGTTCTTTGCCACGTTCTATCCGGCTTCGATCCTGGCGGGACTGGCGGCGCCGGCGGTGTGGACGGTTCGCCGCGAACCCGCCGCGCGCTTCCTGCTGGCGTGGCTCATTCCGTCATGGATCGTGTTCGAACTCATCGTGACCAAATTGCCGCATTACGTGCTGCCGCTTTATCCGGCCATTGCCATCCTCATCGCCGGCGCGGTCGAGTCCAAGGTGCTGTCGCGCCGGGTCTGGCTGGTGCGCGGCGCGGTGTGGTGGTTCATCGCGCCGATCCTCATGAGCATCGCCGCCGTGACCGGCGCGGTCATCGTCGATCACGATCTCGCGCTGTTGGCGTGGCCGTTCCTCGCCGGCGCAATCGTCTGCGGCCTGTTCGCCTGGCAACTCTACGAGGATGACGGCGCCGAGCGGTCCTTCATGCGGGCGACGGCGGCGACGGTGCTCACCGCGCTCGGCATTTATGCGGTGGTCGTGCCCTCGCTGGCACCGGCGTTCCCCAGTGTTGCGCTCGCCGACGTGCTGCGCGACTCCAACTGTGCCCATCCGGTCGCCGCCAGCGCCGGCTACGAAGAGCCGAGCCTGGTGTTCCTTGCCGGCACCGACACCCACCTCACCGACGCGTCGGGCGCAGCCGATTTCCTCCGTCAAGGCGCCTGCCGCTTCGCCTTTGTCGACACCCGCCAGGAGCACGCCTTTGCGTTGCGCGCCGAGGCGATCGGGCTGCGCTACGATCGCGGCCCGCGCATCGAGGCCTTCAACATCAGCAACGGCAAGCCGATCACGATCGCGGTGTTCGCATCGGCAGGCGCGCCGTGACCGCCGGCCATGCGGGCCCGGCGCTCGGATGGTCGAAGTTCGGGCGCGCGCTGGTCGAGGATGTGCCGCGGAATTTCGCCCGCGGGCTCCTGGCTGTTGTACGCCCGCCGCGGGCGAAGTTGCCGCCAATAACCGCAAGCGCCATCGCGGCGATCGTTGTTGCGCTCGTCGTTACCGTGGCGTTGATGTTTGTGCTCGACGTACCGGCGACCGACCGGGCGCATCACTTGCCGCCGTGGGTGACCGCCGCCTACGACCAAATCACCGATTTCGGTCTATCCGGCTGGTTTCTCTATCCGCTCGGATTCATTCTGCTGTGCCTGGCGGCAATGAGTTCGCCAACGCTGTCGCGGCCGACGCAGGCCGTGCTGGCGATGCTGGCGGTGCGCTTCGGCTTTCTGTTCCTGGCCATCGGGGTTCCGGGACTCTTCGTGACGATCGTCAAGCGGCTGATCGGCCGCGCCCGGCCCTACCATATCGGCAACTTTGACGATCCGTTTGCCTACAGGCCTTTCATCTGGCGGCCGGAATACGCCAGCATGCCGTCGGGCCATGCCACCACGGCCGCCGCAGCGGCGATTGCAATCGGGGCGGTCTGGCCGGGCGCGCGCGGCGTGTTGTGGTTCTACGCGCTGGTCATCATGCTGAGCCGCGTCGCCGTTGTCGCCCACCATCCGAGCGATGTCGTGGCCGGCGCGTTGGTCGGTGTCGTCGGCGCAGCTCTGGTGCGGCGCTGGTTCGCGGCGCGGCGCCTGTTGTTTTCCGCGGTCGACCTGCGGGCTTTTCCCTGGCCTGCGTTCAGGCGTCTCAAGGCGGCCGCCGGCGAGATCGCCGCGTCATGTCGCGACCGGGGCGCGGCCAGCGGGCCCGGAACGACGGCGGTCGGTTGAACCCGATGGGGTTGGGCTTTAGAAGCTTCGGAAATGTCGCTGAGTAACGGGCGCGATCCCGATCCCGCCATATCCGTGGTCGTTCCGGTGCGCAACGAAGCCGGCAATATCGCGCCGCTGGTCGCCGAGATCGCCTTAGCGCTGTCCGGCCGCGCCTTCGAGATCGTCTATGTCAACGATGGCTCGCGCGATGCGACCGAACAGGAATTGCGCGGCCTGATGACGCGGCATCCCTGGCTCCGCCAAATCCGTCACGCGCAATCGTGCGGCCAATCGGCGGCGGTGCGCAGCGGCGTTGCCGCGGCGCGGGCGCCGGTCGTTGCCACGCTCGACGGCGACGGCCAGAACGATCCGGCGTTCATTCCCAAGCTGATCGCGGTGCTGGAGGCTGGCGCGCCGCGGCTCGGCCTTGTCGCCGGCCAACGGGTCGGCCGCAAGGCGTCGGCCTTTAAGAGACTGCAATCGCGCATCGCCAACGCGGCGCGCGCCGCGGTGCTCAAGGACGGCACGCGCGACACCGGATGCGGGCTCAAGGCATTCCGCCGCGAGGTGTTTCTGTCGCTGCCGTATTTCGACGGACTGCACCGCTTCCTGCCGGCGCTGGTGCGGCGCGAAGGATTCGACATCGGCTATGTCGACGTCGTCGACCGGCCGCGCCGGCACGGCATCTCGAACTACGGATTCTGGGACCGGCTGTGGGTCGGCATTCTCGATCTTGCCGGCGTGTGGTGGCTCATCCGGCGCAAAAGGCGCGTTCCCCAAGCCAAAGAGGTGACCCTTGCTGATTGATATATCGCACGCGGTCGGCGCTTATCTGACGGACGTGTTCGTCACCCGGCTCGACTGGTGGATCGTGCTGGGCTTCGCGGCGCAGGGCCTGTTCACCATGCGTTTTGTGGTGCAATGGATCGCCTCCGAGCGCGCCGGTCACAGCGTCATCCCGCTGGCGTTCTGGGTGTTTTCCATCGCCGGCGGCATTGTGCTCCTGGTCTATGCGCTCTACCGCAAGGATGCGGTATTCATCGCCGGCCAGGCCTTCGGCGTCTTTGTCTATGTGCGCAATCTGTATTTCGTCATGCGCGACCGCAAAGGTGTGCCGTCGACCGCTTAGGGGACCAACTAATGGGCGAGTCGGCGAATGCCGCAAAGCAGCGTCGAAATTCTCGTCAGTTTGTAATTCGCGGGCACGGTCGCAGCGCCCGCCCGGCGCGTATCGCGAGGCTTTGCCTGCGCACGGTTTGCCATGATATCTGTAACATGCGACATTGACAACGCGAGGCACCGATGGCCCACGAACGCATCGAGATCAATCCAGCGATCATGGGCGGTAAGCCCGTCATCCGCGGCACGCGCATTCCGGTCGAGACCGTGTTGCGCAAGCTCGGTGCCGGCATGATGATCGATGCAATCCTGGCCGATCATCCACGGCTCACGCCGGATGACATCCTGGCCACACAATCCTTTGCCGCCGATTATCTGGCTGACGAAGAGCTCGTCTACGGCTAGCCGGTGCGCTGGCTCGCCGATGAGTGCGTCGACGCCGGATTGGTGTCGCACCTGCGCACCGATGGCCACGACGTTGTCTCGATGGCCGAAACCGCGACCGCGGCGAGTGATGACGAGGTATTGATTCAGGCGCAAACAGAGGGCCGAGTCCTGCTGACGGAAGACAAGGACTTCGGCGATCTGGTGTTTCGCCGCGGCCAACCGGTTCCCGGTGTCGTACTGCTTCGCATCGCTTCGGCGAGGCACCGCCTCAAGATCATTCGGCTCGATCGGCGATCAGTCGATTCGGCGAGAATCTTCTCGGGCGGTATACGATTATCGAAGAGGCTAGGTTTCGCGCGCGGTCGTTGCCAAGAGGATAGAGTCTCCCCCGCGGCAGGACAAGATGGGCGGACATCAGTCACGCCGCTTCAACGATTGGGAGCTCAAATCTGAATTGCTTGTCGCGTGCAATAACTCAGTTCCTGGCTACGGCCTCCGCCAGCGCCGCAAAGCCTTGCTCCAGGTCCGCCAAAAGATCCTCCACCGCTTCGAGCCCGATATGGAAGCGGATCGTCGGCCCGCCGGGCTGCCAGCGCGTCGCCGTGCGCTGCGGCGAGCAGTCGAACGGAATGGCCAGGCTTTCGTAGCCGCCCCACGAGGCGCCGATGCCGAACAATTCCAGCGTATCGAGGAAGGCATACACCGCCTTCTGCGGCACCGGCTTGAACACCATGCTGAACAGTCCCGAGGCCCCGGAGAAATCGCGCTTCCAGATGGCGTGCCGGGGATGGCTCGGCAGGGCCGGATGCATCATGCGCAACACTTCGGGCCGCTCTTCCAGCCAGCGCCCGACCGCGAGGCCGGATCGGTAATGCCGCTCGAGCCGCACCGCCAGCGTTCGCAAGCCGCGCAGGCCCAGATAGACGTCGTCGGGGCCTTCGCACAGGCCGCACAGGCGGACGGTGTTTTTCAGGCTCGCGACCGTCGCGCTGTTGGCCGAGATCGTGCCCAGGCTGAGGTCGGAATGGCCGCCGATATATTTGGTGCCGGCCTGGATCGACAGATCGACGCCCTGCTCGAGCGGGCGATAGTAAAGCGGCGTCGCCCAGGTATTGTCGATGATCGTCAGCGCGCCTTTGGCATGGGCCGCCGCGGCGATGGCGGGCACGTCCTGCATCTCGAAGCTCAACGACCCCGGCGATTCGAGAAAGACCGCGCGCGTGTTGGGGCGGAATTGCGCGGCGATCTCGCCGCCGATCAGCGGGTCGTAATAACTGGTGGTGACGCCAAGCCGCGTCAGGATGCTTTCGCAAAAGTTGCGCGTCGGCGCATAGGCGCTGTCGGTGACCAGGAGATGGTCGCCGGCATGCACGACCGACAGCAAGGCCGTCGAGATTGCGGCGAGCCCCGACGGCAAGAGCGCCACGCCCGCGCATTGCGGCCCTTCCAGCTCTTGCAGGGCAAGCTCGAGCGCCTCTGTGGTGGGCGTGCCGCGGCGGCCGTACTGGTAGCGGGCGCGGTGGGCGACGAAATCCTCGGCGCTCGGGTAAAGCACGGTCGAGGCATGATAAACCGGCGGGTTGACGAAGCCATGATAGGCGGCCGGATCGCGCCCGGCCGTCACCACGCGCGTATCGGAGTGCCGCGGCGGCGGTGGCCCGGTACGGCCGTCTTTATTGTTGTCGTTCATGCCGGTGTCTCTGGGGGCGCCCTATACTGGGCCCATTACGCCATTACCTCGGCAACGGATGCTTTCGTCAACCCCTTGACCTTGTTGCGCGATCGTTCTCAGATGGCGGCGAGCGGGGATTTTGTCTTGGCGTGCCGCACTGCGGGCGATCTGCAGGGCCGGCTGTGGACGATGCGGCGCGCGCCTCATGTTGAAAGGCTTGGTCATGAAACGTTTAGCGACGGCACTTGGCATTGCAGCAGTGTTTGCGGCGGTACCGCAGGCCGCATGGTCGCAGTCGCAATCGCAGACGCTCAAGGCGGTCAAGGACCGCGGCGAGCTGTTGTGCGGATCGAATGGTCAGTTGGCCGGCTTCGGCATGCCGGACCCGCAAGGCAACTGGAACGGATTCGACGTCGACTTCTGCCGCGCCATCGCGGCGGCGATCTTCGACGATCCGACCAAGGTCAAATTCGTCCCCTTGATCGCGGACAATCGAATCACCGCCCTGCAGTCGGGCGAGATCGACGTGCTGTCGCGCAACACCACCTGGACGATGTCGCGCGACACCGCGCTCGGCATCGATTTTGCGGCCGTGCATTACTACGACGGCCAAGGCTTCATGGTGCATAAATCGCTGAAGGTCACCTCGGCGCTGGAGCTCAACGACGCCGCGGTCTGCGTGCAGCAAGGCACCACCACCGAGCTCAATCTGGCCGATTATTTCCGCACCAACCACATGTCGCTCAAGAGCGTGACCTTCGCCACCGCCGACGAGGCGATCAAGGCCTATGATTCCGGCCGTTGCGACTCCTATACGACCGACTCGTCGGGGCTCTATGCCGAGCGGGTGCTGCTGGGCGATCCGGGCGGCAGCATCGTGCTGCCGGAGGTTATTTCCAAGGAGCCGCTGAGCCCGGCGGTCCGCCAGGGCGACGACGCCTGGGAAGACCTGGTGCGCTGGACCCACTACGCCATGGTCGACGCCGAGGAGCTCGGCGTATCCAAGTCCAATCTCGACGACCAGATGAAGTCGGCGAATCCGGAAACCCGCCGGCTGCTCGGCGTCGAGGGGAAATTCGGCGAGTCGCTCGGCCTGACCAACGACTGGGCCTATCGCATCATCAAGCACGTCGGCAATTACGGTGAAAGCTTCGAGCGCAATGTCGGCCAGGGCTCGCCGCTAAAGATCGCACGCGGGCTCAACGCGCTGTGGACCAAGGGCGGCCTGCAATACGGTCTGCCGATCCGCTGACTTGCCGGCTGACTTTCCGGTTGGGTGTCCGTCATTGCCGCCGGGGGACGGCCGATGACCGATATTGCCCAGCCAACGCCGCGCCGGCGCCGCGGTCGCCGCATCGGCAGCATCGCGCTGCAGGCGGCGCTGCTCATCGTGGTCGGCGGGCTCGCTTATGCGGCGGTGGTCAACGCCGCGCAAAACCTCGCCCGCGCCAACATCCCCACCGGATTCGGCTTCTGGAACAATACCGCCGGCTTCGATATCAGCCAGACGCTGATCGATTATTCGCCAAGCACATCGACGTTCGGCCGCGCCTTCTGGGTCGGATTGCTCAACACGCTCCTGGTCTCCAGCATCGGCATCGTGCTCGCGACCGTACTGGGCTTCATCGTCGGGCTGGCGCGGCTGTCCGGCAATTGGCTGATGGCGCGGCTGGCCGGCGGCTATGTCGAATTGATCCGCAACGTGCCGCTCTTGCTGCAGATCCTGTTCTGGTACAACGCGGTATTGAAATCGCTGCCGGAATTGCATGGCAGCATCGCCTTGCCCGGAAAGGCGATCCTCAATAATCGCGGCCTGTTCCTGCCGCGGCCGCAGTTCGCGCCGGACTTCGGCCCGGTCCTGGTCGCCTTCGGGGCGGGGGTGATCGTGGCCTTGCTGATGCACGCGTGGGCGCGGCGCCGCCAGGAGCGCACCGGCGCGCAAATCCACATCCTGTGGCCGGCACTCGGCGCCATCATCGGCCTGCCGCTGGTGGTCTTCGTGCTGGCCGGCGCGCCGGTGACCTTCAGCCTGCCCGACATGGGCCGCTTCAATGTCCGCGGCGGCATCGAGATTCTGCCCGAGTTCGCCGCCCTGCTGCTGGCGCTCGTGATCTATACGGCGGCGTTCATCGCCGAGGTGGTGCGTGCCGGCGTGCTCGCCGTGCCGCATGGGCAGACCGAAGCCGCCCAGGCGCTCGGGTTGCGCCCGGGAACCACGCTGCGCCGGATCGTCGTGCCGCAGGCCATGCGGGTGATCGTGCCGCCGCTGACCAGCCAATACCTCAACCTGATCAAGAACTCGTCGCTCGCCGTGGCGATCGGCTATCCGGATCTCGTCGAGGTGTTCGACGGCAGCACGCTCAACATCACCGGGCAGGCGGTCCAGGTGGTCGCCATCACCATGGCGGTCTATCTCGCCATCAGTCTCTTCACCTCGCTGTTGATGAACCTTTACGCCCATAACACCGCCATCGCGGAGCGCCGATGACCGCGCTCACCGACGCCCCGCCGGCCTATCTGCGCGGCGCCCCGGCCGCGAAGCTGCCGCCGCCGCCGGATCGCGCCGGCATTCTCGCCTGGCTGCGCGCCAACCTGTTTTCGTCGCCCGCCAATGTCGCCTTGACGCTGATCTGCGTCGTGCTGATCGCCTGGCTCGTCCCGCCGCTGGTGCGGTTTTTGCTGATCGAGGCGGTGTGGTCCGGCGACGATCGCGAAGCCTGCCTGCCTTCGCCGAACAATCCGCATCCCGGCGCCTGCTGGGCGTTCATTCGCGTCTGGCTGTCGTATTTCGTCTACGGCTTTTATCCGATCGGCCAGCGCTGGCGGGTCGATGTGTTCTTCGCCGCGCTGGCGTTCGGCATTGTCTGGATGTTGTGGCTGTCGGCGCCGCGCCGCGACATCGGCGCCGTGTATTTCTTCGTCGCGCTGCCGATCGCGTCATCGATGTTGCTGCGCGGCTTTCCGCCGATCGGGCTGATCGACGTCTCCACCACGTTGTGGGGCGGCATCCTGGTGACCATCGTCGTCGCCACGGTCGGCATGGTCGCTTCGCTGCCGCTCGGCATCCTGTTGGCGCTGGGGCGGCGTTCGAGCATTCCGGTGGTCCGCATATTGTCGGTGATATTCATCGAGTTCGTGCGGGGCGTGCCGCTGATCACCGTGCTGTTCATGGCGAGCGTGATGCTGCCGCTGTTCGTGCCCGAGCGCCTGGCGCCGGACAAGCTGGTGCGGGCCTATATCGGCGTCGCGCTGTTCGCCTCGGCCTACATGGCCGAAGTGGTGCGCGGCGGGCTGGCGGCGATGCCGCGCGGACAGTACGAAGCGGCGCAGGCGCTGGGGCTGACATATTGGCGCATGATGCTGCTGGTCATCCTGCCGCAGGCGCTGCGCGTAACGCTGCCCAACATCGTCAATACCTTCATCGGCCTGTTCAAGGACACCAGCCTGGTCTTCGTCGTCGGAATTTTCGATTTTCTGCGCACCATCGAGGTGGCCCGCGGCGATCCGCGATGGGCTTCGCCGATCGTCAGCATCACCGGTTATGCTTTCGCCATACTGTTCTACTTCATCTGCTGCTACAGCATGTCGCGGTACGCCCGGCGCGTCGAAGCGCGGCTGGCGCGCCGCGCGGCGATAAAGGGGTCTTGATGGAGAAGCGGTCCGAAGCTTCCGGTGTCGACCCCGGCCTGCCCGACGTTGCGGTCGAAATCATCGCCTTGAACAAATGGTACGGCGAGTTTCATGTGCTGCGCGACATCGATCTGAAAGTCGCGCGCGGCGAGCGCATCGTCATCTGCGGGCCGTCCGGCGGCGGCAAGTCGACGCTGTTGCGCTGCATCAACCGGCTCGAGGACTGGCAGCGCGGCCGCATCGTCGTCGACGGCATCGAATTGACCGACGACCCCAGGCACATCGTCGCGGTGCGCCGCGACGTCGGCATGGTGTTTCAGCACTTCAATCTGTTTCCGCACCTCACCGTGCTGGAGAACTGCACGCTGGCGCCGATCTGGGTGCGGCGCATGCCGAAGCACGACGCCGAGGCGCTCGCCATGCGCTATCTCGAACGGGTCAAGATTCCCGAGCAGGCGCCAAAATATCCGGCGCGCCTGTCCGGCGGCCAGCAGCAGCGCGTCGCGATCGCCCGCGCGCTGTGCATGAACCCCGACATCATGCTGTTCGACGAGCCGACGTCGGCGCTCGATCCGGAAATGGTCAAGGAAGTGCTCGACACCATGGTGGAGCTCGCTTCCGACGGCATAACCATGCTCGTGGTGTCCCACGAAATGGGCTTTGCCCGGCAGGTCGCCAGCCGGGTCATCTTGATGGACGACGGCCAGATCGTGGAAATCAACGAGCCGAAAGGCTTTTTCGAGCAGCCTCAACATGAGCGCACCCGGCTTTTCCTGCAGCAAATCCTGCGGTGACGGCGCGCAATTCCAAGTCTTTGCCTAGACGAACTGGATTTTTACAAATAAGTACATGAGCTATACTTTGCTGATGAAGGTCCATTCATAGATTACAGAGATGTAATCTTGCGCATCCTCCAATATTTCCAAAGTTTAACTTGCTTGCAGGCCCCGACAGCTCATTATTGCATACCATTGTACATCTGAGGAGGATGACATGCTCAAGCCCGTGATCGCCGCGACGGCAATCCTTGCCATCGCCGGCTCTTCGATTGTCTATGCCCAACAGCGTTTCGGCGGCCATGACGGTTTCGATCGTGGTGCGCGCGCCGAGCATCACCACCGGCTCAGCCCGGACGACTTCTCCGCGCTGTCCGACGCGCGCATCGCCGCGCTCAAGGCCGGACTCGAGTTGACCCCCGACCAGCAGAAAAACTGGCCGGCGTTCGAGGCCGCGCTCCGCAACATGGTCCAGCTGCGGCTCCAGCGTATCCAGGCTCATCAAGCGGCCGACCAACAGCAGCAGGCCCAGACTCCCACTCCGAGCACGCCGTTCGATCGGATGGAGCATCGGGCCGACAACATGAGCAAGACCGGCGCCGCGCTCAAGCAGATCGCCGATGCCGGCACGCCGCTCTATGCGAGCCTCAATGACGCTCAGAAAAGCCGCTTCACGATGTTGGCACGCATCCTGCGCCCGCAAGAGCGCCAGCATGCCGAGAACGACGGCCGGGACGGTCGCGGTCCCGGACATGAAGGCCGCCGGTCCGGCCAGAACGATCAGGACGGGCAGGGCTGGGACCACGGTCGCCGGTTCGGCCAGAACGATCAGGACGGCCAGGGTTTTGGCCACCGCCATCACTTCGACCAGGACGGCCGCGGTCCGGGAATGCACAACCTGAGCGGCAGCAGCACCGACACCGACCAGGACTCCAAGCTCTAAGTCTGCGCTCTCAATTCGCGCTCTTGAGTCTTCGTCTTTGCCCGGCGCCCGCTGATTGTCTCGCCTCCCCGCAACGGGCGCCCAGAACGGAAGCCGCAGGATTTCGGTCCTGCGGCTTTCGCATGGTCAGACCACGGAACGCCACGCGCGACGCCAGTTGCGCATCGCCCCGCGTCGATCATTGCGCGCCACGTTGCCGTCGCCAGCTGATAAGCGCGATGCTAATCGCGTTCGACGGCGAGGTCCGGCCGCGAACCCCACTCCGACCATGAGCCGTCGTAGAGCCCCTGCGGGGTCTTGCCGATGGTTTCGAGCGCCAGCGTCAGGATCGCCGCAGTCAGGCCGGACCCGCACGAGGTGATGATCGGCTTGTCGAGGTCGACCCCGCCTTGCCGAAACGCCGCTTCGATGCGCTCGCGCGAGCCGAGGCGGCCTTTCTCGAGCAGGCGGTCGTAGGGCACATTGAACGAACCCGGCATGTGGCCGGACTTCAACCCCGGGCGCGGCTCCGGCGCCTTGCCGGCAAAGCGCTCGGCCGAGCGGGCGTCGACCACCTGTGCGCTGCCATCGGTCAGCACCATGCGCACATCGGCCAGCATCGCCACGGCGCCGACATTCATTTGCGCGTTGAACTTGCGCGGCGGCCGCTTCGGATCGCCGATTTCGAGCGGCCGTCCGTCCGCCTTCCATTGCGGCAAGCCGCCGTCGAGGATGAAGACGTTCTTGGCGCCGAAAATCCGGAACGTCCACCACACCCGCGGCGCCGAATAGAGCCCGATGCTGTCGTAGACCACGACAGTGTCGCCGTCGCCGATGCCGAGCGCGCCGACGACGTCGCCGAATTGCGTCGGGCCGGGCAGCATGTGCGGCAGTTCGGTGGAATGATCGCTGACCGCTTCGATGTCGAAAAACACCGCGCCGGGAATGTGGCCGCTGCGATATTCGCCGTGAACGTCCCGCTTCTGCGTCACCGGAGAAGCAGAGCCGTCGACCACGATCACGTCGCGGTCGCGCAAGTGTTCGGCGAGCCACTCGGTCGACTTGAGCCAGCGGCTGGTCGGCGAGGCGGCAGAGTCGTTCTCGGTTCTCAGCATGGTTTAAACTCTCAATTCGCTCAATAACGCCGGCCAACTGGTGAAGTTCATTCGCCGGAAGTTCATTCGCCGGAAGTTCATCCGCCTGAAAGGGTCACTCGTAGGGAATCTTTATATCGGGTTTGCGCTCGAGCCAGGCCGGCACCGGAAGCTTCTTCTCGCGCAAGAACTGCGGATTGAACAGCTTCGATTGGTACCGCGTACCGTAATCGGCGAGGATGGTCACGATGGTGTGTCCGGCGCCAAGCTCCTTGGCCAGCCGGATGGCGCCGGCGACGTTGATGCCCGACGAGCCGCCGAGACAAAGCCCTTCATGCTCGAGCAGCTCGAAGATGATCGGCACCGCCTCGGCGTCGGGGATCTGGTAGGCGGTATCGATCGGCGCACCTTCGAGATTCTTGGTGATGCGGCCCTGGCCGATGCCCTCGGTGATCGAGGAGCCTTCCGACTTCAAGGTGCCGGTCGTGTAGTAGCTGTACAGCGCCGCCCCCATCGGATCGGCCAGCGCGATGCGCACGGCGTCGGTGCGGCCTTTGAGCGCCGATTGCGTGAGCGCCAATTCTTTGAGTGCAATCGCGACCCCCGCAAGGGTGCCGCCGGTGCCGACCGCGCAGACAAAGCCGTCGACCTGGCCGTCGGTCTGCTGCCAGATTTCCGGTCCGGTGGTCTCGATGTGGCCCTGGCGGTTGGCGACGTTGTCGAACTGGTTGGCCCAGATCGCGCCGTTCTCCTCGGTCTTCGCCAGTTGCGCGGCGAGCCGGCCCGACACCTTCACGTAATTGTTGGGATT
>Ga0182024_10010399_pt1 | contig 18952 bp, 11 predicted proteins | sample P32metaG_FD_120480 | JGI IMG/M metagenome (GOLD analysis project Ga0182024, IMG submission 120480) | Permafrost microbial communities from Stordalen Mire, Sweden - P3-2 metaG (Illumina Assembly) | ecosystem: Environmental > Terrestrial > Soil > Wetlands > Permafrost | place: Sweden: Stordalen... | reverse complement strand
CCATTGCGCTTCGCAACGGAGCCATTGCGCTTCGCAACGGAGCCATTGCGCTTCGCAACGGAGCCATTGCGCTTCGCAACGGAGCCATTGCGCTTCGCAACGGAGCCATTGCGCTTCGCAACGACACCACTGCGCATTGCAACGGAGCCACTGCGCTTTGGCCAGGCGACGCGCCTGGAGAGGCAACCGCGCTGCCCAGCCGAGCGAAACAGCCGCCGCGAGCCAAATTGCAGTGCCCCGTCGGCAACGCGGGCCCCATTCGACGCACTTGCGTCGGAAGGCCGCCGCCAGAGGCCCGCCCGTGCGGCCGCCGAGGGCCGCTCGCATGGAACCGCAACGCGCAAACAGAGCCGCCCATTTCTCGTCCGACGAGCCCCGTTGGGCGAGCCGGATGCGGCTAGCCCGTCGGATTTGGCTAGCCCGTCGGATTTGGCTAGCCCGTCGGATTTGGCCGGCGCCCGATCCAACCTGGTGGGATGGATTCCGCTCGGAGTCGGCGGCGCGCAGGAGCCTGGCAAACAGCGCGCCAAGAAATGGGAGGATGAGCAACAGATTCATCTGCTAGCCGTTTACCGCGTGATGGTTCGTCTTACCACCTGATCCAGATACAATCGAAAGCGTGTCGTGAACCGTCTGCTGGCAGATCACCCTTGTTTACCGGGGGTACCCGCGAAGACGATCTTGGTTAAACCCTTCCTCGGTGGATGATGAAATCCCCGAGAAACCTTTGGTAGATTCGTAAAAGCGCCCAGATTCCATTCCCTCATGGGTGGTTCCCAAAGCGGGCCCCCGAAGGAATTGTTCCAAAGCCAAGGAAAGACACGCTCTGGCACGGGTCCCTCCGCTTACCTAGAGCATAGAGTATCACACTGGCGGCGGACTGCAACACGAATTGAATGTTAAGGTAATGACTTCCCAATCGACCACGCTGCAAACTCTCAAAGCAATGTCCGCAACCAGAGCGCCCATTGTCGCCACGCCGCCAAATCGATCCGCCGCGGCGGCGACCGGTGCGTTGGAAGCGCGCGTTGCCGAGGCCTGGCCGCCGACCGCGTGGCAAGATGTGCCGGTGGTAGTGGCCGTTTCGGGCGGGGCCGACAGCGTGGCCCTGCTGCGGATTCTCGCCCGGTTGCGACCGCCGGCGGCCCGGTTGTGGGTGGCCCATTTCCATCACGGATTGCGCGGCGCGGCAGCCGACGCCGACGAGCAATTTGTCGCTCGCCTGGCGGCCGACCTGAAGCTGGGCTATCGCGCCGGGCAGGTGCCGGCCGGCCAACTTGCCGTCGCGGGGAATGGACTGGAAGCCGCCGCCCGGCGGGCGCGCTATGCATTTCTGACCGAAGCGGCCGAGCAGGTGGGTGGCCGATATCTGGCAATCGCCCATACGGCCGACGATCAGGCCGAAACGATTTTGCACCGCGTTTTGCGCGGGACCGGCCCGGCCGGACTGGCCGGTATGCCCCGGGTGCGGATGCTGGGCGGAGCCGTCAGCCTGATTCGTCCGCTCCTGGCGATCCGGCGCCAGGAGCTGCGCGACTATTTGAACGCCCTGGGACAGGATTGGCGCGAAGATGCCACCAACGCCCAGATCGATGCCACGCGGAATTGGATTCGCCACGAACTGTTGCCGGCCGTGGCGGAACGCGTGAATCCCGGGGTCGTCGAGGCGCTGGTCCGATTGGGCGGTCTGGCTGGTGAAATGCAAGCGGCCCTCGCTCCGTTGGCCGAGGAGTTGCTCGAGCGGGCGTTTCAGCGCTCGGCCGGATCAGGCGCGGTTTGTCAGTGCGACGATCTGTCGGGCCAGCCGCGTTATCTGGTGCGTGAAACCCTGAAGCTGGCGTGGCGCCGCGAGGGCTGGCCCGAACAAGCGATGGGGCTGGCCGAGTGGGATGCCTTGGCCGAACTGGCGCAGGGGGCGCCTCCGGTGTCGGGGGCACAGCAGCGCGATTTTCCGGGCGGCATTCGTGCTCGCCGCGAAGGCACGCGGCTAGTTCTGGCGTCAGTGAACGCGGTGCGCTAACGCTGCGGCCGTGCGGCGGCTTTATCTTGCCGGCTCACTTGCAGATTCTTAGACGAAAATCGGGGTCCGGCCCGTCATCAGGGTTAACATGGCCGAAAGCCATGTGGCCACCGAACGAGCAAGCCCATCCTAGCAGGGTCCGTCGTGGACATTCCGCGAGAGAAGACCGCGCCCGCCGACCCGCAGAGACTAGGGTGGCCACAATCGCAGAGCGAAGTGTCGGCGCTGGTCGATGCCTATGCCGGCCGGCTGGTTCGTTATGCCTTTCGGCGATTGGGCGACTATCAGGACGCCGAGGACGTGGTGCAGCAGGTTTTCGTGCGAGCGCTGGTCGAGCGGTCGGGTCACAGGGCGGTCTCAACGGTCGGCGCCTATCTGTATCGGTCGGTCGGCAATGCCTGTTTGGATTTGTTGCGTAAGCGAAACAGCGCGGCGGTGATGCGCGAAAAAGTCGGCCGAGAGGAAGCGGCCGAGGGTTCGGACGATCCGGCCGAGATCGCTCAAGCGGCCGAAGGATTGCGTCGGGCCGAATCGCTGCTCGCCCGCTTGCCCCAGGAGCAGGCCGAAGCGATCCGCTTGCGTGTGTTCGACGGTCTGCCGTTGAACGAGATTGCCGAAGTGCTGGGATGTCCGCTGAATACGGTTTGTTCCCGGCTGCGTTACGGTTTTCAGAAACTTCGACGCCTGGTAGGCGAAGAGCGGGAGTGAAAGCGATGAATTGCCAACAGTCTCAAGACATTTTCGACAATCTGCTGGTCGCGGAGCCGAGTGCCGCCGACGAGGCCGCATTGGCCAAACACCTGGAGCAGTGTTCTGACTGTGCCCGGCAGTATGCGGAGGCCCGGCGGGCATTGGCCGCGGTGACGGTCCTGGATCCATTGCCAGTATCCGACCATCTCACGCGGCGCATCATGGAGGCCCTGGCGGACGTCGAGGTATCGCAAGGCGCGAACGGAACGGATCGAGATCGTCGGATTCGGCCATGGCAGGTGGCCGCGGCCTTTGCGACGGCCGCGATCCTCTTGATTGCTCTCACACCACTGTTCCACGCCGGTCGCGGCCAGAGCGAGCCATCGGCGTTTGGCCTGCTGGCCGCGGCGTGTGCCGCCGAGGAAAACCAGTTCGCGGGAAAAGAGATCGTTCATCTGGTGAACGAAATCATCGTCCTGCCAGTCGCCGATCCGGCGCTGGCGCAAATGCGTTGGCTGCCGCTGTTGTCGTTGGAAGCGACGGGCAAGCCGCGCTTCAACCAACTCACCCTGCCGGCCGAAGTCGACAAAGGCTACACCGTCGAAGATCAATCCTGGTACGATCCGGCGACCGGCCGTTTCGCGCGGGTTTTGACCCGCGACGGCAAGCCGATTTTCGCCAATTCCTACGACGGCACGAACGTCTATGTCGAGGAAGCGCCGGCCGACGGTCCGCCGCGGATCGTAAGTCACCCGATCGCCAAGGATTTTCAAGCGCCCAAGAGCCCTGCCGAGTTTCTCGGCATGGCTGCCGGGCTGCGCAGTGGACTCGACGTCAAAGATGAAAGCCTGGTAAGCAACGTCGAGAAGACCACACTTGACGATGGCGCGGAGGCGCGGGTGGTGAAACTGGCCTTCGCGAAGGCCGACGCCAAGGAGGCGATCAGTAGCTATTGGCTGGTAACCATCCGTTCCGACAACAACACCCTCGAGAAGGAGGAATGGTTTGTCCAAGGAAAATCGCTGTTGGTGATTCGCCGCGGCAAGGCCGATGCTGACAAAGCGCCCGGCATGGGTTGGGACCTGGCCGGTCTTGCCAAGCAATTGGCAGGCGCGGCGGTCGCCGCCTGGCCCAGGATTCTGCCCGACATGGTGATTCCGGATGTGTCGGTCGAACACATGGTGCAGAAGGCCGACTTCAAAACCTATGTGTTCAGCAAAGATCCGTCATGGGCCGGGCAGCGCCAGATCATGGACATTCTCGAACTGCCCAGTCCGCCGCACCGGATGTTCGTCATGACCTATCCGGCCAAGGACCATCGCCATGTCGTGTTCGTTCAAGCCTTCGCCATGAGCCAGGGATTGCCAAAGCTGGCGGCAATGGAAAAGCTGATCTACACGTCGCCCAGCGGCACCAAGGTGTGGAGCGGACCGCGCGACGAGGAGCTGGCCAGGATGCTTCTGCTCAGCGCGATGTATTCCATCAAGGATCCACCGGGAAAGGAGATTACCGGCTACCTTTTGGAAACGCCGGCGGGAACGTTTCCGGCCCTGGCGATCAACGGCAAGTTGAGCGACGAAGAACTGCACGGGCTGATCGACAGCCTCGTTCCGGCAGAGTAAACCGATGGGCAACGCACGTGCCTATTGTCCGCCGGCGCTTGACACGGCTACACCGTGTCGCCATACTGCGGCTACGCCGGGCGAACCGAGAGGGTTGGCCGGATCATCTCACTGCATCGCGAGCGGGATCCAGAACCGATGGCCAATTCCGTGGAGCTCGTGGGCGTCACCAAGACCTTCGGCTCGAAGCCGGCAGTCGACCGGCTCGATCTGGCGGTGCCGGAGGGTGCGGTCTACGGTTTTGTCGGACCCAATGGATCGGGCAAGACGACGACGCTGCGGCTGATGCTGCGCATCTTTCAGCCCGACGCGGGGCGAGTCATCGTGCTCGGATCGGATCGCGGAACCGTGGCCGACGATCGACTCGGCTATTTGCCGGAAGAGCGCGGGTTGTACAAACGACTGACGGTCGTGGACGAGATCATGTATTTCGCCCGGCTGAAGGGATTCACGCAGTGCCGTGCCGCGGTCCACCAATGGCTGGATCGACTCGGCGCGGGAAGTTGGGCGGGCCAACGCGTCGAAGCGTTGTCGAAGGGAATGGCTCAGAAGGTGCAGTTCATCATCGCGGTGATTGCCAATCCCAAGCTGGTGATTCTCGACGAGCCGCTGGCCGGGCTCGATCCGGTAAACATGGAGGTTCTCAAGGAAGCCATCTTGTCGCTGCGAGCCGGCGGAACGACCGTGGTGTTGTCGACGCATGACATGGCCATGGCCGAGGAGCTTTGCGATTCGATCCTGATGATCTTCGAGGGGCGCAAGGTGCTGGACGGTTCGCTGGCCGAGATACGCAGCCAGCACCCGGAGAATCGTATCCGGGTGAGGCTTGCGGGCGACGCGCGGCTTCCGGCCGATCTCCAGGGGGTGAGCGCGGTGCACGACGCGAATGGTTTTCAGGTGCTCGACCTGGTCGACCGTGGCGATCCGCAGATGATTCTCCGGCAGTTGGCCTCGTCGACGGGGCTCGAACATTTCGAAGTGATGCGGCCGACGCTGCACGACATCTTCGTGAAGATTGCCCGGCCTGTTGGCCCATAAAGGAAGAGAAAGCGATGCGAAAGGTCTGGCTGGTTGCCCAGCGCGAGTACAACGCCATGGTGGCGACCAAGGCCTTTTTGCTGTCGATCGTTTTGATACCGGTGCTGATGTTCGGCGGAATCTTCGTCATGCACCGGTTGCGAGGCGCGCGTGACGCCAGCGACAAAACGATCGTCATCGTCGACGGATCGGGCGGAGTTTTGTTCGCGGCTCTGGAGCTTGCCGCGGAGCGCCACAACGCGTCGCCGGGCGGCGGCGACGGCGGTTCCTCCGACGCGGCCGCGGCCCCAACGCCCAAGTATTTGCTGAGGCGACTGGCCGCCGATTCGCTATCGGACGCCGATCGGCTGCGATTGTCCGACCAGGTTCGCCTCGCTGAGATCGAGGCCTTTGTCGAAATCCCCAGCGGAATCATGGCGGCCAAAGATTCAGTGGCGCCCAGTGTTGTCGGTTTTCATGGGCACGGTGCGATGCTTTCGGCTGCCAGGCAGTGGGTCGACAAATCGCTGGGGGAGGCGCTGGCGACGGCACGCTTGCTCGAATCCAACGTCGATCGGGACACGATCGGGTGGGCGATTGCGCCGGTTCGCGTCGTTCCGCTGGGACTTTTCAAGAAAACGGATCACGGGGTCGAGGAGAGCCGCGGCAATGCATCGCTGTTGATGCCTTTGAGCGCCATGTTGGTGATGTTCATGTTGATCGTCGTGTCGGCTCAGCCGGCGCTGGAGAGCGTGATGGACGAGAAGGCGAGCCGGATCGCGGAACTGCTGCTGGGCAGCGTCAACGTGTTTCATCTGATGCTCGGCAAGCTATTGGGAACCGTCGCCGGCTCCATCACCGTCGCCGCGATCTATGCCGTCAGCGGGTTTGCAGTCGCGGCATATAACCAACTGACCGGGCTCATTCCCTGGGAAATGTTGCCTTGGTTCATCGTTTTTCAGATCCTGGCAGTATTGCTTTTCAGCTCGATCTTCATGGCCGTCGGGGCCAGTTTCGCGCAACGCAACGAAGCGCAGGCGATGACGTTGCCGATTTGGATTCTGGCGACGTGCCCGATCTTTTTTGCGTCGCAAATCGTGCTGGAGCCGAATGGCGCGGTCGCCACCTGGCTGTCGTTTTTTCCGCCGGCCGCTCCGTTGGTGATGATCTTGCGGTTGGCATCCGACACGGTGATTCCGTGGTGGCAGCCGATCGTCGCGGCGGTTTTGTTGTTGATGACGACGCTGGTGTGCGTGTTCCTGGCGGCCCGCGTGTTTCGGGTCGGGATTCTCTGGCAAGGAAAGACGCCTCGCGCTCGCGAGCTTGTCTCATGGGCGCTGCGCGGTTAGCTTTTGAAAGCCGAAGAGACGCTGCGCGATCCGTTCGATCTCCACATCAGGTCCCCCATGAAACTCGTCATTCAAGAGCTCTCCAAGCGATATCCCAACGGAGTTCAGGCGCTCGACGATGTCTCGCTCTCGATTCCGACCGGCATGTTCGGATTGCTCGGACCTAACGGCGCCGGCAAGTCGACGTTGATGCGGACAATCGCCACGCTGCAAGAGGCAGACTCGGGCAGTATCTTTCTTGACCGAATCGACGTCGCCAGCGGGCTCGAAGCCGCGGATCGGCTCGACGTCTTGCATCGCAAGGCCGAGGTCCGCAAAATCCTGGGGTACTTGCCGCAGGATTTCGGCGTCTATCCCAAAGTGGCCGCCGAAGATCTGCTCGATCACCTGGCCAGGCTGAAAGGAATCGTACCGGCGCGCGATCGCCGCGAGATGGTTCACTCGCTGCTACGGAAAACCAATCTCTACGACGTGCGTCGGCAGCGGCTCGGCAGCTTTTCGGGCGGCATGAAGCAGCGTTTCGGCATCGCCCAGGCGCTGTTGGGCAATCCCAGCATTATCATTGTCGACGAGCCGACCGCGGGCTTGGATCCCGAGGAACGCGTGCGCTTCCACAATTTGTTGAGCGAAATCGGCCAGCAGGTGATCGTGATTCTGTCGACGCACATCGTCGACGACGTGACGGATCTCTGTCAGCAGATGGCGATCATCCATCGCGGTCGGGTGGTGGCCACCGGCGAGCCGAACCGATTGGCCGCCGATCTGGAGGGGCGGATCTGGCAAAAGACCATCACCAAGGACGAACTTGCCCAGCTCGAAGCCAATGTGCTGGTGTTGTCGACTCGCCTGCGCGGCGGCCGGCTCCTGGTCCACGTCTATTGCGACCATCAGCCCGACGCATCGTTTGTTTCGATCGAACCCGAGCTCGACGACGTCTACTTCCGGGCCATCAAGGATCACTCCGAGACAATCGGGGCGACCAGCAAGGTGGCGTCATGATCGGAACGATCGCCGCGTTCGAGATCCGTAAGCGGCGCAGTCTGCTTTCCACGTACGTTTACTTCGGGCTGTTTCTGTCGATCGCTTTTTTGACGACGATCGCGGCTGGCGGCGCCTTTCAAGGGACCGCAATGATCGTGGGAGGATCGGGGGGCAAGACGATGGTCAATTCGCCCTACGTGATCTTCATGATGACGTCGCTGCTGAGCTATTTCGGTTTGCTGGTCACGTCGGCCATCATGGGCAACGCGGTCTATCAGGATTTTCACGATCGGACGTACATGTTTTTCTTTACGGCCCCCATCCGCAAGTTCGATTACTTGCTGGGCCGGTTCTTGGGGGCCGCGCTGGTGCTGACCGGCATCTTCGCCAGTATCGCGCTGGGGAGTTGGTTGGGTAGCTTGATGCCGTTTGTCGATCGGGTCGATTTCGGGCCGAATCGACTGTCCGCGTACCTGCAGCCCTACTGGTTGATCGTACTGCCCAATCTGATCATCACCGGGGCCTTGTTTTTCGGCCTGGCAGCGCTGACCCGCAAAATCTTGCCGGTATATGTGACCAGTGTCGTGCTTTTGATCGGCTATCTGATTGCCAGCGCTCTGACCGAGAAGCTGGAGTGGAAGCTGACGGCGGCTTTGGTCGATCCCTTCGGCCTGAATGCCGTCCAGTACGTGACTGAATACTGGACCGTGTCCGACCGCAACACGCTGTTGGTGCCGCTGTCCGGCGCGCTGCTGTGGAATCGGATCCTCTGGCTGGGCGTGGCCGCGACGATGCTGGCCGGAACCTTGTGGCGGTTCCGCTTCACCGAGGGAGGCGAGCAGCGGCGAGGTCGGTCGCGCGTCCTAGTCGAACTGCCGGCGAGCGCGGCGGTTGCTGTCCCGATCGCGTCACGGCGCGATTATCGCAGCGCGCTCCTGTTGCCCGAGCTGACCTGGTTGGCATTCAAAGAGACGGTGAAGAACGTCTACTTTGCGGTGATTGTCCTGGCCGGCGTGTTGTTCATGATTATGGCCGCGCAGACGACCAATTCGCTGTTCGGGACCGAAACGTATCCGGTCACCGCCTCGATCATGGAAATCAGCGGCGGTAGTTTCGCGTTGTTCCTGTTGATCATCATCACTTTCTATGCCGGCGAACTTGTGTGGCGCGAGCGCGATGCGGGCGTCGATCAGTTGATGGACGTGCTGCCGATTTCGAACTGGCTCCCCTTGGCGGCAAAGCTGCTGGCCTTGATCCTGGTGCAAGTCGTGCTGCTGGCCGTGGTCATGTTCTGCGGCATGGGCATTCAGGCCAGTCAGGGTTATTTCAAATTCGAGCCGGAGGTGTATCTGAAAGACCTATTCGGCTTCAAATTGGTCACGTATGCGCTGTTGTGCGTGCTGGCCATCACGGTTCAGGTGGTGGTGAATCACAAGTATTTCGGCCATTTCGTGATGGTCTTGTTCTACCTGGCGACCGCCTTCATGGGGGCGTTCGGATTCGGGCACAAGCTCTACCATTATGCGGGAACCCCCGGCTACACCTATTCGGACATGAACGGCTTTGGTCACTTCGTCCACGGAGTAGCCTTGTTCGACGCTTATTGGGCCGTGTGCGCCCTCCTGCTGGCAATGCTGGCCAGCCTGTTTTGGGTGCGCGGAATGGATCGGACCGTGTGGGGAAGGATCAAACTGGCACGTTCTCGGTTGTCGCGAGGGATGCTCGGCGCGATGGCCGTGCTAGTCACCCTGTTCGTGGGCTTGGGATGCTTCATCTTCTACAACACCAACGTTCTGAACACCTACAAGTCGCGATACCAACGCGAGCACGAATCTGCCCAGTATGAAGTTCAGTACAAGCATCTCGAAAAAACGCCGCAGCCGCGGATCACCGACGTCAAGCTGGCCGTCGACATCGATCCGGCGGGCCGCCGCCTGCGTGGCCGTGGAACGTTGACGCTCGCCAACCGGACCAACGAGCCGATCGCGGTCGTCTATCTGGCCGTCCGGCCGACTTTGATCGTGCATCGTTTGGCGATTGGCGATCTTGACCGACCCGCGCCAGAGAGCGGGAAGGTCGATTTCTACAGGTTCACGCTGCCGGCGCCGCTGGAGCCGTCGGCGTCGACGGCCCTGGCTTTTGACTTGGAGCTGGTGAACCCCGGATTCAAGAATGGTGGGGGCGACACGGAAGTCGTTTACAACGGCACGTTTTTCAACAGTGGCATTCTGCCGCAGGTCGGATACGATCCCGGCCAGGAGCTCGAGGAGGACAGCGTGCGCCGAAAACACGACTTGCCGCCCAAGGCTCGCATGGCCGATATCCATGACCTGGCGGCCCGCAGGAATAACTACCTCTCGAACCAGGCGGATTGGATGTCGCTCGATGCGACGGTCAGCACGTCGCCCGACCAGATCGCGATTGTGCCGGGCTATCTCGACCGCGAGTGGCTGGAAAACGGTCGCCGTTACTTTCATTACCAGACGGACGCCAAGATCCTCGACTTTTTCTCGGTCCTTTCCGGCCGGTACGAAGTTCGCCGCGATCGATGGCGTGGCCCCGTGGCTTTTGGAAGATCAGATGCTGCCGCTGTGGGGAAGGCGTCGCCCGAGGACGCGGCCGAGCCCGAAACCGTGGCGCCGCCGGCCGGCGAAACGTCCGCTGGCGAACTGGCCTCGAGACGCGACAACCGAGCGGATCTGATCGGCCACGATCAGGATGTGGCAATCGAGATCTATTACCACCGGGGGCACGAATACAACGTCGACAACATGATCCAGTCGATCAAGGATTCGCTCGACTACTTCACGCGCTATTTCAGTCCTTACCAGCATCGCCAGGTGCGAATCATCGAGTTCCCTCGTTACCAGACCTTTGCCCAATCGTTTCCCAATACGATTCCCTACTCCGAGGGGATTGGATTCGTGGCTCGCGTCAACCCGGCCGATCCCGACGACATCGACTATCCCTATTATGTGACGGCGCACGAGGTGGCCCATCAGTGGTGGGGATATCAAGTCATCGGCGGCAACGTGCAAGGGGCCACGATGCTTTCGGAGACCATGGCGCAGTACTCGGCACTGATGGTCATGAAACGCAAGTTCGGTCCGGACCAGATGCGACGCTTCCTGCGTTATGAATTGGACCGCTACCTGCAAGGCCGGGCGATGGAACGCAAAAAAGAATTGGCGCTCGCGCGCAACGAAAACCAGGGCTACATTCACTACAACAAGGGGAGCCTGGTGATGTATGCCCTGCAAGACTATCTGGGAGAAGAAAAGCTCAACGGGGCGATTGCCCAGTATCTTCGATCGGTCGCCTACCAGGATCCCCCCTACACGAACTCGTTGGAATTCATCGAGCACATTCGCCAGGTCACACCGCCGGAACTGCTCTATCTGATCGAGGACCTGTTCGAGACGATTACGCTGTACGACAATCGAGCCTTGAAGGCAACGTACATCGAACTGGCGCCCGATCGCTATGAAGTGAAGCTAACGGTCGCGGTCAAGAAGCTGCGGGCCGACGAACTGGGCGGTGAGAGTGAGTTGCCGCTGGCCGACTTGATCGACGTCGGCGTTCTGGACTCGAAAGGCAAGCCGCTGGTCTTGGAGAAAAAACGCTTTGACGCTTCTCCGGCCGAATTCACGTTCGAGGTCACGGGTCGCCCGGCCAAGGCAGGGATCGACCCGCTCAATCTGCTCATCGACCGCAAACCGGACGACAACGTCATCCGGGTTGAGAAAGGGAAATGAACGGATCGCCGCGCCCGCTTACGCTTCGTGGGGTCCGCGCGTGCCGCCGGTGAATTTTTCGTCCTCGGCCGCATGGCCCGTCAGGACCTGGGCCTGGTAGCCGCCGCGCGAGCGGAAGTAGCCGATCAGGATCAAATAGCAGACGCACATGATCGCCGGGAGGACCGCGATTTTTTTGAGCGTTCCTTGCTTCGATTCGGTGACCACCGCCGTGACCAGTTCTTTTTGTGTCGCGTCGAGCGTTTCGACCTTGCTCTGATCCAAACTGACCGACTCGCCGAAGAAGCCTTCCTTGGTGACGGTGACTTGCTTGACCAGCGCCGGATCGCGCTCTTCGAGAATCTGAGCAAAGTCGCGGTCCTGGACCGTGCCGATCGCCGGCACGCCCAATGCGCCGACCGAGAGCATGCCAACGCCGGCAATGGCGTTGATCATCAGAGCACCCCCCTTGGGATATTGTTCCGACACGACGCCGAGCGTGGTCGGCCAGAAGAACGTTTTGCCGAAGGCGTAGAACGTGGCCGCGGCAAGCAGCATGCCGGCCGCCGAGCCGGCGCTGCCCAGCCAGAACAAACCGATGCTGGCGATGGCGGCACAAATGGCCAACAGCCCCAGCGGCGACACCCGGTGGACGATCGGGCCGGCAAAGAACCGCAGCACGAACATGATGGCCGACGTGTAAACGAGGAACAGCGTTCCTTTGGTCTCGCTCTTGAGCACGGCTTGCATGATGTTCGAAATCCAACTATCGGTCCCCAGTTCGGTGGTGGCCAGGAGCATCATCACCAACAACAGAAAGACGAACATCGGTCGGCCGAACGACTTCACGTAGAAGCCGAACACGGCCGCCGGCACGATGGCCAACAGCGCCTGGTAGACCAACGGCAGGGCGGGAAGACCGGTCACCAACAGCACCTGGTTCATGCCCGACAGCAGCAGGAATGAGCAGATGTAGGCGCTCGCCCAACCGAACTCCCGCAGCATTTCGATATAGGGGACGCCGGCCGCCACGCGTTCCTGCTGGGGAAACTTTTGACCGAACAGCACGATGCCATAGATGATCGTGGGAATCAGAACCACGCCGATTTGCCAGCGCCAGACGTCGCCGAAGCTGGTGCCCCCCGCTCCCAGGAAACTGATGCCGATCGCCAGCAGACCGCCCAGCACCATCCCGCCGGGCCAGCCGGCATGCAGGATGTTGAGCCAATGGGTTTTGTTTTTGTCGAAGATCGTGGCCACGACGGGATTGATGACCGCCTCGACGGTGCCGTTGCCGATGGCGAAGATAAACGTTCCCCAGTAGAGCATTTCGAAGCTGGTGGCAAAGATCGTCATCAGCGCCGAAATGAAGTGGGCGCAGAAACCGAACACCATCGCCCGGCCGTACCCGATTTTATCGATCACCAGGCTGAGCAGGATAATCGTGATGGCAAACGGGGCGCCGTTTGCGCCGCCCAGATATCCGAGTTGCTCATTGCTGAGATTGAAGTACTTGGCCAGGTCGTTGAGAATTGCTCCCCGCACTGCAAAGGCGAACGCGGTGGCGATGAGCGAAAAGAAGCAACCCAAGAAAAGTCGTCGCTGATTCATCAAAGGTCTCCGCCACTGGAAGCAAATAGAATAAAGGGGAGGGAAATCGCGGGAAAAGATTGGCCCAGTGAGTATACAAGCGGGGCGCGCCGAGTAAAACTACGTAGCCGCGCGGTTTTGGATAATCTTGCGACTCCGCGTCCGCTACGTTCGGCACGATCGCCCACCTCGAAAGCTGCCGCCACAGCGTAATTGACGGTTCCTGCCCAACTTACCTTGACTCACGCGCGCCGCGGGTCGTACCATGCCGCCGGTGCGCGCCGGCAATCAGGACGATTCCGTGCGCATGGGGGGTGGGCCGACCGCCTCTGTCCTACTAACCCGAAGCGCCAGCGAGGGGCGTGAGACGATACGCCCTCACAGATACGTCGCCGCGGCTCTTCCCTCGCCGGCGCGTCGGGCTAGTGTAGTCGGGCATCGCGCTTGCGCGATGTGCGTGCTTGAGAAGATCCGGGTGAGCGAAGGAACGCAGCTATTACCCGCAGTCTCGTCAACTCGTGTTGGTACGTGTTCAAGTGGGGGTTCGTGCTGGCTTTGATCAGCGCGGCGGTAGCGGTCCCCTACTTGTATCACCGCATGGACGAGGAGATCCGCGCGCGCGTGGAACGCAAACTCGCGGCCCACTATCCCCAGCTGATCGTGCGCGTGCGGTTCGCGCAATTGATTGCGGGCGAGGGGATCGAAGTCCGCGGCCTGTCGATCACCGAGCGCAGCGCCGAGGGGCCACAGCCCGAGCTGGCCTATTTCGACGAAATCTTTTTCTCCTGTCAAACCACGGTGCAGGAGCTCTTGAGCGGCGAACCGGAAATCACGCACATCCTGGTGCGCCGGCCGGTGCTCAGGATGACCCGGCGGCCCGACGGCTCATGGAGCGCGGCCAAGCTGCTGCCGCTGCCCAAGCACGCCCACGTGCAGCCGGAGATGAAGATCGAAAACGGCACGATCGAGGTGTTCGATCCGCTCAAGAATCCATCCACCACGCTTTCGCTGCGCGACATTCATCTGACGCTCAAACCCCTGGCGCCGCGCGACGCGGCCGACGTCGAACCGATGAGCGTCGACGGCTATCTGGCGGCCGACCAATTGCAGCGCGTCGAGTTGAAGGGAAAGCTCGATCGTCGGGCCAGCCATTGGTCGCTGGCCGGCACAATCGATGGGCTGCAGATATCGCCCGAGTTGCGTTTGGCGTTGCCGAGCGAAATTGCGGCTCAGCTCCAAGTGCTGGGGTCATTGCGATGCGAGGCGAGACTCGACTTTCGGGTCAGCCATCAGCCGGCCCGGACGCCGGCCTTGATGTTCGCCGCCCATGCCGAAGTCGATCGGGGGCGGATCGACGACGCGCGGTTGCCGTTTTCGCTTTCCGACTTGCAGGCGCGGATCGACTTGAACAACGACGGATTCGAGCTGACCAATCTCACGGCGCGCAATGGCCCCGCCATGCTCGAGGTGCGTCGCTGCCGCGGCGGTTATTCGGCCAACAGTCCGATGTATCTGGAGGTGGTGGGCAAGCGGATCGCGCTCGACCACAACCTGGTGCGCGTTCTGCCCGAACCGGTGCGCAAGCAATGGTACAAGTATTTGCCCGAAGGGGAGATCGACGTCGATCGGCTGCGGCTGGTTTATGACGGGAAGAAATGGACTCCCGACCTGGCGATCAACTGTCTGAACGTGTCGTTTCTTTGCGATAAGTTTCCTTACCGGCTCGATCGGGCCACCGGCCGGCTGACGTTCAACGATCAAAAGCTGACCGCCGAGCTGACCGCCTATTCCGGCGCGCGGCCGATCCGGTTGAACGCCGACGTCACCCAGCCGGGTCCGAATTTCACCGGCTGGGTCGAAGCTCGCGGCGACAATATTCCGCTGGACGAAAAGCTGCTGGCCGCGCTGAACGACATCAACCGGCCGGTGCTGCGTTCGCTCAACCCGCAGGGGACGTTCAACTTCTTTGTCCGCAACTGGCGCGACGATCCGACGCGGACCGAAATGCACCAGCATTTGCGGGTCAGCGTGAACCGCTGCGCCATCAACTACGAACATTTCCCCTATCCACTGAGCAACATCTGCGGCACGCTGGAAATGACCGACGGCCAGTGGATCGTGGGCAAAAGCGAATCGGGGGGGCTCGAATTGCAGGGGACGAACGACACGGGCTTCGTCACGTGCAACGGCAGCTTTGGACCCGGTCCGCACGGCAAGCAACTCTCGCTGACTTTCACGGGGGACAACGTTCCCTTGGAAGAGGAATTGCGCGACGCCCTGCCGCCGAACATGGGCCGCCTGTGGAACTCGCTCAAGCCGCGCGGGGCGGCCGACCTGAATGTCGAGCTGACCTGGGAAAGCGCGCCGCGGCGGATGAACATCAAGCTGCGCGCCAGGCCCCGAGCCGAGATCAGTTCGATCGAGCCGATTCATTTTCCCTATCGGCTGGAAAAATTTCACGGCACGATTCACTACGAGAACGGCAAGACTCGGTTGGAGAACATGACGGCGGTTCACGGTCTGACGTCGGTCTCGACCGAGGGAACCTGCGATATCGAACCGGACGGGGCCTTTCGGCTGAATCTCGTCAACCTGGCGATCGACCGTCTGAAGGCCGATCACGAATTGATCGCCGCGCTGCCCGAAGGTTTGCGACGCATCGTGGCCGAACTGAAACCGACCGGCGCCATCAATCTGCACGGCAGGATCGAACTGTCCAAGACGGGCGCCGCCGATGCGCCGCTCAAATCGAAATGGGACGGAGCCATTACCGCCCATCAAGGGACGCTCGACACCGGCTTCAAACTGGAGAACGTCTTCGGCCGGGTCAACCTGGCCGGAAACTACGACGGCCGGCAGTTTCACTCCCGCGGCCAGTTGGACCTCGATGCCGCCACCTACAAGAACTTTCAGTTCACCGAAATCAAAGGCCCGCTCTGGATCGATAATCATTCGATCCTGCTCGGCGTGGCGGCCGACACCCGGGCGGGCAACCCGACGCCCAGACGCCTGAGCGCGAAAATCTTCGGCGGCCAGGTGCAGGCCGATTGCCAGGTGGCTTTGGGAACGGCACCGCAGTACGATCTGCGGGCAACGCTGACCGACGCCGACCTGGCCCAATTCGCCAAGGAAAACGTCAGCGGCCGCCAACGCCTCAACGGAAAAGTCGTGGCCAGCGTCAGTCTGAGCGGCAGTCCACGCGACCGCGACACGCTGAAAGGGCAAGGGAGCATTCGGCTGCGCGACGCCGACATCTACGAATTGCCGATCATGGTCTCGCTGCTCAAAATTCTCAGCGGCCGCGTCCCCGACAGTACGGCCTTTACCAAGAGCAACGTCGACTTTCACATCCAAGGCGAACACGTCTTGCTCGACAACGTCACCCTGTCGGGCGACGCCGTCAGCTTGTATGGCACGGGTCAGATGAATTTCGAGCGGCAGATCAATCTCACCTTTCACTCGCTGGGTGGCAACGACGACTATCGACCGGCGCTATTGCGCAAAGTGATGGGGGGCGCGAGCCAACAGATCATGCAGATCCACGTCGAGGGAACGCTCGATCATCCGGTCACCCGCAGCGAAGCATTTCCGGTGGTGAACCAGGCGTTGCATCAGTGGCAAGAGGAAATGCAGAAAGCGCGCGAGCAGGCGCCCCCGTCCGCCCCCTTTCCGCAGACCGGCGGTCTGCCCACGCCCGGCACGGCGGCGCGATAGCGACTCTGCGCAATCGCTACGATCGGCAAACTCACGCCGAACATCCAGGTCCTTTTTGTCCGAGGAGCGACAAATCGACGCGCGTCGGGAATGCCGAAGACATTCTTTAGAGGAGCCTGGCAAACCGGCCAGGATTTGACCACCGCCGCGCCGCCTCACGCCAGAAGGCCCGCGGCGAAGCAGATTGTCTTCGAGCGCTGCGAGATGTGCCGATGAGCGTCGGACCCATGAACACGGTGTTGTATAGCGTTGCCGGCACCAGCTTGGCGCAAGCGGCCAGCTCGGACGTGCTGCGGGCACGGCAAGACGCCATGGCTCAGCAGCGCGGCCTGGAAGCGGCCCAGCAGACGGAAGACGCCTCGGGAATCGGCAAGACCGATGGCGAGGACAATCAAACCAACGAGCGCGACGCCGACGGACGAACGCCCTGGCGGTTGGGCCGACAGGAGCCTGCCCTGCCCAAAGAAGAGGACGCCGACGATTCGACACCGGAGCCGGCAATTCCGGATGCCAGCGGCGAGCGGGGTGGCCAGCTCGACCTGTCGGGCTGACGCACGGAACGCCGCGGTCCGGCGAAGGTCCGGACGCGAAACCGGGGGCCCGTCGGGCTCCTTTTCCTGGTCGCCCGGCCACTTTGGCCTGCACCGCTGGCACAGCATCCGTGCCGCCGCTCGGACACCAGTTTTCCGGGTAAATCGCCCGATCGGCGGCCGAACTCGGTTTGCTCTGGTTGGCTCTTGTTCCTAGAATTGGCCACTTACTCCCCCCCTGCCCTGGCCCAGCTCACCGGCCGGTGGTTTTGTTGGTTGTGAACGTCTGTTTGTGAAATCGATCCATGCGGTTTACCAAAATGCACGGTCTGGGCAACGACTATGTCTATGTCGATTGCTTTGCCGCGAAAGTGCCCAGCGACCCGGCCGAGCTGGCACGTTCGGTCGCTGATCGGCATTTGGGCGTGGGCGGGGATGGGTTGATTTTGATTTGCCCATCCCAGAAAGCCGACGCGCGGATGCGGATGTTCAACGCCGATGGGTCGGAGTCGGAAATGTGCGGCAACGGCGTCCGCTGTGTCGCCAAATATGTTTACGATCATGGCCTGACCCAGAAGCGCACCGTGACGATCGAAACCGGCGCGGGCGTGCTGTCGCTCGATCTGGAAATCGACAACGACGGCGCCGCGTCGAACGGAGCCGGAGCCCAGGCGGGTGGCAAGGTGCGGCGCGTGCGGGTCGACATGGGAAAACCCCGGCTGGCGGCAAAAGAGATCCCGGTCGCGCTGCCCGGCGTGGCCCCGCACGAGCGCGTCGTCGACTTTGCGCTCGATAAATATCTGGCCGGCTGGCATCACGAAAAGTGGCACGACACGTGTGGGCTGGAGCCGGGGATGACCTGCGTTTCGATGGGCAACCCGCATCTCGTCCTGTTCTGCCGCGACGTGATCGAAGTGCCGCTGGCGACCGTTGGGCCGCGGCTGGAACGGGCGCCCGAATTCCCCAGTCGGATCAACGTTCATTTCGTCGAGGTCCATTCGGCCGAAGAAGTGACGATGCGGACCTGGGAACGCGGCAGCGGCATCACGCTGGCCTGCGGCACCGGCGCTTCGGCCGTTTGCGTCGCCGGTGCGTTGTCGCGCCGGACCGGGCGCCACGTGCTGGCTCACTTGCCCGGCGGCGATTTGGAATTGGAGTGGCGGGCCGACGACCATGTCATGATGACGGGTCCGGCGGTCGAGGTGTTTTCGGGCGAGTGGCCCGATCAGAGTTCTGCAGGGTAATGGGGTTCTGCACGGTAACGGGCCTATTTCACCTGCCACGCAGTGATTTGCGCCCCACGTGCCCCACGCGAGACGACAGCAAGGATGCCATGAAGCGACTCGGCCCGAGTTTGAATCGTGCGATTGGATTTTTGACGGCGACGACGGTCCGCGCGTGGATGTCGACGCTCGATTACAAGGCGGCGTTCTACGATCCGGCGGTCGATCCGGTTGATCCGCAGTACGACGGCGCGAAGATCTACGTTTTCTGGCACGAAAACATCCTGATGCCGCTCTATCTGCGCGGCCATTGCAATCTGGCGATGCTGTTGAGCCGGCATCGCGACGCCGACATCCTTTCGGAGACGGCGCGACAGCTTGGCTTCGAATTCGTGCGCGGTTCGACGTTTAAGGGGGGGAGTTCGGCGATTCGCGAACTGTTGCGTCGCAGCCGCTGGATGAATTTGACGATCACGCCCGAT
>Ga0182024_10010398_pt1 | contig 18955 bp, 18 predicted proteins | sample P32metaG_FD_120480 | JGI IMG/M metagenome (GOLD analysis project Ga0182024, IMG submission 120480) | Permafrost microbial communities from Stordalen Mire, Sweden - P3-2 metaG (Illumina Assembly) | ecosystem: Environmental > Terrestrial > Soil > Wetlands > Permafrost | place: Sweden: Stordalen... | reverse complement strand
CGGTGGTCGCGTATCATTTGAAGATTTTGAGATTCATCATTTGCAGATCAATAATTTCAGCTTTGACCGCTCTGCCAATTTTCACGCCATCCTCACCAATCCGACTCCTAGGGGTGAAATCGATTCGGTGGGCCTCTTCGGCCCCTGGCAGCCGGAAGACCCCAGCACCCTTCCCATAGACGCGAAATACGATTTCGAAAACGCCGATTTCAGCACGATTAAAGGCATCTCCGGAACTATGAATTCCACTGGTGCGTTCAAAGGCCCGCTGAATTATTTATCGGTGCAAGGCCACACCGACACGCCTAACTTCGCCCTGAATATCGCCGGCCATCCCGAATCGCTCCACACCGATTACGACGCCATCGTCGATGGCACCAATGGCAACGTCATCCTCAACACGGTTCTCGCCAAGCTCCGCAACAGCACATTGCACGTGAAGGGCGAAGTGGTGGACATGAAGCCCGGCGTGCGAGGTCGCACCATCAAACTCGATGTCGTCTCCAACGATGCGCGCATTGAAGATTTGCTTTGGCTTACGGTGAAGGCCGACCCCCCGGTAATGACTGGCTCCGCCACGCTCAAAGCTCAAATCGAAATCGGCGAGGCCGACACGGATATCCTCCAACGCATGGCCATTCACGGACAATTCGGTGTGGACAATGCGGAATTTACAAGCGAAAGCGTGCAGGGAAAAATTGATTCACTCAGCAAAAGGGCCCAAGGCAAGCCGAAAGCCACCGACTTGGGAACCGCCGTCTCCGAGCTAAAAGGGAAGTTCGTTCAGGATAAAGGCCTCATCACCTTTTCAGAACTGTCTTTTTCTGTTGCGGGCGCGTTGGTGCAGTTCGCGGGAACCTACCAGATGACCACCGGCGAAATGGATTTCCACGGAAAATTGCACATGGACGCAAAACTTTCGCAGACCACTACGGGAGTGAAATCATTTCTCTTGAAGGCAGTCGATCCGTTTTTCAAAGGTAAGAATGGAGGAACAGACATACCGATTAAAATCACTGGAACAAAAGATCACCCGGTGTTCGGCCTGGATCGTCACCACGAAAATCCAGCCCAACAGCATTAACCTTAAAGATCGCGCCGTCCTTCCATCGCTTTCGACATGGTGACTTCGTCCGCATACTCCAGGTCCGAGCCCACCGGAATACCCATCGCAATCCGTGTGACGTGAACTCCCAACGGCTTAATCAGCTTCGAAAGATAAACAGCCGTAGCTTCGCCTTCTGCCGTAGGATTCGTAGCCACGATAATCTCTTCCACCGTGCCGCCTTTCAATCGCTCGATCAAACTCTTAATTTTTATTTGATCGGGCCCAATCCCTTGTAGCGGCGATAGCGATCCGCCCAACACGTGATATAGCCCGCTGAACTGCCGCGTCTTTTCCACCGCTTGTATATTCGTAGCTTCTTCCACCACGCAAATGATGGCTCGGTTCCGCGACCCGCTGGCGCAGAAGATGCACGGGTCCGCATCCGTAATATTGTTGCAGATCGAGCATTCGCGCACTTTTTCCTTCGCATCGCGAATCGCATCCGATAAAGCGAATGCCAGGTCCTTGTCCACCCGCAATAAAAAGAACGCCAGACGCTGCGCGGTCTTCTGGCCGATGCCCGGCAACCGTTTTAATTCGTCAATCAATCGCGTCACTGAGGGCGCAAAATCAGGCATGCATCACTTCCTGTTGCGTGGATTTCAAAAGAGAAGGGAATCGCTATCGCACTTCAGAACGGGCCCCTTGAAACTTGTTCAGAACATGCCCGGAATTTTTAATCCCGCGATTCCAGGCAGTCCGCCCGTAAGATCCTTCACCTGCTTGGACAATTCTTCGTCCACTCGCCGCGCGGCGTCATTCACCGCTGCCAGTATCAACTCCTGCAGCATTTCCTGATCCTTGCTCTTGAAGACGTCCGGCTCCACGCGCACTTCGGTCAATTGTTTTTGGCCGTTCATTTTCACAACGACCATGCCGCCGCCCGCCGAAGCTTCCACGGCAATCTCGTCCAGCTGCTTCTCGAGCTTTTCCTGGACTTGACGGAACTGCGACAGCATCTGCTGTAGGGCTTTCACTTCCATTTTTATTCCTCGCCCGGGCGCTTGACCTTGGAAATCTGGCCGCCGAACTTTTCAAGCATGGCCCTAACGATCGGATCCTCTTCAAACCGCGCGCGCAATTCAGAGCCGCGAACTGCGCTCGCACGGCCACTCTCAAGCTTAACACATACGCGCAGCGGCCGGCCCACCACTTGGTTCAGCACTGTGCGCAATCGTTCCATCGGGTCGCGCGCTTGCAGCATTTCCGCCAGCGAACGGCTCTCGCTCGGGAAAAAAAGATGCAATTCGCCGCCTTCGATTTCCCAACGCGTGGCGTGCTCCACCATGGACCACAAAAATTTCTGCCCTTGCAACGCCGCTTTGATAGCTTCCACTTGCGCCGAGGCCAATCCCCCCGCCGCGTCTCCCGCAGCGCGCGCAACGATTCGCGGCGGCGACGCCGGCACAGGCCCTGCAGATACTGACCCCGTAGAAAATGGAGAAATCGCGCGAGCGCTCGAAATATTTCCCGCAGGCGACGAAGGCGCACCAGCGTCAAGTTTCTCGCCCGCAGGTGCAGCGCCCGTAACTGCCGTTGAAGGAGCGCCAGCTTTAACCGGTTCGCGTGCCGGCGCGGCAGCGGCGGTCCCCGATCCGGTTCCCGATCCTGTCACCGATCCGGTCAATGACCCGGACGCCGACTGCGTCGCCGACATCGCGCGCGGCGGCGTCCCTGATGGCATCGCAGGCGTTTTCGCGCCACCATTCCCGCCACGCAAGTCCGCCAGGATTTCTTCCAGCGGCGCGAGCCGTTGCGCGTTCACCAGTTTCAGCAGCCCCAACTCCAGATGCAACCGCGGATCCGGTTTTCGCCTCAGATCTTCATCTGTAATCAGCAGTATGTTGAAAAATCTCGTGAGGTCTTCTTCGCTGAATCTCGCCGCTTGTTCCGCTAGACGCGCTCGTTCATCGGCGCGTGCGGCAACCAGGTCAGAATCCGCGCCGCATACCAGCGAAACCAAAAGGTTCCGAAAGTGTCGAATCGCCTCTCGGCAAAAGTGCTGCAGATTTTGCCCTTCGCCAATCAGTCGATGGACCAGCCCCAGCGCGCGCTCAGCCGATTGCGTCGCAATCGCTTCCACCAGTTCATCCAGCACGCTTTCCGCTACCACTCCGAGCAGCTCGCGCACCTGCGCATCCGTCACCGTCTCGCCGCTATAGGAAATCGCCTGCTCCAGCAGTGAAAGGCCGTCCCGCAAACTGCCTTCCGCAGCGCGAGCCAGCACTGCCACCGCGCCGGCTTCGATCTCCAGATTTTCCGCGCGCACGATGCGCTCGATCTCTTCCGTAATCTCTTTGAATGTCAGCGAGCGAAACTGGAAAAGCTGTGCTCGCGATTTAATCGTCTCCGCCAAATCCTCGGCCTGCGTAGTGGCCAGAATGAAGACCACTCTCTCGGGCGGCTCTTCCAGTGTCTTCAGCAATGCGTTTGACGCTTCGCCAGTCAGCTGATGCGCTTCGTCCAGAATCACCACTTTGTAGCGGCTCGAAGCCGGCGCGTAACGCACCATCTCGCGAAGCTCTCGAATCTGGTCGATGCCGCGGTTGGAAGCCGCGTCAATTTCGAGCACGTCCAAAGATGTCCCGGCGGAAATTTCGCGGCAGGAGTCGCAAGTGTTGTCCGGATTGGCCGTCGGCCCGCTCGCGCAATTCAGCGCCTTGGCTAAAATGCGCGCCGTCGTCGTTTTTCCCACTCCGCGAACGCCCGAAAATATGTACGCATGCGCCACGCGGTTCGATCCAATCGCATTAGCCAGCGTTCGCGTCACGTGCTGCTGCCCGACAATTTCACTGAATGTTTGGGGACGATACTTTCGCGCTATGACTTTATAGCTCATCAGAAGGTTGGTCTCGCCTCCGGTGCTCGCGCCGCGATAAGAGGAACTTCGGGTACTCCGCGGCGCACGAAGCTGACCCGCTACCGTTGCTCCCTTCCGGGCCTGGCGGGGTTTGCGGGGAATCGTCGCACAGAGCCCGAAGTTCCACCGATCGGCGCTGCAGAAAAATTTCTCCCGAGCACCGCTAGCGAAGTCTAGCACAGCAGAAAGTTTTACTGAAATCAAGGAAGGGAAATTTACCTAGGCAGGATTCCGAGGTCGCCTTCGTTCTTCTGCGAGAACGGAGCGCCGCTGCCAGCTACCGATATCAGTGGCAGCAGCGCTCCCGAACGAATCTATGGGCGAACGTGAAAAGGCGTAGCTTCCGCCGTAGTCGGACGGTTGGCCTTCAACGCCGCCCGGGCTGGCGGTACAGCCACCGCCGTCTCCACTCTGTCGTCACTGATCGCAGCCAGAGTCGCCAAAGTTTTCTGCGCTTCGGCAGCCTGCCCCGCCTTTTCCTGCGCATCCGCAAGCAGTTGCAATGACAGCGGATTCTGTGCGTCGTCTTCTAGTTCCTTAACAGCCGCATCATATTTGCCTTGCAGCGACGATAGGGCTCCGTTCGCCGAGTGATACGCGCGTTGCACGATATCGCTGCGGCTCGTTCGCGCTATCGGGCTAAGCAGTTCCACCGATTTCTGGACTTCCTTCTGCAGCCCGGCGCGTGCGGCAATAAATGCTCGTGTAAACAGGATCGTGGCCAACTCGTCATCGCGGTCACCCCACGCAAAATCATGTGTCAGCAGCGCTGCACGGGCATGATCGATGTCCTTCAGTGCGCCCTGCGGCTCCGGATTGAAAAGTGCCATGTCCCGATGTGCTTCTGCATGTTCGATAGCCAGCCCGCCGCTCTCGGCTTCCAGGGAGATTTTCATCAGCTCTTGCCGCGCTTGCTCCGGTTGATTTTCGCGGTAATAGGTCATGGCCCACAGAATGCGGTAATCAAACTTCGTGGCCCTTTCCTCTGTTCCCGCAATTGCCACCAGGTATTGTGCGCGGGCTTTTTCCTGGTCGCCCATCAGCGCGTAGGTGGTTGCAAGACCCGCCTGCGAAGTGTTGAACTCGGGATCGATCTGCAAAGCCTTGGTGTAATGCTCCAGCGCTGCCGGGTAGTCGCCCAGCATACGCATAATTTCGCCGTACGAATCCTGCGGGTTCGGCTGGTTCGGTAGCAACACCACGTACTGCTCCATCAATGGAGCAGCCAATTTTGGCTGGCCCCTAAGCGCGTAGCAGTACGCCAGGTTGTTAAGAGCCGGAAAGTATTTTGGATCGCTTTTCAGCGTGTGCTGGAGAACAGCCTCGCCGTGCTCAAACGCGCCTTGCTTGGAGCACAACCATTCCCCGTCCATGTTCGCGAGTCGCTCGTCGTTCGGATACTTCGCCAACAAATCGTTCATCGCGGCGATGCCCGGAACCAGATTCCCATCCTTGGTGCTGTTCATCCAGGTAATAAACAAACGTTCGTCCGGCGATGCATTGGCAATATTTTTCTGTGCCAGCGCGCGTTCGCGCTTCTCTTCCACCGGGTCGTTCGTGAAGTAAGCCAGTGCAGCGTGCGCCACGGCAAATTGCGGGTCCGCTTTCACCGCTTCGCGCATCGAATCCACTCCCTTATCAACGAACAGCAAGTCCTCGCGCTCTTTCATCGCCAGCTCATACCAGCGGCCGGCTTCTGCCGAAGACGTAGTGTAGGGAACCGTGCGATCTTGTGCGCGTAACGAGCCGCCGGTGGCGCCTGCGGCCATCAGAACCACGATTGAATATAAAGAAAAATTTCGGATGTTCATGATTCCTCGCATGAAGTTTCCCTGCATTATTTAGTGGCCTTTCAGAACGTAGCCGGGATCGAAGGGCTGCTTATCGTCTATCTTCACTACTTTCACTCCGCTAGTGATGTTGTAAACGTCCACCACTCCGATTGCCGCGGAGTTTGCTTCCACCACTTTTACGACCTCGGCATCGCTCGAAACAAAAACCACCGGTACGCTTGTCTTGCGGCCGGGCTCGTTCAAAATCGCCTTGCCTTCTTCCAACGTCCCTCCCAGCACCTTTTCAATTACGAATTTCATTCCCGGGGAGTCTGGTTCGCGCAGGACCAGTGTGATGTTCCGCCCGTTCTGCCAGGTGGCCGTCTTTCCTCTGAAGATTTTGCCCAGGTCAGCGAGTGTCATCGCTTTCACCGGATTCGATGCATGCGCCACCACGGCAAAGTCCGTGGCGAACGCCAGTGACGCGGCGCACGTCAGAGCCAGACAAACCATCAGCAAACGTTTTCGCATTGCCTTTTCCTGCCGGTCGGATTCACGGAGTTGGCAGAGCTTCGAAAGCCCGCCTGTAAACAAGGTTATGCATTCCTCCGGGCGCGCGGAAGTATCACAACGGCACAGGTTGTCCTGCGGTGTAACTGTCCCGACGGACAGGGCCGGATTCGATCCAAATTCGAGCCTGGACTTGAGCCCCTGCAAGCCCTTCTGTTCGCATTTGGGCCGGCCGACGGGCCTTGGCAATTAGGAACATTCCAGCTTGTTTTTCAGGAAACCCTTGCAGGCAGGGGAGTATCTTATCTGCGGGTGCATCCTCCGCACTCGCACCGCGGCGCCAGCGGTAACCCCACGAAACGGGGATGGCTTGGCATGACCAAATTGCAAAGCCCGGAGGATACAATGAAGCGTTTTATCAGTGTCTGTGCATTATTGTCGTTTTTGCTTTGGCTCACACCCGCAGTTCATGCACAACAAACCAACGCAGTCCAACCCGGTACACAGATTCGTCTCACCATGGCGACCGGACTAAGCAGCAGCGTTGCCCATGACGGCGATCCTTTCATCGCCGTGGTCGCCGAACCCGTATTTGTAGGCAACCAGCTTCTGCTTCCAGCCGGAGCCAAGGTTCACGGCACGGTAATGGGCGTCACCCGTCCGAAGTTCTTCGGCATTTTTCGGGAGGGAGCTTCGCTGAATCTGGTATTTAATTCCATCGAAGTGGAAAGCCGCATTTTCCCCGTACAGATGAGCATTCTTTCGCTCTACAGCGGCGGTCCTGAAGCCCAGAAGTCGCGTAAAGACGTGAAAACCACGGAAGGCGTCGTCCTGGAAGAAAAGCGTGATATCAAGGGCGACCTCTTGACCGGCGGCATGGGAACCGGCGCCGGGGCGCTCGTTGGCGTGCTATTCAGCAACGTAGCGCGTGGAACGGTGATCGGCATCGTAGGCACATCCGCTTACATCGCAGTGAAGAAGGGTAAAGATCTCGATCTTCCTGCGCAAACGGGAATGCTCGTTCGTATGGATTCAACAGTCGCGCTTCCAGCTAACTTGCTTCACAACGCCGCATACACATCCAGCGGCAAGTAGGGCCAAAACCGGACGTCTTCAGGGAAAGGACGATGGCTTCAGGGAGTGGATTCCAGGAAGATTTTCCGGGCCTGCGATTGCCTTGATTCTTTGGGTGACGAAAAGGACTTGGTGCGTGGTTTATCCAGCCGGGCCATGCGCCGGGTCCGCGTTGCGGCCGCCCGCGGTACTCGCGCTCAGTTAAGCAGAGGGATCTCGGTATTCCAAATGTCGTAAGGCTGCATTTTTTGTGCCTGTACAAGGATTCCTTCGGGCCCCGGACGCACGCGAACAATCCGAAACAAAGCCGATTTCGAAGCTGATTCGCTGTCGCCGTTTTGCCGAACCACGCGTATCGCCAACACAGCCTCTTCAGAAACTTCGATGCGCAAAGGGAATTGGCAGCCCCAGCCGCTCACATTGCGGGTTTCTGTGCGTTCCGTGAAAAATCGCAAGCAGGAGTCGAATCCGCAGACTTCGATCAGCAACTCCAGATCGACGCGCTCTTCGCGGCGCTGGTCGTGGGTGGCTACGGTTCTCGATTGCTCCAACGCTTCCTGATGCTGCTTTCTCATCTCATTCTCCCTGCCTGAATGGCCCATCCCTATAAGTTAAGTCGCGTACAAAATTGAGAGGCTTCCTAAGCAGCGCTCATCGCAGGCTTTCCGTTGGCCGAACGTTTCAAGAAACGGTACAAGCTGGTCCGGCCAATTCCCAATACTTGTGCGGTGCGCACGCGATTGCCCTTGCACATGTCCAGCACGCGTTGAATATGCACCCTGCGAACTTCGTCCAGCGGCAGCGGACGCCAGGTTTCGTCCGCTCCGGAATCCCGCCGCCGCGGTTTTTGCAGATGTTCCGGGAAATCGCTGACGTCGATGAAGTCCGCAGTCGTGGTGATTGCCGCGCTCGCGATCACGTTCTCCAGTTCGCGAACGTTCCCCGGCCAGTCGTGCTGCAGCAATAGAATTTGCGCTCGACGAGTGAGGCCCTGTATCGGCTTGCCGTAGGCTTCGCTGTACTTCTTCAGAAAATGTTGCACCAGTATTGGAATATCAGCTGGCCGCTCTGAAAGCCCCGGCACGTGGATCTCTATGCTGCTCAGACGATAAAAAAGATCTTCGCGAAAACGCCCGGCCAGTACCTCCGCGCGAAGATCGCGGTTGGTTGCCGCAATCAAACGGACGTCAACTTTTTTCACTTCCGGCGAGCCGACTCGCTGGATCTCCCGGTTCTGAATCACGCGCAACAGCTTCGCCTGCATATGCAGTGAAGTTTCGCCAATCTCGTCCAGGAAAACCGTGCCCCCGTTCGCATATTCGAAAAGTCCCGGTCGCGTCTCAGTCGCTCCCGTGAACGCGCCGCGCACATGCCCGAATAGCTGGCTCTCCAACAGCGTGTCAACCAGCGCCGAACAGTTGCACACGGCGAAGCGTTCCCGCGCCACTGGACTCATCTGATGCAGCGCGCGCGATCAGTTCTTTACCGCACCCTGTCGGCCCGGTGATCAGCACATTCGTATAGTGGCGCGCGATTTTGCTCGCCAGGTCAAACACTTCCAACATCGCCGGACTTCGCCCCACAATGCCGTGAAACAAAAGATTGTCGAGAAGCTTGTCCTCCAGGTCTCGTATTTGGGACCGTTGCGTGAACCGTTCCGCCAGGTCGTCGAGCGCCTTCAACAGCCGTTCGTAGTTCACCGGTTTGCAAAGGTAGTCGTAAGCGCCGTGCTTGATCGCTTCAATCGCGGCATCCACCGAGTAGTAGCCCGTCACCAGGACCACGAACATCCCGGGGTCGCATTGCAGAGTTTTTTCCAGAAACTTCAAGCCGTCTGTTCCCGGCGTCTTCACATCCGCCACCACCACCCGGCAAGCGCCCGTCCTCACAGTTTGCAATGCATCTTCTGGATGCGTGGTGCCCACCGCCGGGAAGCCCGCCTTTTGCAGTCGCGCGGTGGTCAGGTCTGCTTGGTTGGATTGTTCGTCCAGCACGCATACCGATAGATTCCTGCGGGCTGCTTCAATAACCGGTCTTTCTTCGACGGCTAGCATGACCAATCTATAGGCAATGACCGTGCCAATTCGTCACACGCTTTGGAAGCAAATCTGCCCGAGAAAGCTGCAACCGTCATCTGATTGCAACCCGTCATTAAACGTCCCGTATTGTTAGGTTTAATCAAAGCACAAGACAAAAATAAAAATCAGAAGCGGTCTGCCGCGAATTGGAAGGCTGTATCAATTGAGTATTTGCAAATCCCGATTTGAAATAGCGATTTCATTACGGAACCAATCTAAGGAACCTCTAATATTTCTCGCCGCTCATCTCATCCAAACTTCCACCTCTAGTTCATCCGCTTCGACGCCTCAACATCTACCGCCGCTTTCCCCAGCACGGGCGCCTCGTGATTTGACTCATAGCGCGGATGCAATTGCACCAGCCTCACGCATCCCCGCCCATCTCCTTCGCCAGGTGCAATGCTTTGTACCCGGTAAGCCACCGGAAAGTTGACATTTTCAGCGAAAGCATGAATCAAGCGCACGAACACCACGCAGCCTTCTCGCAGGCGCGACATCAAACCCACGGTTTTTTCGCCCGAATCTGTCCAACGAAACAGCGTCTTCTCCACAAAAAATAGTTCTCGCGCGTCCCAGCCTGAAACTTCTACCCGGTAGTTGTTTGGCCCTTCGATCCCTGGTTGCATGCTCGCCTCTTTGCCACTCTTGTGCCTCCACCAATGCAGAAGCCATGCCAAAGTTACGCGAGCGCCGCGCGAAGTCAGCGCAAGACTTAAGCCCCACACGGGCAGGTATCCTCAACGCGCAACGCGTTTATCGAAACATCTGTTCGGTTATGAATCAGGTTTAAGCGAGGTCTTGCCAGGAATCTTACCGCTAGCCCCAGTGCGAGCCAGGATAAAGGGCGGCCAGAGCGAACCGGAAGATGTGAGGAAACATTTCACCGTATACGTACCATGCCAGCAGCAAACCAAGCATCCCAAAACCCTGCGAGTGCGACCAGCTCATAAATCTCAGCGCCGCTCCCTCGCTCATGAACAACGTGATTCCCGTGTTCCCGTCCAGCGGGGGCACCGGTAGGAGGTTGAAAGTTCCCAGCAAAAGATTCAGCAGGAAAATGATACTCAGAAAAGTGGCCGCAAACCCCGCGGTGCCGGGCGTGGAAGCTTCAGTAATCCGCGTGAAATTCACATATGCCGGCATGTGAAAATATCCCAGCAGCATTCCAACTCGAATCCCTATTGCCGAAAGGATCACCAGAGTGAAGTTTGCCGCCGGCCCGGCCAGTGCCATCCACGCAGCCCGCCGTGGGTAACGTTCTTGCCACGCCGGGTCGTACGGCGCGCTGGCCCACCCGATCATCCAGTGCGTCAAGAAATACGAAACGATCGGCACCACCACTAATCCGAATGGCGACCGCCGGATGTGCGGGATCGGATTCAGCGTAACCTGTCCCCCATGGAACGCGGCGGTGTCTCCGCCGATCTTTGCGGCTAGCGAATGCGCCCCTTCATGGCAGGTTGTGGAGAAAAGAAAAACGATGTACCAGATCACTCCGAGGATCAGAAATTGCGGTGTAATCTCCGCTGCGCTTGGCATGCTGGCGCATAGACTAGAGCCTCACCGCCGTTTGCGCAAGTTTTACGGTAGAGAATTACGCTGGATTTATAACCGCAGCTTTTGTCACCAGCACGGGGGTTTCGCTCGCGCAGCGTGGACCGGTCAGTCCGTCCACGACCGAAGTATAAGATCGAGGCGCACAGCTTCGGCGAACGCTCGGAAGTCCCGGTCTCGCGTCAGGAGGGGAACACTTCTATCGATGCAGCTTTGGGCAATCAGCGCGTCGCCGAGGCGTGCCTTGCGACGCTTCGCCAGCACCTTCGCTCGCAACTCTCCCGCTCGTTGCCAATAACCAGATCCGATCTCGATCAAAGGCACTGCTGAGAGCGTTTCGGCAACCTCTGTAGGGAGCTTCGGATCGCTTAACAGTTCGGTGAGCACAACGGGGACCATAACCACCTGCCGGTCTGCCAGTGCCTTATCGAGTAGCCGTGCATCCTCGCCTGCGTCACCTTCTAAGAAGGCAACCCATGTGCTCGTATCCGCCGCAATCATCGGTCGGCTTTCAGTTCTGCCAACGTGCGCGTGAAGCGAACCTTGCCTCGGAGTTGGCGTAGGCGAGCGTAAGTGCCCGATGCCGCCACCAGCTGCAGCCCGGCACGGACAGTCTGAGTGATGCCGGCTCCGCTCGCTCGTCGCGCTTTCTTCAGAAGCTCGAGCGGTACTTCCACGGTGATCTTACGTGCTGTCTCCATAATATGTGCATTATACCATACTCAAGACCAGCATTAAATATGGTATCCCTACTCGCCAAGGTGTGATGATGGCTGCAGGGTTCGTGGGGCGTTCTTGAAAGAAATAGTGGTTGTTTGCGGGGCCTGATGTGGTCGCGTGAACTTCGATGGTGAACAAGAAAAAACAGAATTATAAGACGTTATGATTCTCTGAAAGCAAATCTTGAGAATGGAACTTCATAACGCTTGAATGCAAGAAAGCTGGCTCCGGGGCCTGGACTCGAACCAGGATAACCAGCTCCAAAGGCTGGCGTGCTACCAATTGCACTACCCCGGAATGGGGAAGAAAATTGTAGCAGACCTTGCATCCATTTGTTATTCCACCAGCCCCAATATTTTGAAGCACGAATCAGCAAGGTATCGGTTGCGCCGTTCAATTTGCTAGCGGCGGGAAGTTTCTGTAGAAGAACTTTTAAGCAGCTCCGGGCGGAATTTCTCCAGCAGCACTTTCACGATTCTCTCCGCCGTATGTCCATCCCACAGCTCCGGAGCCTTCACTGGACGCCGCTCAGCGCTCAAAACACGCTCGGCCGCCGCAAGAATCTTCTTTGGATCCCTGCCAACGATTTGATTCGTCCCTTGCTCCACGGTCACCGGCCGCTCCGTATTTTCCCGAAGCGTCAGGCACGGAACTCCCAAAATCGTGCTCTCCTCCTGAATTCCCCCCGAATCCGTAAGTATCAAACGGGCATGATCCATCAAGCAAAGAAAATCCAGGTAACCCTGTGGAGCCAGAGGAACGATACCTCGCGTTGGTGTGGTCGCTTTCTCTTCTGTTAGATAGCGCCCCAGGCCAAACTGCCGAATTCTTTCCAGCGACCGGGGATGCACCGGAAAAAACACCGGCATCTTTTCCGACACCTTGGCAATGGTCGAAAGAATGTCGCGCAAAATTTCAGGATCGTCCACGTTGCTTGGCCGGTGCAGCGTCAGCAAACCGTAAGCCAGCGGCACGGAACCATCTTTTTGCAAACCAAGCCGCCCAAGAATTTCAGACTTAGCCGCGATTTTTCTGTGCTCCACCAGGCAATCGATCATCACGTTCCCGACAAAAAAGATCTTATCTTCCGCGACGCTCTCTTTTCGCAAATTCTGAATCCCGCTCTGCTCTGTAACGAACAACAAATCGGAAATCGCATCCGTCAGCTTCCGGTTGATCTCCTCCGGCATGCTCATATCGAAACTTCTCAACCCTGCTTCCACGTGCGCCACCGCCACTCCCAGCTTTGACGCCACCAAAGCCGCCGCTAACGTCGAGTTCACATCTCCCACCACGATCACCACATCCGGCTTCCACTCCAGCACCACCGCTTCGAACCGCTTCATCACTTCGGCGGTCTGAAACGCGTGGCTCCCCGAGCCCACTTCCAGGTTCACGTCCGGTTTCGGTATGCGCAATTCATCGAAAAAGGACTCCGACATTTGCTGGTCGTAATGCTGCCCGGAATGGACGAGCCTGTGCTCGATGCCCGGCGTTCGTTGAATTTCATGCACGATCGGCGCGATCTTCATGAAATTCGGCCTGGCTCCCACCATGCTCGCTATGCGCAGGTTCGCCACTCAGATTCCTCGCAATTGAGATGTTACGGCAGACACAGCTTCACCCTCGAGGTAATACGCTGAAGTAGCTTCGCTTGAGGAACTTCCGATGTCCAGAAAAAATTAGCAACGAAATTCCAGAGCGATCCGCCGCGTCGCTCTGGAAAGCATCAGAATCTGCGTCAGAGTTAGTCAGGATTACTATTGTTGCGCCAGCATGGTCCCCCAGATACGCCGCAGCTTTAAGGGGTCAGCTTCATACGTAGGCTTTAGGCGCGCAAGTTTTGTGCGCAACTGGCCCACGTCCAGCCCCGCCGATTGGCATACCAAGGGAAAGTCCCGCTGGTCTTTAAATAGGTAATCTTCAGCTTCGCGTTTACGTCGGAGAGGCCCGGATATCCATTCTTGAATCGTCGTTACGATTACAGCCTGCCAAAGCCGCACTTCCATCAACTTCTCTTCATTGCCGACAACAGAAATAGTTTTTTGCATGGGCCCGTCCCCAGGAGCTTAGTTTCATACGGCACGCAAGCAATGACCGTGCCGCTCTCCCGGTCAATATTCTCTTTTTAACCAAATGTGCCTTGTTAGTGAAGTGGGAAGGTACCGAAACCACAGAACTTAGAACGAAGCTGAAAATTTAGTGGGTATTGGTGCAAATGAAAACGCGTTTCTCTGCATGCCGCACGGAACTTAATGCGCAGTCCCGGTATTTTTTTCACCACTCGACCGGAACGAGCCCATTTGTTACAACACGATGAATTTACGCTGCGGAATTGTTGGGAACGGATTCAGTGCGCTTTCGCCCGTTAATGATCGGTCTGTCGCCGGCCGGACAGGGCTCGCCACCATGTCCCGCAAGCAAATGCCTCACCAACTCATCAATTTTCCTGTGCTCGCTGCGAGTCAACTCGGCATCCTCTGAAAATGACAGGTCTTTCGACCTTCGAATTTTCCTCGCCTCTTGAAATGTACAAACGATTTCCTGCCGGATCTGGTCGAGAAGCCCGCAGCGGGTCCTAGTAGCCATGGCGCACAAATTCTACAACGGCACATCCATCCCGCAATGGTACCTCCGTACCGCCAAATAAGGCGAAACTGCTGCAAAAGGACCCAGCCTTCGTCTCTTTGACGTGCCGGAAGCAACCCTCTTACGCTTTCGCAGCGTTTACCAGGTCCACGCCCAAATGTGAGCCTTTCGCCCGAAGCCTTCCCGTCAACTGGATTTTCGCGGAACTTTCGCGCCCTTCTTCCGTGCTTCAGAAAGCCCGATCGCGATAGCCTGCTTTCTCGAGGTCACCTTGCCGCCTTTTCCACCCTTGCCTGAATAAAGTGTGCCGCGTTTTTCCCTGTGCATTGCGCTCTTCACGCTTTTTCCCGCAGCTTTCCCATATTTCCTTTGCGAACTCTTTTTTGTCGGCATTGTCTGCCCTCCTGCCGGTCAGATTAAACGCCGCTTGTGACGTTTCTCCATCCGGTCATCCATGTATTTCACTGCGTGGAAGCTCCCTTTGATTGAAGCGGGACCTTCTGCCACACCCAACGCTTTGCCAGTTGTGTTGTTTCTTTCACCGCATCGTTCAGGCAGAATATGTGCCGAATCGAGGAAACATGAATCGCAACGCGTTAGTAGGAATCGTCTTGCTCACCATGTCGCTCGTCGCCGCCATCACCTATGTCCTGGCCGACGACGCTCCACTAGCAGGTTACTCCGCCGAATCCTCGCGCGTCGAACGCGATTGGGAGCTGAAATTTCGTGCCGCGCCCGATCCTGCAAATCTTCGCGCTTACATGCAGCGCCTGTCCGCGCGCCCCCACAACGTCGGCTCGCCCTACGATAAAGACAACGCTGAATGGATCCTCGCGAAGTTCAAAGAATTTGGCCTCGATGCGCATATCGAATCCTTCAGTGTGCTTTTTCCCACGCCCAAAGAGCGCCTCGTCGAGCTCGTCGCGGGCGGTCCGCACTTCACCGCCAAGCTCCAGGAACCCGCGCTGCCCGAAGATCCCACCTCGAATCAGCAGTCCGAGCAGCTTCCCACTTACAACGCATATTCCGCCGACGGCGACGTAACTGGCCCGCTCGTTTACGTGAACTACGGCATCCCCGATGACTACGATATTCTCGAGCGCAACGGCGTCTCGGTAAAAGGCGCCATCGTCATCGCGCGTTACGGCCATGCTTGGCGCGGAATTAAACCGAAAGTCGCCGCCGAACACGGCGCCATCGGTTGCATCATTTATTCCGACCCTCGCGATGACGGTTACGCTCCCGGCGTAACTTTCCCCGCTGGTGCCTATCGCCCGAAAGACGGCGTTCAACGCGGCAGCGTGCAAGACAGCACCGAATTCATGGGCGATCCTCTCACTCCCGGAATCGGCGCCACGGCCGACGCCAAGCGCCTCCCCATTAAAGACGCGCCCACGCTCACGAAAATTCCGGTCCTGCCGATTTCCTACTCCGACGCCGAGCCCTTGCTTGCATCTATCGATGGCCCCACTGTCCCGCCGTCCTGGCGCGGTGGCCTTCCGTTAACTTACCGTCTCGGTCCCGGCCCCGGAAAAGTTCACCTCAAAGTTTTTTCGAATTGGGATATGAAGCCGATCTACGACGTGATCGCAAAAATTCCCGGTTCGCAATATCCCGACGAGTGGGTCCTTCGCGGCAATCATCATGACGCCTGGGTCAACGGCGCCGATGATCCCATCTCCGGCCAGATGGTGCTGATTGAAGAAGCTCGCGTGCTCGGCGCTCTGGTGAAGTCCGGTTGGAAACCCAAGCGCACCATTATTTATTGCGCATGGGACGGCGAAGAGCCCGGCTTGCTAGGTTCCACCGAGTGGGCTGAAACCCACGCGGACGAGCTTCGCAAAAAAGCTGTCGCGTACATCAATTCCGATTCCAATGGACGCGGTTTCTTTGACGCCGAAGGTTCGCATACTCTCGAAAGGTTGGTGAATGACGTTGCCCGCGACGTGCAGGACCCGGAAACTCAGCTTTCCGTTTGGAAGCGCTGGCAACTTCATCGCCTCAACACTGCCACCAACAACGAAGATCGTCAGGAGGCCCGCCAGCGCCGCGACCTGCGCATAGGAATTTCCGGCGGCGGCTCCGACCACGCTTCGTTCCAGAATTTCCTCGGCCTCGCTGTTTTGGATCTCGGCTTCGGCGGTGAAGATGGCGGCGGAGTCTATCACTCCATTTACGATGACTTCTATTGGTACACGCACTTTAACGACGTTGACTTCACATACGGCCGTGCGCTCGCTCAAGTGGCGGGCTCAACCGTGATGCGTCTCGCTGACGCCGATTTGCTCCCCTTCGACTTCTCCGATTTCTCCGACACCGTGCAAACCTACGTGCATGGCCTGCAAACATTTTCCACCAAAATGCGCGACGAAGTCCGCGAGCGCAATCTTGAAATCGAAGAAGGCGCTTTCACCGCCAGCGCCGATCCTAAGAAGCCCTACTTCCCGCCGAAAAAGGAAGGCGTGCCTCCCTATTTAAATTTTGCTCCGCTTCAAAATAGCGCCGACGCTCTTTCGCGCAGCGCCGCCGAATATCAAAAAGCTTTCGATGCTGCCGAATCAAACGGCGGCCGCGCCCTGGCCGCCGCCTCCATCGTTGAGATCAACGGCATGCTCATCCAGAGCGAACGAAAGCTGACTTCGCCGGAAGGTTTGCCCGGCCGCGCCTGGTACAAACATCAAATATATGCGCCCGGCGTTTACACCGGATACGAAGCCAAAGCCATTCCAGCGGTCCGCGAAGCTATCGAGCAAAAACAGTGGAAGCAAGCCGATGAAGCTTTGCGCCGCGCCGCCGCCGTACTCCAAGACGAAGCCACACTGGTTTCTTCAGCCGCCGCAAAATTAACCGACGCATCCCATAGCGCAAAATAAAGATTTGCCAAGAATTTCACAGCGTGCTCGCATAATTAAGCCACACGCTCGACGAGCGCCCTCGAAATTCCCTAATGCCACCCGCACGCTCCAATGTCACTTCTTAGACACCCGAAACATCTAAACAAAAGGCTCAAGAATTTCGAGCCCGCTGTTTCTTAAGTTCGTGCAGCGAACGCTGCTTATATCTCAATGGAGGCGACACAAATGAAGACTGTCGGATTCTTCAGCACTCTTTTAGCTACTACGGCCATGTTTTTGTTGTTCGGTTTTTCTGCTCCCGTTCGCGCTCAGGAAGAACATCCTCAGGAGGCCAAGCTGGCCGAGGGAGCGCCACACGATCAGGAAACAAAGCCTTCCGAAGAAGCCAAGCCGCCGCGCGACGCTGCGAAGCCCTCGGAAGCCAAGCCGCCTAAAGACGAAAAACCGAAGGAGAATGCTCCCCGGGACAACAATAAACCCGAAGCCCGTACGGAAACGCGCACGCAGACCGAATCAAAGACCGTTCAACACGGCCGTGCAGAGAACGGTCGCATCCCCGACGCCGATTTCCACGCGCACTTTGGCAGCGGGCATCACTTCCACGTTGGACATCCGCAAGTGGTTAATGGCCAGTCTCGCTTTCAATATGGCGGCTATTCCTACACTTTTGTGGAAGCGTGGCCGACCGGTTGGGGATATGACGACGACTTTTACATCGACTTCATCGATGGTCAGTATTACCTGATCGATTTGCGCCATCCTGAAGCGCGGCTGGCTTTAGTCGTCGTGCTCTAAATTCGCAGCCTGATCGCGTTTTGCAAAAAGCCCCATCTTCTCTTCAAACAGCGGATGGGGCTTTCGCTTTTTACCACGATAGGTCTGGCAGATACTTCTCAAAGCCACTGCTCGGCGGCAGAGCAAGAAGCTTTAGACCACGTTATATTGCAAAACCGCCTGCATCTCGACGTCGCCGCTCACTCCCGCATGGTCCATGTGAAACATCAAATAATCGCCCTTGTTCAAAGCCAACCCGGGTTGTCCATACACTTGCCGCGATGTGTAGCCTCCCGTCCCATCCGCCGGCACCCAAGTCTTCAAGATCACGTTAAAAAATAAATCCTGAACCACGCCTCCCAATCCAATATTGAGCTTGTTGGGATTATGCGGCGTCAACTGCCCGAAATTCGCGCTCGCTGGAAGATTCAGGTACGCCGCCGGTGAAGTGTTGAAAGTCGGCTTGGTCCCGCGAGAAACTCCGCCATTGCACAATATCTCGGCAAACCCCGCCGCAGCGGGCGCGCTCGTGATCATGAACGACACATCGATATTGATCGTGCTCAGCACCATCGTGTCGCGAACTTCAAAGAAAACGTCGGCCCCGTTATTATTAATGTTCACGATCTCCCAGCCGAACCCCGCCACCGGGTCCCCGGAAGCCACAGCCCCCACCGTTCCCGCAACAGGTGACACCGCTGTCAGAAATTCTCGCCTTCCTCTCACGTTCATCGCCGCCTCCAGCGGGGTAAATGTCCCCGCAGAAATTCCGCCTAACGCCAAAACACCCTGAATTAGAAAAGTCCTTCGATCAGCCATTTTCCGTCCGTTAACATTCCCATCTCGTACGCCAAAGCTGGTGATATCGTGGTCCGCTTGGCTCATGAGCGGCCGAAGTTTCGCATGTCCGTATTTCTGGCATGTTAACGTCAACCGCCGCGCGGAACTCGCAATGTCTAAACTCTCCACCAGGAAGAAAGTTGCGCGATAAATACAGCTTAAATTTACCGGCGCGCATGTTTCTCGCACTCTGCCTGCTCTACTGTATGTACATTGCCGCG
>Ga0182024_10010397_pt1 | contig 18955 bp, 12 predicted proteins | sample P32metaG_FD_120480 | JGI IMG/M metagenome (GOLD analysis project Ga0182024, IMG submission 120480) | Permafrost microbial communities from Stordalen Mire, Sweden - P3-2 metaG (Illumina Assembly) | ecosystem: Environmental > Terrestrial > Soil > Wetlands > Permafrost | place: Sweden: Stordalen... | reverse complement strand
TCGAACGCGCCAGGCGGGCAGACCTACACGGCCATGGCGTGCACGGATGCCGCGATGACCCTCAACTGCATCTCGCACGCGAACTACACGTCGAACTCGCCGTTCACCGGACTCACTCCAGGGGCGCTCTACTACGTCACCATCACGGCGGTGTCCTCGGCGAACTACCTCGCGGCCACGTCCGCGGTGGTCGGCCCGACGCTCGCGACGGTCCAGCTCGCCACGCCGTCGACGCCGACGCTCGGCTACGGCTCGGTCGCGGGCTCGATCTCGGTCACCGCGACGACGTCCAACGGCCCCGTCGGCCAGCTCTACACCGTCAAGGCCTGCACCACCGCCCTCATGACGGTCGGCTGCGTCACGACGTCGAACGTCCCGTCCGGCGGCAACGCCACCGGCCTCGCCTACGTGCAGGGCTTGCCCGGCACGATCTACTTCGCGACGGCCACCGCCCAGGCGTCCAGCGGCTACCTCGGCTCGGGCACCTCGGGCGTAGCCGGCCCGCAGGCTGACACGAGCCTCCTCAACTCGCCGGGCACCCCCGCGCCCACGCCCTCGCTGACCACGGCGGGTGCGATCACCGCGACGTTCACGAACTCGTCAGGCCCGACGGTCGCGAGCTACTCGATCAACGCGTGCACGAACGTCGGTATGACGCAGAACTGCGTGACCCAGGCGAACTACACCTCTGGCAGCCAGTTCACGGGCCTCACCCAGGGCTCGACGTACTTCGTCACGGTCACGGCCGTCTCTTCGAGCGCCGCCTATGCCGCATCCACGTCGGGCGCGTCGGGCTCGGTGCTGGCGACCGTGCAGCTCGCGACCCCGACGATCACGAGCGTCGCGCCGTCGACGACCAACGCGGGCCAGCTCACGATCAGCTACGCCGGCTCGGCCAACGCCCCCGGTGGCCAGCTCTACACGGCGATCGCCTGCACGAACGCCAACATGAACCAGAACTGCGTCACGCACACCAGCTACGCCTCCGGCTCGCAGTTCACCGGGCTGACGGCCGGGTCGACGTACTACGTCACGATCACCGCCGTGGCGTCGAGCGGCTACCTGCTGGCCACCACGGCGTCCGTGGGGCCGACGATGGCCTCGGTCCAGCTCACCAACCCTACGACGCCGGTGCTCGCCTACGGCACCGTGGCCGGCTCCCTCGCCGTGACGACGTCGTCCTCGAACGCGCCGGCCGGCCAGCTCTTCACGATCACCGCCTGCACCAACGCCTCGATGTCCTCGGGCTGCGTGACCGACACGAACGTGCTGTCCGGCGGCAACGCGACAGGCCTCGCGTTCACGCCGGGGAGCGCCGGGACCAACTAATACGTGACCGCGATCGCCCAGGCGTCGAGCGGGTACCTCCCCTCGGGGGCCTCCGGCGTCGCGGGCCCGCACGCTGACACGAGCCAGATCGCGACGCCGACGAACCTCGTGACCGCGCCGTCGGCGACGACGTCTGGAGCGATCACCGCCACGTTCACCGCGTCGAGCGGGGTCGCCCCGGCGAGCTACACGGCCACGGTCTGCACGAACAGCCAGATGACCGCGGGCTGCACCTCGTACCCGTCGGACACCTCGGGCGCGCCGCTCACCGGCCTCACCCCTGGGACGGGGTACTACACGACGATCACCGCGGTGGCGGGCTCCGCGGCCTACGTCTCGTCGACGACGGCGTCGTCGGGCCCGACGCTCGCGACGACCCAGCTCGCCGCCCCGACGGGCGTCTCGATCGCCTACGGCACGGTCGCTGGCTCCATCGCGGTCACCTTCACGGGCTCGTCCAACGCGGCGGGTGGCCAGACCTACACCGCCACTGCCTGCACCAACGCCGCGATGACGACGGGCTGCGTCAGCAACGCCAACCTGGTCTCGGGCGCGAACCTCATGGGCCTCGCCTACGTGCAGGGAGCACCGGGCACCGCCTACTACGTGACCGTCACGGCCAACGCGTCGGGCGGCTACCTGGCCTCGCCGCCGTCGTCGCCGGTCGGCCCGCAGGCCGCGACGAGCCAGCTCGGGACCCCAGGCACCCCCACGGTCGCCTCCTCGACGACGGTTGCCGGCGCGATCACCGCCGCGTTCACGTCGTCGTCGGGCACGGCGCCGTCGAGCTACACGGCGAAGGCGTGCACCAACGTCGCCATGACGTCGGGGTGCCTCTCGCAGGCCAACTACATCTCGGGCGCGCAGATCTTCGCGCTCACCGAGGGCGCGAGCTACTACGTGACGATCACGGCGATACCGAGCGGCGCGGCGTTCGTGTCCGCGACCTCGCCGGTCTCGGCGAGCTCCGCGGTGGCGACCACGCAGCTCTCGACGCCGACCATCGACAGCGTCGCCCCGTCCACGACGACCGCCGGGGCCATCACGATCGCCTACACCGGCTCGACGAACGCTCCGGGCGGCCAGCTCTACACCGCGACGGCGTGCACGGACATCGCCATGAGCCTGAACTGCGTCTCCAACCCGAGCTACACGTCGGGGAGCCAGCTCACCGGCCTCGGAGCGGGCACCGCCTACTACGTGACGATCACGGCGGGCGCCTCGAGCGGCTACCTCGCCGCGACGACGGCCGTGGCAGGCCCAGTCCTCGCGACCGTCCAGCTCTCCACGCCGTCGACGCCGGTCCTCGCCTACGGCGCAACCGCAGGCTCCATCAACGTGTCCACCTCCTCGGCCAACGCACCGGGGGGCCAGACCTACACGGTCAAGGCGTGCACCAACGCGGGCATGACGTCGGGGTGCGTGACGAGCGCGCCCATCACCTCTGGCTCGGACGTCGGGAGCCTCGCCTACACGCAAGGCTCGGTGGGCACGGCCTACTACGTGACGGTCACCGCCGTGCCGTCGAGCGGCTACCTGCAGTCGAGTGCGTCCGCGGTCGCCGGCCCGCAGCACGACACCAGCCAGATCGGCGCGCCCGGCACGCCCGTCGTCGCGCCGTCGACGACCACGGCCGGTGCCATCACCGCCACGTTCAGCGCGTCGCCCGGCGTCGCACCGTCGAGCTACACCGCGACGGCGTGCACCGACACGGCGATGACCCAGAACTGCGTCACCCGGACCAACTACACCTCCGGCGCCCAGCTCACGGGGTTGACGACGGGGTCGAGCTACTACGTCCAGATCGCCGCGGTCCCGCCCGTCGGGTTCGTGGCGGCCACCTCGCCGGTGTCGTCGAGCGCGGCGGTGGCCTCGACCCAGCTCAACGCCCCCACCGGCGTGTCCCTCGCCTACGGCACGGTCGCTGGTTCGATCGCGGTCTCCTTCACAGGGTCCTCCAACGCACCTGGCGGCCAGTCCTACACGGCCACGGCCTGCACCAACGCCGCGATGACCACGGGCTGCGTGTCCGTCGGCGCCTTCGCCTCCGGCGCGAACCTCACCGGCCTCGCCTACGTCCAGGGCGCCGCGGGCACGGCGTACTACGTGACGGTCACGGCCAACGGCTCGAGCGGCTACGTCGCCTCCGCCCCCTCGTCCGTGGCGGGCCCACAGAACGCGACCAGCCAGATCGGGACGCCGGGCACGCCCGTGGTCGCGTCCTCCACGACGACCGCCGGCGCCATCACGGCGACCTTCACGGCCTCGGCGGGCACAGCGCCAGCCAGCTACACGGCCAAGGCCTGCACCAACGCGGGCATGACGAGCGGGTGTGTGACCCAGGCCGGCTACACCTCCGGCGCCCAGCTCACCGGGCTCGCGTCGGGGACGAGCTACTACGTCCAGCTCACCGCGAACCCGCCGGCGGGCTACACCGCAGCGAGTTCGGCGGTCTCGGCCGGCGTCGCGGCGACGACCCAGCTCGCGACCCCGACGATCCTCAGCGTCTCGCCGTCGGCGACCACCGCGGGCGCGCTCACCATCTCGTTCACCGGCTCGTCGAATGCACCGGGCGGCCAGACCTACACGGCGACCGCGTGCACCAACGCGGCCATGACGGCCGGATGCGTCACCCAGCCCAACTACACGAGCGGGGCCCAGCTCACCGGGCTCACCGCAGGCACCAGCTACTGGGTGACGATCACCGCCGCCGCGTCGAGCGGCTACCTCGCCGCGTCGACCAGCCCGGTCGGGCCGACCCTCGCGCCGATCCAGCTCACCGCGCCGACGGGCGTGTCCCTCGCCTACGGCACGGTGGCGGGCTCCGTCGCGGTCACCTACACCGGCTCGTCCAACGCGCCAGGCGGCCAGACCTACACGGTCAAGGCCTGCACCAACGCGGGCATGACGACGGGGTGCGTGACCAACGCGAACCTCGCCTCGGGGGCGAACCTCACCGGCCTCGCCTACTCGCAGGGGTCGGCCGGCACCGCCTACTACGTCACGGTCACCGCCAACGCCTCGAGCGGCTACCTCGCCTCGTCGCCGTCCTCGACCGCAGGGCCGCAGAACGCGACGAGCCAGCTGAACGCCCCGGGGACCCCGACGCTCCTGACCTCGACGACGACGGCGGGCGCGATCACGGCCACGTTCACCTCGTCCACCGGCGTCACCCCGGCGAGCTACACCGCCACGGCCTGCACCAACGCCGCGATGACGACGGGCTGCGTCACCCAGACGAGCTACACCTCGGGCGCCCAGCTGACCGGGCTCACCCAGGGCGCGAGCTACTACGTGACGATCACCGCGGTGCCCCCCGCGGGCTTCACCTCGGCGACCTCGGGGGTCTCGGTGAGCCCCGCCGCGGCCACCATCCAGCTCGCGACGCCGAGCACGCCGGTCCTCGCCTACGGCTCGGTCGCGGGCTCCATCACCGTGACCTCCACGTCGTCGAACGCCCCCGGCGGCCAGACCTACACCGTCAAGGCCTGCACCAACGCGGCGATGACGACCGGCTGCGTCACTGCCGCCAGCTACGTCTCTGGCACCAACCTCACCGGCCTCGCCTACACCCAGGGCTCGGCGGGCACGGCCTACTACGTGACCGCCACGGCGAACGCCTCGGCCGGCTACCTCGCCTCGGCGACATCGTCGGTGGCAGGCCCGCAGAACGCGACGAGCCAGCTGAACGCCCCGGGCACGCCGACCGCCGCCCCGTCGACCACCACGGCGGGCGCGATCACGGCCACGTTCACCGCGTCGAGCGGCGTCGCCCCCGCCAGCTACACCGCCTCGGCCTGCACCAACGCGGCGATGACGACGGGCTGCGTCACCCAGGCGAGCTACACCTCGGGCGCCCAGCTGACCGGCCTCGTCCAGGGCACGAGCTACTACGTGACGATCACCGCGGTGCCGCCCGCCGGCTTCACCTCGGCGATCTCGGGCGTCTCGGGCAGCGCCGCGGCGGCCACGACCCAGCTCGCGACGCCGAGCACGCCGGTCATCGCCTACGGACCGATCGCAGGCTCGATCACCGTCACGTCCACGTCGTCCAACGCCCCGGGTGGCGAGACCTACACCGTCACGGCCTGCACCAACGCGGCGATGACAACCGGGTGCGTCACCAACGCGTCGTTCACGTCGGGCTCGACGCTCTCCGGCCTCGCCTACACCCAGGGCTCGACGGGCGCGAGCTACTACGTGACGGCGACCGCGAACCCGGTGAGCGGCTTCGTGGGCTCGGCGACGTCGGGCGTGGGCGGCCCGCACGCCGACACGAGCCAGGTGGACGCGCCGGGCATCCCGACAGTCGCGGCGTCGACGACGACCGCCGGGGCCGTGACCGCGACCTTCGTCGCGTCGGGCGGCGTCGCACCGGCGAGCTACACCGCCTTGGCGTGCACCAACGCGGCGATGACGACGGGCTGCGTCACCCAGACGAGCTACACCTCCGGCGCCCAGTTGACGGGGCTCACCCAGGGCACGAGCTACTACGTGGAGATCACGGCGGTCCCGCCGACCGGCTTCGTCGCGGCGTCGTCCGCGGTCTCGGCCAGCGCCGGCCCAGCCACCACCCAGCTCACCGCCGCGACCATCACCAGCGTGTCGCCCTCGTCGACGACCGCGGGCCAGCTCACGATCGGCTTCACCGGTGCCTCGAACGCGCCGGGCGGCCAGACCTACACGGCCAACGCCTGCACCAACGCGGCGATGACGACTGGCTGCGTCACCCAGGCGAACTACACGTCCGGCGCCCAGTTCTCCGGACTCACCCCGGGGACGAACTACTACGCCACGATCACGGCCAATGCCTCGAGCGGCTACCTCGCATCGACGTCGGCCGACTTCGGCCCGACGCTCGCGACCGTGCAGCTCACCACCCCGACGATCACCAGCGTCGCTCCGTCGACGACCACGGCCGGCGCGCTCACGATCTCCTACACCGGCTCGGCCAACGCCCCCGGCGGCCAGCTCTACACCGCGACGGCCTGCACCAACGCCGCCATGACGACCGGGTGCGTGAGCCAGACGAGCTTCGCCTCCGGCGCGAACCTCTCGGGCCTCGTCGCGGGAACGAACTACTACGTGACCCTGACGGCCGTCGCCTCCTCTGGGTACCTCCCGATCACGACCTCGGTGGTGGGACCGACGCTCGCAGCCATCCAGCTCAACGCCCCCACAGGTGGCTCCCTCGCCTACGGCTCGGTCGCCGGCTCGATCGCGGTCACCTTCACAGGCTCGTCGAACGCGCCGGGCGGCCAGACCTACACCGCCAAGGCGTGCACCAACGCGGGGATGACGACCGGCTGCGTCACCGGCGCGATCACGTCGGGCGCCAACCTCACCGGCCTCGCCTACGCGCAGGGGTCGGCGGGGACGTCCTACTACGTGACGGTCACGGCCAACGCCTCGAGCGGCTACCTGGCGTCGGCGGCCTCGGGCGTCGCGGGGCCGCAGGCCGACATGAGCCAAGTGAACGCCCCGACCGGGCTCACCACCGCCCCGTCGACGACGACGGCCGGGGCGATCACCGCGACGTTCACCGCGTCATCGGGGACCGCGCCGGCGAGCTACACCGCCCTGGCGTGCACCAACGCGGCAATGACGACGGGGTGCGTGACGACGACCAGCTACACCTCGGGCGCCCAGCTCACCGGGCTCACCGCGGGCACCAACTACTACGTGACGATCACCGCGGTGCCGCCGGCGGGGTACGTGTCGGCGGTCACCGCGGTGTCCTCGGCGACGCTCGCGACCGTCCAGCTCAACACCCCCACGGGCGTGTCCCTCGCCTACGGTTCGGCCGCCGGCTCGATCGCGGTGACCTTCACGGGCTCGTTGAACGCGCCGGGCGGCCAGCTCTACACCGCCAAGGCGTGCACCAACGCCGCGATGACGACCGGCTGCGTCACCGGCTCGATCACCTCGGGCGCCAACCTCAGCGGCCTCGCCTACGTGGCCGGCTCGGCGGGGACCAGCTACTACGTGACGGTGACCGCCTCGGCCTCGAGCGGCTACCTCGTCTCGTCCGCCTCGAGCGTCACCGGGCCACAGGCCGCGACCAGCCAGCTGAACGCGCCGACGGGGCTCGCCACGGCGCCGTCGACCACGACGGCCGGGGCGATCACCGCCACGTTCACCGCGTCGACAGGGACGGCGCCAACGAGCTACACCGCCCTCGCGTGCACCAACGCCGCCATGACGACGGGGTGCGTCACCAAGACGAGCGACACCTCGGGTGCTCAGCTCACCGGGCTCACCGCGGGCACCAACTACTACGTGACGATCACCGCGGTGCCGCCTGCCGGGTACGTGTCGGCCACGACCGGGGTGTCCGCTGCGACCCTCGCGACCGTCCAGCTGTCCGCCCCCACCGGCGTGACGCTCAACTACGGCACGGTCGCGGGCTCGCTGGCGATCTCCTTCACTGCCCCTGGCAACGCCCCCGGTGGCCAGCTCTACACCGCCACGGCGTGCACCAACGCCGCCATGACGACCGGCTGCGTGAGCGGCGCGATCACCTCGGGCGGCAACCTCAGCGGCCTCGCCTACGCAGCAGGGTCGGCGGGCACGAACTACTACGCGACGGTCACCGCGACCGCTTCGAGCGGGTACCTGCTCTCGCCGGCGTCATCGGTCGCCGGCCCGCACGCCGACACCAGCCAGCTCAACGCCCCGACCGGCGTGACCGCGTCGACCGGCAACGGCACGGGTCGGCTCACGGTCTCGTTCACGAACTCGACGGGCGTCGCCCCGGCCAGCTACACCGCCACGGCCTGCACCAACGCCGCCATGACGACCGGCTGCGTGTCGGTGACCAACTTCAACTCCGGCAGCAGGATCTCGGGCCTGTCGTCGGGCACCACCTACTACGCGACGGTCACCGCGGTGCCGTCGTCGACCGCGTACCTGCAGAACACGTCCTCGCCGCCGAGCTCGGCGCCGGCGAGCTAGCGACGCGAGGAGGTCCGATGCAACGACGCACGACAACCCAGCAGCCGGCGCGGTGCGAGCGGGCACACGGCGCCGACGCGCCACGTGACGCCGGCAGCGTGCTGATCCTCGCCCTCATCTACCTGACGGCGGTCAGCATCACGGTGCTCGCCCTCGCGGGTTGGTCAGCGACGAACCTCCACACGACGACGGGATTCTCCTCGGTGCGCCAGCTCCAGGACGCCTCGCGGAGCACCTCCGAGCTCGCGATGCAGAACATCCGGTATGCCCCGATGCTGTCGACGACCGTGAACGCGGACCCACCGACGCCCTGCTGGGGGAGCGGCCCGACCTCGGGCATCGCCAACATCAACGGCTACTCGATGAACTCCTGGTGCAGCACCGTGTGGAACCCGACGAGCGGCGACACCCGCGTCGTCACCATCTCGACATGCCAGAGCACCGTCTCTGCGACCGCCTGCGCCGCCAACCCGTACCTCGAGGTGGTCGTGACCTACGACGACTACCCGCCGGGCGGCGCGGCCGCGGTCGCGGGACCTTGCACCGACTGGAACTGGTGCGGGCAGGGGATGACGGTCGACAGCTGGATCTGGGCGTAGCCCGGCGTCGTCCGCTCCGGACTCCCGCCACCGTTCGTCCGTGCATGTCCGTGTGTTCGCACCGGCTGCCACGCATCGCAGAGCTGACCCTCGCGGTCGCCGCGCCCGCGCCGTCGACGATCGACCACCCGCGACGCCAGCGAACGCAATCGCGCGCCGATCGCGCATCGTGTCGACGTCGAGTGCGCTGTCACGACGTGTTGCGACGACGCTGTGCTGACACAGATACGACCAAATTGGGCAATCACAACGGAGTAACAACCCAACGACACACACTGCAAAATACTGCCGATACCGAGGCCAATTGGTGGTTTTTCGCTTGCCAATGAAGTTCTATTGAGTAACCATTGCGGATCCCGAGAGGGACTGAGAATCCACTGTCGAGAGTCGACACTCAACACCTAAGAGAAGGCAGGAACACCATGATTGAGAGCTACCGCAAGCTCAGTACGAAGCGGTCTGCTGTCGAGGGCCAGGACGAAGGCTTCACGTTGATCGAACTCCTCATCGTGATCGTCGTGCTCGGCATCCTCGCTGCGATCGTCGTCTTCGCCCTGAGCGGAGTCACCGGTCAGAGCACCCAAGCGGCGTGTCAGTCCGACGCAAAGACGGTCGGCATCTCCGTGGCTGCCCTGCAGGCCGAGAACCCCACGTCATGGCAGACGTTCTCGACTGCCAACTGGCAGACGAACCTTGAGCCGCCGGCAACGGCGCTCATCGGGGCGCCTTTCCTGCAGTCGTGGCCGACTGGGAACTCGACCTACTACACGATCAGCGTGGCCGGCCATTCCGGTAACAACCCGACCCAGGACACCAGCTCCGTCACCCCGACGAACGGCGACGTCCTCGTCACGGCCGTCCAGAACCTGATCCAGCCGGCGAACACGGTGCCGAAGGTCTTCGACGCCACCGTCTACCCGGACGAGGCATGCCAGCACCTGGCATCCGGTTCGTAGTTCCAACCAGGGGACAGCACCCGCTGTCCTGCTAGGTGAGGCGGGGTGTCCGGCTTCGGCCGGGCACCCCGCACCTCACCTGGATGATTCGGAGGTCACCTGCACATGGCAACCACACTCGACACCATCGACTCCTGGGTCCGCATTCTGTGGGACCAGCAGGGATCTGACCTCCTGCTCTCCGGCGGATCCCCTCCACGCATCCGCGTGAACGGACGGCTCCTCCCGATCGAGGGCATGGAGCCCTTGACCGGCACTGAGATCGACAGGCTCGCCCGGCCGCTCCTCAACTCCGAGCAAGAGGCGACGTTCGAAGAGCAGCTCGACGTCGACTTCTCGTTCTCCTGGGAGGACAAGGCCCGGCTCCGTGGCAGCATGTTCACCCAGCGCGGCGAGACCTCGCTCGCACTGCGCATCATCCCGGCTCGCATTCCCACCTACGACGAGCTCGGCCTCCCAACGGCCTGCGACTGGCTCGCCACCCTCCCGCGCGGCTTCGTGCTCGTCACCGGCCCCACCGGTTCGGGCAAGTCCACGACGCTCGCCTCCATCATCGACCGCATCAACGAGACGCGATCGGTCCACATCCTCACGATCGAGGACCCCGTCGAGTACGTCCACCACCACCGCAAGTCCGCCGTGAGCCAGCGCGAGGTCGGCCTCGACAGCCCGTCGTTCGACCGCGCCCTTCGCTCCGCCCTCCGAGAGGACCCCGACGTCCTGCTCATCGGTGAGATGCGCGACATCGAGTCGATCCAGATCGCCCTCACCATGGCCGAGACGGGCCACCTCGTCTTCGGGACCCTGCACACCAACGACGCCCCGCAGGCGGTCGACCGCATCGTGGACGTGTTCCCCGCGTGGCGCCAGGAGCAGACGAGGGTGCAGCTCGCCGCGTCCCTCGCCTGCGTCGTCGCCCAGCGGCTCGTCCCGAGGGTCGGCGGCGGCATGGTCGCGGCGTTCGAGGTGCTCGTCGCCACGAACCCGGTCCGGAACCTGATCCGCGAAAACCGATCCAACCAGTTGCAGAATGTGATGATGACGAACTCCAAGGAAGGCATGCAGACCCTCGAGACGAGCCTCGTGGCACTCATCGCGGACGGCACCATCACCTACGAGGACGCACTCGGCGTGACCGCGCGTCCGAAGGAGCTCGTGCGCGCCCTCGACCAGCGGGGCCTCGTCGCCGCGACGGCCTGACCCCTCGTGTCCTCACGAGGCGGCCCGCCTCTCCCGTACTCCCTCGTCGCTGCCGTCACGCCCTGTCCCCGCGGCTGGCTGGTGGCGTCGGCGAAGCTGCACGCCGCGACGTTCGCGCCCGAGGACCCCAAGGTCCTGACGAAGTTCGCAGAGGTGTTCGAGGAGCGTCCGCAGTTCGAGGTGATCGCCCTCAACGCGCCGATCGGGTACCCCGACACGCCAGAGCAGGGTCGCGAGTGTGACCGTGAGGCCCGTCGGCTGCTCGGGCGCCGGGCGATGACGGTGCGCAACGTGCCGACCCGAGAGACCGTGGAGTCGGGACTCGTCCGGCTGGACGAGCGCCTCGACGCGATCGGCCTCGTGCTGCTGCCGCGCTACGCCGAGGTGGCCGCCGAGATGCTTCCGTACCGCCAGCGCACGGTCTACGAGGCGCACCCCGAGCTCAGCTTCTTCGTCATCAACGCGGACACCCCGCTCCGTCGCTCCAAGCACTCCGAAGAGGGCGTCGCAGAGCGCCGCGTGCTCCTCGAGAAGCGCATCCCGGGCATCCGCCGGGTCCTCGACTTCGACCTCGACGGCGTGCCGACGTCGCACCTCTACGACGTGGCGGCCCTGCTGTGGACCGCCCGGCGCATCTTCGCCAAGGCCGCCGCGCGGATCCCCGAGCACCCTGAGTGGGACTCCGAGGGGCTGCGCCGCGAGATCGTGCGGTAGCGCCTCCACCAACCGTCGCAACCGCTCACCGGCCCGTCGGGCTGCGACCCCATCGCACGTCGCCGGGTAGGGTCGCCGCGACCTTCGGAGGCCAATGCCACTCGCGTCGCCAGTGGGGATCGATATCGGCGGGACCGGGATCAAAGCGGGCCCCGTCGACCTCGCGCAGGGCACGCTCCTCGCGGAGCGCGAGCGCGTGGACACACCGCGCCCCGCCACCCCCGAGGCGATCCTCGAGTCGGTGCGAGGGGTCGTCGAGCGCATCGATGCGACAGGCACGATCGGCATCACGCTCCCCGCCGTCGTGCTTCACGGGGTCGTCAAGACTGCCTCCAACATCGACCCGGAGTGGATCGGCACCGACGCCATCGACCTGTTCTCCTCCGCGCTCGGACGCCCCTGCGGCGTCGTGAACGACGCGGACGCCGCAGGGATGGCCGAGCTCCGCTTCGGCGCGGGGATGGGCCAGGCGGGGACCGTCATCCTCGTCACCTTGGGCACGGGGATCGGCAGCGGGCTGTTCGTCGACGGCGTGCTCGTGCCCAACGCCGAGCTCGGGCACCTCCACCTCCACCACGGCGACGCCGAGAAGTGGGCGGCCGAGTCCGCCCGCGAGCGCGAGGACCTGTCCTGGAAGGACTGGGGACAGCGGATCTCGCAGTACCTCGAGCTCGTCGAGTCCCTGCTGTGGCCCGACCTGTTCATCATCGGGGGCGGCGTCAGTCGGCGCGCCGACAAGTTCCTCCCCTTCGTCGAGTGCCGGACGAGGGTCGTTCCTGCTGCGCTGCACAACGACGCGGGGATCGTGGGGGCCGCGATGGTCGCCCCGACCGCCTGACCCGACGAGGTAGAGGACGATCCACCCATGCTGACCCCAGAGCCGCTCCTGCGGCGCCCCGCCTACCGGCTCTTGGAGCGGCACCACGAGGTGGTCGCCGCGACAACGCTGCGCGAGCTCTTCTCCGACGACCCCACGCGAGGGGAGCGGCTCGTCGCAGAGGCCGCCGGGTGGTACCTCGACTTCTCCAAGAACCTCGTCACCGACGAGACGCTCCAGCTGCTCGTGGACCTCGCGCGGGAGTCGCTCGTGCCCGACCTGCGAGACGCCATGTTCGCCGGCGAGCACGTGAACGCCTCGGAGGATCGCCCGGCACTGCACGTCGCGCTGCGCATGCCGAGGGAGGCGAGCCTCATCGTCGACGGCACCGACGTGGTCGCCGAGGTCCACGCCGAGCTCGACCGGATGGGATCGTTCTGCGACAGGGTCCGATCCGGGTCGTGGGTCGGCCACACGGGCGCGCCCATCCGCGCGATCGTGAACATCGGGATCGGCGGGTCGGACCTCGGCCCGGTCATGGCCTACGAGGCGCTGCGCCACTACGCCACCAAGGACTTCACGTTCCGCTTCGTGTCGAACGTCGACGCCACGGACCTCGTCGAGGCGCTGGTGGGCCTCGATCCCGCCTCGACGCTCTTCGTCGTGTCGTCGAAGACCTTCGGGACGCTCGAGACGCTCACCAACGCGACGTCCGCGCGCAGCTGGCTCCTCGACGCCCTCGGCGATCCCGCGGCCGTCGCCACGCACTTCGCGGCGGTCTCCACCAACGCGGAGCGCGTCGCGGCGTTCGGCATCGATCCGCAGAACATGTTCGGCTTCTGGGACTGGGTGGGCGGGCGGTACTCGATGGACTCGGCGATCGGCCTGTCCACGATGCTCGCGATCGGCCCCGACGGGTTCGCTGAGCTACTGGCCGGTTTCCACGAGATGGACGAGCACTTCCGGACCGCCCCGCTCGAGAGCAACCTGCCCGTGCTCCTGGGCCTCCTCGCCGTCTGGTACGGCGACTTCTTCGACCTCCACGCCTTCGGCGTGATGCCCTACGACCAGTACCTGAAGCGGTTCCCCGCGTACCTGCAGCAGCTCACCATGGAGTCCAACGGAAAGCACGTGACGTCCGCGGGGCTCCCCGTCGACTACCCGACGGGCGGGGTGTACTGGGGTGAGCCGGGCACCAACGGCCAGCACAGCTTCTACCAGCTGCTGCACCAAGGGACCGTGGTCGTGCCCGTCGACCTCATCGCCTTCGCCCAGGGCCTCAACCCGCTCGGCGACCACCACGACCTGCTCACGTCCAACGTGTTCGCCCAGTCGATGGCGCTCGCCTTCGGCAAGACCGCCGACGAGGTGCGGGCCGAGGGCACCCCCGAGCACGTCGTGGCCCACCGGGTCATGGAGGGCAACCGACCGAGCAACGTGCTGCTGGCGGAGCGGCTCACGCCCCGCTCGCTCGGCTCGCTCGTCGCGCTCTACGAGCACGCCGTGTTCACCCAGGGCGCCGTGTGGGGGATCGACTCGTTCGACCAGTGGGGCGTCGAGCTGGGCAAGCAGCTGGCGAGCCAGATCGCCCCGGAGCTCGAGTCGAGCGTCGAGCCGGAGCTCGCCCACGACTCTTCAACCAACACCCTCATCCGCCGGTACCGGTCGATGCGAACGGAGGACACTCCATGACGACGACGACGCCCATGCAGCTCGGGATGGTCGGCCTCGGCCGCATGGGGGCGAACCTCGTGCGACGTCTGACGAGAGATGGCCACCACTGCGTTGCCTACGACCACGGCCCGAAGGCCGTCGCCGCCCTGGCTGCCGAGGGGATCGAGGGCGTCGCCTCGCTCGCGGCGCTCGTGGCCGCCCTCGAGCGCCCCAGGGCGGTCTGGCTCATGCTCCCGGCGGCGGTCACGGGTGGCACCGTCGACGAGCTGAGCGGGTTGCTGGACGAGGGCGACGTCGTCATCGACGGCGGCAACTCGTACTACCGCGACGACATCGACCGCGCCGCCCGCCTAGCCTCGCGCGGCCAGCACTTCGTCGACTGCGGGACGAGTGGCGGGGTCTTCGGGCTCGAGCGGGGCTACTGCCTGATGATCGGCGGCGAGACCGCCGTCGTCGAGCGACTCGGCCCGATCTTCGCGTCGATCGCACCGGGCGACGCGGGCGTCGAGCCGACGCCCGGCCGCACGCGGACCGACACGACCGCACCGCTCGGCTACCTGCACTGCGGCCCGAACGGCGCGGGCCACTTCGTGAAGATGGTCCACAACGGCATCGAGTACGGGATGATGGCCGCGATCGCCGAGGGTCTCAGCATCCTCGAGCACGCCGACGTCGGCACGCGCCCCCAGACGGCCGACGCCGAGACCGCCCCGCTCCGCGACCCCCAGGCCTACGCCTACGACATCGACGTCGCCGAGGTCGCCGAGTTGTGGCGCCGCGGCTCGGTGGTCGGGTCGTGGCTCGTGGACCTCACCGCGGACGCGCTCGCGCGCTCGCCGCACCTCGAGGAGTTCTCCGGTCGCGTCTCGGACTCGGGCGAGGGACGCTGGACCGTGCTGGCCGCGATCGACGAGTCCGTGCCCGCCCCGGTCATCACCGCGTCGCTCTTCGCTCGGTTCGAGTCGCGAGGGGAGGGCGCGTTCGCGGACAAGCTCCTCTCGGCGATGCGCGCCGAGTTCGGCGGCCATCACGAGCGGCCCGCGTAGTGCACCACGACGTCCGCGTGCTCGCGGACCCCGGGGCGATGGCGGCCGCCGGCGCCGAGCTGCTCGCGTCCGCCGTCCGCGACGCCGTCGCCGGGCGCGGCCGATGCCACGCCGCGGTGAGCGGCGGCACGACGCCGGCCGCGATGTTCGAGCGGTTCGCGACCATGGACCTGCCCTGGGAGGGCCTGACCCTCTTCCAGGTCGACGAGCGTGTGGCCCCCGACGGCGACCCCTCGAGGAACCTCACCGGGCTCGCGGCGTGCCTCCGCGACGTCCCCGTGCACATCGAGGCGATGCCGGTGGGCGACGATGACCTGGACGCCGCGGCGGCGGCCTATGCCGCGGTCCTGCCGGAGCGCTTCGACGTCGTCCATCTCGGCCTCGGGGCGGACGGCCACACGGCGTCGCTCGTGCCGGGCGACCCCGTGCTCGACGTCGTCGACCGCCTCGTCGCGCTCACCAGCCCCTACCAGGGGCACCGCCGCATGACGCTCACCTACCCCGCGCTGTCGCGTGCCGACCTGCTCGTCTGGCTCGTGGCCGGCGAGGAGAAGCGCGGCGCGCTCGCGAAGCTGCGCGTCTCGGACCCGTCGATCCCCGCCGGGCGCGTGGCAGCCGCGAGGTCGGTCGTGCTCGCCGACGCTGCCGCCGCCTGACGTGGACGAGGCGCACGAAAAGCAGGTGGCCGCGGTCGCGGCCGCCGAGCTCGTCGCAGACGGGATGCGCGTGGGCCTCGGGACCGGCTCGACCGTGGCGTACTTCCTCGAAGCCCTGGCCCGTCGTCGCCTCGACCTGCGCTGCGTCGCCACGTCGCCGCGCACCGAGGCCGCCGCGAGGTCCCTCGGGCTGCGCGTCGAGCCCTTCAATGAGCTCGACGGCCTGGACCTCGCCGTCGACGGCGCCGACGAGGTCGCCCCCGACGGCTGGGTCGTCAAGGGACGCGGCGGCGCGCTCACGAGGGAGAAGGTCGTGGCCGCATCCGCGGACGCCTTCGTCGTCATCGTGGACAGCTCGAAGCTCGTCGAGCGCGTCGGGCCGCCGGTGCCCGTCGAGCTGCTCGGCTTCGGCCTCGCCTCGACGTTGCGACGCCTCGGCAGCGTGACGGTGCGCGACGCCGCTGCGTCACCGGACGGCGGCGTGCTGGCGGACTACCGCGGTGAGGTCGGCGACCCGGCGGCGCTTGCCGCGGTGCTGTCGGGGCTGCCCGGCGTCGTCGAGCACGGCCTCTTCGCGCCGAGCCTCGTCACTAAGGTGCTCGTCGGTCGCGGCGACACGACGACGAGCATGAGCCCTGGAGGAACGACGTGAGCGTGCGGACTGCGACCGAGGGCCTGACCAAGCCCGACGACCACGTCATCGTCCTGTTCGGCGCGACCGGCGACCTCGCGAGGCGCAAGATCCTCCCGGGCCTGTTCCACCTCTTCCAGGCCGGGCTGCTGCCGCACCACTTCCGCATCGTCGGCTCCTCTCCGAAGGCCTTCGCGCTGTCGACGGACGACTTCCGGACCCACACGCGCGACGCGATCCGCGAGTTCGGCCGCACGAAGCCGGCCGACGCCACGTGGGACGACTTCGCCCAGTCGCTCAGCTTCGGCGTCGCCGACCCCGACAGCGCCCAGGGGCTCGTCGATGCGGTCGCGGACGCCGAGCACGAGATCGGTGGGCACCCCCGGCGGCTGCACCACCTCGCCGTGCCGCCCGACGCCTTCCCCGCGATGATCGAGATGCTCGGCGAGACCGGGCTCAACGTCAACGCGCGCGTCATCTGCGAGAAGCCCTTCGGCCACGACCTCGCCTCGGCGCGTGCGCTGAACGCGGTGATCGCGAAGTGCTTCGAGGAGTCCCAGGTCTTCCGCATCGACCACTTCCTTGGCAAGGAGTCCGTCGACAACATCCTCGCGCTGCGCTTCGCGAATGGGCTCTTCGAGCCGATCTGGAACCGCGACCACATCAGCTACGTCCAGATCGACGTGCCCGAGTCGATCTCGATCGAGGGCCGCGCCGCGTTCTACGAGCGCTGCGGCGCCTACCGCGACATGGTGGTCACGCACCTGTTCCAGCTGATGGGCATCGTGGCGATGGAGCCGCCGACGTCGCTCAACGCCCGCCCGCTGCGTGATGAGATGGTCAAGGTCTTCGAGTCGATGCCCCTGATCGACCCCGAGGCGGTCGTGCGCGGGCAGTACGACGGCTATCGCAAGGAGCCCGGCGTCGGCCCCGAGTCACAGGCCGAGACCTTCGTCGCGCTGCGCACCGAGATCGACAACTGGCGATGGAAGGGCGTGCCCTTCTACCTGCGGACCGGCAAGTGCCTCGAGCAGTCCCGCCAGGTCGTGACCATCGGGCTCCGCGAGCCGACGATGCGGATCTTCCCCCTCGAGGCCGAGGTGCACGCCCAGCCAGGGAACCGGGTCGTCATCGACTTCGCGGACCCCGGTGCGATCCACGTCGACTTCCTCGCCAAGCTCCCCGGGCCGCACATGCGGCTCAGCAAGGCGCGCATGACCTTCGACTACGCCAACTCCTTCCTCGAGGCGAACAACCTCGAGGCCTACGAGCACCTCATCCTCGAAGCCATGCACGGCAACCAGGCCCTGTTCACGAGGTCCGACGGCATCGAGCGGCTCTGGGAGGTCTCCGCGCCGCTGCTCGAGCAGCCGCCCCCCGTCGAGCCCTACTGGCGCGGCTCGTGGGGGCCGGAGTCGATCACGCGCCTCATCTCGCCGCACCACTGGTACCTGCCGGAGTGACCTCGCCCATCCGGCTCGTCCTCTCCGACGTCGACGGCACGCTCGTCACGTCGGACAAGTCCCTCACCGACGCCTCGGTGGCGGCGGTCGCGCGGCTCCGCGACGCCGGGATCCGCTTCGCCGTGACGAGTGGCCGCCCGCCGAGGGGGATGGAGATGCTCGTCGAGCCGCTCTCGATCGTCGAGCCGATCGGCGGGTTCAACGGGGGGTTCATCGTGCAGCCCGACCTCTCGGCGCTCGAGGAGCACTGCCTGCCGGCTGCCCTCGTGCCGTCCATCATCGACCACCTCGACGGCAGCGGCGTCGAGGTGTGGTGCTACCGGCGGAACGACTGGTTCGTGCGCGACCCCGGCGGCGCGCACGTCGCCCAGGAGGCCGCCACCGTCCAGTTCCCGCCGTCGGTGCGCACGGGCTTCGAGGGCCTCGTCGACGACGTGGTGAAGATCGTCGGCGTGAGTGACGACCCCGGCGTGATCGCCGGGGCACTCCGGGCCACGCACGACGCCTTCGGCGACGGCGTCGCGGCGAGCACGTCGCAGCCCTACTACCTGGACGTCACGCACCCCGAGGCGAACAAGGGCGCGGTGCTCCGTTACCTCTCGGACTCCCTCGACGTGCCGCTCGCGCAGATCGCGACGATCGGCGACGGTCCCAACGACGTGCTCATGTTCGCCCCGTCCGGGCTCAGCATCGCCATGGGCAACGGCGCCCCGTCCGTCCAGCGCAGCGCGCACCACGTGACGGGGTCCAACGACGACGAAGGCTTCGCCTACGCGATCGAGCACTTCATCCTCGCCTCCTAGACGGCCGCGGCGGCACGCGAGCGGGCGGGGTCGCTCCGTCAGCGCGGGCCGCGTTGTTAGCCTCGCGCAGCACGCAAGGGAGACCCGTGGCCAAGCTGGATGTCGACGCCGTC
>Ga0182024_10010396_pt1 | contig 18957 bp, 22 predicted proteins | sample P32metaG_FD_120480 | JGI IMG/M metagenome (GOLD analysis project Ga0182024, IMG submission 120480) | Permafrost microbial communities from Stordalen Mire, Sweden - P3-2 metaG (Illumina Assembly) | ecosystem: Environmental > Terrestrial > Soil > Wetlands > Permafrost | place: Sweden: Stordalen... | reverse complement strand
ATCATCGCCTTGCTTGTAGCTGCGGCTGGGGACGACGCTGTACCAGAAGCCTTTCTCGCTGACATTGCGCCAAATGGTGACTTGCAGGACGCCGATACGGATTTTGTGTGCTGGTGTAGACATGATGGTGGTCTCCTTCTTTTAGGTTTCCGGCCCCACCCTGGGGCCTTACGGCACATCTCAAGAAGCCGGCTAGTCCGGGAACGATTGGTGTCCGGTCCATCTGAAAATTGGGGGCGACCTTCAGGGGGAGCCGATTTTCTGATTGACCGGCCCGGCGACGGCTTCATAAGTGCCGTGAGTATGGCCTCGGGGAGGGGATGGACCGAAACGTAGGGAGACGACATGTCCGGAAGCCAGCACCGGGAACCGCTCGGCGGCAATGCGCGACGTTTTCGATGCATCCTGGCGCTGCCACAGAGGCGAGGCGTCAGCGGCAGGCGGCCACCCAAGATGGCACGCCTGCCGCAGCTTCCGGGAAGAGATGAGATCAACACTTGGCCAATCGGCCTGGGCAAGAGGACAAGCCCGAATGAATTTGGCCGAAACGCGGTTACGCCGGGCAATCGCGGCCCCTGATCGCAAAGTGCTGCCGATGGTGGCCGAGGCCAAAGAACAGATCGACGTTTTGCGGGATTCACCTTCGGATGCGGAGTATCTGGAGAACGCAACGACGTTGCTGGCCTTGTGGAGAAAAGAATCCCGTGACAGAACAGGGATCACCGTTCATTTGTCGCGAAAATGAACACACGCAAGACAGCTATTTCACCGCTGCGATCCATTCCCGCGAAGTTACTCAGGAAATTGCACGACGTCACGCCACTGCGCCACGTCCTCGACCTTTTCGCGTTGATAAATTTGATGAATCAACTCGGAGGAATGGTTTACCAGCCGCATCGCTGCTTCACGCGGCACCCCGGCGCGGCGGAGGCGATTGACGTAGGTAACGCGCAGGCAATGAAAACACAAGTGCGGCTTTTTGATCTTGATGAAGAACTGCTGCCACCGGCGCGATGGCTGGAATGGAATCTCGACGGTGAATTCCTGCTTGGCTTTGCGGATATGCTCCAACATCGGTCTCAACGCGGACGGCATCGGAATGGAGAATGCCCGGTCCTCGCCCCCCTTGGGGGACGGAAAAGTGATCTTGTTCTCTCGAAAGTCCAGGCAATTCAAGGGCAACCGTGTTTCCCGCAGTCGGCAGCCCGTATGCAGGGCAATGTCAAAGGCGATTTGCATCCATTCTGGCTCGGACTTGAGCGCCTTACGAATTGCCCTGATGTCCTTATCCGTCAGCTCCGGCTTTTTGGCGGCTTTGTCCTTTCTGAGTTTGAGGCTCACCAGCGGATTGGTATCGGCATGGCCAAGCCGCACCGCTTCTCCCAAAATCATGGCAAGGAGTTTCAATTCCATGATGGCCGTGTTGCGCCCCGCCGTCTTGCCGGTTTTCTTCTTGTAACTTGTACGCCAATCGATGTATTCAAGGGCATTGCGGTAGTTGATGGCGCGGGGAGAGTGGTAATGGTTCTCTTGCAACCAGAATGCCAACCAAGACCAGGAGCCGGTGTAACGTTGCATGGTGCCAGGGTTTTCGCAGTGTCGTTTGAGGTATTGCGGCACCCAAGCATCCCAGCCACCGCCGCCGATGTCTTTGGCACTACGGTTGAGTTCTGTGGCTTCGAGCTGCGCGCGGAGGGCACGCGCCTTGACAGTCTGGGCGGGATCGTCTCTCCGCCAGCCCGTGGACTTGTTTCGCCGCTTGCCGTCGGCGTCGATAAACTGAATCCACCAAAACGGCGAGTGTCGTTTTTTGTAAAGTGATGCCATAATACAAGTGCAGTTTGTGCAGTAAGCTTACTGCACAACGTCGCAACTGTCGAGGAAAATATGGGGTTCGATACCACTGTTTACCACAATACCAGTAACGAGGGTTCGATTCCCTTCACCCGCTCCATTATTTATCAATGGGTTATATGAATATGCAGTAAATGTGCAGTAAACATGAGAAACGTCAAAGCGCGTCTCATCACGATCCATACCCGAATGAGACTTGGAATAACTAACGGGCGATTGCAGACTTATGCTTGAGCGTCGATGAGAATTTGCGCGGCACGCGGAGGCAGAGTTGAACCGATCACTGTGTCGGCATTGCTTCGTAGAACAGGAGTATTCTCTATGCCATATTGGTGAGCACGCCACTTGTCAAAGTCTTTCCAGAAAATGACGCCATGAAACACAGGAAAACCAGCCAAGTTAAACCAGCTTCGAGCCTTTGAATAGGACACGCCGGCGCAAACCGCAAATTCCTTGGCATTCAAGGCTTGATCCAATCGTCGTTTTTCCATGACCGCTTCAAGAGTGACCCCTTGGAGTTGCTTATCATGCCGTTGAGGCAAATGCGAGTCGGCGTCAAAGGTTGCCATTATCTAATTCCTATCATTCACAATATAACAGGTTTCGAAGGGCATGTCCTCATGAAAATGGCTCTGACAGCCAGTTTGCGAGCGTTGGTCGAAATCTTGCATGGCCTTGTGTTGGATCGGAGCGACTAAGTGTCCATACCATCAAATGGCAATAATCATCTGGAATCAAACAACAATGAATCGCAGTCGCTGTTGTCTGGTGACATTTGGGTTGCATTTGCATAACATTTACAACCGTGAGAACTCGTGAAACCTAGGCTGGCTGCGGCTTTGCTGGCGCACGTTAACCAATTATTAACGGAGTTGCGCTATTCTATAATTGAGGCATGATCCGCATCACCCAACAGGACAGTGCCAAGGACGCCAAACGCTATTACGCCACGGCGGACTATTACAACGAGGGACAGGAGTTAATCGGGTCCTGGGGTGGAAAAGCAGCGGCAAAGCTGGGATTGGAAGGCGTGGTTGACAAAGCCTCCTTTGAACGGCTGTGCGACAACCTGGACCCGATGACCGGCAAACAGCTCACGGTGCGAACGCGTTCGGAGCGGACTGTGGGCTATGACTTCACGTTGTCGGTGCCGAAGTCGGTTTCGCTGATGTACGCCTTGAGCGGCGATCAGGGCATTCTTGATGCATTCCGTGGAGCCGTCGATGAGACGATGCGCGAGATCGAAACGGAGATGAAAACCCGTGTCCGCAAAGACGGCCGGGACACGGACCGCATCACAGGCAATATGGCCTGGGCGGAGTTTATCCACACCACCTCCAGGCCTGTGGACGGCATCCCCGACCCCCAACTGCACGCCCATGTGTTCGTGTTCAATTCGACGTGGGACGAGGAGGAACATCGCTGGAAGGCGGGCCAGTTCCGGGAGCTGAAACGCGATGCCCCGTATTTCCAGGCGGCGTTTCGGGTTCGCCTGGCCAACAGGCTCCAGGAACTGGGTTTCGGCGTCGAGCGAAAACGGGACGATTTCGAGCTGGCCGGGCTGCCTGCGGATCTGCTCAAACGGTATTCGCGGCGGTCGGCCTTGATCGAAAAGGTAGCAGCAGAGCGAGGAATCTCCGACCCCAAGCGCAAGGCCGAACTCGGGGCCGAAACCCGTGAGAAAAAGGGCGCGGCGCTCAGCTGGATATCGCTCCGCAAGGAATGGAACAATCGCCTCACTGACAAGGACCGCGAGGTAGTGGCGGCGGTGCATCGCCGCGACAGAGTCCCGGGGAGGCGCGAGCCGGGCGAGAGGCTCGCAGTGGATCACGCCATCGGGCACAGTTTCGTGCGTGAGGCGGTGGTGCCGGAGCGCAAACTTGTCACCGAGGCCCTGAAGCGCGGCCTCGGTGCGGTCACTGTCGAGGGTGTGAACGCCGAGATGGGCCAGCGTCCGCTCATCCGGAGTGAGGAATCCGGTCGGAAGATGGCGACCACGAAAGAAATGCTGGCCCTGGAATCACGCCTGATTGGCTTTGCCCGTAATGGACGCGGACGATTCCGGCCACTTGGAGATCAGGACCGGCCATGCTCCCGCGACTGGTTCAACGAGGGCCAAAAGGCGGCTGTCCGCCATGTCCTCGGCTCCCGCGACCGGGTGATGATCGTCCGTGGCGCGGCTGGAACGGGGAAAACAACGCTCGAACAGGAGATCGGCGAAGCTCTGGCTGAGAGCGGGAAGGCGGTCGTCGCCCTGGCCCAGTCGGTGAAGGCCAGCCGGGAAGTGCTGCGGGAAGAAGCAGGCTTCGCCAATGCCGATACGGTGGCCAGGTTCCTGAAGGATGAGAAAATGCAGCGATCGGCAAAGGGCGGCGTCATCCTGGTTGATGAGGCCAGCCAGCTCGGGACACGCGACATGCTCCAAGTATTTGACGTGGCCGAAGCGGTCGGCGCCCGGGTGATTCTTGTGGGGGATCGCAGGCAGCATCGAAGTGTCACCGCCGGCGAACCGCTCAAGCTCCTCGAAGAATCGGCCGGGCTGAAGGTGGCGGAGGTGACGGAGATCCTGCGCCAGCAGGGCGACTACAAGAAGGCCGCGCAGGCACTCAGCGAAGGCCGGACGGAAGAAGGATTCGCGGAACTTAACAAGCTGGGCTGGATCAAGCAGGTTGCCGATAGCGACCGTTACCAGCAGCTGGCCATGGCGTATCTCGCGGCCGTACAGGAGAAGAAGCGGGGCGGTCAGGCCAAGTCAGCGCTTATCGTAAGTCCGACGCACGCCGAAGCGGCCCGCATCACGGAGGCCATCCGGGACGGGTTGAAGAAACAAGACAAACTTGGTCAGGAACGCATTTTCGCGGCCTGGGTTCCGGCACACCTGACCGACGCGGAGAAAACCGACCCAACCATGTATGAGCCCGGGGACCTGGTCCAATTCCATCAGAACGCTCCCGGCTACAACAAAGGGTCGCGGCTGATCGTAGGCGAAGACGCCAAGGCTCCCATGGAACTTGCCAAGCGGTTTGACGCGTACCGCCCGGCGCAATTGGCGCTGGCGGTAGGCGACCGCATCCGCGTGACGGCGGGTGGCAAGACCAAGGACGGGGAGCACAGACTCAGCAACGGATCGCTTCTGACGGTCGAGGGATTTACCTCGCGGGGCGATATCGTCGTCGATCACGCCTGGATCATTGCCCGCGATTTCGGCCATTTATCGCATGGCTATGTTGTCACAAGCCACACGAGCCAGGGAGCAACCGTAGACAAGGTCTTTGCCGGGATATCCAGCCAGTCGTTCCCGGCGACCAACCAGCGGACGGCATATGTCGCCCTGACGCGAGGGCGGGAACAGGTCCAGATATTTACGGACGACAGGCAAGAATTGCTCAAGGCGGTCAGCCGGCCCGATGATCCGATGTCCGCGACGCAGCTCGCTGAATCGGCACCCAGGAAGCCGACCGTTCGGGATCACGTAGCAAAGCGTTTGGCGTTCGCTCGCCGGCTTTCGCTGCAGGCTGTTCAGAACCATCTCATCCAAGCCGCAGGCGCACGAGACCTGGCAGCGAACAAGGAGCTGGAACATGACCGATAAACCTACGCTTAAGGACCGCTTGGGACAATATGGTCATACCGGACCTTCGGCAAAGAAAGAAACCGAAGCCGAAGAAGCCTCGTGTGGCGCGTTTGGCTATCTCAGGGGCATTAGAGATCATGCGAGCACCGTGGAATTCCGATTCCGGGACGGGAATTCCTGCTGGTTCCCCTATGGCTGGATGGGCCCCTGCCGGTACGACCCCTCCGAGGGAATCCTGCTGAAATTCAGCGGGGATCTCGTTTACCTTGTACTGCTCCGGGGCAGCAATCTCGATTTGCCGCTCAATGACGGGCACATGAACCTGACGGCAGGCGGCCTGCAACGGCAACGCGTGACCTGGATTCGCGAGATGCCTGACGAGGACATCAAGCGCGTCGGCGACACGGCCCCCACGATCGACAGCATCCTGGTGGCGGAATTCGAATCGCATGCCGAACTCAAAGAATGGCTCAGCAAGAATGCCCCGGCCTTCGCCAAAAAGTAAGTGGTGGCGGCTCGCGAGATCACTCGTTTTTATCAGGTTTGCAATTGCTGACATTGGAGCCGAATCATCACGCAAACGGGATGGTGCCGGCGATGGAAAAGTCCGATGGCACCGTGGGTGCCATCGGGCCAGAACAAGACACTTCAGAGTGCTCAATACACCGCAACGATGCCATTAGGCTTTTGGGCAAGGCGCTTGGACGCCTTGCCCCAAGAAGTCATTGCTTGCAAGCGTTGCTCTGTTCGGCGGCGTCCAGACCAACCAACGCACCGATAACAATACCGCAGGCGGTGAGCAGGCCCCCGCAAATGATATCAGCGGCGGCGTACAGGAACAGCTCTGCGGCTCCTCCCAAAGCGCCGCCGACAGCCGCTCCTGCGGCCATCGCCTGAACCTTCTCCTTTGCACAATCATTACAACACATTGCACTGCTCGACATGGGACACTCCCTTTCTAAATGTGACAACTCTACCGGGCCGAAACCGTTTCGTCCGGCTTGTTGCTTTGATGGACGGAAGGCATTACCGACCTGCCGAAGCAGATCAGCGAGCCTGAAACGGTAGCAGGCCTTCCTTCTGATACCGTTGCAATTCGGCATGGCTGATAACCCAGGCCGGGTAAGAACCCCGTCCGGACCGGCGTTTTTCCGCATGAATTCTGCGGAGTCTGCACCATTCCCTGACGGTGAACTCGGCCTTGCCCACAAGCTTGGCAAACTGATCTGTGGCATACCAGTCGCGAACAACATGCTGGCGCTCCAAGAGGACGCAAAGCATGGCTTCCATGCGTTCCATTCTTTGAACGATGTCATTTTCCATGGCTCAGTTTCTGCTGCGAGATAAAAGTTGTTTAATCCTTTCGACAATGGGTGCATCCGTGATCACGATTCGGCGTGGCGCGGGTGCCCGAAACGAGCTGCCGCATTTCAGGCAACGGACCCTCGGCCGTACCAGATTCAAGGGCGTTTTCAGCTTCTGGCGACAGGCCGGACATTGAAAGATCTGTATCATCGCGTTGGTGGTTTCCTCCTTTCCGGTGAGATTTCGGCGACAGGCGATGCCAATGAAGGCGATGCGTTAGGTCTTTGGCTTGATCTTGCCGCCGGTGAACAGCATGACCAGCAACGCCCCGACAGCCACGAGGAATCCGCCCGTGGCGAATTTCATCGTGTCATCCGCGGTACGCTGGGTCACGCGCGTTTGCATCTCGCCGGCGCCGCCAGGGAACTTGAGCCCCATCGGCACGGTCTTCGCCATGCGACGCCGGCGTTTGCGAACGTCCAGGGGCTCGCGGCGCCGCACGGGCATGGCCATGGGGATCTCCTCTTCCACGGCAATGGCCGTTGGAATCACATGCTCATGAGAGAGCATGAGCGGCACCTGGACGGGCTTCCGGCACCCTGGACAGCGGCAAGGACGGCCGACCGCCGTCGCATTGGCTTGGAGCTGCTTGCGGCAGCTCGCGCAGGCAAAACGAATCTTCTCCACGATCCTCGCTCCTTTCGGAAAAATGACAGAACAACACATGAAACACCGTTTTTTCACAGTTCACTTCTTTGGCCAGTTACTCGTCAAACTGCCAACCCGGCGGGGTTCGAAAAATGCTCCGGCAATGAGGACACTTCATTTTGGGGCGAACCAACTCGATCTTCATTTGCAGTTTGCGTTGGCAGGCCGGGCAGCGAAACATTCTGTAGGCATCCTCCTCGATTGGGTCCAGATCAGCTTGGGAATCGTCCATGTCGGGTTGGGGACGGCTGGTGCTGAGCACATTCCCCGCCACCGGTTTGGGAGAGGTCTTGCTGCCGCCGGCCCGAAACAGTTTTCTCAAGGCAAAGGTGATAAAAAGCAATATCACGAAGAACGTTGTGCATATTTCTCCCAATAACTGCTCAATGAAATTGGCGGCAATCATCGTTCCGGTCCTTTCTGCTTCAGGCAACCGCCCTTCCTGAAAATCGATTTCGCCTGTTGCCGTGCCCTCGCCTTGCTGGTCGCCTAAGGTAGTTACTCCCGGACATGATTGGCACGCATCATGTCAGTCCTTGCCGTTGCTTCCAAATCAGCAAGGCGACGATTCCCGCTACGCCGAAAACAAAAACCAGAAGCCGTCCATCAACGCCGATCACGTTCTGAACCGGCACCGCTTGAACGCGGACAGGCTGAACCGGTGTGGCTGCTGCCTGGGCTTGAAGCCGCTGGGCCCGGCACTCCGCGCCGCCTGTCTCCAATGGCTTCAGCTTGAGCGTGTACTCAAGCGGGCTTGCGATGAATGCGTTGAACTGATCGATGTCGGTCAATTCCTTGGAGTGATCGATCGCCCAAAGGGCGACGTCATCGCCATGCCGAGGCTGGCCTATAACCCACAGCAAGTCGCTGGGCCGTGGCAACTTGCCCAGCGAGCCACTGGCGTGAAACTCGACGAGCTTGCGCGCCCCGTTGCGCGAGCACGCGGCGATAGCGGCCACGGCTGGTTCGCCCATCGTTTCGATGAAGCTCCGCGATCCCGGGCCGGCGTACGCGACGGCCTGCTCCCGCCAGGCGCGCCGGACCCGTGGATCGTTTTGCTGCTGGGGGACATACGGATTCGTCTGACCCTCAAGCCGCGATGCTGCCAGCGGCCATATGCCGAGCGCGATAACTATTGCACGAAACATCACGGCCAAGTCCTCCGATTGTTACCGTTCAATGTCATGGTCCTTGTCACGGTTTGGTTCAACGTCCCGTTCGGCTTCCTGGGTTTTCTGGTTCGCGTCGCTGCGCAATTCATCGAGCGTCATCTTCTGCGGAGCTTCTTCCTCCGGACCGTAGCCGGTATCGGCAGCACGAGCTTGGGCGATCTCCCCTTGCGTGGCCGACCCGTAGAGCCCGATTTCCGAGTCGGCCACGCTTTCGCGCGAGGGGTTTACCGCATTCCTTAATTCCTTGAGGCCCAGCCGGAACATAGCTGCGGCGTGGCCTTCACCTATCTTGCGATCGTTCATTGAACCTCCTTAAGGTCTGGCGTGCAGGGCAGCCCAACCCATGACTCCCAGGCACGCAACTAACAGCACCCACCACCATGCGGGCGGCTTTCGCGATGCGGTCCCGAACGCCGGGTCCGCGTAATACTTGATCCGGTAGAGCAGCAGAAGACTCATGGCGCACACAAAGGCGATCAGATAGTTGGAGCTTAAGGTCAACACCTCTTCGGGCCGGAGCAACGGCCTTCCATGCTCCGACCAGTTGCGGCTCCAGCTCTGACTTTGGTTTCGACTGTCTCCGGTCCCCCCCGTCTGCCAAGTCGTCGATCCATTGCTGCCGGCACTCTCGACCGTAATCGTGGCGTCTCCCAGCATTTTTGAAATGCGCTCAGCAGTTTCATAGCCGCTGGCCCCGCCGACATAGAGTTGCACGTCGGTGTTGTCGTAGATCAAGGTTGGCTTTTTCTCAAACGCCGCCCGTACCTGCGAGTCCGACTGGTAGGCCAGCAGAAGTCGAATCCCCGTCGACCGTCCTCGTACCAGCGCTTCTTCGAGTGCGGGCAGCGAGCCCAATGCCGACGCTTCGTCAAGGAGCGCCAGCACCTCGCTATCTTGTTCGTTTCCCGTCGTTCCGATGACCCGAATCAATATCGAAATCAAACAGCGTAGCAGGCCTCGCTGCGCTTCAAGCTGGTCCGGCGGAATGCGGATATAGAGCGTGGTTCCTGGCCGGCAGAGTTGTTTCGGATCAAAACTGCTTACGGCAACTACCCGGGCAACCGGCTCAGAGTCGAGGAAGGCCAGGTGCCTGCCCACCGTGCTCAATACGCCCGACCTCTCCTTGTCCTGAAGGCCCAGGATGTGGTGGCCCAAACGGGCCGTTATGCCGCCCATCTCGACGAGCTTTTCCGCCGCCGCCTGAAGCAAGACCGGATCACTCGAAATCTCGCGAACGCCATTGAGGCTCCGCTCAGGCCCGTCGAGCTGAACCAACACAAAAACCAAGATCCCGCAGATCACCATCACCGCACTCTCATTCCAGTGCGGGTCCGGCTCCGTTCCTTGCCGTACGACCAAGGCCTCGGCCATGGCGCGGGCGTGATCCACCAGCATCGGGCCGGGTTGTATCACGTCCAGGACATTCAAGGTGTCCTGGCCATTGGCGAAGGGAGCGAGATCAATGATCCTTTGTCCCATGTGCCGCCGCCGGGCGGACGTGATGGAAAACAGATCTCCCTTGGTATCGAAGACAATGCAGGAGCCTCGCGTGTAGGTCAGCAACTGCGGGATGATGACTGAAACGCCCTTGCCCGAGCCGGTTCCGCCAATCAGCAAGACGTGACTGTAGCGCGGCAGGCGCACCAGCCTGCGGCTGCGGGTGCGGCCCAACACAAGCCCACGCCATTGAAAGAAGCCAAGCCTGCGGAGTTCTTCATCCGAGGCCCATCGCGCAGTGCCGTGCGAGGTTCCAGATCCGCGCCACGACCGCCGCCAGCAAAGCGCGATGACGCCCGCGATGACCAGCCACGCAATTAGTTGCTCGCCCGTGTGATCGTGCATTGCGGTTGCCCCACGTTTGGTCTTCACTCAAAAACCTTGGCTGCGATTCGTTCGACTCGGTTGGCCAGCAAGCATGCGAAGTGCCATGCTGCCATCGGGCCGTTTTGCCTTTTTGTGCAGTCGAGCGGCGATTGCTTTACGGCAGCGTTGGACCCGGCTGCCCATTGACCAACGAGGGCAAGCTCGCCAGCGGCAATCCGTGCCGCTGGAGTTTCTTGATGGCCCCCTCCAACAACGCCAAGGCGGAGACGATGTTTTCGAGGCCACGTTCCGCGAAGATGAGAGTAATGCCGTTCATGGCTACCTTGACCGGCTTTTCCCTTTTTCGGCGTTTGCCAGAGTGCCGAGCGACCTCGCTCTCCAGGCCGTCTCGCGTAAGATGGCCCTGGCTAACTTTCGCGGCGAAGTCCCGCATCAATTCAGGCGTGGACAGCTTTGAAAGTTGGTATGCCGAGCTGGGCGGGATTTTGCCCTCGCCTTCGCCGATCATGGCCCGCACATCCTCGGGCAGCTTGCTGGAAACGGCCATCACCCGACTGATCTGGGCCGGCTTCACGTGAATGCAGCGTGCCAGCTGCGCTTGCGACCAGCCATTGAGTTGCATCAGGCGGGCGTAAATGTCACCCCTTTCGAGATCTGTAAACTCCCTTCGAATTTCGTTAGCCTGGAGCTGGGCGACGATAAGGTCCGACTCCGAAAGTTCGTGGTCATATAGAAGAACTGGGATGGTGGCACACCCGCAAACCAACGCGGCCAGGCGCCGAGTTTCTCCGTCAATGGTCTCGCCGACATCGCCTTTACGAACGGCGATAATGGGCTGGATTACCCCCCGAGTTTTGACATCTTGGCAAATCTGGCTGAAATACTCCTGGTAGTCGGTACCGGTCCGGACACGCTTGTCCCGGCGCACGGACAATGGCCAGGACGGGGGCCAGTGCACCAGCTCGCAGGCCGGCATGCATTGCACCAAATTTGCAATCGACAGATCGGAAGTGTTTTTGGATGCGACAGTGCCGGGATCGCCATTCGGGAATTGTCCTGACATCATTTCTCTCCTTTGAAACGGACTGGTAAGACTTTGCGGGACAGAAGGATTTAGTCGGCCCGCTTGAAAAGATCGTTGCATTTCAGGCATCGTGCCTTGAAGTCTGCGATGGCCACGCGCACATTGACCTTGCAAGCACAAGACCATTTTTTGAGCTTTGAGTTGCCTTTACGCCGCTGCGTTGCTGGCGCTTGTGCAGGCATTTGCACCCCGTAGCGCTTCAACAATTCCTTAAAAGTGCTCTCCGGCAGATACTGGGTTACCCCATCTTCGTCGATGAAGAGTCCATATTTAAGTGCCTTGTTGCGAAACTGCTTGTTGTGATATGGCGGCTTGCCAGGTTTGCCGTGTTCTTCCTGCCAGGCATGCAGAAGTTCGTGGAGGATTGTTCCCAAAACCTGCCACGGCTCCCGTTGGTGGAGGTATCGTTCATTGATGGCAATTTCGCCTTTCAAGCCAAAGCCGTTGTGTCCGGAACGGAAATGACCTAGCCGAAAGCACGACAGCCAGTCCACGCGGAGAGCGATTTCCGAGACGCCGAGACCAAGTTCTTCGTTGAAGATCACGGCCCAGCGTAGGAGCTCTGCTGCAAGGTCCCGATGCTTCCATTCTGCCGTTCGCTGGTGATTGGCCAATATTTCGTAGATGCCGTCCCCAAGATGATCCGATCCTTCGAGTTTAAACAAGAAAGGTTCAGGGTCCGGGTCATGAATTGCGCAGTTGGGATTGCCTTCGTCGATGAATTTCGCAAGGGCGTCGTCGATGAAACTCATATTCGCGACCTCGTAATTGTCCCGAATGCGATTTGTTCGCCTCTGTATGCACTATAGGGTGTCCATCGGGCCATGACAAGTACCCAACTCAAAATGCGGCGAGAAATTATTTTGCAGGAAGTCCAGGGCCCCCGCCTTCGCTACGGTAGCGATGAAAATGGATCAGTCGAGGCTCCTGATCCGGCAGGTTGAAAAGATCACCGCCTTTGGTCGGCCGAATTTGGAAGTAGCCTTTTCTGTTTCGCGCCCCGCCTCGTTTTGCAAGCAAGGTTACAGCATCATTGCCGTCCGGGTGTTTCAGGGCCATATCCGCAGCATGGAATAGCTTGTTCAAGCCATCCACCAAAAGACGCTTTCCTTCGTACGTCGCAGGCGGATTCGTGATCAGAAGGGTTTTCAGGTGTGGCTGGAGGCTTGCAAGCGTCGCTTTGGCGTCAGCGGTGAATTTGCCCATCGTATCATGAAAGAATTGATGAACTTTGCCGGCATCGCCCGCTTCATGGGAAGCCGGTTTGTCGGTTTTGCCATCCTCCTGCTCGTTCTTGGGCACTGCCTCATCCGTGGTCGCGACAATGTACGATTTCTCTCCATTATTGCCGATCTGCCCCAATTGCGCAAGAAGTTGTTTGGCGACCTCCATATTTGCTGCCAGGGCACAGGAAACAACGGCTTTCCATCGCCACACCTTGCAGCCGGAACCTGACTTGCCCGCATTTTCGAGAAGGCAATCCATGGCTCTATTAAGAGTTTCGCCAATCTCTGGATAGAGTTCCTCCCCCCAACCTTTCTTACGTACGCCGAAGTGAAAAACCATGGAAACAATGCCACGACTGATCAGTGCTTGCCACCGCTGGTGCAGCAGTTGTTTGTTGCCAAGGTGCGGACCTAGAAACCGCTCCCAGGCAACGGTATGAATTTCCAAAGCAAGTGGGCCTTGCTGATCCGTGAGTTTCCAGTTATTCAGATCATACCATAGCCATGCTTGCTTGTTTTTTGTGGGATTCCATTCCACCACATTCCGACGCGTTGTCGTCCTCGGATTTCGCATCCTTTGCCTCCCTGCTACTGGCGTTCCAGTTCCCTAAGCGCGAGCATCAATGGCACGTGATATCCCGCATGTGCATCGAAATCCGACGACCAGACGGCCCCCACTTTTGTGACACAGCCATTGGTCCCGCGGATGGTAACATAGACCTCTTCCATCATATAGGGTTCGAAGGATGCGCCCACGCGCTCGCCACTTGTCGCACTGTAGCCTTGCCCTAACCGAATCAGACGCATTACATAACCATGATGGTACCTGACGCCAGCGGCTGTTTGCCTCATCGGTACCACGTCCTCGTCGTGATTGTACCAGAAATCGCCTGCCTTGATTCCTTGCGCGTTCTCGTCCGTGCCGACCTGGATTTCGTGGTGATGCTGGCACAATAACCGTCGACCAGTGCGGAGAACTTCGATTTCCCGACTTCGCTTGTACGTAATTGCACAGCTCAATTTCTTTTCGGGAACTGCAAAAAAACCGGGGGCAAGATCCACAGCCCGGCTTTCCATCAATCTCAATGAAACTGGCCCTGGCCCCCACCGTTGGTCGTTGTAACGAATACTAAAGTCAATAAGTTTCTTCTCGTGGACCAAACAAGTTTGCTCCGGGGCCAGTGGTGGTGTTCCGAGCGGACAACACCCCCAAATCCAAATATATGCCGGGTTGTTTCGATACCGCTTTCCGGCTCGAAAGAAGTTCATGTAAATTGTTTGAAAATGTTCCTTCCGTTTCGGCAGAAGCCCTTTCCGGCTCAATCCTCCATCATCAAACGACAGACTGCCGTTCCCAAACTTGCTATAGACCCAGCCGAACCAATGTCGAAGTTGAAATTCGGTGCCGAACAGGAAATAGTCCCAGCCACCAGCCACATTCGGTATGGCAATTGGGTCGAGATCTTCCGGGATTTTTCGCGACAACGGTCGTCTGCGATAAAGGCGGTCGTAGAGTAGCTTTGATGGTTCACCGTCGATCATGTTCCCTCTCCTCAGATGGAGCGCCGAAAGGCGGTCGTGACGAACCCTGCACTTGATCAGCTGCGTATAAGGTGCGCCGCACGGTAAGCATGAGCATGAAGCCGCATCGAGAAGAATCAGGTGAACATTGCGCTCGCCGCTGGCGATCTCGAAAAAGGAGAAAATGTTGCTTTTCCAGTGGCGATGACCGCCTTGTCCCGTACTGCCGTTTTACCTTGTCAACTTTCGTGTCGTAACTCATTGATTGCAGATGAGTTCTGTCCGCCGGCCTGAAACATTGACTGAGGCCACCTGAATTCCAGTTTCGAAAGTTGATCAAAGCCATGATATTTATCATGTTTCCTCGCCGGCCAGTACGTTGGGATGCTGGGCGACCAGGCTCAATAAACTGAGGACTCGCCATAACTCCTTTAGATTCATGCCACAATGACTCGAGAATTGTCAGCTGAAAACGGCAGTACATGGCGACGCGGTCTCTGCGGAGTCCATTTTAGCCGCTGCCGCAGAAAAGTCCGTGTTCGTAATGCAGCGAGACCGGTACGGTTAGGTTGATCCATAGCAACCATGGAACGATCTCTCTTTTGAACGGCCAATACTGCATGGCGTCGCCTTGTTCGAAGATACTCGTCATTATACGCACGCAAGGGCAAAAACATGTCCGTAAAGCCAATCCGACGCATTTCCCAGCTTCAACCTGCCTTTATTGAATTGTGATTTATCGCACTCCACCGATCAAGTGAAAATAGATCCCGGCTTTGTCAAAACCGGCGTTTTGCGCTTTGAGCACGGAATTCTGCGGCCCTCCTTTTCTGCCGAAAGTGTTCATGTGTATACATAAGTATCGCTATTGGAGGGGCGATGGAAAATCGATCCCGAGCTTGCCTGCTCGAAGCAGTTTATTCTCCGAGAACACATACTGCGGCAGGGGTGCTTCGAAGAGCAGTCCATAGGAAAGCCGTTCGAGGCCTTCCAGGGACCGTGCGAGCTGAAAGCGATGGCCCGGAAGATTTTCCGCAGCAGCGTCAACGATCCAATCCACGACGAGACCGTACAGCTCCGCAATCGTCCATTCAATCGAACGGCTTACGCCGCGCGCATCGATGGCCCACGTGAGCAATGCAAGCATGAACGGATTGCAGGCGAGTTCCTGCAGATCGCGATTGGATTCGATATTCTGGAGCAGATCGGCCAGCAGCGACTCGCGGCCAACGGCTTGCAAATAGCGACCAGCCAGAAGACGGCGTCCATCGCGGGTGAGACCTGCAATGTGGTAGACTTCCGTTTGGCGCCTAGCTGCGAGCCGTTGCGGGAACCCGGAGGGCCGCGACGTTTCGATCGTCGTGAAAAACGGCCGCTCGAAGTCAATTCGCTTTCGCACGCTCTCCCTTAGTCCGACCGATACTTCGTCCCATCCGTCCAGGAGAAACAAACACCTCGCCCCTTCCTCGGCAGCGAGGCGCAGCCAGTTCGTCGCCCCAGACGTGTCTTGGACCCTGGAGCAAACTGAGCCGAAGAAATGTTCCTGCAGCGTCAGGTCAGGCGATTTGTCGAGTGCCTGTGCAAATGGGCCGAGCTTGACGACCAGCGGCGCTTCGAAATCCGCGATTTTGCCGTCGGCCACATTTTGGGCTAACCACTTCACGAGAGTGGATTTGCCGCTACCGGGATCACCAACCACAATGCAAAAACTGCCGGTCCTGGCAATCATCGTGGCCGCATCGACCACGGCGTGGCTCTCGCCTGTGATCCGCCCCGCGACCCTTTGAACTCGCTCGGAATTGCCGTCTGCGCCGGCCTCGACATCCCGGTCCAAAACGGTGAACACTTCGACGAACACGTCCTCAATGGAGAACTCAGCGTCGAGAAGCCTGATGCGCGTCCACTCGGGCTCCATTTTGAGTTTCTTGAGCTGCCAAACTTGCGTCCTTGACAATCTCCCGAAAATGGTGTTACTCTCAACGTGTCAAGAACCAATCGGTAACACGTCATGGAAGATGTCTTTCATACCAAACTCGGCGGCGGACGTCGCATTGCCATTCCTGCGGAAGTGTGCGAAAAACTCGGATTGCAGCTGGGCGATCCCCTGGCGATCAAGGTCGGTGACGATGGCTTGCAGCTGATTCCTTTTGAACATGTTGTCCGCGATGTGCAGAAGGCCTTCGCGCACTATCGCAAACCCGGCAGCAGTCAAGTTGACGAACTCATCCGGGATCGCCGCGAGGAAGCGAAGCGCGACGAGCGTGATTAGGATCGTGCTTGACGCATCGGCCGTCCTCGCGGTCATTTTCGCCGAAAAAGGGGCGGACAAAGTGGTTCCGCATCTGCCGGGGGCGCTTCTCTCCTGCGTCAACCTGGCCGAAGTGACGACCCGTACGCTTGAAACAGGCATGCCTCTCGAAGATTCCCTGGCGGAAATCGCCCGTTTGCCATTGCGTCTCGTCGATTACGACGCCGGGCATGCGCATATCACCGCCAGCTTGCGTTCGGCCACCAAGTCGCTGGGACTCTCCCTCGGCGACCGGGCGTGCCTGGCCCTCGGCCTGTCACGCCAGGCCACGGTGCTGACGGGCGACCGCGACTGGCGAAAATTGCAGATCGGCGTTGACGTGATCGTGTTCCGGTAGGTCGCCCGCATGCGCTCCAACACTGACAAGCCCTCCGTCCCTAACCCGCTAATGCAGCGCGAGCCGGAACTTGCGGAACGGCTGGGAAGTTTTCGGAACGGCGTTAATGACATGCTCCTGGATAACATCGCAGCTGGCCTCCTGGGCGACCCTGGTTTTCGGGTGGGGCAACTCCGGCATCCGCTGGAAGAAATCAGATCGGCCACCCAAATCCTGCGCGTGCTGACGAAAGAAACCTGGGACCAGGATGATATGAGGATATTTGACGCTTGCTGGCGGACGGTCCGGTGCTCGGAACTCTTCGCGGATGAGTTCGAAGCAGACCGGTTTCGGATTGAGAGTTGCGTCAAGGAGGCTGGAACGACATTGTTGGCCAACGGACCGACGTCCGGCCGCAGGTAGCATTCGCCCGCTTGGTTTGAAGCGGCCCCGCCGGTCCCTTCAACATGCAGAACAATTGCCATCGCCTTTTTGGGGGGGGCAAACGGGGGTCATCAATTGGCCGTGCGAGTCCAACTCGCGTACAATGCGGCGAGCGCCGCAACTATACCGTCATCAGAGGCTTACAACCTCACCCCTATGCCATTTCATTGTGCCTGAGATCAGGGAAACCAGGTTCAGCCACCTGGTGGTCACAACGTCGCGACCGCCTCCAGCCTCAGGATCGGAAGTGGCTAGAAAGCACGCGTCGGTGTGTCGGACCGACTCGCGCAAGGCTGCTGGTCGTGTAGGTACAATGATCGAGGCGCCCACTTCGGTTTCCGTGTCGTGCTGGAGGTTGGCGGTTGATCCGCTCAGCGATGACCGGGCGGATTTTTCCCTGGCCCGACAGCTAGTAATAGACCGTGCGTGGCGCAACCGGCATCGCGGCGGCAAATGCCTTCAACGCAGCCTCGAAGCCTTGGCCAGTGTCCCATTGCTGGATGCGGCGACGGAGTGCATCTGGTGTGATCGGGAGATATGTCATGTGGGGAGCGCTGCACGGAGTTCAGGTCAAGCATCTTCTTGGCTTGGGCTTCACGAAATAATCACGAAACTTTCTTTGACGATGCTGCGCGGCGCGGGAAAATGCGATTGGCACGGGAAACCTCAACAGGAGAAGTCAATGATGAAGATTTTTGCTGTGGCCGGCAGTGTTTTTGTTCTAGCCCTTGTGTCGAGCGCTGAGCGTTTACCCCAAGGGCCGCCTCCGCCAATGCAGGGTGTTCGCCAGAACGTTGCGGGTATGGACGAGAATCACCCCGTGCTGATGTCGTACCGAAAAGCCATTGTAGAAATGAAAAAACTGCCAGCGACCAATCCGCTAAGTTGGCAATTTCAGGCGAATATGCATGGCGCGCTGAATATGGACGGCGCAAACGACGCATGGAGGTGGTGCATGCATGGGAATTGGTATTTCCTCCCGTGGCATCGTGGATACATCTACTACTTCGAGAAAATCGTCAGAAAAATGTCGGGTGACGACGGATTTCGGCTCCCCTATTGGGCGTGGGAAACGGAAGGGCAAAACGCCCTGCCAGCTCCATTTCGTCAGAAGCAATATAATGGGATGGTGAATGTGTTTTTCGATGGGACTCGGGTAAAGGCAGCCAATTCTGGAATGCCTTTACGTCCCGATGACCAGTCTGGTTCATTCGCCACGGACTGGCAAAATGTTCGCGGCGTCAGCCAATTCACTACATCCTTTGCCGCACTTTCGTATGGCGGGTTGCGGGTAGATAAAACAATGATACCAAAGAGACCTGTGTCGATGGATCATGGCGCAATGGAATCGCAAGCCCATGACTTGATACACGACGCCGTCGGGGACGACACTGGAAACATGGGTGATCCAGACACGGCGGCGCGCGACCCCATCTTCTGGCTGCATCATGCGAACGTGGACCGGCTATGGAATCGGTGGCGTGATATCGCCGGGCACATAAATCCCGACCGGGTAGCGGATAAGGACTGGTATGATCAGGAGTTTCCATTTTATGACGAAAATGGCAAACAGGTTGTGGTCAGCGTGAGCAAGATCCTGGAACTTGCAGAGTGATTGTTT
>Ga0182024_10010395_pt1 | contig 18957 bp, 23 predicted proteins | sample P32metaG_FD_120480 | JGI IMG/M metagenome (GOLD analysis project Ga0182024, IMG submission 120480) | Permafrost microbial communities from Stordalen Mire, Sweden - P3-2 metaG (Illumina Assembly) | ecosystem: Environmental > Terrestrial > Soil > Wetlands > Permafrost | place: Sweden: Stordalen... | reverse complement strand
GCGCGAAGTCCAGATGCTGCACGCCGAGTGCGAGATCGACAACCGGATCGGTGTCGAGATCGCGCAGTGCGAGCGAACCCGACAGAGCCGCACCGGCCAACGTCGCGTGGACCTCGGGGATCTCGACCATGCCCCCGGCCCGGCGCCAGGTGCCATCGAATCCTATGGTCACGTCCGTCGGATCGCCGAGCTGGAGCTCGTCGTCGGCGTTATCCGCCAGCGCTCCCAAGCGCGCGCCGCGCGCGCCCATGTCCACGTGAAAACGAAGCGCATCAGTACTGACCTGAAGATCCACGCGCCCGTCCGCGATACCACCATCGAGCAGAGGGTGGGCGTCGCGCCGCACGTCGAGCAGATGGCCGATGTCGAGCCCACGTACCTCGATGTTCCACGCGCTGCCCCCCGAATCTGCCAGCTTGTGAATTGACAGGCCGGACTGTGGTTCCACCAGCGCGAGCTGTAGGTCGTCGCCGAAAATGCCCACCGCGTCCCAGGCAGTGGCCGGCAAGCTGACCCTGACCCCTGCTGGGCCCGCCAGAGCGGCGGCGCGAACTGTGAGTCGCAGGCGGCCGGGCCACGTGGCCGTGATCATGTCGGCATGTAGACGCTCTCCATGAGCGAGGTCGAGATCGAATCCCTCCAGTCGCAGCATCGGCCAGACACCAATGTGTACCAGCCCGATTCGCGCAACTGCGCCATGGCGCGCGGCCGCGGAATCTATTCGCGCACGAACCGCGTGCTCGAGCGTGGATCTCAGCAACAGCGCGGCCACACTTGCGACCAGCGCAGTAGCGATCGCTCCAAGCCACCAGCATCGCCCGCGGATTCGAAACGCAAACATTGACACAAGGATGCCACAGCCAGATCGCGAGTCGGTTTGCAGGCGTCGGATTGTAGACGGCATACCAGGTCAATCGCGGCCTTCAGGTCATCCACGGCCAAATGCTTCACCAAGGCATGACCCGCATCAGCACCGCCGGTCAGTGGGTTCAAGCTAGTAAACTGATGGTTGAATGGTTTCCATGACTTGACTCCGTCGTTGGTGAGGGAGGCCCCTAGTCTGATGAATCGCATAAACCTTGGGCAACGGGGCCAGGCCCGGCTCCCGCACCCCTGAGGTTCGGAAGGCACCTAGCGAACTGGCGGGCGCGTGACTGGCTGAGACCGGCCACTTGCGGTCAGTGACGGTGCCTAGATGACTGCCCTGAGGCGGCCGCTCGCAGCCGCCCAAAGGGCATAAACTATCGATCAAGCGCGTCTGCGGTGACCGCGGGCTCGCTCAGGGTGATCAAAGAATCCACGTCCCGTCTAGGAGATTGCCGCGATGAATACACACTTACGAGGGCTGCGCTCACTCAATCTTGACTGCGACGCTCGCCGTCGCCGGATCGGCGAACGCCATGCAGGAGCAGCGCGTCTCGGGGGAGCAGAGGGAGCAAGCCATGCATGCAAAACAGCCTATTGGACCTTGGCTGTTGTGCTTGCACTGAGTTCGAGTGTGGTGCATGCGCAGACCCCGACGTGCGCAGCAGTTCCTGCAGCTCCGGGGTGCAATTCGGTCACGAGCGACGGTGGCGAGAACACGGCGATGGGAACGGGAGCGCTTTTACACGTGAGCATATTCCTCAGCACCGGTCAATCCAACACCGCCTCGGGGGCCTCCGCGCTTTATGCCAACACGAGCGGCAGCCAAAACACCGCCTCGGGGGTCGACGCGCTTGCCAGCAACACGGTCGGCAACGACAACACCGCCTCGGGGGTCTTCGCGCTTTATGCCAACACGACCGGCAGCGAAAACACCGCCTCGGGTGGCGGCGCGCTTACCAGCAACACGACCGGCAACGACAACACCGCGTCGGGGGCCGCCGCGCTTTACTCCAACGCGACCGGCAGCAACAACACCGCCTCGGGGACCCTCGCGCTTTATGGCAACACGACCGGCAACGACAACACCGCCTCGGGTGTGGAGGCACTTACTTCAAATACGACAGCGAACGGGAATACGGCCACTGGTTATCGCGCGCTTGAGGCCAATACGACGGGCGCTAGCAACTCGGCATTTGGGGACGGTGCGCTTCGATACAATGTGCTTGGCAGTGAAAACACCGCGTCCGGTGCCTTTTCGCTCTATTCGAATACCTCTGGCAACTATAACGCCGCCTCTGGATTTGAAGCACTGTTTGCCAATACCACGGCCAGTAGCAACACCGCCTCTGGATACCGAGCGCTCTATTTCACTACGACCGGGGACGCCAATACCGCTACTGGCTTCCGTGCTCTGGTATCCAATACCACCGGAAGACAGAATACAGCCGTCGGCTCCGATGCGCTGTACTCCAATACCACCGGAATACAGAATACAGCCGTCGGCTCCGATGCGCTGTACTCCAATACCACCGGATTGAACAACATTGGAATTGGAATCAATGCCGGCTACGCCGTTACCGGTTCGAACAATATCGATATCGGTTCGACAGGATCCGCCGGAGAGAGCGGCGTCATCCGCATTGGTGGTGCTTTGCAAACGGGCGTTTACATTGCAGGTATCGCCTCGGTACACCTCACGGGTAGCCCCGTGTACGTGGCTGCCAACGGACAACTCGGCGTGTTGTCGTCCTCGGAGCGTTACAAGACAGAGATTGCCTCGATGGGCGGCAGCACGCAGAAACTGCACGAGCTGCGGCCCGTCAGTTTCCACCTGAAGAGTGACCCGAAGGGCGCCGTGCAGTACGGTCTGATCGCCGAGGAGGTCAACAAGGTGTTCCCGGAACTCGTGATCCGCGATGAGACTGGAACGATTCAAGGCGTCCGTTATGATGAACTCGCGCCGATGCTGCTCAGTGAAATGCAGAAACAGGGGCGAAAAATCGATGCTCAGGCTGCGGAAATCAGCGAACTGAAGCAGCAGCTGGCCGGTATTCAGGCGGCACTCGTCACCTTGCAGCCGAAGGACCAACTCCTCGTGCAGCGTTAATGGCGGACCGTCAGACTCCCGGCCTCGTGCCGGGAGTTTGTTGCGACTGGCTTACCTGGTAGCGGACGTTCGCGACCGGCAGAAGGGGGTCGGAAGAAGAATGATTGCACAAACTTGTGAAGTACTCCGTACCAATGCTCCGTAGCGAATATCTATTCGCGTCAGCACTTCTGCTAGCTGCTTGCACTCAGTCCTCTTTACCTGTTGCTGAGGAAACCCTGTCGCCAGCAGAGATATGGTTGCGCCCCCCTGTGATTCCGCCATATGCCCTCTGGCTCCCCGATCAAGCTGTAGTTTCGGAGATGAAAAAAGCCGTTGACGTGGCGCTTCGATCCCGAGTACCACCAGCCGACTCCGCTCACCCGCCAGGCCCATACTGGTTTCAATATGAAGGTCGATGGTTCGGCGACGCTAAGTCGATTATCTTTGTCGGACGTCCAGGGAAAGTCGCGCCGTGGGCGCTGACTGTTGTTAACACCGCAACTATCCCTGAAGCCTGCCACATTTACGGCACGTATAATCCGATCACCAAGACGCCGGCCGATTTTGCAGTGGGTGGTTTCAATTGTCCTGCTCGTTTTTGAAGGACCAAGCGACGGTGGGTCATGTCTCTCATCAAACATACACTAATCAGCGCGGTCTTCGGTCTCATATGGGTGGCGGCTGCTTACTTCGTCTGGGGCCTCAACATGCGCCACCAATATGAAACAGCGTTCGAGGCAACCAAAGAAGGCGACGACATGAGGGAAGTGCTGGCACACTTTGGAACTCCATCACACATTGAACTGCCCGCACATGTGGTAGGTCCCCCGGTTGCGTTACGGTTCTGGTATGAGATTCCCCTCACGTTAGGCATCTCCCCCAATCTCCCCGGTTAGCGTCGATTTTGATTCGCGGCAACAGGTCGTAAACAAGTATCAATGGAACTCTCCGTAGAGCAACTTGTGGGGCGGTGTAGTCGGCGCCGATAGCGGTCATTCGCGACTGGCCGCAGAGGGTCCAGAGCACTCACTCGCAGTCGCTCGCCTGGCACAGGCAGAACCCGGCCATTTTGAGACATTGCAAACGGCACTGCGACATTGCTTGATTGCAGCGATTCTCTATGGCGCAAACGCGAGGTTATACAGCGCCATGTCGCTTCCGAAGGCGATCGGTGAACCGTTCATCTGCGTTAGACCACCCGCCGCCTCATCGATGGCAAACAACGAGACCGTACCGTTACCGTTGCTTACGTAGAGTACATTGCCGCGCACCGTAAGGTCGCTAGGGCCGTTTGGCCCCGGCGGCACCGGATCCGATTGCGAAGAGCCACAAGGGCTTCAGCTACTGTTGCGTAGCCTATTTCGTTGCTTTGAGATTCACGAATCTCCGCAGCAAGAGTCGATGGGACGCTTATGACAAGTCCGGAAGCCAACGCGGACGCGAACGTAGAAACCAGCGATCCTAAAGCGAATTTGCTCGCGATATACCGATGAGACGTCATCAGCTATTACCTCCTTGCTGCTCCGACCCTTCCTGCTTACAGGCCAATTGTACGGCATGGAAACGACAGATGGATTTCCTCGAAGCTGGTCGATCGCGGACGGAGGGCTGCGTGTTTATCGCCGACCGGCGCTTGCTTTAGCACAATCTCGAGCATTCCCGATTTCACCTTGTCAGCAATAGCTCGAGCAATTTAACGGATTCGCGTCATGTCAATAAGATATTCTTCGACACCCTTTAGGTTTTTCGATTTTTCGGTCATGATTCTCTCAAGCCATACGCCATCTGCCGCGAGTCTTACGACTCGAAGCTCGATCCTCGAATCAGTTTTCGAATGTCTCTTTAGGCGCTCGCTCAGCCAGGTATCCCAAACCCTTCCGACCTGATCTTTAGAGGCTAGCAGACTCAAGAGCGCGCCCCAAATTTTACGCTCAGCTGCACCTTCGGAGAATGCGGCCCTAATGTAGGCACGAGTAAAGCATCCGTCGGAATTCTCTTCATCCGCCATCAGTCGGCCAAACTGTTTGTCCAATCGAGTCAATAGCATCTGCATCAGCTCCGTCACCAAGGTCTCTTTGCTATCGAAGTGATGAAAGAAAGCTCCCTTGGTGACGTCAGCCAATTCGCTCACTTTGCTCACGGTGACATCAGCTATGCCCTTGGTCGCGGCGAGCTCGAAGGCGGCATGTAGGAGGGATTCTCTGACGAAGAGAGGGTCCTTCTTTTTCATGTACGCGTTTTTGACTTTAGTCGCCTTCATTTTCGAAAGTCTCCTCAACGTCGAAAAATTGTATTCCATTGGATGAGCCAGTGGCACAAATAAAATGATTGCGTCCAAAGATACCGTCTGGTATCTTTCAGCTCTCGAGTGATAGGGCAATTTGTAAGAACAACTTGTGAGGTGATTTATGACAGGTTTAGGATCGAGCGAGAGGAAGACTGCCGCTGACTCAGAATTGGCAGTCGGTCACCTTGCATTTAAGGTGGCTGACCTTAAGAGCAGTTGCCAATTCTACTCAAATCTCGGCATTCCTCCGTTTGCCATTGAGGAAAAGGTCGCAATTATTGAATTACGTGGAGGCACTCATCTTCTGTTGTTAGAACTCGATCAGCTGGCTGGAGCCGGCATAGCGGAAAGTTTGACGGGACAATTTCATAAAAGATTTTCTGAGCAATTTGACCTCATGATTAAAGGGAAAGGCCTGAATGAATTGAAAAAATATCGGTTGGAGCTAATCAGTCGGGGAATCGCAGCAGGAGAGATTCCTGATGAAACGTTTTTTGGGCATCATCTTTTTTGCACAAAGGACCCCGATGGGAACGGTATAACGATTTATACCAGCCACTCAATTTACTGACCAGAAAACCCTGACACAGATTTCGAGAACAGGCATGACGGCAAAGCAAGTCGCAAGACCACCTGATCATCAGTCCTTCGAAGATCCGCCGTCCAGCCGCGCCAGAATTTCATAGGCGGCCGTCACTCGTGCGTCGATCGGATAGCATTGGCGTAGACTCGGTAGGAACCGGGAGGGTACGTCGGCTTCCAGCTCTGGAAATACGCCATGAGTTGAGCGTTGTTCCTGATGTCATCCGGAACTTGCAACGGAAGGCCGCCGGACGTGTGTGTACCGAGATTGAGCAGACTCACCAGATCGAAGGCGCTGCCGCGGAGCGAAGGGAGGTGCTTGCTCGCCATATCGGTCAGGGCCAATTTGCCGTTGACTTGCGCATAGGCGGCGAGAGTTGCAGTGAACGTTTTACTGATCGAGCCTATCTCGAAGAGAGTATTGCTTGTAACAGGCCTGCCTGTCGCTTTCGACGCCGTGCCATAGTCGTAGACATAGTTCTGTCCCTTCACCACGATACCTACCGCCATTCCGGGGACACGATATCGCTCCATTACCGGGCGAATAGCATGCGCGACGGCTTTTTCTAGGTTGGCCTTGTTGGCGTCAGCCGCGAAGTTGTACCTTGGTAGGAGGAGCGACACGCACAGAATTGCGATCGCAGCGCTTTGAATGTTTGGTCGCATCATTCGAAAATTATTCCCTTGCTCATCACCACTTTTTTTTCCGCGCATCCAGTGCTGGTAGCGTTGATTGCGGGAATCGTTTGTACGGAGTCGCGCCCCGGTCGCAGCCGGCGGCTTATGGGTCGGGAACGGGCCTACTGCGCCCCCGTTTCCAGCAGCATGCCGTGGCGGCGCAGTATGTCCTGCAGCTGGTCGTGAGGTAGGGCCGAAATGGTCCAGTAGTCCGCGCCCGTCATAGTGCGGGCGGCCACGAGCGCATTGACGACAGACTCCTCGACGCCCTGCACCGTGGCTTCGAACAAGGGGTTGAGGGCGGCACTGCGCAGACGCTCGACCTGCGCCGGCTTGTCGCGGTCAGCGGCCCAGTTGCCATCGTCGGCGCCCGCATTGGCGGTGGAGAAGGCGATGAAGATGTCTCCGGACCCATCGCTCTCGATCGCGCCGAGGCGTCCCAGTCCCACCGAAGCGCGCCGCGCCAAACGCTTCAGCTGCTCGGCCGTCAAAGGTGCGTCGGTGGCGATCACGATGATGATCGAGCCGCGGTGTTCCTGATTCAGCCCGTCGGCAATAGCGACACGCTTCGGATCGCAGAGCGTTGCGACGGTGCCAAACAGTTGCTGCGGCGGTGAAGTGAGCTGTGTCACGCAGCGCGGCTGGAGCGTCATCTCGCGCGCAACGGGAATGCCCGCCACGCGCAACTGTCGGGCGGCGCCGTAGTTGCATTGCACGAGTATGCCAACCATGTAGCCGCCCGCATCCGCCGACAGTTTGCGCGAGGCCGTGCCCGTACCGCCCTTAAAGCCGTTGCAGACCATACCCGTGCCACCGCCAACACTGCCCTCGGCCACCGGCCCGGGTTTGGCACTATCGAGCGCGTCGAGCGCATCCTTTTGGGTGACGTGCTGGCCTGCCATGTCGTTGAGTGGCACGTCGGCGGTTTCAGCCGTTACCGGGTACCAGAAGGCGCCCTTGCGATGATCGGCAAGCCATTTGAACGCGGCATCGCGCACGACGCCGACGCTGCCAGTGCCGGTGATGAGGATCGGCGTTTCGAGAACCCCGCTTTCCTCCACCCAATGCGTGCCGGTCATGTCGCCGTTGCCGTTTCCTGCGAAGAAGCCCGCGAAAACGGCGCGAGCGTCGGTCTTGCTGCGCGGAAAGATGGCAGTGACGCCGGTGCGAACCGGTCCCTTTCCACGGATCAGGGGTCCGTTGCCGGAGATTAGCGTCTTGAAGCCGACCTCTACACCTAAGACGTCGGTAATCGCGTTGTTCGGTCCCCGCGTTCCATCGAATGGCACGCCTAGATCACGCGCCCGGGGCGCAGGTCCCTCTAGTGGGGCAGCGGACGCCACGCCGAGCCAGACAAGGCCCGCGAGAGCAGCGATATGAAGATTCTTGGGCACCGTTCAAAAAATTCTATCACTGCTCGCGAAGGCCCGCTTCATGATGCCCTAGAGATGACTGAGCAAACGGACGTGTAGCCGGGGAGCGGCCGGGCCGGTCGGCGGCATAGGGTCGCTGACCGGGCCAAAAGCGGCCACACAGCTACGCAATAAGTGAGAAAGCCCAGAGCAGGATCCGATGGGATGTTTCAGGTATATCACGACGATCCCTATCTCGGGATGGAACGGCGGCGCATCCCCGGGGTGCTGCTCTTGCTACGCCGGTCTGATCGCCGGGCCTTCTCTTGGTCACCGGCAAGCCTACAAACCACCACAATGACTATTGAAGTTTCGAAAGACGAGTAACATTGGCCTGAGTTTTCGCCTGGTCATCACGGGCGTCCGCTCGTTCCTTGCACGACTTTTGCGCCTCCCCCGTTAGGGCAGAACACTGTTGGATTGCGACGCTATGATCACCATCTGCCTGCGCTACGGCAACATCATATGCGGCGCCGGCGCTCGCAACGTTGAGATCCTTGGACGAGCCGTCAACGTTTGCGGCAGAACCGTCGACAATTTTCGCCGCATCCTTCCGGGCGTCCGCCACTTCGGTGGAGGCTTGCTGCCGCGCCGCGGCCACATCGGTGGCGACTGCCGCCGGGGACTTCGCACTGTTGCAGCCACACGCCAATGCCGTGGTTAATATTCCAATCATCGGCAATATAAGCTTCTGCACATCAATCTCCTGATTAGACAAATACCGCTATTCATGCTCAAGTCACAATCGACGTACACGCCGAGGTTTTGCAAAGCGGTAAAGCTCGGTGGATGCGCGATTGCGGCAATTGGGAGCCAAAGAAGGAGTATGACGCGTGAAGCCTAACGCACGCATAGGACAACTCCACCGGATAAGGTAGGCAATTGGCGCTGAAATGCGTCCTGTCTTTTCAATACGTTCGACTTTTGACGCACAGCTTGAGGGGGACAAATGGCAGAAAGCAACGCGGACGTACAGGAGCTGATTGACCGGCAGCGCATCTGGGAATGCCTACTTCGCTACACCCGCGGCATGGATCGGCTCGACCGTGAGCTCGTCCTATCGGCCTACCATTCCGACGCAATGGAGGACCATGGCGCGTTGATCGCTGCCTGCGACACATTCGTCGATCAGGTGCTTGGCGTTCACCGCAGCGGGGAGATTATGACCCAGCACATCATGAGCAACCATCGGTGTGAGCTTGAGGGCAATCTGGCGCATGCCGAGACGTACGTCAGCTGTTATTCCGTCAATCGAGAGGGCAAGGCCATTTATTCACTTGGCCGCTTCATTGATCGATTGGAGAAGCGGGACGGACGCTGGGGAATCGTGGATCGCGTTTGCATCAGGGAAGGCTCGACGGATTTCCCCAGGAACGACTTTATCGAAAATTTCTCCGTGCAGCCTGGATCACTCCACCGCTCCACCCGCGACCGGACCGATCCGTCCTATTTGCGGCCCTTGAGGGTTAGGCGCTGACGTTGGGGCCAAGCGTCCGCAAGCAGTGGCGGAGACAGCCCTAGGGGCGTCATTCAACGATCGCGATCGGACCGCCGCTTTGGCTCGCCGACGGTTGACTCGGGCCGCTGGATATCAATTGACCGGCTGTGTCCGGGCTGGTGCTGATTGAGAAGGTTGTGAGCACGAGCCCGGTGCTCGGATCGCTGACGCTCAGCGAGCCGCTCTGCACGAACACAAACTGACCGGACTGATCGCACAGGACCTCGGAGGGCGGGCCGGCGGTTGGGAGGATGGAGCCGATGGTGGCCACCGAACCCGTACCCGCATCGACGTTCAGCGCTTGGATCGTGTTGCTCGCTGCATCGAAATTCAGATTGCTAATCAAATACAAATAGTTCCCCGTCGGATCCGCGGCCATGCCGCCCCCATTGGTCACCACCGGCGTTGCAGTGCCGATGGCCGTGAGCGCGCCGCTGCTCGAGTCGATGGCGTATGGTTGCACCGTCCCTGATTCTTGAAAGGGCGTGCCCAGACTGTTCGTCAGGTAGAGAAATCGCCCCAGGGGGTCGATCGTCATCACAACCACATTGTTGCCCGGCAAGATGGAGGAACGGGGGGTCAAAGCTCCGGTGGCAGGATCGATGGCATAGACCGTGAGCATGTTGGAGATCGGCGTATTGAGCGAGGGGGATCCCGCCAAGACGTAGAGAAACCGCCCATCCGGCGTGACCACGAAGCTCGTTTCCGCGGTGCTCGGAAAGGTCAGCATGGTGCCGATCAAGCTGGGAGTCCCCCTCGAGGGATCGAGCGCATACTCGACGAGAGTCTGCGGGCCGGCCGGCGCCGGCGGGTTCACACTGCCGTCGTTCCCGTTGTAGACGAAGAGATAGCCGCTCGAGGAAATGGCCGTCGGTCCGGAACCTCTGCCCGCAGCCACAGGCGATCCGACCGGCGTCAATTCGCCGGTGCCTGAATTCACCGCATAGGTCGAGACGCTGCCGGGAAGACCGCTCGGGTTGCTGTCGGCAATATTGCTGTTGGTCACGTAGAGATAGTTTCCGCCGGGCGCGACAGTGATTGCCGCCGGCGCGGGACCGGCTGCAACCGGCGTCCCGAATGCGATCAAGAGGCCGGTGCCCGCGCTGATACCGTACGGATAGATCTGATTCTGATTGGGACTGAGCTGATACAGAAAGCCGATCACGGCCGAGCAGTTGATGACCACGTTGGCGATGTTCGCCGCGCTCACCGTGCCGGTGCCGATCGAGACAGCGCAGATCTCGCGCGACACGGCGGGCTGAGTGCTCACGGTTACGCTGAATGCTGTGCCGCTCGGCAAGGCTGTGGGAAACGTGAAAGTGCCATCGGCAGCGACGGACACGGGCGCCCCGCCGTTGAGCTGAAGAGCGAGTCCTGACCCGCTGAGACCGGTCACGGTGCCGCCGATGCTGTAGGAGCCACTCGCGGTGGCGCCGGATCCCGAGCCCGTGTTCGTCGATCCCGAGGACGCAGGAGACGACAAATAATCTGCCCCGCCGCCGGACGACGAGCCGCCTCCACTACAGCCGCTCAACGCAAGAATAGCGACCAGAAAGGCGATTTCCATGTTGCGGTCCATATGTCTCTCCGTTGACATCCCGACCGTGAGAGCCGCTTCTACCAGTGATCGATGATAGTCGCGCGCGTCGAATTAAGCTGTTACCAATTTGTACGAGCCGGCGAGCGCGCTGCTACATTTCGCTCCGAACAGCCTAAGCCGCGAATGGCCGCTGAGCGACAATCAGTTCAGTGCGTTCACTGACCGGTATGGTCGCACGTTGGTACGCCCTGGTTTAGTTTCGCGCGGCCGGTTGACTGCCATTCCGTTTGGACAAGCGCGACCGCCTTGGCTTCGGCATCAGCGAAATCAGTAGCCGGAACTCTCAATGGCCGGAAGAAACCGACAGCCTCTTTACCATCCACAGGAACGCAAATACCGCTCGCGACTACCGTTACTTCGTACATGGGCATGCCTTGCCATAGTTTAACCTGAGTCAATCGTAACCTGGGTCCCGTGAGCTGACGTTGACCAAGTTCCGGTTAGGGTCGTGACACGCTAGTGGGTGACTGGATAGATCGCATCGGGCGGCAGGCGGCCATTTTGAGACATTGCTACGTCGCAGTAGGGCCCCAGAAGGCTGCCGTTCCGAGCAAACGGCACTGCGACATTGATGATTGCAGCGATTCTCTATGGGGCAAACGCGAGGTTATACAGCGCCATGTCGCTTCCGGAGGCGATCGGTGAACCGTTCATCTGCGTGAGACCACCCGTCGTCTCATCGATGGCAAACAACGAGACTGTACCGTTACCGTTGCTTACGTAGAGTACATTGCCGCGCACCGTAACGTCGCTAGGGCCGTTTGGCCCCGGCGGCTCCGGATCCGACTGCGAAAAAAGAGGGGAACCAGGAAGAGCCGCGAGCGCTCCGGTGTTGCGGTCGATCGCGAACCCCCAGATGTAGTCGATGTTGTTGGCGTAGCTGATGGCAATGCCACAGTTATTAACGACGAAGAGAAAGGCACCGCTCGCATCGACGGCCAGCGAGTCCGCTGAGGCCAACGACCCCGAAGGACAGGGAACCGTAAATGGCGAGCCAGGTGCCGGTGAGAGTGCGCCCGTGGCGCTGTCGATCGTAAAAGCGGACACGTTCGATGAGTGAAGGTTGGCTACAAATACGAACCGGCTGGCCGGATCAATGGCGAGGGCAATGGGCGCGTCGCCGGCCGCAAACGGACTGCCTGGCATGGGAGTCAAGCTGCCGGTGGTAGCGTCAATCGCCAACGCAGATACGTTGTTCGTGGTCGTGTTCGCCGTGTACAGGAACTTGCCGGACGGGTCGATCGCGAGCTCGTTGAGGTAGCCTCCTGCTGCCGCAAAGGGCGACCTTGGCAACGCCGTCAGAAGGCCCGTGGTCGGATCGATAGCGTAGGCGGACACGCTGTCCGAGGCGCCGACGTAGACGAAGTGTCCGGTCGGATCGACGGCAATTGAAATCGGTCCCGCGGGCGTAGGCGGCTCCGCCCCAATTGCACTAAGCCGTACGAGCTGACCGGTCGCGGAATCGATCTGGTACATACGGACGCTTCCGGCAGAGGCGATGCTTCCGGCAGGGGGCGACCCACTATTGTCCGTCGCGTAAACGAATGGGCCCGCTGGATCGACTGCAACCGCGATGAGCTGGCCGGAGTCGCATTGAGGCTCAGCCAGCGGCACCAGTGCGCTGCTGATCGCATTGACCGCAAAACAGTAGATCCCCGCGTGGTTCCCCCCGTATGCAAACTTGATAGGCGCACTCGTGCACGTGACGATCACCGAGCTTGCTACCGCTCCAGTGGCTCCATCGAGGACGCAGGTCTGGGGAGGATCGCTCGGTTGTGCCGCGATTGTGACCAGGTAGCTGCTACCGGTCGGTATCGCGTCCGGGAACGTGAATGCCCCATTCGCGGCAAGCTGCAGCCCGGCACCGCCGTTCAGCTGCAAAATGAGCCCGCCGCCGAGGATCCCGCTTGCAGTACCTCCGACGGTGTAGTCGCTAGTGGGTGAACTGGTCGCACCGCTGCTGCCCCCCTTGGTTCCTGAGCCACCTGCGACGTTTATTGATGGTGAGACGTTCGCGTTGGCGGCCCCAGGGGGCGCGGAATCACTCGTGCCCCCACAGGCGCTAAGGGTCACGAGCACGGCAGCTAGAGCGAGCGTGCGGATTACAGATGCCATATGGGGGGTCTATCGAATCTGCAATCACAGTCATCATCGTCGGTTCTGGCATGAGACTCCCCGGCGCCTGCGCCGACATAGAACTGTAGGGGATCTTCGGTCAGTGCCCTCGTCGACGCGCAGGAAGCGCCCGCCGTGAGGAGCAATATACTTACCGCCGCCGTCCCTTTCATTTCCACTCCGGCATATACCCCGCATCCCACTGGTGATAATCACAGAAAGGGAGAGCAATCGCTGTCGGAGATTTGTAGCCATTTGTATTGAATAGTAACGTCCATTCAAACTGCCCCGTGAAATGCGCGCACCTATGTCCGCGATTACTCCGACCGCGGTCTGCACCCACTATTCATCCGTGACGGACTTCGCGCCCCCATGTCTAATTCCGCAGGCGCAAGTACGCGCCGATGGCGGACACACCGGCCGCGAACGGCTCTGACCGGCCAAGAGCGGTAGTACGGCTTACTGAAATGCTCGCCACGAAGTAGACGTTCGCCGCCTGAGATAAGCTAACACCCAGGACTAATCAGCCCAGCCGTAACGCAAGGAGTGCACAAGTGTCATGGGGCAAATCCGCCCTTCTTATTCGACGTTTTCGTGGCGTATTTTATGGTTAGGACGCATATGAGGTATTGGCCGTGGCTTTTGTCGATAATATTTGCCTCGGGATGTCACAGTGAAACAGGCGACCTGCAGCCCTTTCAGTTTGACTGCGGAAACCCCCTCATCGATGCAAAGACCGGCGCTCTTGTCATGCCCAAACATACAATAGGGATACAACAGCAACTTCCAAAAGGCGTAGCTTCGAAAGACGGATGCTGGACCTTCACTGCAGAAGGCCATATTGAAGGGTATTTTCAGAAGGAAACTACGGACGCGCTCTGTGTGTTCGAACTAAGAGATGACCGTTGGACGCTGGTGGACACGCAAGCCGGCGCTGTAGTTAGAAACCCTTACGCGTTGCATGACAAGGTTCGATGATGTGGAAACAGCTTCGGTAAGCCAAGGAGGGAGTCGATGATTGAGATAAAGTGGCTTCGATTGGTGGCAGCGCATTCCCGCGTCGCTCAACCTCATCGCTAGCGCCAAATGTCGGTTGCTCCAATTCACCAATTCGCTGCGAGTCATCGCGCATACTTGTACCTGGCGCTTGATCCGCCTTGGGGACAAGGCGCTTACGCTCGCTCTGTGTCGGTGCAACAGGCAACCGCTAGCGCACAGTCTCAACGTGATTGCCAGAAAAAACCCCGGAAATCGCCTGCACAGATTGGTTTCATCGCATCACCGGAGAGGGTCTCGTAGCCCGACCTTGCGCAAATAGAGCCCGCCTTGCACGCAGGATTGCGTTAAGTTTGTGATCGCACAAAAAGCGGGTTTCGTTTTTGAGGTTATTGGGACCGACAGGGGCAAACAGCCCCTAGAGCTCCTGGGCAGCGAACTTGTCGACGTGGGGCGGATTGTCGCTCAAGATTGCATTCGCGAGCGCTGCCTTTTTGTCTTGTAGCGCGAGGATCTTCGCCTCGATGCTGCCGGCGGCAACCAGCTTGAAGACGAACACGACAAACCGGAGGTAATCGAATGATCGCACGAATCTGGCATGGTGCTGTGCCGACCACGAAAGGCTCTGAGTATCTGGAACGGATGCGCAAAGTGGCCTTACCGGATTACAAGTCCATCGCCGGAAACCGCGGTGCTTACTGTCTCCAACGTGTGGAAGGTGACATTGCACATTTCGACATGCTCACCTTTTGGGACGATGTTGAGGCCATCAAGCGGTTTGCGGGCAACGACTATCAGGTCGCCAAGTACTACGAGTTTGATCGCTCCTTCCTGATTGAACTCGAACCGTACGTGCGGCACTACACGGTTTACGATGCATGAATGCCGGTAGCGTTGCTTCCAGGCCGTGATCGAATCAAGAGGGGCTAAGTCGTGAGCGCGATGATCGAGCCATTCCAGATAGCCGTACCGGAAGCAATTCTGGAAGATCTCACCTCGCGGTTGCAGCACGCGCGATGGCCGGACTCCGTGATTGACGCGGCCTGGCGATACGGGACGAATATCGAATATCTAAAGAACTTAGTGGCGTACTGGCTGGAGACGTTCGACTGGAGGGAGCAGGAGCGGCGTCTAAACCAGATACCGCAATATCGGGCAGCATCTCCAGCGGGGCGCCTTCATGTCGTGTGGCGGCGGGCTGACGGAGGGCATCACTTCCCGTTGCTTCTGGCCAATGGCTGGCCCAGTGCTTTTACCGAGTATTTGAAACTCATCCCGCTGCTTGGGTCCGGCCGGCATGGATTTGACATCGTCATCCCAAGCATTCCTGGCTATGGGTTTTCCGATCGCCCGACAACGGCGGGGATGACGCCAGCGAAAGTCGCGACCGCATGGCTGATCTTGATGTCGAGGCTAGGCTACGAGCGCTTCGGAGTCCACGCCAGCGACAATGGCAAAGGCGTACTCCAGCACATGCTTGCGCAGGCGCCGGAGCGGATTGTTGGCTATCACATGAGCAACATGTGGTGGGGCTACGCCGATGAGCCATCTTTGGTGGGAAAGACGCCGGAGGAAGAGGCCTATTTGACCAGCGGTGCTCTTTGGGACGTCGAAGAAGGCGGTTACGCCGCAATACAAGCCACCCGGCCGCAGACCCTTGCATATGGTCTCCACGACTCGCCCATTGGCCTCGCAGCATGGATCGTGGAGAAGCTGCGGTCATGGAGTGATTGCGACGGCGATGTCGAACGGCGCTTCACGAAGGACGAGATACTGACGCTCGTGATGATTTACTGGGCTACGGGGACGATAAATTCGGCAAATCGATACTACTTCGAAGCCGCACACACCGATGAGCCGCTGGATCTAACCGGCGCGCGGTCGGTTCCTGCAGCAATTGCGATCTTTCCGAAAGATATCAGCCCAGCGCCCCGAAGCTGGGGCAAGCGGTGGCTCAACCTCCATCGATGGACACAGATGCCGCGCGGCGGACATTTTCCCGCACACGAGGAGCCCGACTTGCTGGCCGAGGACCTTATCGCGTTCTTTGGCCACCGTATCCATGAAACAAGTGAATAGCGCTTTGGACAACGGAACACGCCCGCAAGTCACCGGCGGCAGACGGGCCAAAAGCGAAAATTCGACTCGTGAATTCGCGTACCGGAAACCAGACATTTCAGCTCGAATGAGTTGACTGCCTTTCGCAGCGAACTAACAGGAGTTGCAAAACGGTACGCGACCGCCTCCAAATGATTGTGCTCGCCGACAATGGAAGGGAAATTCACCGGAAAAGCCGGCTGCGCGGCGCTACAATCATTCCTCGCTTCAGACGCGTGCAAGCCGCATATGGGAGTTACGCTAGGATGGCTCTATCAATTCCGCGCCGAGAGTTTCTCACTCAAGCCGGCGCTGCGTTCGTCGTCGGTGCCTTGAGCGGTTGTGCGCTCGACACGCAGCACCCCTCAAGCGCAACCCAACTCTCACTTCCGACACTGCGTATCGCACCGGATCGGATCTCGGCGATTACAGTGTGTACGCGACCCTTCCGGGCGCAAGGTCCGCGACTCGAGGCCGAACACCGAGGCGGCAAGACCGTGATTCATCACTACGGGCACGGCGGCAGCGGCTGGTCGCTCTCCTGGGGTTCGGGCTACGAAGCAATGCAGCTGGCGCTGGCAACAGGCGAGCGCGAGTTCGCTGTCATTGGCTGTGGTGCGATTGGTCTAACTACCGCCGTGCTGCTCGCGCGCACCGGCGCTCGCGTTACGATTTACGCTAAGGATCTGCCGCCCTTCACACGCTCCTCCTGGGCGACCGGCGTATTCTCACCCGATTCGCGCATTGCACTGGCCCAATACGTCACCCCCGAATTCAAGAAAACCTGGAATGAGCGGGCCCGCTATTCCTATCGGACTTACCAGAGCCTTCTTGGCTTGGCCGATCAACCGGTTGAATATCTAGACTCGTACGCCGTGGACGGCGAGCAGGCCGCACCGGCCGGCAACGAGGTAAACAGTGCGCGGCCGGCGTTCGCCGAGCTAGAAGGCGAGTTACTCGCCGACCTTGAACCCAAGAACCGAACGTTTCCAGCTGGGACGCATAACTTAGGAACGCACGAGCTGAAGCGCTCCACAACGTTTATGTTTAACCTAAGTGCTTACACACACCTTTTAATGTCGGACTTCCGTGCGGCAGGCGGAAAGATCGAGGTCACGGAGTTTACTTCGCTTGCCGACTTCTCTCGCCTTCCGCAGAAAACACTGGTTAATGCAACAGGCTACGGCGCCCGCGCTCTTCTCAACGATGATTCGGTCATTCCAGTGCGCGGACAGATTGCACGCACACCGCCGCAAGACGGGATTCACTACGCACTCGAGTACCGCGACAGTTACTTCGTGCCGCGTCGTGACGGCTTCGTCTTCCAGGTGATTGGTACTGACGACTACTACGGCTACGGCATCGACACCACCACGCCCGATACGGCCGAAGCAGAACACGCGATCCAGACAATTCAGTCCGTGTTCTTACCAGCATAACCGCAAGAGAGCATGAAGCTCACAGTCGGACCCGTTCACGGCCTGCAACTCTGACGTCAGAACTGAAGGCCAAGAGGTTCGCGCATCGCACATCATTGATCTCCCAGAAGCAGACAGCGGCGACCGGCAAATTATGGGTCGATAACGCCCTAACGAGATGAAGCATGAGTGATCGCGTCAAATTCTTTATGGGAAGCCAACTCGTCGGCACGTTTCCGAGTCGCAGTCTGCCGACCCTGGATGGCTCGTACAATTACGAACCATATCGCAGTCCAGGTCACGCGAATCTGCATAGAGAGCTAGAGGCGGGCAAAGTCCCTCGCTGCTTTTATGAGACCGCAGCGCAGCGCGTTTCCTTCTGCGTTACCGCCAGTCCAACAAAGGGTGTATTGACGCTAGCTGGCGTAGAGGTGGACGATGATCTGTAAGCCCGTTTCCCGCCGTTCGCCACCGGCGGTTTTGGGTCGAGGCTGTGTAAACACGAAATCAATTTCCCAGGTTTTAATTCTGGCGAATTTATCAACCAACTTGCTCAGAACCCAACTACAGGAGAGTTTTTTACCTCGTTTACCGCAGTAAATTTGATGGGTACGAGTTTTCACACGGCCTCGGTCGACTTCAGTCGTTCCCGCAGAAACAGCGAGAGCGGGTATCAGGGAGGGTACGATGAATCGTTTAATCGCATCAATCACAGCCGCGTGCCTATTGGTTGCGTGCGTACACGAGCGAGTTGGCACTCAGCTGTCACCAATAGGAAACGTTGATGGCGACGGGGCGATTCTGCAGGCTGTTAAGCATGCCCTTTCCCACCGTGAACAGGAATGCCCTCTTGAACTCCTGACACCGAGCGATTCATGGCGAGCAGCGGATCCCGCAGCGCAGGAGATCGTTGCAGTCAAGATATGCGGAAGTACGCAGAGCTTCTCGATTCAACGCAAGGCGGTGGACGCTGACAGCATTATGATTGTTGCGAAGAGATTTCAATAGACTTGTAGTGCGGTCCGATTCGGCTTCCAGAAAGCGGACTATCCTATCTGTCGTCTTGGGGTCGGCTTCAGTCAGCCGTCATCTTCGCCTACGGATCAAATAGATATGCTGCGTCTGCGCTCGGCGTCAAAATGCCAGGCGGCGGATTGCGTAATAATTGAGAACATGGAGCAGCGCTGCATTGCGGACCATTATAGCTGTTAGCGGCGGCGTAGACTCGCGGTATTTTGGCGGTGCGACGCGGTTTTAGGGCAACGCCGCGTTTTTCCGGCGAGCACGGGGTTTTCAGAACGGCGGATCGTCGAGATCG
>Ga0182024_10010394_pt1 | contig 18960 bp, 16 predicted proteins | sample P32metaG_FD_120480 | JGI IMG/M metagenome (GOLD analysis project Ga0182024, IMG submission 120480) | Permafrost microbial communities from Stordalen Mire, Sweden - P3-2 metaG (Illumina Assembly) | ecosystem: Environmental > Terrestrial > Soil > Wetlands > Permafrost | place: Sweden: Stordalen... | reverse complement strand
GGGATTGAGCTGCCCGCGCACGAGCGTCCCGGTGATCAGCATAATGGCGGTTCCCGGACAGATCAGGTTCAGCCCCACGAAGGATTCGCCGAACGTGACGGCGAACACGACCGGCCCTGCCCACGCGCCGTGCAGTCTGATGAAGGCAATGCAGGTATGGAGGAAGTCGTGCATGCGGTCGGGCTTAGCACGTGGCGTGGCGGCCATGCCAATTGCTGCTGTCCGAAGCGGTGTCCAGAAATGTCATGAGGCGGCCGGCGCTATTCGCGCCGTAGCCGCCTCATGCTGCCCCCTTCAATGCGGACCCTGGTCACTGCAGCCTCCTCATTCCCCCAAGGCGAAAGCTGCAGCGCCGGAAGTGTGCCGGGACCGTGGCGTTACGCAATGGGTGTCGGACGATCTCCGACAAATTCCGACGAAGTGTGGATTCGCCGCAACAACCAATGCTGGTTCGCACCCTGGTCGCTAACCGTGTTTGAAGTGCTTCGACAGTCGCAGGCCCTGACGCTGATAGTTGGAACCAATTCCCTGACCGTAGACCTCCGGCGGTGGCTCGGTCAGCCGTTCGAAAACTAGCCTGCCAATGATCTGGCCGTGTTCGAGGATGAAGGGCACCTCGTGGCTTCTCACCACGAGCACGGCGCGCGCGCCGCGCCCGAGGCCGGCTTCATGCCCGAAGCCAGGATCGAAGAAGCCGGCATAGTGCACGCGAAATTCTCCGACCAGCGGATTAAAGGGCAGCATCTCGGCAGCAAATTCCGGCGGGATCGACACCGCCTCGCGCGAGGCGAGAATGTAGAACTCGTCCGGATCGAGCACGATCGTGCCGGACCGGCTGGCCTGGATCGAGTCCCAGAAATCGGGTGCCTCTAGTGCGTCCCTCTGATCGATATCGATGATTCCCGTGTGACGCTTGGCACGCCACCCCACCTGTTGCAGCGCGGGATCGCCCTTGAGATCGACGGAGAGCGCCAGCCCGTTTTCGATGTCGGCCGGCCCGTCGACCAGCGGCGTATCGGCGTGCAGCCGCTTTAGCTGCGTGTCGGTGAATTGCGGCGAACCTCGCCGGATGCGCAGCTGGTTCAGCCGCGATCCCTTACGCACAAGGATCGGAAAGGTCCGCGGCGAAATCTCGGCATAGAGCGGCCCCCGATAGCCCGGATCGACGCGGTCGAATGACTGTGCCCGGTCGACAATGAGGCGCGTGAAGACGTCGAGACGTCCTGTCGAGCTCTTGGGATTGGCGATGCCCGAGACGCGGAAACTGAGCTCGAGGCTCTCGAGCAGAGGAACGACATAGACGCAGCCGGTTTCCAGCACCGCGCCGTCGGTCAAATCGATCTCGTGCAGTGCAACCGTGGCGAGCTTGTCGCGAACCGTCGCCTGCGGGCCCGGCAAAAAGCTTGCCCGCACGCGCCAAGCCATAGGCCCGAGCCTGAGGTCCACGCTTGCAGGCTGAATTTGCGAGGGTTCGATCTCCTCCGCGGCCAGCACTTCGCGCCGCGCCCGGATAAGCTGTTTCAGCACATGGCTCGGCAAGATGCCGGTCGAGTGCCGACCGTAGGGCTCGCCACCCTCGCCAGACTCGTCCCGGCCGAACAGGCTGTGCTCGATCTCCGCCATCCTGCGAACATTCTAGTCGCGAGTCGCGTCCGCGGCCATGTGGGATGCGCAACCCCCGATATTTTCGTCCGCGCCGCCATCAGGGCGGAATGCCGCTTCCACGTGTTGTGAATTTCACGGAAGCGGCATGCTGTCGTTGCAGATGCTCGTCTCGCCCGGTGCCGCTATGCACAAAGTCATCCGAAAGCGCGGAACCAGGAAGTGCCATAAGCAATCCTCGGTCAGACGGGCCTCATCGTCTCGCGTCTCGCCTTCGGCGCGATGAGCTCACATCACGCTTGGTACCGCTGAAGTTGCCAGGTTCGACGCCGCCACACCTTTCGCGCCGGTCTGTTCCAATTGGTTCAACGACAATCTCGTCAACCGGCCGGCCGCCGACGCGTTACGAAACAAACCAGACACGCCGCAGCCGCGATGTCCCCTCACTTCAGCGACCGCCTACCCACCGCCAGCAGAATGGATTCGACACCATTCTCGGTGAAAGTTTGCAGCGGACGAAAGCCAACAGTCACGGAACATTGCAGCGCCGCCTCGTTGCCTGGCTCATGGGAAATATAAGCGCGACTTTCCGCTCTGAAATGCGCAAACGCAACCTGCCGCAGAAAGCCGCTCAATGCAGCCTGTCCGAAGCCTCGGCCAAGAAATGACGGTTCACCGATGTACAGATCCACACTGATGCCGTCGGTTACGCCGATGATCTCAGCCCATTGCGGATAGTCGGCATTGCGGTAGCACTGGAGATAGGCAAACGGCGTCGTGCCACTGACCGCCAGGTAGCAAATCGTCGGATCCTCGCCCTGCACGCATGGGCCATACTCCGAAGCAACGTCCATCAGAGTAACGAGTGCCTTCTGGTAGAATTTGCGAACATGAGGCTCGGCGAGCCAGGCGGTCAGCAGCGGAAAATCTCCGTCTGTCAGCAAACGGAAACCAACAACCTTTAGCGGAATCGCATTCGAGGAATGCTCCTCAGCGTCAAGGGGCTCCCCATCACGGATGCTCGTCGGCCAGAAACGATTTGACCTCGGCGACCGCCTCGGCAAGACCGCAGCGGAGGACGGGGGCTTCGGCCGGCAACGCGCTCAAAAGGCGTGACGGGGTCGCGGCTTCGAGGATTACGAAGCAGCCCTTGTCGTTCTGGCTGCGGATCAACCGTCCAAAAGCCTGCTTCAACCTGAGCCGAGTCAGAAGATCGTCATAAGTGCGGCCGAAGCGGGCGCGGCGCGCCTTGTGCAGGATGGTCGGCCGCGGCCATGGCAGTTTGTCGAAGACGACGAGACGGAGCGAGCGGCCAACAACGTCGACGCCATCGCGCAGCGCATCCGTGCCAAGGACGCACGCATTTTCCTCGGCGCGAAACAGATCGACAAGCGTACCCGTATCGAGCCTGTCCACATGCTGCGCATAGAGCGCCAACCCCGCCTGCGCGAGCGGCGCTGCAATTCTTTCCTCGACGGCCCGCAACATGCGCACCGATGTAAACAATCCAAGCGCGCCGCCGCCGGCGGCGATGAACAATTCGCGATAGGCGCTGGCCAGCGCGGTCGGATCGCGCCGCTCGACGTCGCGAATCACGAAGATGCGCGCCTGCTCGGCATAGCGGAACGGCGAGCCGAAGCTCGCCCGCTTTGGCGGCTCGGCAAGATGATGGGCGCCCGTGCGCACCTCCGCCGACTGCCAGTCGTCGGCGCCGCTCTCTGAATCGCGCAGGGTTGCCGAAGTGATGAGCGCGCCATGCGCAGGCGCGAGCACGTCGCTCGCAAATGGAATTGTCGGATCGACCCAATGGCGCCGGAGACCAACATCGATATCACGGCCGTCTTCGCGTTCGATTTCCAGCCAGTCCACGAACTCCTCCCCGCGCGCACCCCCCGCCAGCGAATCGAGCATCGCAATCCATCCCGGCAGGACCTGCTTTGCGCGGCGCTCCAGGCCGCGCGCCGCGGCCTCAATGCGCGCGCGCTGCGAGGTCTCGAGGTCCTTTGCTTCCACGTCCATTTTGCGACGCAAGCTGCCCGCGAGCGCGAGCAGAGGCTTGGCAATCGCGAGGAGCGCCCTGGCAAGCTCGCGCGAAGCCTCGCGCAGCTCGTCACCGGGCGGCTGCGTCTCCGCCTCGAGAGAGTAACGGGGATCGCTGTCCCCGCTGCGTGCCCGCACTTGCTGATAACAGGCAGCGAGGAACGCCTCGCCGGGGTTGCGGGCGGCGGCATTCACGATGCGGGTGACCGCGCCCTCCCCCGCCAGAGCCCCGGCCGTGGCCTTCGCCTCATCGAGCAGCGCGCGGGCGCCGCGGTCGTCGCCGACAACGTCCTTAAGTCGCTCTTCAAGTCCTCTCATGCGGACGCGCGCGCGGCCTTCATATCCCCTGATCCAGCGCCGAAGATCGGCCATCTCGCGTCCGCACAGATGCGTGGCGAATCCGGAATCGGCTGCGTCGAAGAGATGATGTCCTTCGTCGAACACATAGCGCACGCGCCGCTCGACTGGCACGTCGGTCGTCGCATCCGGCGACGCCCAGTCACGCCCAGCTTGCGCAATGACGAGGGCATGGTTGGCGACGACGATGGGCGCACGACGCGAGCGTCGCACCGCACGCTCAATAAAGCAGACGCGGTAATGCGGACACGCCGAGTAGATGCATTCGCCACGCCGATCCGTGATCTCGCGCACGGGGAAGGATGCTCCCAGAAAGGAGGGGAAGCCTGCGCCCGATACGTCCCCGTCGGCGCCGGCTGCGATCCACCGCGCGATCAGCCCGAGCGCCACGATGCGCTGACCCGATGCGAGCAAATTGCGGCGCGCAGCGTCTTCGAAGTTCAGCAGGCAGAGATAGTTTTCACGGCCCTTGCGCACCACCGCCTTCTCGTCGCGCTCGGCGGGGTCAGGATAAAGACGGGCAATCTCCTGAACGATCTGGCGCTGCAGATTGCGCGTGTAGGTGGAGAGCCACAGGCCCGGGCCGTTCTTTTCCGCCCACAGGCTGGCCGGTGCGAGATAGCCAAGGGTTTTTCCCACGCCCGTGCCCGCTTCGAGCAGTGCAACTCGTGGCGCTCCGGCGTGCTCGCGCGAAGCGAAAGCATGCGTGGCCGCGTCCGCATAGGCACTCTGCTCGAGCCTTGTTTCTCCCGAGGCGCCAATCAGACGCGCGAGGCGCGCACGCGTTTCGTCGCTCCCTACGGGTATCGAAGAGGGCTTGGGCGGTGGCGCATCGTCTTCCCATTGGGGAAGGCTCTGCCAAGCAGCCAGAGCCGAGGGCGGAGGTGCGGCGCGTTTCAACTCGCCGACCGCGCCGACAACGAGCGGTCCCCATCGCCATCCCGCGCGCGCCAGCAAATCCGCCAGAGGTTGAAGACGCACGCGCTCAGGCTCGGGAAGTTTGCGCAGTTGATCGACGAGAACGCCCGCCGCTTCACGCAGCGCCCGCACTGAGGCATCGGGAGATGAAGAGCCGGAGATACCGACCGCGCGGGCAACACCCAGTGCACTCGGAACAAAGGGCGTTGCCGGCCGGACGAATGCGAACAATTCGAGCAGATCGAACACCGGCTTGAGGGGGTGCGTCCCGAGTCTTCCTCCGACGAAGGCCGTATTCGCAATCAGAACAGCGCCCGAACGAAAGAGCGTGCGCGCCTCATCCCAACCCGTCTCACGGCAAGACCCGCCGGCAAGCGCAATATGTGCGCCGCCCGGCGCCGGAACGAGCGCGGGAACGTCGACAAGTTCCTTTAATTCGAATTCATCCATTGCAATCGGCGCGCAAACGGTAACCGCATTTGGCAGTTTCAGTGCTTCGCGCAACGCACATTGACGGAATCCCACGGCAAAGCCTAGCTTTCGTGCTCGTCGAAATTATCAAGGCACAGCTGTTCCGATGGCTTCTGAATTCGCGCCTGAGCTCGCCCGCACAGCTCACGCGTGGCCCTTTGAGGAGGCGCGGAAGGTTCTGGCGCGTCTCGAGCGCCGGCAGAACCGCGGGCTGGCGGAACCCGGGGCGATTACGTTCGAAACGGGATACGGACCATCGGGCCTTCCACATATCGGTACCTTCGGCGAGGTCGCGCGGACAAGTTGGGTCAGGCGGGCATTCGCGCTGATGAGTGGAATTCCGACAAGGCTCTGCTCGTTTTCGGATGACATGGACGGCCTGCGCAAAGTGCCGGGAAACGTTCCCAACCAGGACATGCTGCGTGAACATCTGGGACTCCCCCTCACCGCGATTCCCGATCCGTTCGGTACGCATTCGAGCTACGGCGCGCACAACAATGCGCGGCTTCGGGCCTTTCTCGACAGCTTTGGATTTGAGTATGAATTCTTGAGCGCGACGGAATGCTACAAGAGCGGCCGATTCGACAACGCGCTCATGACCGTGCTCGCGAATTATGAAAAGGTGCGCGACATCGTTCTGCCCACGCTTGGCCCGGAGCGACGTGCGACCTATTCGCCGTTCCTGCCGATCTGCCCACGCTCGGGCCGCGTGCTGCAAGTGCCGATCCTCGAATGGAATGCCACGCGGGGTACAATCGTCTATGAGGATGAGGGCCGCCGCAGCGAGGTGCCGGTCACCGGCGGTCACTGCAAGCTGCAATGGAAGGCGGACTGGGCAATGCGCTGGCTGGCGCTCGGCGTCGATTACGAGATGTCCGGCAAGGATCTGATTTCCTCCGTGGAGTTGTCGTCGAAAATCCTCCGGGCGATCGGCGGCGAGCCGCCGGAGGGTTTCAACTACGAGCTGTTCCTCGACGAAAATGGCGAACGCATCTCCAAATCGCGCGGCAATGGCCTCTCGATCGAAGAATGGCTCGCCTATGGGCCACCGGAGAGCCTCTCGCTGTTCATGTACCAAAAGCCGCGCACTGCAAAGCGCCTCTATTTTGACGTGATCCCCAAGGCGGTCGACGAGTACATCGAGCTTCTAAGGCAATATTGGAGTCTGAGCGAGGATTCGCAGCGGATCGAGAGCGCGGTGTGGCACATTCATGTTGGCGATCCACCGCCGGATTCCTATCCGGTAAGTTTTGCGCTCTTGCTCAATCTCGTCAGTGCGTCGAACGCGCAAGACCGCGATGTGCTGTGGGGTTTCATCCGTGCTTACGCGCCTGCCGCTGATCCCAATACCAATCCGGCGCTCGATCGCCTGGTCGGACATGCGCTTCGCTACTACGAGGATCGGGTGAAGCCGCTGAAGCGCTACCGCGCGGCGAATGAAAAGGAACGAGCTGCCCTGGAAGACCTTGCCCGCGTGCTTCAATCGATACCGGAGGAGCGCAACGGCGAAGCGGTGCAGAATTTGGTTTATGAGGTCGGCAAACGGCACGGATTTGAGCCGTTGCGGGAATGGTTCAGGGCGCTCTACGAGATTCTTTTCGGCCAAAGCCAGGGTCCGCGCTTCGGCTCATTCGCGGCGCTATTCGGATGCAGACCGACTGCCGCACTGATTCACCGTGCGGTTGCGGGCGAGCTCACGGGCGTCGCATGAAGCTCTTTGCGATTTCGCTGTTCTCCATATTCCTTGTCTCTGCGGCGTCGGCCGACACGCCGCGCCAGTTGTACAATTCCGGCAGATTCACCGAAGCGGAGAATGCCGCGCTTGCGCAGGGGTCCGCAGCGGGATACGCGCTTGCCGCGCGTTCGGTGCTCGCAGCGGAAATGATGCGGCCGGAACCCTGCGTGGCCTGTCTCGAACACGCAGAGAGTTTGGCGCAGCGCGCGATTGATGCGGATCCAAGGGTTGTCGAGGGTCAGATCGAGTTCGTCGTCGCACTGGGCTACCGGGCACGTCTCATGAGCCTGGTGGAGGCCCATCTGAAGGGTCTCGCAAAGATTGCCAGGAATCACATCGACGCCGCGCTTGCCGACGATCCGGGAAATGCCTGGGCTTGGGCGGCGCTCGGCGGCTGGAATATCGAGATCGCCCGTGCTGCCGGTTCCACGCTCGCCCGCTGGCTCTACGGCGCAAGCCTGCAAGCGGGCCTGAACGACTTCTCGAAGGCGTTCGAGGCGGCTCCAGGTAACCTCGTAGTGCGCTATCAATACGCGCTTTCGCTCGCGGCCTACGATCGTGACGCCTATCGCGGCCTGATTCTCGATGGTCTTAGCCGCGCAGCAGCCGACCAACCGCAAAGCGCCTACGAATCCTTTGCACAGCGAAATGTGAGGGAATTGCTCGGCGCGCTGAAATCCGGAGACCTGCGGAGCTTCGACCGCATGGTCCGGCACGACCAGGGCTATCGGTGATTGCGAGCGCATGCTGATCGAATACGGCGCCGGCTTTCTGCGCAAATTGCCGCCGGAAGCGGCGCATCGCGCGACGCTTGCGCTGGTTGGTTTATCGGCCCCGTTCCTCGGTCAGGCGTGTCCCGACGATCCCCGGCTGGCCCTCAACGCATTGGGCCTGCACTTTCCAAATCCGGTTGGCCTCGCAGCGGGATTCGACAAGGATGCTCGCGTTCCCGATGCGATGCTGAACCAGGGTTTCGGTTTCGTCGAATGCGGAACGGTTACACCGCTTCCGCAGCCCGGCAATCCACGGCCTCGCCTCTTCCGTCTCGAATCCGATCTGGCGGTCATCAATCGCATGGGATTTAACAATGCCGGCGCACGCCGCGTTGCCCGGCGGCTCGCAGCCCGCGCGCATCGGGGCATCTTGGGCATCAATATCGGAGCGAACAAAGACAGCGTCGACCGTATCGCAGACTACCGCGCCGCCTTCGCCATGCTCGCGCCGTTCGCGGACTATGTAAGTATCAATGTTTCATCACCCAATACTCCGGGTTTGCGTGCCCTTCAGGGCCGCGAAGAACTTGCGCGCCTACTTGGACTCCTCGAGTCGGAACGCGCATCGCGGAATCTCCGCACGCCCCTGCTCCTGAAGATTTCGCCGGATCTGGAATTGCAGGAGCTGGACGTGATTACCGACGTGGCATCGGCTTACGGCATCGACGGCCTGATTGTCTCAAACACGACGGTCGCACGTCCGGACTACCTCACGAGCGCTTACGCCGGAGAGGCGGGCGGGTTGTCGGGAGCGCCGCTGTTCGATCGGTCGACGCGACTCCTCAGCGAGACGCGGGCGCGGGTCGCGGGACGGCTCACGCTGATTGGCGTGGGAGGCATCTCTTCGGGCGCTACCGCCTATGCGAAGATTCGCGCCGGGGCCTCGCTACTGCAGCTTTACACGGCGCTTGCGCTGCAAGGTCCCAGCCTCATTGGGCGGATCAAGAAGGAATTGCTGGCGCTGCTTTCGGCGGACGGATTCTCGAACATCACGGAAGCAATCGGCTCCGATATATCGGCCTGAGTCACCCAGCATCCGTCGACGGGTGAAGTTGACGAAGCGTCACTAAAACAGGAAGATCGAATTCTGCAGCTGCATCAAGGAGAGACACCTTGGACACGCAACTGGCAAGATTGCCGAGAACGCCGGGCAAGCGCGACCGCACGAAGGCCCAGAACCGTCACACGATTTTGGCGGCCGCGCGGCACGTGTTCGCAGAGCTGGGCTACGGGGCGACCACGGTTCGCGACATCATTCGCGCCACGCCGCTCGCTTCAGGCACATTTTACAATTACTTCAGGTCGAAGGAGGAAATCTTCCAGGCCATCCAGGACGAGAGCGCACTGCGCATCCGTCCGCGGCTGCGCGAGGAGCGCTCCAAAGCCGAATCGGTCGAGGCCTTTATTTCAGGAACCTTCCGCACCTTTTTCGAGTATGTGGCGAGCGACGAACACAGCTTTCGTGCGATCCGCCGCAACACCGATGCGATCAGGGTGCGCATGGATACGCCCGAAATCATCGCCGGCTTCGAGGAACTGCGCGAAGATCTCGAAGCGGCGATCGCGCGAGGGCTATTCCCGCCGGTCGACGCCGACTATCTGATGGCAGCGATCGTCGGGGTCGCCTTCGAATTGGCGGAACGCATGCTCCGTCGTCAGTGTGGCGATCCCGCCGAAGCCGCCGCTTTTGCAACCGCGCTTTTTCTTGGCGGCGTGCGCGGCCTGCCTCATTTGCATGCTGCACTGGGCAACGGCGACGCGTTGCCGCAAGAAACCAATCAAGACGACAATGGCTCGGTATCGTGAAACCGGTGAAGATCGACGATCCGGCGTCCCGAGGGCGTCAGTGCCAGCACGTCCACGAAGCGCCGATCCCAGAGTATTTCGTCCGGCATGTATGAATGCCGCGCATAGATGATGTCGGCCAGAGTATCGTCAGTGCCACGCAAGAGGACAATGATCTCGATTTGCGAGTCGTATAGCGATTTGGATGTGACACCGTGGAGCGGGCTCGCTTCGTCGATCACATGCATCACGGTCCATGACAGCGCGAAGAGGGGCGTGCGCGCGCGGACGAGCGACAATTCCTCGAATCGTCGCATCACGATGCCCTCCTTCGTACCCATCTGCCGTGCCAGCGACACAGTGACGGCGGCGTCCAGAATCTGATTGGCGCGCTGGTTGGCGGCTCGGAACATCAGCGTGGGGACGCCGTCGAATGGTGTAATCAGCGCAACCTTGCTGAAGACGACGCGCGCGAACGGCCGGGAGAATCGCGCGAACACTACCCCCGTGACGAGCGCAAGATTGAGAATGCCGAAGAACGCTTCCACAGATACGACGACGTTCGCATAGATGCTCCTCGGCAGCATCACCGTGTAGTTGGCAGATCCGATTGTCTGCACGCTGAACAGAAAATAGTCCCAGAAACCGCGGGCGTGATCGATGCCCCTGGGGTCAGCCCTGTAAAGAAGGGCAAAGACCGTATTGACGGCGGCAAAGATAAACGCCGTACCGGCGAAAAATGCCCACCACGGCGCTGTAAGCACGCCGTGATAGACGTCGGTCCAGCGCGAGCGGTCCTGACCTTTTATGAGCGCCCGCTGCGGCCTGCCATGCTCGACCGTGCGCGGCGCACGGTCCGCCCGAGGCGGCCGCCTTTTCCGGTTCATGGAGCCCGGGTCGTTTCAAGCCGCTTGCGCATCATTTCCGCCATCCCCCGATGGGCTCAGCCCCGCTCCCGCGACGCGCCCTTCCGGCGCAATTCGGAAACATAGGCCGCCCATCTGGCGTTCTGCTCGCGCCCAAGCTCGTGGAGATAATCCCAGCTGTAGAGGCCGGTGTCATGACCATCGTCGAAGATGATACGCGTTGCGTAGTTGCCGACCGGCTCGAGCGACTCGATCCGCACGCGGCGTTTGCCGGGCACCAGCTGCTTCTGCGCCGCCGAATGCCCCTGTACTTCCGCGCTCGGCGATTCGACGCGCAGATACTCCGCAGGAAGCGCAAAGCTCTCGCCGCCGTCGAACGTCACTGTCAGCGTCGTCCGCCCGGGATCAACGCGCAGCTCGGTCGGCCATGGCGCGGGTTTCCCGTTCAAGCCCGACTCCTCATCCGCCACCGATCATTTCGCGTTCCTTTCGGCGTCGGACAATTCACGCGCTTCAGCCGGAAGCATGATCGGAATCCCGTTTCGTATCGGGTAAGCAAGCCCGGCCGCCCGGCTGACCAGTTCGCCGCGGTCCCGGTCATAGATCAACGTCGTCTTGGTCAGCGGACAGACGAGAATCTCGAGCAGCCGGGAATCTGGTTCGATCATTGCGCGCTCAATGCAGCAACGCGTTGCCGGGCGCAGGTGACGTCGACATTTCGAGCAGGGTCACGAGCGTGTCGACCCGATCATTCCAGGTGTTGGCTTCGATCAGGGCCTGCTTTTCGGCCGGCCCGAATGGACAGAGCATCGCGAGAGCGTTCACAAGCGTTTCGGGGGGCGCGCTCATTACCGAACGCCAATCGGCTTTCAGGTCGCGATGTGCGAGGTAATCCTTGAGCGCGCCGATCAGTCTTTCGCGAGGAAAGTCAGACGTCGAATCCGCTACCAGATCACCGACATAGGCTGAATAATCGGGACGGATTTGCCGAAACGGCGTTTTGACGGCAAGTTCTTCGGCAACGCGGAAACGGCAAATCCCGGTCAAAGTTAAAAGGCAACGCCCGTCGTCGGTTTCCTTATAGCTCGTGATCCTGCCAGCGCAGCCTACCCTTGAAAGCGGCGGAGTCAGCACTTTCTCCTCGTGTTCCGTCGGCTGGATCATCCCGATGAATCGGGCGCCCGACAGCGCCACATCGGCCATCGCCAGATAGCGCGGTTCAAAAATGTTGAGCGGCAATTGCCCGCGCGGCAACAGAACGGCTCCCGTCAAAGGGAACACCGGCATGGTCGCCGGCAGCTCATCAAGGCTCGAATAGATCCGCATGAGTCTCAGGAAAAAAGGATTGACGACAATTGGCGCCGTGCCGCGAGCGTCCGCGGATCGGTTGGCCCCATCGCCTCGAAGAACGTGACCAAATGCTTGCGCGCGGCGTCATCGTTCCATTTGCGATCCCGCCGGACGAGTTCCAGAAGTTCTCCGATCGCCCCCTCGCGATCGCCCGTGGCATCAAGCGCCAACGCCAGATCGAAGCGCACCTGGTGATTGTTCGGTTCCGTATCGAGGCGCGCACGAAGCGGCGCGCTGTCGCCGGCCATGGCGGCCTGTTCGCGCAATTTGAGTTCCGCGTCGACGATACGGATCGCTTCATCGGAAGCGCCATCCGGCCGCACGAGCCCTAGCGTTTTGCGCGCGCGTTCAACATCTCCGCTCTTCAGATAACAACGCGCGAGGCCGGCGACGGCGCGCGGATGCCCGGGCTCATCCTGCAGCACATGGCCATAGGCCTGCGCCGCTCCGGCGACGTCCCCCGCCGCATAGGCTTCATCCGCCGACACGAGAATGTTCTCGGCCTGGTCGTGGCCGGCCGCACCACCGGTCAATTGCTGCACGAAGGTGCGTAACTGCGATTCCGGCACCGCTCCCATGAAGCCATCCACGGGCTGCCCGTCGCGGAATGCGAAGACTGTCGGAATCGACTGGATACGAAGCTGTCGCGCGATTTCCTGGTTCTCGTCGATGTTGATCTTGACGAGGCGCACCGCACCCTTTGCCTCGTTCACAACCTTTTCGAGCGCGGGTCCAAGTTGCTTGCACGGACCACACCATGGCGCCCAGAAATCAACGATAACCGGGACCTGCTTGGACGCATCGAGCACGTCGGCGGCGAAGGTGTCGATCGAGCCGTCCTTGATGAGCGCGCCCGGCGAGGCTGCGCCTGGCGCCGTCTTCGGCGTACTCCCCGTAAGCGGCCTGCCGCTGGGACCTATCAATGCCATTCAAAAACTCTCCCAAGCCCGAGAATCAAAGATGGGCACAATGGGTTGGAAAGAAAAGAGCGAAAGCGCACCGGGCTGCCTTTTAGACGGTTCATGGGGTTTGAGCGACGATCAGTCCGCATCAACGGACTCGCGCGTGAATTGAGGTTCGACATCAGGATCGCTTTCGACAGCCTTGAGCCGTTCGCGCACCGCCGCGGCCTCCTTTTGCTTGTTCCACATCGCGGCGTACTGACCGCCTTTCGCCAGCAGCTCCGAGTGCCGGCCACGTTCGACAATCACGCCATGATCCAGAACCAGAATCTCGTCCGCATCGACGACGGTGGACAGTCGGTGCGCGATCACAAGCGTCGTGCGGTCGCGCGTGACAGCCGCCAGTGCGCTCTGTATCTCGCGTTCCGTGTGCGTGTCGAGTGCGGACGTCGCCTCGTCGAGAAGCAGAATGGGTGGATTCTTGAGCACGGTACGGGCGATCGCCACCCGCTGCTTCTCGCCCCCCGAGAGCTTCAATCCACGCTCGCCCACCATGGAGGCATAGCCGAGCGGCAATTCGCGGATGAACGGATCGATCTGCGCCACCTGCGCCGCCTCCTTGATCTCGGCCTCGTTCGCGCCGATCCGGCCATAAGCGATATTGTAGCGGATCGTATCGTTGAAGAGCACCGTGTCCTGCGGAACGATGCCGATCGCAGCGCGCAATGAAGCCTGGGTTACGTCGCGGATGTCCTGGCCATCGATCTTCACACTTCCACTGGCAATATCGTAGAACCGGTAAAGGATGCGTGAGATGGTCGACTTTCCGGCGCCCGAGGGACCGACCACCGCGACTGTCTTGCCGGCGGGCACGTGGAAGGAGATTCCCTTCAGCACCACCCGCTCGGGATCATAAGCGAACACAACGTTGTCGAAACGGATTTCGCCGCCTCCTGCCGCGAGATCCCTCGCGCCGGGTTTGTCCTTCACCTCCTGCGGCCGATAGAGCAGGCGGAACATGGATTCCATGTCGACAAGCGCCTGGGTGATCTCCCGATAGACGGTGCCAAGAAGATTGAGAGGAACATAAAGCTGCATCAGGATGGCGTTGGCCATCACGAAATCGCCCACCGTGAAATGTCCCTGACGGATGCCCATTGTCGTCAGCACCATCACGATGCCTGTGCCGAGCGCCATGATCGCGGCCTGGCCGGTGTTGAGGACGGATAATGAAATCTGCGCCTGCACCGAGGCGCGCGCGAACCGCCCCATAGAGCGATCAAAGCGCCGCGTCTCATGCGCCTCGTTGTTGAAGTATTTGACCGTCTCGTAGTTGAGAAGGCTGTCCACGGCCTTGGTGTTGGCGTCGGTGTCGCTGTCGTTCATCTCGCGCCGGAAGCGCACGCGCCAACGCGTAATCGCAAAGGTGAACCAGACATAGCCTGCGACCATGGCAAGCGCCGTCAGCGCAATCCAGACGTTCAGCTTCCAGATGATTTCGACCGTAAAGATGAGCACCTGCAGGAGCGTGGGAAAGATGCTGAAGGTCGCGAATGAAAGAAGCGTATCGATACCCTTCGTGCCGCGCTCGATGACGCGGGACAGCCCGCCCGTCTTTCGCTCCAGATGAAAGCGCAGGCTGAGCGTGTGCACATGGGCGAAGGCGGCGACGCCCACTTCGCGTAGCGCGTGGTACAGCACTTTGGCGAACACTCCGTCGCGCAATTGCGCGAAGAACTGCATTACGACGCGCGACAAGGCATAGGCGACGATCAAGCCAAGCGTTGCTGCCATGGCAATGGAAGAAGGCGTGCTACGCGAAAGTTTGTCGGTCAGCCAGCCGAGCAGAAGCGGCGAAATAGCCGTGGCCGCAATCGCGAGCAGGAGGCACGCCATCGATGCCGCAACGCGCAACTTGAGGTCGAGACGCCCCTTGGGCCAGAGATAGGGCAACAACATGTAAAGCGGCCGCAACGACGGCGTGCCGTCGCCGGATTCAAGCAGGGGATGCGGCTTTGCCATGGTCCCGTTTTATCCTATACCCGCCGCCATATCCGTATCTGATGCGTTTACGTGACTGAGCCGCGCAGGCGGGTTTGATCACTTTGCGCACCAACTTGCTTAGGTATCCGAATGGCGCACCGCAATACCGACGGACATGGTCCTGTCGCAGAATCCGCGCCCATACAGACCGCGCCGGAACAGGCACATCGCGGCTACAAGCCCGCAATCTGCGTATTCTGTGGTTCCTCATCTGGCAATGACCTCGTTTATGCGAAAACGGCTTGCGAACTCGGCCGCCATATCGGCGAGAGCGGCTACAGGCTCGTTTTCGGCGGCGGGGCTGTTGGCCTGATGGGCGAAGTGGCGCGCGCCGCGCGAAGCGCCGGGGCACCGATCATTGGCATTCTGCCTGCATTCCTTCGTGGCGTTGAGCCGCCACTCAAATCCGCAGAAGAACTTGTCATCACCCCGGATCTCCAGCAGCGCAAGTCTCGCATGCTCACCCTCGCCGACGCGTTCGTGATTCTGCCCGGCGGCCTGGGCACACTTGACGAATTTTTTGAAGTTATCACTACGACCCAGCTGAAAGTGCATACCAAGCCGGTCATCGTCGTTGACGTCGCCGGATATTTCGCACCGCTCCGGGCGCTTCTCGATCAGGTCGTCGCGCATGGATTCGCGCGACCGGAAATCGTGACCCACCAGGATTTCGTCGCGACGCCCGCAGAGGCGATGGCGCGAATCACGCTCAGATTGTCGGCGCGCGGGCGCTGAAGCGCGACAGGCGTCCATCCAAAGCCACCAGGACAAGCGCGCCCCATACGCAGCCGAATGATACCATATCGAGCCGCGTGAACCTCTCGCCGAACCCGAAGACCGCGAGCAGCAGCGTCAGGGAGGGCGCCAGATATTGCAGGAAGCCGAGTGTCGAGAGCCGTATGCGCCGCGCCCCTGCCGCAAAAAGCGCCAGCGGTATAGCCGTGACGGGTCCGCTGGCCATCAGAAGCGAGTCGCGGCCGATCGAGCCGGAAGGAAACGACGCATTGCCGATCACGTACCAATCTACGAGGAGCCCCGCCGCAGCGGGCAGGAAAATACCGGTCTCCACGAGCAGACCATCGAGTGCGTCCACCGGCGCCTGCTTGCGGAAATAGCCATAGAAGCCAAACGACAACGCGAGCACTGCTGCGATCAGGGGTAGGTGGCCAAGCGATGCTGCCTTCACCGCCACTGCTACGCCGGCGAGGCAAACCGCCAGAAGGCGAACCCGGGACAGGTGTTCGCCGAAAAGCGCCACGCCCAGCCCGATCGAGATCAGCGGAGTTATGTAATAGCCGAGACTCGCCTCGACCAGTTGCCGTGTTGCGACCGAGTAGATGTAGACCGACCAGTTGCATGTGATCAGCACGCTGGTCAGCGCAAGTGTAGCCAACAGCCGCGGCGTTCGGAATATCGCTGCAACTTGGGAAAATCGCCCGCGCCAGACGGCAATCGCCATCACGAAGAGTGCACACCACACGATTCGATGGACGATCACTTCGAAGGGCGATACGCCGTCGAAGAGCCGCCAGTAGAGCGGCACCGCCCCCCACAGCACATAGGCGATCGCGGCATAGGCGATTCCGCGCGTTTCGTCGGGTCGCGCGCTTTCGCTCACGGCGGTGGCCTCAACGCTTTACTTCCCAACTCGTCGTGCCGTCGGGGTTGTCTTCGAGGAGAATGCCCTTCGTCGCCAGGTCCTCGCGGATACGATCGGCTTCCTGGAAATTGCGTGCTTTGCGAACAGAGTTGCGGGCCTCGATGTCGTGCGCGATTTCCTCAACGGGTATGGGAGGCCGCGCAGCAATGCGTCCGGGATCGGGGGAAAACCCCAATAGCACCAGCCCGCCGGCAAGTTCCTCCGGCTCGGCCCGGTGCAATTCCGCGATCGCCTGAGGCGTGTTCAGATCATCGAGCAGCGCGTCGAGAAAGGGTTCGCCCATCCTGCGTGATGCAACCGGCTCCGCGCCCTCGTACCAGCGTTCGAGGATAGTCCAGCTTTCGTTCATCCCGCGCACCGTCCAGTCGATGGGCTGGCGGTAATGCGTGCGCAGCATGTTGAGTCGAAGGACGTCGCCGGGCCAATCGGCAAGAAGCTCGCGGATGGTCACGAAATTCCCCAGTGACTTCGACATCTTCTCGCCTTCGGCATTCAGGAAGCCGTTATGCAGCCAGACCCGCGCCAGCGCGCGGCCCGCATGAGCACTTTCGCTCTGTGCGATCTCGTTCTCATGGTGTGGAAAGACGAGATCGATGCCGCCACCGTGAATATCGAACGTCTCGCCCAAAAGCGCTTCGCTCATCGCCGAGCATTCGGTGTGCCAACCTGGCCGTCCACGCCCCCAGGGGCTTGGCCAGCCCGGAAGAGTTTCATCCGAAGGCTTCCACAGAACGAAATCCATGGGCCCGCGCTTGTAGGGCGCAATTTCGACCCGCGCGCCGGCGATCATCTCGTCGAGAGTGCGATGTGCGAGCTTGCCGTAGTCCGGGTTCGAGGAGACGTCGAACAACACGTGACCTTCGGACTCATAAGCATGCCCGCCAGCGACGAGACGTTCGATGAGGGCAATCATTCCCGGCACAAATTCAGTCGCGCGCGGCTCGTGCGTGGGCGGAAGGCATCCCAGAGCCGCCACGTCTTCATGATATATGCGGCCGGTTTCCGCCGTCAGCTCGCGCACCGCATCGAGGATCGCGCGGCTGCCTCTTCGCTCCTGCGCGCGAGCGTTGATCTTGTCGTCGATGTCGGTGACGTTGCGCACATACTCGACATGCGCTTCTCCGTAAAGGTGGCGTAGCAACCGGAACAGCACATCAAATACGATCACCGGCCGCGCATTGCCGATATGGGCGAAATCGTAAACCGTCGGGCCGCACACATACATCCGCACGCGGGAGGTATCGAGCGGGACGAATTCTTCCTTCGCTCGCGTCAGCGTATTGTAGAGACGAAGAACCATGGGGAATTTGCTTTGCAAAATCTGGTTGTCGAGCGGAAACAAAGAGGCGTCAGCGCCGGACCGAAATGCAACACCAGATCGCGAACATCACGCGGTTTCCCCATTGAGCCGTGCAAGCGCTTTCGCGCGGCCGATCAGCGGTAGCAGCTTTTTCAGTTCCGGTCCATGCTCGCAGCCCGTGAGCGCGAGCCGCAACGGCTGAAACAGCGCGCGGCCTTTCGCGCCTGTCGCATCGCCGATCGCTTTCGTCCATCGAGCCCACAATTCATCGTCCCAGGGTTCGGGCGGCAGGAGCGCCGCGGCGTTCTCTGCAAGATGCACATCCTCGATGACGGGCGCGACCGGACCCTTGACGATGAGCCACAGATTTGCCGCATCCAGCATGCGCGACAGGTTCGGTTTGACCGCCTCCCAGAATGCGGCGCCCCCGCCGATATTCATGTCCGAGAGCCGCATGGCGACGGCTGCGTACGGCAGCGCGTGCAGAAGCTTTGCGTTCAGATTGGCGAGCTCGGCCGGATCGAAATGCGCGGGCGCGCGCCCGATTTTCTCGAAGGCAAACTCCTGCGCGAGCGCGGCGAGTGAACCCCTGAGTTCAATCGGATCCGACGTTCCGGTCTTGGCGAGGTAGCAGGCAAGCGCGAGCGGTTCGATGCCCTCGTCTTCGCGCAACGATCTGACAGTCAGAGAGCCCAGGCGTTTGGATAGCGCCTCGCCGCCCGCTCCTACGAGCAGGGGAAAATGCGCGAAATGCGGGACCGGCGCTCCGAGCGCCTCGAAGATCTCGATCTGTGCCGCGGTGTTGGTCACGTGATCTTCGCCGCGGATGATGTGCGTGACGTCGAAATCGACATCGTCGACCACGGAGGGCAACGTGTAGAGAAATCGTCCGTCTTCGCGGATCAGTACCGGATCGGAGAGCGTTGCAGTGTCGATCTCAACGTCCCTGCGCACGAGATCGCGCCAGGTAATTTTCGCGTGACTGAGCAAAAATCGCCAATGCGGCCGGCGGCCCTGTGATTCCAGATTTGCGCGCTCTTCGGCAGAGAGTGCAAGCGCAGCGCGGTCATAGATCGGCGGCAGACGCTGTGCCGTCTGGCGCCGGCGCTTGCGATCGAGCTCGAGCGCCGTTTCGTAGCAGGGATAGAGACGGCCTCG
>Ga0182024_10010393_pt1 | contig 18960 bp, 21 predicted proteins | sample P32metaG_FD_120480 | JGI IMG/M metagenome (GOLD analysis project Ga0182024, IMG submission 120480) | Permafrost microbial communities from Stordalen Mire, Sweden - P3-2 metaG (Illumina Assembly) | ecosystem: Environmental > Terrestrial > Soil > Wetlands > Permafrost | place: Sweden: Stordalen... | reverse complement strand
CGACCGGTGGTCAGGTCTACGCATCGAACGACGAAGGCGACAGCTGGGAAGCGATCGTTCGTGACCTGCCCGCGGTCTTGTCGGTCGAGGTCCAGACGCTGGCATGATTCGAGTCGTCTTACCCGCACATCTGAAAACCCTCGTGAATGAACGAAGCGAGGTTCAGCTCGAGGTTGTTGGTGTCGCCAGCCAACGGTCGGTGGTCGACGCTTTGGAAGGTCGCTACCCGGTATTACTGGGAACGATTCGAGACCCCACTACCAAAAGGCGTCGCCCCTTCGTCCGTTTCTACGCCTGCGAAGAAGACATTTCTCACGACGATCCCGAAGCACCGCTCCCGGCGGCCGTCGTCTCGGGAGACGAACCGTTTTTCGTGATTGGGGCGATGGCGGGCGGGTAGTGGCGTCGTGTCCGTCGGCGAAGGGCCCATCGTCAAGGTACGGCTCCGAATGAGAGACGACGCGTCAATTTTCAATCCCCTACGCTCGATGGAATGGAGCTCGCGGCCAAGATCCTCATCGTCTCGGACTCGGCGGCGGCCGGAACACGAGCGGATGCGGCGGGGCCGCTACTGCGCACGCGACTCATCGAGGCTGGTTTCGACGTGACCGAAGTAACCATCGTGGGCGACGGAGTGCCGTCAGTGGAGAGCGCTCTTCGAGCCATGGTTCAAGATTTCTGCGGCGTCGTCGTGACGTCGGGGGGAACGGGCTTCTCGCCGCGAGATCTCACTCCCGAAGCGACGTTGCGAGTCATCGACCGCGAAGCGCCGGGATTCAGCGAGGCCATGCGGCTGGTCAATCCGCTCGGTCGACTGTCTCGTGCGCGAGCCGGCACCGCGGGTCGAAGCGTGATCGTGAACTGCCCTGGTTCACCGAAGGGAGCGATCGAGTGCCTGGAATCGATACTGGACGTCTTGCCCCACGCCCTTGAACTACTCCAAGGCGAGGCCTCGCCTCACCCTCCAGAGACCGGTGGGAGCACCATAATTTCGTCGTGAGAATTGACCAAGGTGGTTGGCGCCGCGGGCTCGCCGTTGATCCAGACCTGACTGATTTCCAGAAGTGCCCTGAACTCTTCCCCGTATCGAGCGACAGCCTCTTGAAGAACATCGCCCAGCGTCGGACCATCGAAGTTGTCTTCGCGTCGTCCGGCCGCTTCGTGAGCGGGACCGAGCAGAATCAGCTTGGCCATGTCACGCGCCGTTCAGGCGTTCGGTGTCGATGATCATCGCGGCAACCACTTGTCCCGTGTCGAGACCATCGCCGTCGGGAACCAATGCGATGGCGTTGGCGTCGGCGATGGCGTTCAGAAGGTGAGACCCTAGGCGACTGACGCTCTTCACGTGCAGTCGTCCATCCCCTTCCCATTGGACGGTGACGTGAACGAGATTGAGTTTGCCGTCACGACGCCGGGGCAGGGGACAGTCGAGGATCATCGACGCGATCGGTCGGTCCAACTCGCTGTGCCCGGCCAGTCGTCGAAGTGCCGGTCGCACGAACAGTTCGAAACCTACGAGGGTCGAGACCGGATTGCCGGCGAGGCCAAAAAAGGGCGTGCCGGAGGACCGGTCCATGGCGAACGCGAAGGGCTTCCCCGGTCTGATCGCCACTTGCATCGATCGAGCAGTGTCACCGACGAGGTCCGCGAGCACCGACTTGACGAAGTCGGCGTCACCGACACTCACGCCCCCGGTGGAAATGATCGCGTCACAGGTGTGCAGACCGCGTTCGAGGGCCTCGATAATGTCGCCGGGCGTGTCTCCGGCGATACCCAGGTCTACGGGCGTGAATCCGGACCGCGCGAGCGAGGCGAGAAGAGAAGGACGATTGGCGTCTCGGATCATCCCGGCTCCGAGATCGTCGTGGGAATCCGAGAGTTCGTTGCCGGTCGAGAGGACGCCCACCCGCGGTCGCGGGTGGGCGAAGACCGACGCGATGCCCTGGCTGGCGAGCACGCCTAGCAACGCCGGTCCAATGGTCGTCCCGAATCCGACGAGCTCTTGACCAACGCTCACGTCGTCGCCGACGAGGCGCACGAACTCGCCTCGTTGTACCACTCTCTGAATTAAAACGGTTGTTCCCTCGATATCGACCGAGGCCTCTTCTCTCATGCAGACACTGTCGGCGCCGTCAGGCAGCGGTGCGCCCGTCATGATGCGCGCCGCCTCTCCCGTTTTTACCGACGTCATGGCTACGTCACCGGCGAAGATGGTGTCCACAATCTCGAGACGGACCGCTCCGTTCGCGGTGTCCTCGGCGCGCAAGGCGAAGCCGTCCATCGAGGAGTTCGCGAAGCGCGGCGAAGGCTCGCGCGCGAGTACGACGCCCGCGGTCACCAATCCGAGCGCGTCTCGGAGGTCGATTTCTGTCGGCGCCAGTGGCCGTAAGTCCTTGAGGACAAACTCACGGGCCTCTTCGTACGAGATCATGGAGTGGCCTTCGTTAGGTTTTTCTCCCGCGGGCTTATCGTCATTGGTCTCGGGCATCGACGATGGGGGACGTCTCGTCACTCCAGGCCGATCCGCCCTCCCACAGTTCTCGTTTCCACATCGGCACACTGGCTTTTAGGGCATCAATACAAAAGCGAGCGGCCTCGAACGCCACGTCACGGTGCGGTGCCGACACCGCCACCACGACCGTCGACACCGAGAGTTCGACTCGGCCGATTCGGTGGTGGACGACGATTCGTTCGAGCGTGGGCCACCGTTTCCGAGCCTCATCGACGACGTCATGGAGGCGCTGCTCCGCCATGGCGGCGTTGGTTTCGTACTCGAGCGCGATCACGTTCTCTCTGGAACTCGAATGATCTCGGACGATGCCAGAGAAGGTCACGACGGCGCCGCAGTTGGGACGAACGACCCAATTCGATAGTTCGTCGGGCGACAGCGGATGCTCCGTGATCGAAATCCAGTCAGAAGTTGGAGCCGACGACATTCGCCACATCCTATTGTCGCGTCGAGAATCAACCGAGTCGTTCTCATCGCGTCGACGCCTCTGCGTTCGGCGAACGTCGTGTGGGCACTAATTCGCAAGAAACCTCTGGGCGCATTCACGGGGAAACCGGCTTCGTATGGCAATATTCACGTCGAATAGTGCGTACGAGTACTGTATTCGCAAAGTCCCGGAGGAGCGATCAATGACCCGCCATTCTGTTCATTCCAGAGTCCACCGTGGTCACAACGTCGTCGCACGCCTTCTCGTCGCGTCGATGGTGGGGGCCGGTCTCGTGGTCCCGCTGGCGGGTGGGTTGTCGGGCGCCGCGAACACGAAGAGGGCGTCGGGCACGGTCAACGTTCTCTACGCCGGATCCTTGCTCGATCTGATGACGCAACATCTGAGCCCGGCCTTCCACAAGGCGACGGGATACACGGTGAGCGGCTATTCGGCGGGCTCGTCGGCACTGGCGAGTGAAATTTCCGGAAAGACGATAGTGGGCGACGTCTTTGTCAGCGCCTCGCCGACGGTGAACGCTTCGCTCGAGGGCGCGAGCAATGGCAACTGGGTTTCGTCGTACCGCGAGTTCGGAATATCCTCACTGGTGCTCGGCTACTACGCGAAGTCGAAGTTCGCGAAAGATCTCCAAACGAAATCGTGGTTCAACGTCGTGGACCTTCCGGGATTCTTGCTCGGCCGCACGGACCCCGCCACCGATCCCAAGGGCGTGCTCGCGGTCGACGCCCTGGAGGGCACGGCGTTGACGCACAACATTCCGGCGCTCAACGCCCTCGCCACGTCGACGTCGAGCGTCTTTCCCGAGACCGCGCTCGTAGGAGACCTCCAAGCGGGCCAACTCGACGCTGGATTCTTCTACGGCGTGGAGGCCGCGGCGGCCCACCTCAAGACAGTGCCCCTTAACGGGACCGACCTGTTCGCCCAGTACACGGTGGCGATCCTCAACCGCGCCCCGCACCAGGCCGCGGCGAAAGCGTTCGTGCAGTTCTTGCTCAGCTCGGCCGGTCGATCGATTCTGAAGAAGTACGGCGTCACGCCGGTGGTCCCGCCGGTGGTGACGAAGGCGTCGAGTACGACGAGCACAACGACCACCTCTTTCGTGACCACGACGACGTCGTGACCTCCTCGAGGGCCGCCAAAAGCCCTCTCCTCTGGTTGGGCGGATTGCTGGTGGTCTATTTGGGCTATCCCCTGGTCGCCTTCGTGGTTCGATTCATCACGTCGCCGCAACGGGGCTTTCACGTGCCGGGACTCTTTCCGGCCCTGTGGATATCGGTGAGCGGCGCCACCATTTCTCTGGCCATCGTCACGATCCTCGGTGTGCCACTGGCGTACCTACTGGCGCGCTCGTCGGGACCGATTGCGACGATCGTGGGCACGATCGTGCAGATCCCCTTGGCGTTGCCCCCGTTGATGAGTGGCATCGTGTTGGTCTATCTCATTGGCCCGTACACGTTCTTGGGACAACTCTTCGGAGAGCATCTCACGGATTCGTTCGTGGGCGTCGTCATCGCCATGTCCTTCGTATCTTCGCCATTCTTGATTGTTGCGTCACGTGCGGCGTTCGCCTCGCTCGATACGGGAATGCTCGACGTCGCCACGACCTTGGGACACTCTGACGCGTCACGCTTCGTGCGCGTGGCGATACCGACGGCGGGACACGGAATACGAGCGGGCATGCTGCTGACGTGGCTGCGCGCCTTTGGGGAGTACGGGGCCGTCGTAATCTTGGCGTACAATCCCGCGTCGTTGCCGATCTACACCGAAAACCAATTCAGTGGCCGAGGTCTACCCACGACGTTGGCACCCACGGCGCTGGCGCTGGGGGTCGCCGTCATCGTCGTGTTACTCAGCCGGGTCCGGGTCGCCCGGCCCGCGACTCGTCGCCCGAGTGCGCCCGAGCCCCGGGCGCCCGAGACGGTGATCCCAAAGCCCGTGCGCTTCGACATCGACCATCGCCTGGGAACGTTTCATCTCGCTCTCACGCACGAGACGGCCGCGACGCACCTAGGGATTCTCGGGCCCTCCGGTTCCGGGAAGACCGCGTTGCTGCGTTGCCTCGCCGGCCTTAATGGAGCCAGCCCGGGACCCGTGTGGTACGGCGACGAGATGATGCAACACGTGCCCGTCGAGCGCCGCGGCGTCGGCTACGTGGCCCAGGGTTTTTCGCTGTACCCGAGAATGTCGGTGCGGCGACACATGACATTTGCCGGCGCCACGCCTGAGTTGAGTGCCTACTGGATCGAACACCTCCGACTACAGGGACTCGAGGACCGACTCCCGGCCGATCTGTCCGGGGGACAGCGTCAACGAGTCGGTCTGGCCCAAGTGCTCTGCTCTTCGCCCAAAGTGCTGTTGCTCGACGAGCCGTTTTCCGCCCTGGACATGCCAGTACGACTCGAATTACGTCGCGAACTTCGTCGTCTCCAGCAAGAGACCGGACTCGCGACCGTCTTGGTAACGCACGATCCCGAAGAGGCCGCGTTCTTGTCCGACGAACTGATTGTTCTCGCCGATGGCGCCGTGCTGCAATCGGGATCGAGTCGATCGCTCTTTTCTCGACCGGCGTCGGCGGAAGTCGCACGGCTGCTCGGAGTAGAGAATATGAACGTCGCAACCATGAGCACTTCGAGCATGATCGACGTGGGTGGAGGACTGCTGTCAGTTCCCGCCACCGAGATCGCCGAGGGTACGGCGGTGTGGTGGAGCATCGCGCCCGAGCACGTTCGAGTGTCATCGGCGGTCGATAATTTGTCACGTGATACGACCGATGGGCTGGCGGGCACCATCGTTGACGTCGCGGACATGGGGGCCACTTACGACATCTTCGTTCATGTCGTCGACGGCGTGGAAGTGCTGGCGCGCACCAGGGGGGCACTGGAGGTCGAGGTTGGTTCACGATGTCGTATCGAATTGGACCGATCGGCCATCTCACTTTGGGAAGCGCCGAATGATCTCACCGGAAGCGCAATCACCGCCGCCGCCACGCGCTAGTCGCCCGAACTCGGGGTCACGTATGACGCCCTAGAACCGGTCGGGAATCTCCACGCTGACGCTCGTGGCCTTTATGACGGCGTCAACGACGACACCGGGGGCGAGCTCGAGCTCATCGGCCGCTTCGCGGGTGATGAGTGAGACAAATCGGTGGGGACCAGCTTGAATTTCGATCTGCGCGACGACTTTGTCCTTGACGACCTTGGTAACGATGCCCACGAAACGATTTCGAGTGGACTGCGCGCGAGGACTCTTGGGCTTCGCGCTGGCCGAGGTGGCGACGGCGACCTCGGCGAGGTCTTCACCGTCGAAATAACGTCGACCGTCTGCTCCGACGGTTGAAGCCAGGCGTCCCGATTCGGCCCAGCGCCGCATCGTGTCAGGGCTCACGCCCAGCAACTCAGCCGCTTGCGCGGTGCGGTACGTCGCCATGGTCAAAGACTAGCCATGAGCCCGATCGAGAGCCGGGGAGTTCAAAGGGCACGACCACGATCAAGTGCGCCTTAGACATGTCCTCTCCGAATCGACGACTCACCCGCCGATCATGGACATCGAGCGAGCGGGCTTTAGGAAGCCGGGCTCGTTGATTGCGTGGCCGGGGTACTTATCCCATACGGCGCTGCGAAGCGCGAGCGCGATCACGTCGTCCTCGACCCCGGCGCGCATCAATTCTCGTAACGAATGTTCGTCATCTGAGAAGAGACAGTTTCGTATTGCCCCATCGGCCGTGAGTCGAAGCCGATTACACGTCCCACAGAACGGTTGCGTGACGCTCGAGATGAGACCGACCTCGCCTTGACCGTCGACGAATCTAAAGCGTTCAGCGGGCGCCGAGCTGTGGTTGTCGAGCGCCTCGAGCGGCCAACGCGCCGAGACCAGTTCGAAGATCTCTCGTCCCGCCACGAGTTGGGAGTGGTCCCACTGTCCTTGCGCGTCAAGGGGCATGAATTCAATGAATCGAACGACGCGGCCCGTGTCACGGGCGAACGCGGCGAAGTCGAGGATCTCATCGTCGTTTTGCCCCCGCAGGATGACCACGTTCAACTTAAGTGGGGTGAGTCCCTCGGCTTCGGCGACGTCCATGGCCTCGAGGACCGTGGTGAGATTGCCCCGACGGCGAATCGAGTTGAATCGCTCCGATTTCAACGAGTCGCAACTGATGTTGACTCTCTTCAGTCCGGCACCTTTGAGCGACCGCGCCATGGGCGCCAGCAACATGGCGTTGGTCGTGAGGGCTAGATCATCGAAGCCCAGCGCCGACAGTTGTTGGACCAGCGTCGGCAGATTCTTTCGAACGAGTGGCTCGCCGCCCGTCAGGCGCAGAGCATTGACGCCCAGCTCGCGCGCGACGCGCGCCACCCGCACCATTTCTTCGAAGGTCAAGAGCGCGTCACGGGGCTGGAAGGTCATGCCCACTTCGGGCATGCAGTAGACGCAGCGCAGGTTGCATCGGTCGGTAACCGAAATGCGAAGGTCGTTGTGAATGCGACCGTAACGATCGATTAAGGGGCCGCTCTCGGGCATGACCAGCGGTTGACTGCTCTCGGGCGAATCGCCGTTCCCAGAACCTCGGAGGTGTGGCCGCACTGAGACGAAGACTGGTTTTGGAGCGTCTCCGTTCAAGGTGGTCACGCGCGTGCCCCGAGTCGGTACTCGAAGTAAAGGGATTGAATCTCTACGTGCTCCACGGAACATCACCTTAATGGCCACTCATTGGCGAATCCGGTGCGCCATCGACGTCAATTCGCGATTGACGACGGGTCCTAAACGCTCGTGGGGGGTTCCTTGTCGGCCCTCTCCACGAGGCGTCCCCAGTCGCCCGACTTACCGCCCTCTTTCTTCATCACCTCTAGATCATCGATCAACGCGAGGGGATCGGCCATTTGGAGGGTGTCCAAGATAGCGAGTGCCGCGAACGCGCAGGCGACGAGGGCTTCCATCTCCACGCCCGTGCGTTGGGTTGCCGTCACCGTGGTCGTCACTTCGATGCCTCGGTCATGGGGAGTCAACTCGACGTTGACGTCGTTCAAGTTGAGGTTGTGGCACAAGGGGATAAGTTCTGACGTCCTCTTGGCGGCTGAGACTCCCGCTATGCGCGCACAAATCACGGGATCGATTTCGTCCTCTCGCGGCTCGAGAGCGCCCATGTCCGCCGAGGTAACCACCAGACACCGAGCCATGGCCGAACGCTGCGTGACGCGTTTGCTCGTGACGTCGACCATACGAAGTTTTCCCATGGCGTTGAGGTGGGAGAACTCACGTTCCATCATGTTCATCTCCCTCCGCCGAACTGAACGGCACATGCCATTTCGGGTTACCGACAGATGCTCGAGTCACCAGGTCCGTGCGTCACTCGTAATGTCAGGAAGTGTACTGGGCGACTTTGGATCGCCGACTCCACCATTCGACCCCGACCGCCGTCGTCGGCGTGGATTCACGACATTTGACGACGTTCAAAGATCTGGCGAATCACTTGTAACGCTTCGCCCTCGCGCAAGACGGTAGTGGTGGACGGGTTCGTCCGAAGTGCCGACACGACTGCGCGCGCGCAGGAAGGAAGAGACCGATGAAGAGAATGTTGCTCAGCCTCGTATTACCCGTCGCACTCGCCATGGGGTCCTTGGGACTCGGAGTCACGCTCGCGAGCGTCCCTGCCGGGGCCGCGGTGCACGAGCACACGACCATGCAGCACACGTGGCACGGGAAGATTTCGAAGATCAACGCCAGGATGGGTACCACTCACTCGTTCAGCTTCGTGTCGGGTTCAAGGACCTACGTCGCACACTGGGACGCCATGACCCACTTCACCATGGGTACCGCGAAGAACATCAAAGTCGGTGCGTTGGTGTCGGTGACCGGTACCTCAAAGGGCATGATCATCACCGGTACCAAACTCGACGTGTAAGTGCGTGGCGCGCGGTTCGTGACGGATCGGGTGTCACGCATCCAGAGAATTCCACACGATGACGACCAGAGAGGAAGCGAAATGACCAAGTCCGACTCAGCGCCGGTTCCGGGCTACGTAGCTGACGTGTCTTCGTACGCCGGAGACGTCAGACTTGAGGTCATGCCTCGTACGTGGCGCGCACCGGAGTTGGAACCGGTTAGATCGGAATCGAGCGATATCGATGTCGGTTGAGTCTCGTCGCGGAACCGCCAAAGCCCCTCAGAACGGTGTCAACGTTGGACGACGGGTGTTTCTGGGTCTCGCAGCTCTAGGTGCGTTGGGTGTGGCGTTCGGCAATAGCGTCCAAAACCTCCTCGGTGATGCGGTCGGCTCGGGCCTGGGAGGGCTGTTGCCCGGCGGCGATCGCTTCCGTATTTACTCCATCACTGGCGCCTATCCGAAGATCAGCAGGGATAAGTATCGCTTGAAAGTCAGTGGACTCGTTGATCATCCGTCCACCTTCACCCTGGCCGACCTTCAGTCCATGCCAAAGACTTCGTTCACGAAGGCCTTTCAATGCGTGACGGGATGGCGCGTGCCGGACGTGCCATGGGAAGGAGTCAAGCTGTCCGACCTCTTGGATCGCGTGGGGGTTAAGCCGGGTGCGGTCGCAGTGAGTTTCGATTCGTACGATAATGCCGACAGCGAGAGCCTCACTCTGGAACAGGCTCATCTGCCGGACGTGATCGTGGCCTATTCGATGCTGGGTGCGACCGTCACGACCGAACACGGCGGGCCGGTGCGCCTCTACGTCGCGCCGATGTTCGGTTACAAGTCGCTGAAGTGGCTCTCGGGCATTCGAGTGGTCGACGTGATTGAACCCGGCTTTTGGGAGCAGAATGGCTACCCGGTGAATGGTTGGCTGGACGGCACCACCGGTCCGAACAATCCCGATCCCGGTCTGACCTGAGATGTCGATCACCCAAGCCCCCGCCACGTCTCTTCGAGTGTTGCGTTTTGACCGAGTTCAGCGCGGCGCCCACTGGGCGAACGCACTGCTCTTCTTCTCACTGATGGTCACGGCGATTCCGCTCTACTTCGGTTCGTTCTTCGGCATCGTGTGGCCGCGGCATCTGATTGAGATGATTCATCTTTGGAGCGGTCTGGCTCTGCCGTTGCCCGTCATCGTTTCGTTGATCGGACCGTGGGGCAAAGCGATGCGACGCGACGTTCGACGAATCAACTATTGGACCCGCGAGGAGATTCGCTGGGTGCGAACGCTGGGCCGGTCGACGTTGGAGGCCGACAAGTTCAACCCCGGCCAAAAACTCAACGCCATCTTCGTGGGTGCGTCCATCCTCGTAATGCTCGTCACGGGGGCGATGTTGCAATGGTTCAGGTTCTTTCCCGTGTCGTGGCGATCGGGAGCGACCTTCGTCCACGACCTCTTCGCGTACGCGATTTTCTTCGCCGTGATTGGGCATATTGTCTTGGCCCTGACACACCGCAATGCGTTGCGCTCAATCTTTAAGGGCTGGGTGAGCCGAAGTTGGGCCGAGCGTCACGCCGCACGATGGCTTCGTGAGGAACAGCTGGACCACAGCGACCTTTAGCGAACGCCACGGCATGGACTGAATCCGAAGAATGAAAGTTGCGCACGGTGTTCGTACTAAGCGAACAACGTTCCTGCTGACGACGCGGCGAGACAGTGACTCTGTTCTGCATGAGATGTGCAGAGTAAACCTGGTGGGCTCTGTACTCTGGTTACGTGCACAAAACCGCTGACAGCGGGAAGGCCAACTTAACCCTGGCAACCTCGAGAATTGTGATCGTCGACGACGTCGAATTGAACAACACACTTTTACGGCGGATGCTTGTGAGCGCTGGTTGGAACAGAGTCGATGCATTCACGGACCCGAAGGCGGGGTTGGAGAGCTGCCTCGTGTCGCCTCCGGATCTCTTGTTACTAGACCTCCACATGCCTCAAATGGACGGATACGCCTTTCTCGAGCAACTCCATGATCGGCTGGCTCACGATGTCTTTCTCCCCATAATTGTCATATCGGCCGACGTCACGACAAAGACGAAACGTCGAGTCCTGGCCGCGGGTGCCAAGGACTTCCTCACCAAGCCCCTCGATCGGTTCGAGGTCGTCTTTCGCGTCCGCAACACATTGGAAACCGCGCAGTTCTACAAGTCGGTCAGCGAACGCAACTCCTTCCTGCAGGGATTCATTGAGGACCGGACTGTCTCGGAGCGAGAGGAGGGAGCTCGAACCAGGGAGCAGCACGAAAGAATTGAACGAGTCATTGCCAACGAAGCGTTGTCCATCGTGTTTCAACCGATCTGTGAGCTCGGATCGAATCGGATCGTGGGCTTTGAAGCGCTGTCCCGATTCACCGAAGGGACACCACTGACTCCTGATAAGTAGTTTGCGGACGCCGCCGAAGTGGGATTGGGCGCGGAACTGGAGCTTTTAGCGGTAAGCAAAGCTCTCGACTTCCTTCCATTTTTGCCAACGAAGCACTTCATGTCAGTCAACGCCTCACCCGCCGTGACGATGGAACCAAAGTTCATTTCGCTTTGTTCTGTCGACCCTCGGCGGGTCGTCGTGGAATTGACGGAACACAACCCGGTGGACGATTTTCCCGCCATCATCGAGAACCTGAAGAGATTCCGGAGTCTGGGGATCAGGGTTGCGGTGGACGACGCCGGTGCTGGATTCGCCGGGTTGGAGTTTCTGGTGCGCCTGCGTCCTGACGTGATCAAACTGGATCGCACGTTGGTCGCCGGCATCGATAGCGATCCCGCGAAGCGAGCGATGGCCGCCGCACTAGTTTTGTTCGCGCGTGACATTGGCGCCACCGTCATCGGAGAGGGCATCGAGAGAATTGACGAACTTGAGACCTTGACGGAGCTTGGATGCGAGCGGGGACAGGGCTTCTTGCTTGGCAGGCCGTCCACTTTGTCATCGTCGCCCTGGCCCGAACATTGGTCGATGTCGATCGACTGACCCGAACTCGGTCGTTATACTCCGAATTAGGACGTCAAGACCCCGCATCCCTCTCAACTGACAATTCGTCAGCGACGACGCGAGGCGGTGTGGTGTGGGTCTTTCCCGAATGGCGCGCGGCGCCTCCACAATTGCCGAAGGGAAGGACGCTGCGCGTCACAAGTAATTCTCGATGTCTGCACGGGTCCGTTGGAAGCAGCGAACTCGCGGCGGTCGACACTATGAATATTCAGGTATCAGCAACGGAGGCATTGTGGTTATTTTCGGATTGATTCTTCTCCTTATTGGGTTCGTCACGGGCGTTCCAATCGTGTGGACCATCGGCGTGATTGTGCTCTTGGTCGGACTTGCACTGTGGCTCCTGGGATCACTAGGCCACGCAGTTGGCGGTCGACACCACTACTTTTAGATCAAGAATTGCCATTTGCGCCGAAGCGCCTTTCCTTTACGAGGCCGCTAGGTGCAGTGGCGTCGACCACTACGAATCGGCCACGTCGCCCAGCATTTCCACCACTTCACCCAATGGCACTGCGGGCGACCACAAGAAACCCTGACCGAGATCGCAGTGCAGGTTATTCAGACGCGCCAGTTGCGCGGGAGTTTCTATGCCTTCGGCCAGGACGATCATCTCCAGTTTGTTACCGAGCGCCACGATGGCTTCCAACAGGGTGTCGCTCCGGTCCTTATCGTGCTTAGGCCTCACGAAGGATTGGTCAATCTTGATGATTCTCGGGTTCAAGGCGGCGAGGTACGAAAGTGACGAGTACCCGGTCCCAAAGTCATCGAGCGCAATACCTATCTTCAACCGATTGAGGTGTTCCATGACGCTCATGGTTTCGACGATGTCGAGCAGCGCCACGCTCTCGGTGATTTCCAGGATCAATCGTTCGGGATCGAGTCCGCTCAACGCGAGTTCCCTTTCGATCATGGGTACGAGGTCTGGGTCGTGGAACTGGTGCGCCGAGAGATTGACGGTGACATAGGGCAACGCGGACCGGTCGCCGTGGGTTTCCCAGGCGCAGGCGGCCGTCACGGCCTCGTGAATGGCGAACGCGCCGAGCTCCAAGATCAGGTCGCTCTGTTCGGCGAGCGGAATGAAGATGTCGGGAGGCACCCATCCTTTGGTGGGGTGCTGCCAACGCATCAGCGCTTCGAAGCCGACGACCGCCGAACTGGCGAGGTCGATGATGGGCTGGTAGTGCATTCGGAGTTCGCCCGAGGTCATCGCATGACGCAGTTCCTGTAGGAGCGCGAAACGGCTCACCGCCTCTTGGCGGATTTCCGGGGTGAAGACGACCAGTTGGCCGTGGCCCCGGCGCTTGGCCTCGTACATCGAGGCGTCCGCGTTTTGGATCAGCTCGACGTTGTTCGTACTTTCGCTGGCGCCGTCCCACACCACGATCCCGACACTGGCGTGCTGCTCGATGTGCACCTCTTCGAAGGTGAAGGGTTCCTTGAGCGCGTCGAGGAGCCGTTCGGCTATCTTTGCGGCCTGATCCGCCGAGACAAGCCCCTCGGCCAAGTACAGAAACTCGTCGCCGCCGAAGCGGCAAATGGTGTCCGACGCGCGGGTCACGTCTTCAAAGCGGTGAGCAATCGAGACGAGCAGTTGGTCGCCAATCAAGTGGCCGTAAACGTCGTTGACCGCCTTGAAGTCGTCAAGGTCGAGAAGCAACACGGCGCATATTTCTTTCTGGCGAACTGATCTCGATTGCAATTGCCCGAGGCGGTCATCGAACAGTGCTCGGTTGGCGAGGCCCGTGAGCGGATCGTGCAGCGCCTGGTAGGAGAGTTGGTTGGCCAGGGCGCGCTCTTCGGTAATGTCGCGCACCGAAGATACGAAGTAGGTGGCTTTGCCGCTCTCGTCGCGCGCCGAGCAGATTGACACTTCGGCAATGACGATTCGTCCGTTCTTGTGTAAGAACCGTTTGGAGTAACGCACCTGATCGGTCTTTCCGGAGGTCAGTTGCCCGTAGACCTCCTCGGAGATACCGATGTCCTCGGGGTAGGTAAAGTGCTTCGAGTCGCGTCCGATCAGTTCGTCCTTGGTGCGTCCGCTCATCTGGCAGAACGACTCATTGACCTCCAGAAAAATACCTTGCCGGTCGCTGAAGACCATTGGCGCCATGTTGCCCTCAAAGGCCAGCCGAAACCGCAGTTCACTCTGCACAATGGCCGCAGCGACGGCTTCTTCTACCGTCGCGGATTGACTCTCGGCCGCGAGGAGCGCTCTTTTCGCTGAACTCTTTACGGCATCCTCGCTGAATCTTCGAAGTACTTCATTCAGTACTCACTTTCATCGATACGTCGACCAACGATTCGATAATCAGTTAGTCGCTCTCGAACAATTGTCGCACGAATCTTCGGGCTGAGATACCTTTACCTTGCTCTTTCGGGAGATCACCGCTTCACAACGACCGTAGATTCTCCATAATGCGTCTTGAATTCGTCCTGAGGGGTTGAATTCCTCGTAGCGTGGACTCCTGCACATCGTGTTTGAATGGTGGTGTGCAGTAGGTGATAGTCGTACGGCTTTCCGTCGATGTTGTGCTGAAGTGGTGCTGGAGTGATCACTACCATCTCAGCGATGACGAAAAGCCGGTAATGCTCCCGTAGCTCAGGGGATAGAGCATCGGTTTCCTAAACCGTGAGCGCAGGTTCGAATCCTGCCGGGGGCACTTGCCGGAGGCCAGTCGAGATCGAGACGTGAGGCTCTACGGCATTGCTTGGAAAAGACAGACGTACATGCCAGGGTGCGGGTCGCGGACCTGTTCCTTGAAGTAGTTGGTCGTGGTTGCCGGACATTGGTTGATGGAGCTCACGATGGCAAGGATCTGGCCTTTGTGCTGGCCGGCGCAACTGACCATTCCAGCAATCTCATGAGCGCTTCCTGCCACGCACCCCCTAACGGCGAAATTGTGTGACAGGCCGTTCAATGTATTTGGGTTCGACTGAAACCTATGAGTTATGTAGTACGCGCCGACCGCGAGGGCGGCGACACAGACGTATATGCCGAGCCTCTTGTGCAATGGCTTGCCGGGATGACTCGGAGAGCTCCGCGCAGTGGTGAACGTGCCGGTCGGCCTCGTCGGAGCGTCCAGTTTGCGTAGTTGTCGATACGCCTTGTGATTATCGGCGATGTAATAGAAGTCGGTGAAGAACGAGATGAGGCCCCACCAGCCTTGGGTCATGGTTGAGTCCTGAAAGTCGCGAAAGCGCATCATCCCGCAGTCTCGACAGGCCGTGAAGCGCAGCGTGAAACGCCGGCGCATGAATAGCATGCCGACCCCGCGCCTCAAGACGATTGCGACGGCCGGTTCGTGACCGCAGATCTCACACTGATTCGGACCCGGTGGCCGAGCCACCTTCTCCAGAGCGGCGGTGCGGGCAGGCAGCCGCTGTTGACGGAGAACATCGTCGTAACGGGCGCGTTTGGAGAAATCACTGAGAACCCCGTACGCCGTCGTCGCAAGAGCCAACCTGTTTCGATTATCCGTCAAAATGTCATCCGGCGCACCTGGGTGCCGTTCCGGCGCCAGATCAAACTGCAAGTCGTCGAAACGCCGTTTGATCTCCTCCTTTGTCGCAGCCTCGGCAAGACCAAGCGCCTGGTAGTAAGTCGTTCGCTCGTCGGCCATGGCACAGGAATCTAGCCATTTGCGCGCAACAGCGCTTGATCTGAGCCTCGGTAAGGAAAGGTCTCGTAGAGCGACGAGTACGGCTGCGCCGGTCCGGTCGTCGTCGTCGACGACTGTCACCGGCTGTCCGACCGAAGGTTATCCAGAGTGCTCGGTTGGCCCAAGGGTGGTAGTACCCGTCGACGTAGGGACCTCAGCATTCACTCGGCGCGAAGAAGAATCGCCGGTGAGGTTTGCGCCGCGAGGCGGGCCGGAAGGGCGGCGATTACGTTGGCCATCACCAGTGCCACTGCGGCAATGATCAGCAACGTCGCCGTCGGAACCACGACGTGCGGGATGGCGTGGATGGAGTTGGCGAAGAGGTCCCACAACGTTCGCCCGACCAAGATTCCCAAAGGTAGACCCACGACCGCTCCCAGTCCGACGGCGATGGTGGATTGGACGGCGATGGTTGCGATCACTTGACGACGAGAAAATCCGAGAGCTTTGAGAAGTGCGATGTCGCGACGGCGTCGACGTACCGAGGTGAGCAGTATCAGTCCCAGGGCGACGAGCGCGCCACCGGAAAGGACCGCCCCCAGTTCGATGGGCGTATTGCCGAGGGAGCGATAGTCGACAATCTGCGCCGGCCGCTCCACGGGGTTAATCAGATTGCCGGGGGAGTTGCCGCCTCCACCACCTGCTTCGTCGACGGCGTGTTGTATTGACTTCGAACCCTGCGAGGCGCTGATGCCCGGTCGGAATCGGATGAGAATCGCATTCGGTCCGGGGGGAAGGTCGAAGATGTCTCGCTCGAACAGGGGGATCAACGTGTAGTTCAAGACCGCGCCGACTCCCATTTCGAGATGAGAGCTCCCCGCTTGTCCGAACGCGGGCATCGTCGCGGTGCCCACGATTTCGAGCGTGGTCGGCTTCGTTCGTCCGCTTGAGACGACGACCGTGTCGCCCACCGACTTATGGAGCATCTGCATGGTCGATGTTCCGAGAACCACCTGGCCGACCTTCTTGAGATCGTGACCGGAGAGTAGCGGTGGTTGAATCTTCGCCCCGGGATTCTCGCCCATGACGGGAACGGGCTGGCCATCAATTCGTAGAGTGGCGAAATAGGCGCCCGACGTCGTCGCAATGTAGGGATCCTTCGCGAGGGGCTCGTTGATGGCCTTCGGAAGGTCACCCACGCCACCGCCGCCGTTCAGGGCCGCACTCCAATTCCATCCGTAGAGCGACGGACTCGATACCAGGGTTCGCAGACTCGTCGCGAACGTGGTGGTGGCGCCGACGATGGTCAACGCGATCGCCGCCCCGAGTATCGCTGAGCGCATCGGAACGGCGCGTCGGCCGCCACCGGTCTCCAGAGCGAACCCCACGCCCGTGACCGCCGCGATTGGCAGGCCCGACCTTCCCGCCACCCGCGCCGGATCGAAATTGCTCCGGCTGAGCCGTCGAGGGATCTTCGATGCGCGATGGGGCTGATTTCGGTGGGCGAAGGTCGCCGCGATCACGCCGAGCGCGACCAGGAAGAGCGCGAACCCTAGTCCTAGTACCGTCCAGTCAGCGTTGAAGTGAGCCCCTAGGTAGGGACGGATCGGTCCAATGGGCGCCAACGGCGAGAGAACAAGGGCGACGCCGACCGCGAGCAAGGATCCCGTAACTATCGCGATGACGGCACCAATCAGTCCATCAACGAATGTCGTCCTCGGATCGGCACCCATGGCTCGCAGAATTTGGGAATCTCGAGCCATGAGTCGGACAATTCGCCCGATCAATTGCGAGGCGATCGCGAGTGCGGCCAAAGCCGTGAGCAAACCGAAAATACCTAGGGCCAGCGCCTCGGGAGAGATCGAATCTGCGACCCGCTGCTCAACACTCAGCTCGGTTTGGGCTGGGATACCGACTTTCGGAAAGAGGCGCCCGTACTCTTTTTGAACTTGTGTGTCGTAGTGGTTCCCACCCTTGAGTTTGATACCCACGAACGTGTCGTTGGCACAGCACGTTAAGTAGTGTCGCGTCAAGGCTGGGGTGAAGAGCACGATGATGTTCTGGACGTTGTCCACTTGATCCTGCACGAGGCCCTGGGCTTGGACCGCTCCGCTCCCTACCAGTCGGGCTTTGAACTGTCCGGTGATCTTTGGGCCATTGAGGCCGGCCGCGACGCCGGCTGCATTGGTGTAGTAACCAAAGGTGACCGTTTCACCGAGATGCCATCGGAATTCGCGGACCGTCGTCGAGTCGGCGACGAATTCGTCCGATCGATTGGGATTGGCCATTCGACCTTTGGTAATGATGAGGCGATCTTGATTGAATTCGAGACCATTCACGCTGCCGTTGGGCGAGAATCCGCTGTCGCCGGGGATCGGCTGACCGTGCGGGCCCAAGGGAACGGCGTTTATTCCCACCTTTGGCTCGACCTGCGCCACGTGAGGGAGTCGACGAATCTTCTCAATGACCGACGCGCTGTAACCCGTGTTAAATCCGGCCTGAGGGTTGTAGACCTGAACCGCTCCAAAGATTTGCGAAGAGTTACGACTGTTGAGAAGCGTCGTAAAGGATGTCTCGGTACGACGTGCGCCGGCGACGGTTCCCATCGCCACTCCTCCGAGTATGGCGATGAACAGTGTGAGCGCCACGTAACTGGTCCAACGAGAACGGAGCGTCGCCCGGAAGCGATAGCGACTTACGCTGAGGGCATTCGGCTTCACGATTCGACGTCATCCGAGTAGAACAGTTGCACCGCGCCCCCTTTGGCGATGTCTCCAATCGCCAATCTCAAGGAGTCTGGCAGTGCCGATGAGAAGTCACAAGGCTGTTATCCGAAGCGTTCCTGTGGTGGCTACACCACTGCCAGATGTGGTGGTCGGCGCCGCCCGTGCCCACGGCACCCGTGTGAGGGTGCTCGGGTTTCGAATCAGTTCGGCGGCACTGCAGCGTGCGGTGACTCAACAAGTGTTTGCGTGGGTCGCCACCTTGAGAGGCGAAGGCGACGAAGAAAGATGAGCGTCAGTGCGACCAAGAGAAGCGCTAGGACGCTCGAGACGACGAAGACGGAGGACGAGGTCGAGGACCGTGCAACCGCGGAGGCCAGTTCGATCGTGGTCGGACGGTCAGGATCGGCGATACCTTGAACCGTGCTCCCCACGGGTGAAAGCGTCGATTTCGATCCGATGATCTCTTGGTATCGCACACCCTTAACGCGATACGAGCCGTGACAGGTGTAGCCCGACGCGTTGCTGCCGCTCCCGCCAATATTTCCAACGCAGTTGGTCACCGTCACGACTGCCGGTACGCCACGGGTCTTAAGACGTTGGATGCGAGAGTTGTCGTGGGCCGCCGAGATGAAGCTCACGGTGACGGCCACGGTGAATGCGGCGAGCACGAGTGCGCCGGTGGCGAACCAAAACCGGCCACCGATGCGCTGCGCCTCCGGTCCGCGAAGGGACGAAAGTTCGCCGAATGAAGAGTTGCTATCCATCGATT
>Ga0182024_10010392_pt1 | contig 18963 bp, 16 predicted proteins | sample P32metaG_FD_120480 | JGI IMG/M metagenome (GOLD analysis project Ga0182024, IMG submission 120480) | Permafrost microbial communities from Stordalen Mire, Sweden - P3-2 metaG (Illumina Assembly) | ecosystem: Environmental > Terrestrial > Soil > Wetlands > Permafrost | place: Sweden: Stordalen... | reverse complement strand
GGCCCGGGCACGTTCTTCTACTGGCAGCACGACGCCCGCTGGGAACCGGGAGGGCTGGTGTCGGTGTTCGACAATGGCTCGAGCCCGCCCGAGGAGAAGCAGTCGCGCGGCCTGCTGCTGGACCCCAACACCAAGACCGACACCGTGACGCTCGTCAAGCAGTTCACCAACCCCAACGCGACGCTGCTGGCCTCGAGCCAGGGCGACCTGCTGCCGCTGCCGGGCGGCAACTGGCTGATGGGCTACGGCGGGCTGCCGAACTTCACCGAGTACACCAGTTCCGGAACGGTGCTCTTCGACGCCACGCTCGGTCCCCATGTGCAGGATTTCCGCACCTTTCTGGCGCCGTGGAGCGGAGCGCCGAAGACGCAGCCGTCGATTGCGGCGCAGGCCGCCACGGGCGGCGTGACCGTCGAAGCGAGCTGGAACGGGGCCACCGCCGTGAGCAGCTGGAAGGTCCTCGCCGGGTCGTCCCCGAGCTCCCTGAGCACCGTGGCGAGCGCCCCCAGATCCGGCTTTGAGACGACTATCAGCGCCCACACCAGCGCGCCCTACGTGGCCGTCGCGGCCGTCGGCTCCTCAGGTGAGACGCTCGCCACCTCGGCGGCGATCAGGCCTGCCGGCTGATCGCCGCGCGCGCCCGCCCGCCTCAGGGCAGGTGCTGCTCGATTGCGTGGACTACGCGCTCGACCCGGTGCAGTCGGCTCTCCGCCGACACCGTCCGCTCGAGCGCCACGAGCCGATGGTAGTCCTCGAACCCGCGCTGCTGCGCACCCACGAGCGTGAACGGCAGCGGCGCGTGCAGCTCCTCGCGCGTCGCCTGCTCAAGCGCCGCGCGCAGATCCTCCTCCGCTGCGCTCTGCCCGGCCAGGTTGTCGATTTCGCGGTAGCCGGCCGGCGTCGTGAAGTCGTATAGCTCGGCCTGCTCGCCGCGCGCGAGCGGCTCCTGCGTCCTCCCGCGCCAGTGCGTGTAGGTCGCGTACTTGGCCTTGCGGGTGATCAGCCCCTTCACGTGCAGCGGCGCGTTGGCCGCGTAGGGCAGCAGCGCGTACTCGGTCAGCACCTCATCGGTCGCGTGCAGCGCGTGGTCGCGCCCGGGCGCGGCCGGGTCAGCGACGATCGCCGCGATGTCGGCGCGCGTCGAAATATGCGAGTAGCGCGGGTCAAGGCGCCAGCCGTCCGACCCCGTCGCGATCGTCAGCAGCATTGGCGCGAAGTCGACGCTCGAGGTGATCTGGTGGCGCACGGTGTTTGGCACGCCGCCGAGGCGGCCGGTCGGGTCGCTGACGATCAGCGGCACGCGGATCCCCTCCTCGTACATGCCTGCGCCCTTGCCGCGAAGGCCGTGCGAGGCGCCGTATTCGCCATGGTCGGATGTGAACACGACGATCGTGTTGGCAGCCACCTGCGGCCGGCGCTGAAGCGTCCGGAGCACCGCGCCGACCTGGCGGTCGACCTCGAGCTGGAGCTTCACGTAGAGGTCGAGGAACGGTAGCCACGCGGCGGTGACGCCGGGACCGCTGTAGGGGACCTCGCCGAAGGACACGGCGCTGGTGTCCTGCAGGGACAGCTGCACCGACGGCTTGCCGCGAGCGAACAGCTGCTCGGGCGTCTCGAAGTTCGGCGGCAGCGCCGCGATCGAGCTGGGAGCCGAGGCCTCAGAGGCATAGGCGCGGCTCCAGCGCCACCACCAGGCGATGTCGTGGGGGTTGACGAAGGAGACGGTCGTGCACCACGGCTGCTCGCCCGCAGCCCCGTCGTAGAAGTGCTCGAACTGCTTGGCGATCTTGGGGTCGATGCGCCAGCCCTGGCCGGGTGCGCCGTTGGGAGAGGGGAAGGTGCCCCCCGCGAAGCCGTAGCGCTCGAGCGCACGCGATCCGTCCCGGCCGCGCCAGACGCGGTCGCCGCGGGTCAGGTGCCACTTGCCGTACCAATGGGTCGAGTAGCCCTGCTCTCGGAGCATCGTTCCCCACGTCGGAAAGCCCGGGTCCAGCGTGCTCGCGCCTGTGATCATGCAGCCGGTCTGATGGGTGTGCAGGCCGGTCAGCAGTGTCGCCCGCGCCGGCGTGCAGTCGTTGGAGGCCGTGTAATGGCGGGCGAAGCTGACCCCTGAGCGGGCGATCCGCGCGATGTTCGGCGGCAGCGTCGGCGCCGGGCCGGCACCGCCGAACCAGCGCGGCGTGCGCATCTGGTCGACGACGATCACGAGGATGTTCGGCTGATCGGAGCGGCGGGCGGCCAGGCGCCGGCGCCGTCTCGCTGCGGCGTCGGGGTCGGCGGCATCGGCGATCGCCTCCGCGCCGACGGAGGCTGCCGCGATCGCGCCACCGAGCGCAAGCCCGCCGGCGAGGAAGCGCCGGCGGTCGACGCGTCCCGCGCGCGCGTCGTCGTGTCGTTGGGTGTCGTCGCTCATGCTGCGTGGCGCTCCCAGCGGCGCTGGCGGAACCCTACGGCACCCAGGGTTGGCTGGATCGAAGGTCTCATTAGCATCTGTTGAGGCTTTACGAACGCCGTATTCAAGGCGTGCCAGCGGACGCCTCCCATATCTTGGGGCGGCAATGGGCCAGAGCGATGCTCGGAGATCCCGCCGCTTGAGCCGCCGTCCGGGGCTCGCGGCCGCGGTCGTGGTGGCCGCGCTCGGGCTCGCCCTGGAGCTCGACGCCCGCCCGGCCCAGGCGGCCGCCACCAGGTCGTCATGCGTCCCCGCGAGCGTGAACGCTTCGGCGCTGCTTGACGGCGCCGTCACGGTCTCGCCGATGCCAGGCGCCGCCGACGCCTCGCCGCTGACACAGATCAGCTTCCTCGGGGTGCCGGCGGCCGAGTTGCGCGACGTCGCCGTGACCGGGGCGCGCAGCGGACCCCACGCCGGCAAACTAGAGGCCTACTCCCAGGGAGACGGCGCCAGCTTCCTCCCCCGCCAGCCGTTCACGCCCGGCGAGCAGGTGAGCGTCGCCGCGCTGCTCGTGCAGGGCGCCGCGGCGACGCCGCTGCGCTTCGCCTTCACGGTCGCCACGGTCGACGTGCTCTCGCGCGTGCCGGCGCCGCGCAAGCCGCTGCCGCCGGGTTCCGTACAGCATTTCGCCTCGCGCCCTGACCTACTGCCCCCCCACGTCACCGTGACCATGGACTCGGCGCAGCAGGCGCCCGGCGATGAGCTGCTCGCGCCCTACGGCGCGCTCGCCCAGGCGGGCCCGATGATCCTCGACCGCTTCGGCGGCCTGCTGTGGTTCGACCCGCTGCCAGCGCCCCAGATCGCCACGAACCTGCGCGTGCAGCAGCTGGCCGGCGCCCCCGTGCTGACGTGGTGGCAGGGCATCGCCACGACCCACGGCTTCGGCCTCGGTCTCGACGTCATCGACAACACCAGCTATCACACGATCGCAGAGGTACGGGCGGGCAACGGCTACCAGGCCGACCTGCACGAGTTCCAGATCACGCCCGCCGGAGCCGCGCTGCTGACCGCCTACAACGCGGTCGACTGCGACCTGGCACCCCTCGGCGGCAGCGCCGACGGCGCGGTCACAGACTCGCTGTTTCAGGAGATCGACATCAAGACGGGCCTGGTGATGTTCGAGTGGACCTCGCTGGACCACGTGCCGCTGACGAACTCCTACGCATCGCCCGCCGGCGGCTCCACGGCGCAGCCGTTCGACTTCTTCCACCTCAACTCGATCAACCTCGACCCCGACGGCAGCCTGCTGATCTCGAGCCGCAACACCTGGGCGGCCTACGACATCGACGCTCAGAACGGGGAGGTGCTGTGGGAGCTCGGCGGCAAGCACTCGAGCTTCAGCGAGGGCCACGGCGCTGCGACCGCCTTCCAGCACGACGCCCGGCCCGATGGCGACGGCGCCTTCACGATGTTCGACAACGGCGCCTCGCCGCAGGTCCACGCGCAGTCGCGCGGCGTCGTGCTCGCGCTCAACGCGCAGACCCGCAGCGTGTCGGTGCTCGCGCAGTTCCTGCACCCGGGCCGGCCGCTCAGCGTCGACAGCCAGGGCGATCTGCAGGCGCTGCCGGGCGGCGACTGGTTCGTGGGCTGGGGCCAGCAGCCCTTCCTCTCAGAGTTCAGCGCCGGCGGATCGCTGCTGTTCGACGCGAGCCTCCCGGCGGGATATCAGTCCTACCGGGCGCTCAGCTTCGCCTGGAACGCCACGCCGACCACCACACCGGCGCTGGTGCTGCGCCGGGGCGCCGGCGGCGCGCTGGGGGCGTACGCGAGCTGGAACGGCGCCACGACGGTCGCCCGCTGGGAGCTCTTGCAGGGAAGCTCCGCGGAGCACCTTGCGCGCGTGACGGTCGCAGCGCGCTCCGGCTTCGAGACGACGATCGCCCTGAAGGGCGACGAGGGCTACGCGCAGGTGCGTGCGCTAGCCGCGAGCGGCACGGTGCTCGGCACCTCGGCCGCGCTGCCGCTCGCCGGCGCGCAGCCAGGCGGCTGAGCCCCCACGCTCAGAACTCGAGCCGGGGCGAGTGCTGCTGGCCGCGTTCGATGAACATCGCGCTGACACGCCGCAGCGTGAACTCGCGGCGTGTTCCGTCGGCCCCGGCGACGACGACGCAGCGGCCCTGCTCGCGAAGCTCGACGATCGTGACCGGCTCGATCTCGCCGCTGAAGTGCCAGATGCGCGCCGGCGCGCCGAGTGCCGGCAGCGCCCGCGTCGGCTTCACGCGCGCCGGCCCGCCCGCGCTGCCGCGCTACAGGGGGTGATGATCATGGGGGTGCGTCCGCAGGTACTGCAGCGCGAATTGGCGAGGACGGCGGAGCTCGGCGGCGCGGCCGGCGCAGTCGAGCAGGTAGGAGCCGCCGAGCAGCGACACGGTCGTGCCGGGCGCCCAAACGGCCTGTCTGATCTCCGGGCAGACCAGGCGCGCGGCGTTGACGCCGCTGTTGCTGCCGCGGCTCGCGTAGGGGCCGTCGATCAGCAGGTAGCGGGCCTGCGCGGCGGCGACGAGGCTCGCGAGGCGGCCGTTGCTGAGCGCCGGGTCGCTCGCGCCATAGCCGCCGTCGGCCGAGGCCCGCAGCCCGAGCAGGATCAACGGCGACGCCTGGTCTGAGGACTGCGTCAGCAGCGGGTAGCGGCCGCTCGCGCCGTGGGAGCGCAGGAAACCGATCAGCCCGACGTCGTCCTGGAGGTCGAACGGATTGGTGTCGACGCCGCCATAGCCGGCGTGGTTGTGGGGGCCCGCGACCGGGAAGGTCCCGTCGACCGGCGCGAGCCAGACGCTGAAGCTGTAGACCATCGGGGCCACCATCAGAGCGCCGACCGCCAGCGCGACCGCCCAGCCGGCGCGCTCTCGCGCCACCGGGATCGCGATCAGCGCCAGCAGCGACAGCGCGACCAGCGGGATCCGCCACCAGAGCGGATCGCGCTCGCGGTCGATCAGCACCCATTGGACCGCCACCGTGGACACGACGGCGAGCACCGCCAGCGCGTAGGCCGGGAGCGCGCGGGGCGACTGGGGCCGGCGCACGAACGACGCGATCGCGGCGGCTCCTGCGCCCACCATCGCCGCCACGCCGGGACCGATCGGCGACGCGTAGTAGGGGTGCACGATGCCGGCCGAGAAGTCGAGCGTCGCGAGCTCGACCAGGAACCAGCCACCGAGGACGAACAGCGCCGCGGCGCGACGGTCGCGCCGGCCCTTGATCGCGAGGCCCACCGCGAGCATCCCGATCAGCGCCAGCGGAATCAGCCAGCCGGCCTGGTCACCGAGGCTCTGGCTGAAGATCCGTAGCGGGCTGCGCGTGCCCCCGAACGGCAGGGCCTCGCTGGCGCGGCCGCTGCTCGGCGCCGGCGCGATCTTCGCCGGCGGGTGCTCGCGAAGCTGCGCGGCGATGTAGCGCCGCTGCGCCGGCGTTGGCGCCGGGCGCACCAGCGGCGCGAGCTGCGCCTCGCTGAAGCGGGCCTTGGTGGAGCTGCCGGGTCCGCCCTCCTGGCCGCCGACGCGGCCGAAGCCGTTGTAGCCGAACTCGAGCTGGAGCTCGGAGTTGTTGATGCTGCCGCCGACGTAGGGCCGCTGCGAGGCCGGCGTGAGGTCGACCGCGAGCGACCACGACAGCGACACGGCGGCGAGCACCGCGCCGGCCGCGAGCAGTTGCGCCGCGCGGCGGCGGATCGACCCGGGGGCGCAGACGAAGTAGCCGAGGCCGATGCCCGGCACGCAGAGCAGCGCCGCGAGCGACTTCGTGTTGAACGCAAGGCCGACCGCCACCGCCGAGCCCACGAGCCAGCGCAGGCGGCCGCTGTCGATCGCGGCGAGCGCCGCGCCGGCGCCCGCGAGCATCAGCAGGATCAGCAGCGGGTCGACGCCGTTGTCGCGCGAGACGGCGACGAACGACGGGAACACCGCCAGCGCGAAAGCCGCCGCGAGCGCCGCGAGCTTGCCGAACCGCGGCGCCATCAATCGATACAGCAGCGCCACCGCCAGCACGGCGCAGACGCCCTCGGGCACGATCAGGCTGAGCGTCGAGAAGCCGAAGACCTTCGCGCTCAGTGCCTGCAGCCACAGCGCGAGCGGCGGCTTGTCGACGGTGATGAATCCGTTCGGGTCCGATGCGACGAAGAAGAAGTCGTGCCACGAGCGCAGCATCGACTTGACGGCTGCCGAATAGAAGGTGTTGGCGTAGCCGTTCTGGCCGAGCTTCACGAACTCGAGCACGGCACTCAGCGCGAGGATCGCAGCGATGCCCGCGTGCTCGAGGCCGACGCGCGCTCGGGGCGCGCTTCGCTGGAGGGCCTCCGGCCGCCCGCCGGTCGCAGGCTCCAGCTCGGGCAGGCTCATGTCCCCTTGCGGAAGACCGTCGCGAGCGAGAGGCCGGCGGGAATCCGGCCCCCTCCCGCGATCAGGCGCGCCTCGAGGCGCAGCGGCAGCTCGAGCACCAGGTTGAGGCGCTCCGGCATCCGTTGCAAGTCAGACGACGGTCCCTCGAGGTGGGAGCGGCGCGCCAGCCGCCGCCAGACGATCGCGATCGGCAGCAGCAGGGTGTTGAAGTAGGTCGTGCGGACGGTCTCCCAGCCCGCCTGGGCGGCCGCGGCCGAGAGCGTCGCGCGCGTGTAGCGGCGCTGATGGTGGTTGATCACGTCGTGCTCGCTCCACAGCCACTGGTAGGCCGGGACCGCGATCAACAGGCTGCCGCCGGGGCGGACGACGCGGTAGAGCTCGCGCATGGCGCCCTGCTCGTCCTCGATGTGCTCGATCACGTCGAGACAGAGGGCGAGATCGAAGTGATCGTCGGCGAACGGGAGCGCCGTGATCGAGCACTGCACGACCTCGCCGACGTCGCGCAGGCGCGCGCGCTCGACGCTCGCGTCCGAGATGTCGACGCCCGTCACGGCCCCGAACCGCGCGAAGTCGACCATGTTGCGGCCGCTGCCGCAGCCCGCGTCGAGAATCTGCGAATCGGGCGTCAGCTCGACCGAGCGAATCAGCTCATCGAGGATCCGCCGGCGGCCGCGGTACCACCAGTGCCCGTCCTCCAGCTCGTGTGTCTGCAGCTCGAGCAGCCTGTCCATCACGACACCCCCCGGCCTTCGCTCATGCCGCTGCGCCGAAGGCGGCGCGACAGATGATCGGGATGAAAGGCAATAGGGACCGTGGCGGCGCGGAGTTGACGGCCGGCAACTCGCCAACCTGAGACGAGCCTAAGGCTACAGCGTGATCAGGCGGAGGCCGCCGCGGCGATGTGCGCGGACGGGCCCGATTTATGGTGGTGCGCCGGCTTGGGCGGGGGCGGCAGCCAGTGGTAGGTGCCCGGGTTCCCGGTCTTGATCCCGCACGCGGCGCCGCTGACGAAGACCCAGTTTCCGGCGCCGTGACGGGCCGCGACGTCCCGCACGAGGTAGAACGGCGTCTTCGTCCACACGTCCCCGTAGCGCGCGAGGTAACGCACGTCGAGGACGTGTCGCCCGGTCATCCGGATCGGGTCCTCCGGGTGCGCGTCCGGCGACCACGGGTAGAAGTTGGCGAACTCCTCGCAGTTGCCGCGATAGCACCAGTTGTGGTGCTTGGTTCCACAGCGGCGGTCGAAGTGCAGCGGCACGCCGCCGAAACAGCGCGGGTAGCAGCCGCTCCAGACGGCCGCACCGTTGTCGGCGACGAACGAGGTGGTGTTGAGGACGGGATTGGCACAGCCCGCGCTGACGCTCTTGGCCTGCCGCGTCCAGTCGCGGTCGTACTGCGACCAGCCGCAGCTGCCGGCGAGACTGCCGCCCAGGATCTCGCCGCCGACCTGCTGCTGGCCGATCTGCTCCTGCGTCACGGCGAGGGCCGTGCCGGCGCTGACGTTGCCGATCGCCAGCTGGCTCGCGAACTGGGTGACGTCGCCCGACGCCGTGATCGTGCACCAGTGGGCCTGGTTGCAGGTTGCCACGCCGACGCCGGCACTCGCCGTGGCGTGAAGCGACAGCGTCAATGCGGATGCGCCGAGCGCAGCGGCGCCGAGGAGTTTCCAAACGTTCATCGCGTTGCGGTGACCGGTGTCGGGCCGAGATCGTAGAGCAGGCCCTTGTCCTGCGGCGGTAGGCCCGTGAGGGCTGTGATGTCGCGCGCGTGCCTGCGGACCCATTGCATCGCCGCGGAGCACGCCGCGTGGGTCTTGACATAGACCGTGCAGCCCGCCTCCGTGACGACGTAGCGCACCTGTCCCGCGGCGTGGGCGCGCTGCAGCGCCGTCTTCGTCACGAACTTCTGGCCGTTGATGCTGGTCAGCAGCATCACGGGCTTGGCCGCCTGCACGATGAATGGAGCTGCGACCGTGGTGGCGGTGAACGCCGCCTCGTAGCGAGTCTTGCCCTGATGGCTGCGCAGGTACTTCGAGATCGGGTCGACGATCGATTGCCCGATCGTCACCTCGGCCGCCTGGGCGCCGCTGTGGTCTCTGATCAACAGCACGTCACGCACCGCCGAGAGCGCGAGCACGGCGCCGAGCATGCCGAGCGTCACCACCGCACCGTGGTACCAGCGCGGCCAGCGGCCCCCGCGCGTGCGCTGGGCCAGGGCCGCGAGGACGTACAGCGTCACAGGCACCGCGAGCAGCGCGCTGAGCGTGATCGCGAGGTAGCCGTGCTTGCCGCTGGCGGTCTCCGCCGCCCCCTCGAGCATTGCGATCGCGAACGTCGCAACCAGCACGTAGACCCCGAAGAGGTCGCGCGCCCGCGAGACCACCGCCGGCAGCGCGCAGCCCAGCGCCATCGCCACGGCCGGCGTGAACGCCTCGAGGTAGCGCGGCTGGGTGTGCACCGAGAAGCTGAACAGGACGAAGCCGGCGAGCAGCCAGAGCACGAGGCCGAGCGTCGCCGCCCAGGCGATGCGCTGCTTCGGATCTGCCTGCGGCGGCGCCCGCAGGCGCCGGCGCGCCAGTGGCACGAGCGCGATCATGCCGAACGCGAACGCGGCGAACAGCACCGTGCCGAGCCGTGTGCCGTAGCCGACCAGCGAATACTGGAACAGGCGGAAGATCCCGGGCTTGGAGGCGACGCCGTGCGAGGACGCCGCGGCGGCGGTGGTCGCCGCGGCATGCGCGGTCGGCGCCGCCGAAGCGGCGTGGGCCGCCGGGACCGCGGCGCTGCGGGTCGAGAAGCTGGCGGGCGCAGCCGGCTTGACGATCCGGTCCCAGCCGTCGAAGACGAAGACCGAGTTCCAGATGCTCCCGTTCGTCGAGCCGATCGGCCACGGCCGCTCGTGCGACGGCGAGATCGTGACGAACACCATCCACGCCAGCGCGAAGGCAACGAACAGGGCGGCCGGGGCCAGCAGGCGGCGCAGGCGGCGAAGCACCGGCTCGCCGCTCCAGCAGAGCCAGACGAACAGCACGAAGGCCGGCGCCGCGATCAGCGCCTCGAACAGCTTGATGTTGAAGTCGAGCCCGAGCAGGGCGCCGGCCAGCAGCAGCAGGCGGCGGTCATGGCGCTCGACGCTTCGCACCAGCAGCCAGGCGATCGCGACCAACAGCAGCATCATCAGCGCGTCCATCGTGTCGCTGCGCGCCGTGATCACCGCGGTCGGCAGGATCGTCAGCGTGATCGCCGAGCAGATCCCTGCCAGCTCGCCGGCGATGCGCCGCACGAGGTCGTAGAGCAGGGGGATCGCGGCGGTGCCGGCGATCGCCTCGGGCAGCTTCAGCACGACCGAGTTGAAGCCGAAGAGCTTGACCGCGACGACCTGCAGCCAGAGGTCGATCGGCGGCTTGTCGATCGCCGTGGCCGCGCTCGGGTCGAAGGCGCCGTAGAGGAAGTTGTGCAGCGACAGCGTCATCGAGCGCACCGAGGCGTCGTAGAAGAGGTTGTCGGGCACATCGTTGAGCACGATCAGCCGCAGCAGCGCTGCGATGAGCGTGACCAGGGCGATCGCCGCGAGCCACCAGCGCCGCTGCGGGGATGCAACCGCCACCGTCGCGCTCACGTCGCTGCCGGGGGCTGCTCGCGTGGGCGCGCGAACGACCACCAGCGGTTCGCGACGAAGGTCACTGCCAGCACGGGCACGGTCAGGATCGCCTGGGCCGCGATCTTCTCGATACCGAGGTGATGCACGAACACGTAGAGCAGCAGCTCGTTGGCCGCGATCGCGACGACCTGGACGATCGCGAAACGCGTGCCGGCCGTTGTGTGGGCGATGTCAGCGGCCTGGAAGGTCCAGTGGCGATTGAGCACGTAGCTGTTGAGGGAGCCGACGCCGTAGCCGAGCGGGAGCGCGATCAGGTAGTCGATGCCAACGAGCTTCTCGAGCACGGTGTAGGTGACGAAAGTGAGCACCGTGTTCGACGCCCCGACGACGCCGTATTTCACGAACTGGCGGAGTGTTGGGTCCCGCCGCCAGGCGGACGTCGCGAGCGCGCACATGCGCCACAGGATGACCGAAGCGGCGGCGCGGGGGCGCGCGAGCGCCTTGATCCGCGCTTGATCGCGGCGTGTTAGGCTCGCTGCCACGGTTCGCGGAGCATCCGGCCGCGGCGCCCCGCCCGGCGGCCGTCCGCAGCCTGACGAAGAATCAAGCGATGGCGTCCGCCTCCGACGATACGAAGCGCAACCTCGGACTGCTCAGCGTCTGCGCGCCGGTCTACAACGAGGTCGAGCTCGTCGAGGAGTTCCACGCCCGCGCCAGCGCCGCGCTCGAGGGCTTCGAGTACGAGCTGATCATCGTCAACGACGGCTCCGCCGACGGCACCGCGGAGAAGCTCGACGCGCTGGCGGCCCGCGACCAGAACCTGCGCGTGGTCCATCTGTCGCGGAACTTCGGCCACCAGGCCGCGCTGACCGCGGGCCTCGAGCACGCCCGCGGCGACGCCGTGGCGATGCTCGACGCCGACCTCCAGGACCCGCCCGAGCTGATCGGGGATATGGTCGACGCCTGGCGCGCGGGCTCCGATGTGGTGTACATGGTGCGCGCCGAGCGCGAGGGCGAGACGGTCTTCAAGCTCGCCACGGCCCGCTGGTTCTACTCCCTCTTCCGCAAGCTCGCCCAGGTGCGCCTCGAGCCCAACTCGGGCGACTTCCGCCTGCTCGACCGCCGCGCGCTCGACGCGCTGCTGTCGATGGGCGAGCGCAACCGCTTCCTGCGTGGGATGACCGTCTGGGTCGGCTTCACCCAGACCGCGATCCACTACAAGCGCGACCCGCGTCTTGCCGGCGAGACCAAGTACCCGGTCCGCAAGATGCTGCGCTTCTCGCTGGACGCGATCGCGTCGTTCTCGCACATCCCGCTACAGGTCGCGACCTACCTCGGCTTCCTCTTTGCCGGCGTCGCCTTCATCGCGATCCCGGTCGTGATCATCCTGAAGTTCACGGGCGGGTACCTGCCCGGCTTCGGCACCGTCACGATCCTGATCCTGCTGGTCGGCGGGTTGCAGCTGATTGCGCTCGGCCTGATCGGCGAATACGTCGGGCGGATCTATGACGAGGTCAAGCGGCGGCCGCTCTACATCGTGCGCGAGCAGCGCAACGAGCCGCTCGCGCCGCGCGACCTCGTGCACGACGAGCAGCTCTCGGATTCAACCTCGCGCGGCTAGCTGCCGATCCTGACGGCGTGGAGAACCGCCACCAGAGCATTCTGCTCGAGACCGACCGCCATCGCATCCGAGGCAAGGTCACGCTCGCGCGGGAGGGCTACCGCAGCCGCATCTCGGACATGCTGAACGCCTCCGAGCGAGACTTCATCGCGCTGACGGACGTCACGATCGATCCGCTCGACGGGGGCCAGCAGCTGACCTGCGACTTCCTTGCCGTGGCTCGCGCGAAGATCGTCTTCGCGATCCCGCTCGACGACTGAGCTCAGCCGGACAGCACCGCCGGCTCCGCCACCACCGGCGCCTCGGCGGACGCGGTGGGGCGGTCGCTATCGCCGTCGCTCCAGGAGTATGTCCCGCCGCGCAGCCACGACGCGGCGGCGGCCACCAGGAAGGCGATGAAGGAGAAGGTGAACGCCGTGCTCAGCGCCCCCGCAAAGGCCGGGCTGATCAGGCGCGGGAAGAACGTGCGGCTGGTCAGCGTCGCCACCTGCTGGTGGGTCAGTGACGCCAGCGCGTGGTGGCCGAGCAGCGCCGCGAGCGGGTTGGCGCCGAGTAGCGAGGCGAACAAGGTCGAGACCGGCGAGAGGTGGGCGACGCGAGAGGCGTCGGCCGGCGACACGCCGTGCGCGATCAGGCCGCTGTGGAGCGCGTGCGGCAGTCGCGCCGAGAGGCCGATGATCATCAGCGAGAAGTAGATGCCGATCGAGATCACCTGCCCGGAGTTCTGGAAGGTCGAGGCGATGCCGGAGCCGATGCCGCGCCGCCACGGCGGCAGGCTGTTCATGATCGCGGCGCGGTTGGGCGAGGCGAACATGCCGTTGCCGATCCCGAAGAGGAACAGCAGCAGCCCGAACCCGAGGTAGGAGAAGTTGACGGGGAGCGTGGAGAGCAGGATCAGGCTGACCGCCGCCACCAGCGGCCCGGTGACCGCGAACGGTCGCGGCCCGTAGCGATCGGAGAGGAATCCCGACACGGGTCCCGCGGCGAGGAAGCCGCCGATCAGGGGCAGCATCGCGATGCCCGCCCATAGCGGCGTGTTGGCGAAGTTGTAGCCGTGCTCAGGCAGCCAGATCCCCTGCAACCAGATCACGAGCATGAACTGCAGGCCGCCCCGGCCGACGGCGCCGAGCAGGCTCGCGAAGTTGCCGGCGGTGAAAGCTCGCAGCCGGAACAGCCGCAGATCCAGCATCGGCTCGGCGACGTGCAGCTCGACGGCGGCGAAGACGACGAACAGCACGACGCCGCCGGCGAGGCCCCCGATCACCATCGGGTTGGTCCAGCCCATTGCGTGCGTGCCGTAGGGCTGGATCCCGTAGGTGATCGCGATCATGATCAGGACCAGGCTGGCGGCGAAGAAGAGGTTGCCCCACCAGTCGATCCGCGCTGCCCGCCGTTCGCCGATCTCGCGCAGCTTGAGGTAGGCCCAGACCGTGCCGAGCACGCCGATCGGGACCGAGATCAGGAAGACCAGCCGCCAGGAGATCGGCGCGAGGATGCCGCCGAGCACCAGGCCGATCGTCGAGCCGGCGATGCCGGCGATGTTGTTTATGCCGAGCGCGAGGCCCCGCTGGTTGGAGGGGAACGCGTCGGTCAGGATCGCCGCCGAGTTGGCGATCAGCATCGCCGCCCCCAGCGCCTGGAAGATCCGCATCACGATCAGCCAGATCGCCGCCGCCTGCCCGTGCATCCAGGTGACCGACAGCAGAATCGAGAAGAACGTGAAGACGACGAAGCCGAGGTTGTAGATGCGAACGCGGCCGAAGATGTCGCCGAGGCGGCCGAGGCTGACGACCAGCACCGCTGTGACGATCATGAAGCCCATCAGGAGCCACAGCAGGTACGTCGTGTTCCCCGGGATCAGCGGGTTGATGCGGATACCGCGGAAGATGTCCGGCATCGCGATCAGTACGACCGAGAGATCGATCGTCGCGATCAGCGTGGCGAGCGTCGTGTTCGACAGCGCGATCCACTTGTAGCGATCGCGGTCGAACGCCTCGAGATTTGCCCTCGAGCCGCTCACGCGCCCGCCGACGGCGCCGGAGCGGGACTAACCATCGACACGATAGTTAGCTTAGCTTACGGAAACCGCGGACCCGTTCAGCCGCCGCCCGCAGCGCTGAGCTCCACCAGCTCAGACGCGCTCGGTGCGGGCGCCGGCAACGCGCTCGCGGCCTCCGGGCGCAGGCCGTCGATCATCAGCGCGAGGTAGCGCCGCCACAGTTCCGGGTCTCGGTCATGCGCGGGGGCGCACGTGTTGGTCGCGGCCATCATCAGCATCGCCAGGTCGATCCCGGCGACGTCCGCGCGGACCTCACCGCATGCCTGGGCGCCCGCGACCAGTGCATCGAGCGCCGCCATCAGCTCGAGCTTGACTCCCACAAGCTGCGACTCCCCGGCGGCGTCGCGCATCGCCGCGTCGAAGAACGAGCGGTCGGCGGCCAGCATCTCCGCGCCCCGAGACATCAGCTCGGCGACCGCGCCGAGTCCTGGCGGACGCTCGCGCGAGACCTCAGCGATCAGCTCTCCAAGCGCTCGCATTCGCTGCGCGAGGACCGCGCCGAGGAGGTCGCGCTTTGCGGGGAAGTGTCGGAACAGCGTGCCCTTGGCGACACCAGCCCGGGCTGCGATCTCCGCGGCCGAGACGTCGATGCCACCCTGCGCGAAGGCTCCGGCGGCGGCCTCGAGCAGCGCCTGGCGGTTGCGCTGCGCATCGCAGCGCAGGGCAAGCACGGCGCCCTCGGGCGCTGCGCTCACGCGCTCACCGCTGGGGACAGCTCACCCTCGAGCGGCACCTCCGCGAGGTGGCGCGGGCGCAGGAATGAGGCGAGCACCAGGATCGCCATCAACATGAAGCCGGCCGCGACGAGGAAGGCGATGCGGTAGCCGGAGACGGTCGCGCCTGCCAGCGCATGGCTGCTGGGATGGCTCCCGAGCCCCGCCACGATGGCGCTGGTGTGGCTCGCCGCGATCGTGACGAGGACCGCGAGGCCGAGCGCGCCGCCGACCTGCTGCGCGGTGTTGAAGAGCCCGGACGCAAGCCCAGAATCGTCGCCGTGCACGCTCGAGACGCCGATCAGCGTCGCCGGAACGAACGCGAGCCCGAGGCCGACGGCCAGCAGGACGTAGGCCGGCAGCACCGTCCCCAAGTAGGTTCCGTGCACGCTGACGCGCACCATCAGAGCGAGGCCGCCGGCCGCGATCGCCATGCCCGCGATCGCGACCGTGCGCACTCCGAAGCGCGGCATGATGCGCTGGCTGACGCCCGCGGCGACGCCGATCAGGATGGCCACCGGCAGGAACGCGAAACCGGTGGCGATCGGGGAGAAGTGCAGGATCTCCTGGAGGTAGAGGGTGCCGAAGAAGAAGTTCGCGAACAACCCGGCGCCGAGGAAGAACATCGCCGCGTCGCCCACCGCGAGCGGGCGAACGCGGAAGATCGCGAGACGCACGAGCGGCGCCCTGACGCGGGCCTCGATCGCCACGAACGACGCGATCATGGCGATCGAGACGGCACCGAGGCCGAGCGTGCGCAGCGAGCCCCAGCCGTAGCTCTGGGTCTCCACGATCACATAGATCAGCAGCGCGAGGCCGCCGGTGATGCTGAGCGCCCCTAAGACGTCGGCGCCGCGTTGCTCGACCTCGCGGCGCCCGCCAGGTACGAAGCGCCCTGCGAGAGCGATCGCGATGACGCCGATCGGCACGTTGACGAAGAAGATCCACGGCCACGACAGCGCCTGCGTGAGCACGCCGCCGAGCAGCAGGCCGACGGCGGCGCCGCCGGCGGACAGCGCCGCCCAGAGGCTGAGCGCCTTGCGCTGGTTGTCCCCGTCGGGGAAGGTCGTGTTCACGATCGCCAGCGTCGCCGGCGAGACGAGGGCCGCGCCGATGCCCTGCGCGGCGCGCGAGGCGACCAGCATGCCGGAGGAGCTGGCGATGCCATTGACCAGCGAGGCCGCCGAGAACACGGCGACGCCGATGAAAAACAGCCTGCGGCGCCCGAACAGGTCCGACAGGCGCCCGCCGAGCAGCAGGAAGCCGCCGAAGGTGAGCGTGTAGGCGTTGACCACCCACTGCAGGTTGCCCTGGCTGAGCTTGAGGCCGTGCTGGATCGACGGCAGCGCGACGTTGACGATCGTGGCGTCGAGCACGACCATCAACTGCGCGAGGCAGACGATGGCGACGCTGAGCCAGGGGTTGTGTGCGGGGCGGGGCGTATCGTGCACGGCAGGCTCCTGTGAGCGGGGCGGCGGGCGAGAAGATGACCGCACGGTCATCTTCTGGCGCAGCCTAGCAGACGTCCTCGTGCGAACCAGGGGGCGAGGTGGCCGGCTGCGTCGCGCAGCTGCGCGCGGCACGTCAGGTCGAGTTGACCTGGGCCCCGTTGCGCGCGATCAGGACCCTCACGATCGCGCCGGTGAAGGTGTGGTTGTGGTCGGTGCAGGTGCCGGCGAAGTGCACGACGATGCTGTCGCGGTGCACCGAGTAGTAGCTCGCGAACAGGGTGATCGTCCCGTGGGTGCCCTTCGGGCAGGTTCCGTCGTCGGTCGCGCTGACGGTCACCGGTAGCGCGATGCTCACCCCCAGCAGCCCGAGGTGCATCGTCATCGGTACCAGCAGCGAGCTCCCGCTGACCTTCAGCACGAGGTCGCGGCGCGCGAAGGTGCCCTTTTCCTCGCTGCAGATCGTCCCGGTCCCCTGGCCGCTGTTCCAGACACCGCTGCCGTGCGTCCACGACGAGGTCACCCCGTGGGCACCGGCGGTCGGAGCGCCGAGCACGCTGAACGCCCACTGCACCGGCCCGGCCGTGGTCGCGCTCGCCGAGGACGCCGACGCGGGGCAGGTCACGCTCGCGCCCGCGGCGCCCGCGAACACGAGCACCGCGCTGGCGGCGAGAGCAGCGCTCGCAGCCATCGGAATGCGCCGGCGGGCGTTCACGGCAGCCACGATAGCCCCTCCCCCGGCCGCTCGCAAACGCGCTTGAGCGCACGCCAGAGACGGCCGGATCTCAGAGGAAGCTCACCCCTTGAGGGGGGAAAAGCCACCCGTGCGCCCGGAGGAACGCTTCCTACCATCGGCTGACACGGCAATGCGCGCGCCCGCGCAGAGCGCCGCCCGCCGACGCAATCCGCCCGCAGCACACTCCTCCCGCTTCGATGACCACACACACAAACGCCGGCGACACCGCCAAGCGCCCGGGCCGGGCGCTGAGCCGCGCGTTGTTGCTCGCGACGGTGGCGCTCGCGCTCAGCGCCGCAAGCGCATCGGCAGCCGCTCAGAACCCCGTCGCCAACATCGCGGCCGGGGCGCTCCCGGTCGCCTGTGACGCTACCCCGCGCAGCGCGGCCTGCATCGCCGGCGTCGTCAAGGCGCTCGACCGGGCGCGCGCACAGCTCGGCCTCGGCCCCTACCTGCTGCCGGCCGACTTCGCCAAGCTCTCGGGCGCCCGCCAGCTCCTGGTCCTGTGCAACCTCGACCGCGTCGCCTACGGCCTGCCGCCGATCAACGGCCTCAGCCCGGCGCTCAACTCGGTCGCCGCCGCCGGCGTCACCAAGGACGCCGATCCAGACCCCTCGTCGCTGCTCAGCAGCCTCTCGACCTTCGGCTGGTCATCCAACTGGGCCGGCGCCTACCCCAACGCGCCCGAGGCCTACTACGCGTGGATGTACTACGACGGATGGGGCGGCAAGAGCACCTCCAACCTCGACTGCACGAGCCCGACCGCCAGCGGCTGCTGGGCCCACCGCAAGGACGTGCTCGCCTTCCCCGAGCTCGGCATGCTCTCGATGGGCGCCTCGGTCAGCCGCGACGCCCACGGGCAGATCGGCTACGCGATGACGCTCGTGTGGACGCCGGTCTCCGACTGGACGAGCTACACCTACAGCTGGTCCGACGCCGTCGCCGCGGGCGCCGGCAGCGAGCGCGCCGCCTCGACCCGCAAGCCGCAGCTCACCGCCGCAGGCTAGCGGCCACGAACACTGCGCCGGTGGCGCATCAGGGCGATCGTCCCCACCACGACGACGACCGCGATGACGATCAGCCAGCGCGCCGAACCGGCGTCCGCGATCACGTCGGTGATCGAGGGCCCCACGTAGTAGGCGGCGAGCCCCCAGCCGAGCGCCCACAGCAGCGCCGAGACCGCGTTCGCCGGGGCGTAGCGGGAGAGGCGCATGTTGTGGATGCCCGCGATCCAGGAGGGCGTGATGAGCACCGCGACCAGCCCGTAGCGGTCGTAGAAGCGCTCGCCGCGCTCGATCAGCCCGAGGCGGAGCCGGTGCAGCGGCCCCGGCGCCGTGAGCACGCCGCGGCCGGCGCGCACGCCGACGAGCCAGCCGAGCATGCCGCCGGCCGTCGCACCGACCCAGGCCACCGCAATCAACGCCGAGATGTCGAGGCGATGGTGCCCGGCGGAGATCCCAGCCGCAACCAGCGCCGCCTCGCCCGGGCCCGGCAGGCCGACCCAGCTCGCGAAGGAGGCGGCCAGAACGCCGACGTAATCGATCCCCGGCCCGCGCGCGTGGATCTGCAGGACGGCTAAGGTCGCAAGGCCCAGGCCCGCGCGTCGCACCCACGGAATCCTGACGGCCCGCAGGCGCGCGCGCAAGCTCCCTCGCCCCCAGCGTGAGAGGGTGTGCGCGATGAGCCTGACGATCGCTGTGGCGTTGGTGCTCGCGCTGGCATCGACGACTCTCGTGAATGCCGCCTACCTGCGCGAGCACGCGGCCGCGAGCAGGTTGCCGCCACTGTCGCCACGACGGCCGATCGCGTCGCTTCGAGCGCTCCTCGGCGACGGCGGCTGGCTCCGCGCATTCGCCATGGAGAGCGGCGGCTTCGCCCTCTACGTCGCCGCGCTCGCGCTCGCGCCGCTGGCGCTCGTGCAGAGCGTCGGCGCCGGCGGCATCGGCCTGCTCGCAGTCGGCTCGGCGCGGATCGCGCGGCGCCCGCTGTCAGCGCGGGAG
>Ga0182024_10010391_pt1 | contig 18963 bp, 19 predicted proteins | sample P32metaG_FD_120480 | JGI IMG/M metagenome (GOLD analysis project Ga0182024, IMG submission 120480) | Permafrost microbial communities from Stordalen Mire, Sweden - P3-2 metaG (Illumina Assembly) | ecosystem: Environmental > Terrestrial > Soil > Wetlands > Permafrost | place: Sweden: Stordalen... | reverse complement strand
CTCTTCGTCGGCGACCGCAGCGGCACCATCTTCAAAATCGACCCCCAGCGCAGCATCTTCGTCTACGCCACGCTCGAACTGAGTCCCGCCGCCTATCACCTTGCCGTCAATGCTGAAGGCGTCCTCTTCGTCACCGCCCCCTCGCTCAACTCCAACGACGCCATCTGGGCCATTGATGTCCACGGCCAGGCCTCCGTCTGGTATCGCGGCCTCGGCCGTCCCCAGGGCCTCGCCCTCTCCAAAGAAGGAGACGTCTACGTCACCGCCTGCCTCCACGGCCGCCGCGGACTGGTGCGCATCACCGCCGCTGGCGAAGCCTCCCTGGCCCTCGCCGGACCCAACCTTGTCGGCGTCGCCTTTTCGCCCCTTGGCACCACCGTTCTCACCACCAACGAAGCCGTATATGATGTTGACCTGGGAATCGAAGGCCAAACGCTGTTTTAGTCCCTCAGTCTCTAGTCCCTAGTCCCTAGTCCCTTAGTCCCTCAGTCCCTGACCCCTAACCCCTGATCCCTGATCCCTGCTCTTCTATGAAATCCGAAATCATCGCCGTCGGCTCCGAGATGCTCACCCCCTTCCGTCAGGACACCAACTCCCTCTACCTGACTGAGAGGCTGAACGAAATAGGCATCGCCGTGGCCTTCAAAACCATCGTCGGCGACCGCAAGAAAGACCTCATCTACGCCATCCGCTGCGCTCTCAGCCGCATCGACGTTCTCATCCTCATTGGCGGCCTCGGCCCCACTGAAGACGACCTCACCCGCGAAGCCGTCGCCGAAGCCCTCAAGCTCAAGCTCCGCCGCGACGCCGCGCTGATCTCCGCTCTGGCCGCCCGCGCCGCCCAATGGCGCATTCCGCTGCCCTCCAACAACCTCAAACAGGCCGAAGTGCTTGAGGGCGCAACCATCCTCCCCAATCCCAACGGCAGCGCACCCGGCCAATGGCTTGACACGGCCTACGGCGAACATCGCAAGCTCATCATGCTCGTCCCCGGACCGCCCGGCGAGTGCAAGCCCCTCTTCGACGAGGAATGCCTGCCCCGCCTGCGCCAGATCGCGCCCCCGCGAGCCATCGCCAAACGCACCCTTCGCGCCGCCATGATCGGGGAGTCGGTGGCCGACAAGCTCCTCGCCCCCATCTACACCACCTACACCGATGTGGAAACCACCATCCTCGCCGGCGCCGGAGACATCCAGCTCACCCTGCTCTGCTCCAAATCCAGCCCCCAGCTGGCCAAACGTCGCGTTGATGAGCTAGCTGCCATGCTCGAAGAAACGCTCGAAGACTGGCTCTACTCCTCTGACGGCGAGACTCTCGAGCAAATCGTCCTCTACTATCTCGGCCTCCGCCAGGCCACCCTGGCCGTCGCCGAAAGCTGCACCGGCGGAATGGTCGCCGCGCGCATAACCAGCGTCCCCGGCGCATCCCGCAACTTCCTCGGCGGAGCAATCGTCTACGCAGACGCCTTAAAGAACGCCTTCGCCGGCGTAACTCCAGAGATGATTGCCCAGCACGGCGCAGTCTCAGCCGAGGTAGCCAAAGCATTAGCCACCGGCATCCGTCTCCGCACCGGCTCAACTTTAGGATTAGCCGTAACCGGCATAGCCGGCCCCACCGGCGGAACCGAAGAGAAGCCCATAGGTCTAGTCCACATCGCCCTGAGCAGCGCCGAAAAAACCGAGTCGTTAGAGAAACACTTCCGCGGCGACCGCCAAAGAGTAAGAGACTGGACCACCCAGCAAGCCCTCGACCTCCTCCGCAGACGCCTAAGATAATCAGCGCGGACTGCGCGAGAATCGAACCGGAAGTCGTCGAAGGTCTCAACCACCGGCACCGGCACGAGCCAAGGGCGGAGGGAGGCGGGGGTTTCAACCCCCGCACAAAGCCGCAATTTCAACGCGGGCTTCAGCCCCGGAAAACCAAAGCCGCCTTGTATCAGGGCACGACTTAAGTCGTGCCGCAAAAGCCACAGAGTTGAATGAGGGCTTCAGCCCCTGCGGCAATCCGCCATTTCGGATCACCGTTCGCAGCGTCTCGTGAACCGCTACAATCGAACACAGAGAAAGGAGCTCGCCCATGCTCATCGAAGTTCCTGAGGAGCTTGAAGCCGCCCTGAAGAAGCAGGCCAATGCACACGGCGTCTCCCCGGCAGGCTACGTTCGCGTCGCGCTCGAACGCGACCTCGCGTCCTCACTCGAAGCTCAATCCTCCGGCTCGCCATTCAAAACCGGGCGCGGCATCCTCGCCGAATACGGGCCGGCTGCATCCGCCGAGGAGATCGAAGCCAACCGGGCCGATATGTTCCGCAACTTCGGTGAGCGCATTTGACCTTCGCAGCCGTCGCCAATACGCAAGTGGGTTCTGCAAGATAGGCGTATACTCGCGTTCTCCCCCGGAAAGCGAGTCAAGATGAGCGTTACCATTATTGCCGCAGCAATCCAAACCAGAAACCAAATCTCATTCCAATACAACTTGGGAAAAGACCCGGGCCCTCGTCTCGTTGAGCCGCATATGATCGCATACAACAAAGCCGGGCATCTTGCCCTTAGTGCATGGTTCTTGGGCGGTAACAGCGAATCTCAAGAAGGGCAGGGTTGACGCGAGTATTTGCTTTCAGGCGTCAGCGGAGTCACAGTCCTGCGTGGGCAATTTCCTACACCGAGACCAGGCTACGATCCTTCCGGCGGAAAAGCTTTTCACAACATTCAATGCTGCGTGTGACCCACTTTGGGGCGGTGCCCCTTCCTTGACGTAGTTTCATCGCGCCAAAGGGGGGAGCGCAGGAACCTCGGGCCGCTCCCGTAGGGAGGACGCGATAATAGCCCCGGATGCAGCGAAGCGAAATCCGGGGTACACGCCCAGAAATTCCCGTCGCCCCGGAGGGGCGGCGCGAAACATGGCAGAATTTCCTGGAATTAGGGAATGAGCCGCGGAGTCAAGGGAAATGATTCTCAAAAGCGCACATATCGAAAATTTCCGATCCTTGAAGGACGTAACAGTTTCATTTGGGCGCCAAACCGCGATCCTGGGAGGAAATGGTGCCGGAAAGTCAACCATCCTTAAAGCCATCGAGAAATTCTATGGGTCGTCCACGAACGTTGGCGTGGATGACTTCTTTGGCAAAGACATTGATAACCCCATCAGGATAGGTCTGACGTTCACCGCCTTCAGCGAGGCGGAGCGCGAATCATTCGCATCACGAATCGTCGGTGACGAGATGAGCGTCGTCCGAGTCTTTGATCTAAGAAGCGGAAAGCAGTCCGGGAAATACTATGGCTTCGTTAAGGGCCATACAGCGTATGAGGGGATAAGGTCGACTGAAGCGTTAACGCCGAAGAAGAATGCTTACAACGAGCTGCGCAAATCAAACAACGCGTTGTATGTCGATCTGCCAGATGTAGCGAAGGGGGGCGAGATTGAGGCTCAACTTGCGGGGTGGGAGAGCAAGCACGCATACCAATGCGCCGTGATCCAAGACGACGGCCAGTTTCTGGGTTTCACCAATGTAGCTAGAGGCTCTTTGAGCAAGTCCACCAGCTTTGTCTTCATCCCGGCGGTGAGGGACGCATCCGCCGACGCAGTAGATAAAAGCGGGACCGCCATTGCCCGGCTCATGGAACTCGTGGTGAAGAGCGCCGTTCAGCGGAGAAAAGACTTCCAGGCTTGGCAAGAAAAGACCTCCTCGGAGTACAAGGCGCTAGTAAGTCCCGAAAACCTCGCAGAGTTGGGCAACCTTGCAGATGACCTGACAAAGAGCCTGAGGACACTCTATGAGGACACCGCAGTATCCCTGGAATGGCAGCCGGCCGCCGGCTTCGAGATTCCGCTTCCCGGGGCCAGGGTGTCATTAGAGGACGGCGGGTTTCAATGCAGCGTGGAAAGGCAGGGAAATGGGCTGCAAAGAGCTTTCATTCTAACGCTCCTACAGCACCTTGCAAGGGCAACCGTCCTTAGCGCACAAGCCTCCGAGAAGGAAACGAGTTCGCTAGGGCCGAGCGATGAACAGAATCCGCTTCCCGGCGTAATTGACGAAATCCTAGGCGAGCCGGAGGCGGAGCCATTGATACCCGGACTAATTCTCGCCATCGAGGAACCTGAGCTATACCAGCACCCCACAAAGCAGAGACACTTTGCGAGGGTACTGACCCGACTCTCGGACGGATCACTCCCGGGGGTAGCCACAAACCTGCAAGTCGTCTTTGCCTCCCACTCCCCATACTTCGTGAGCACTGACAGGTTTGATCAAGTTCGGCTTGCCAGGAGGCATCCTGTTTCCGATGCCCCGCATAAGGAATGCAAGCTAAAGGAATCATCCCTAGGAGCCGTGTGCCAATCCCTGGAATCCGCCCACGCAAAACCCCCGGGAACCTACACAGAGACGGGGCTGAGATCGCGACTGCACATCGTCACGCCTGAACTGGCTGAGGGCTTCTTTGCGGACCTGGTCGTTCTGGTCGAAGGTGAAAGTGACCGAGCGGCCATCAAGGCCGTAGCCAGCCTAAAGAATGTTGACCTCGAAGCACTCGGAATCGCAATACTGCCGGCGAGCAGCAAGAACAACATTGACCGCCCTGGTGCAATCTTCAAATCACTGGGGATACCAGTATATGCGGTCTGGGATTGCGACAAAAAGGGCGAAACAATCGACGGCGAAGAAACAAACCGCGCTCTGCAGCGCCTTTTTGGAAGCTCAGAAGCAACCTTAGTGGCCGCAGATACAAGAATTGAAGATGGGTTCGCCTGTTTAGAACGGAACTTGGAAAAGATGATTGAGGAGGAATTCGGAACTGCCGCCCTGCTCGCCGCAATCGATTCGTGTAAAGAACGATTTTCAATCCAAAAGAACGATGAAGCCGTCAAATCGCCCGCCGCGATGGAGTTCACGCTGACGAAACTGGCCGAACAGGGCCTGCGAAGCCCCTCCCTTGAACTGATTCTTGAGAAAATCTGCGCCCTTAAATCGAAGAGCCTCCCGCTCCCGGCGTGAGCCAATTGTGCGATCCCAAGCCATCCAAGGCCCAAAGACGCAAAGCAGCCAATTCAAGCCGCGCAAACAAACCGCCTCACCCGAATCAGCTTCTCCCGCTTCCGCGTCTGCGCAATCTCATAGGCCGACTGCATCCGCATCAGCGTATACCTCTTCACTCTTGATGCCTTCTCCATGCGCAGCGGAGGACGCAGATCAAAACTCGATCAAACCCTCAAGGTCGCGGCTGCCGTGCACGACGCGAAGAATCAGAACGTCCGGACCTTCAACCAAATACAAAATGATGTACTCGCCAACCGGAAAGCTGCCCACGCCGGAGCCGAACTCAGCATCGCTTCCGGCCTGCCTGTGGGAAATTTGTGAGTAGATAGAATCTCTCTGTGAGGGCATCGATCAGCCGGTTCGCCACTTCCATGCTGCCGCTTTCCTTGGCAACATAAAGCCAGACGTCATCCAGGTCGGCTTCGGCGCGCGGTGCAATGCGATGGGCCGCTACTTCGCGTGAGCCAGTTCCGCAAGTAGCCGTGCGCGCCCGCGCTCTTTCACTTCAGCCGAAAGTTCCTGCACAGACCGCTGCGTGATAACTCGACCTTCGCCGCGCGCAAACGCCTCCAGCGAATCGTCAATTGTCGCCTGAAGCTCCAGCCGTCGCCGCTCGCGCTCTTCCCACAAAGCAAGCGCCTCCTGCACGGCGCTCTCCTCGCTCTTGAGCCGTCCCGCTTCCACAGCGGGCCGGGCAAACGCCAATTGATCGGATGTAAGCTGAACCTCCATCACTCTGGCTCCTGACCCAAGCCTACTCCAGGAGATTCCGAAAGCCAAGATTCCATGTAAATGCCCTGTGCTGCCCGCCCCCCGGGTGCCGATTGGTCTTGCCTCGATCATCTCCAGATGGTCTGTCGCTGGCAGAAAGCTAGCTGACGTAGCTTCCAAGCGTGGTGCTGATTCCATGGAATGCGAGGCTCAGTCCGGCTGCGAAAACCTTCATGCCGGAGGTTGCGCCAAAACCCACCAGAGAAACGACCAGGGCGTATTCAACAAGATCCTGTCCCTCGTCACGGCTGGCCAGATCCTGGAATTGCACATACAGCTTGAGAAGTAGGTTGTTCATTATCCAACCCCCTGTCCGCATGTTAAGTTGGCTGCGGCCGCAAATCAATCCCACGTTGGTGTGAGAGGCGGGCACGAAACACGCAAAAATCGGAGACAACCTTTTTGCAGATAATTAGCACCCAACAACGCATAATCACTCTATGCCGAGCCCCTGCCTTACCGACTTCCGCCGTGCCCGCTCGCCATGGCCGAGCAAGCCTCAAAACCAGCTTCCACCTCCTCTCACACGAAAAAATTTCAATTTTCGACGGATTTTCCATGGATTTCTGTCCTTGATGAATCTTGAAAATATAATTGAATCAATAACTTATAGTAACTTATTAAAGCTAATCCTGTTATCCAAGTAGTAAACAAAGACCCCTGAAAAACCCCGATTCCAGGCCTAAAAACCCTGCTTTTGGGTCAAAATATGCTGAAAGCGCATGCCTGAAAGGAGCAAACAAGTGGTCTTCGCCAAACGCCTCCGCGAGGGAGTGATCCGAGGCCAGATCACCTCCAGCATCCGCATCTGGACCGGCCCTCACGTCAAAGCCGGCAACCGCTATCGCATGGGCGACGGCGAAATCGAGATTGAGTCCGTCACGCAGATTGGCTTTCCCGACATCACTCCGGAACTGGCGCGGGAATCAGGCTTCCTCGGCGTACTCGATCTGCTCAAAGTCGCCAAACACGGCAAAGGCGACAACGTCTATCTAATCCGCTTCCACTACATCCCGCCAAGCAAGAAGAAGTCGAAGCCCCGCGCCTAGTCCCTAGTCCCTAGTCCCACCCATCCGCCGCTTGACACAATTGCTTTTAGCAACGAAACTTGCCAGCAAGGTTGCAGCGACGAGGCGGGACGAACTCCGGCCCCAGCGCGCCCGAAGAGGCGGACACGGACCCAGTGAATGCACCCAGGGAAGGACGGATGAGTTTTTCGCTGAGTTCCACCATGGAGAGCGTAAGTACGGTGGAGGCTGCCGCGGACAAGCTGGCCGAAGAGGCTGGCCTGGACGAAGACGAACGCTTCCGCATAGCCATGGCCGTGCGTGAGGCAGCCGTAAACGCCGTGCTCCACGGCAACGAATACGATCCTGCGAAAAAGATCTCTGTCAGCTTTGAGAACACCGGCAACAACCTTGTATTCGTCGTCGCCGACCAGGGCAAGGGCCTGGATCCAGCCACCCTTCCCGACCCCCTGGCCCCGGAAAACCTGTTGCGCGGCACCGGGCGCGGCATCTTCCTTATCCGTTCCTTCATGGATGAGGTACACTTTCGTCAACTGCATCCTGGAACCGAATTGACGCTGGTAAAGCATTTGACGCCGGCGGGCGAAAAAACCTGAAAGTACTAGCGCAGCGGTAGTGGGCTGCGGACGGCGAGAAAGCCATCCCAGCCGGCGATCCGGGCAGACAAGGCCGTTGCCTTCGCTGCCGGCAAAGGTGCTATAACCGAACTACCAAACAAGGAGGAATTTCCGTGGCACTTACTATTGCTTCCCGTGAAGTGGACGGTGTAACTGTTCTGGACCTTAGCGGGCGGATCACTTTGGGCGAGGGCAGTGTGCAATTGCGCGATGCCATTCGCGACCTGATCAGCAAGGGGACAAAGAACATCCTGGCGAACCTGGGAGACGTCAACTATATCGATAGCTCAGGGTTGGGCGAGTTGGTAAGCGCCTACACCACGTCAAAGAATCAGGGCGCTCATCTCAAGCTGCTCAAGCTCACGAAGAAGGTCCACGACCTGCTGCAGTTGACCAAGCTCTACACCGTCTTCGACATCTACGACGACGAGGCCAGCGCCATCGCCTCCTACAAGTAGGCACATCCGGTTCGACCCCTCGAACCCTGACAGTCTCCGGACATTCAAGGGGCCATCCGTTGCCGCGGATGGCCCCTTCTGCATGGGTTCCGCAGACTCTATTAACCTGGGTCTAAAACTTGACCGCCGGCACCGTGCGCGCGCTTTGGCTGGCTTCGAAGCGGGCGTCATTTCTCTGGTATCCAGCCATTCCCGCCCAGATGCTGTTGGGAAACGAAAGAATGAATGTGTTGTAGTCCTGCAGTGCGTCGTTGTAGCGCTTGCGCGACACAGCGATGCGGTTTTCCGTCCCTGAAAGCTCATCCTGCAGCCGCATGTATTCCTGATTCGATTGCAATTGCGGATAGTTCTCGGTAAGCAGCAGCAGGCGGCCAATGGCCCCGTCTAACTGCCCGTTGGCTGCGATCTTGGCCGCCGGACCCTGCGCGTTCAACATGCCCGCACGCGCATTGGCGATGTCGCCAAAAACCGTGCTCTCTTCCTTGGTGTAGCCCTTCACCGTCTCCACCAGGTTAGGAATCAGGTCCGCGCGTCGTTCAAGTTGCACGTCTACGTCCGACCACGCCGTCTTCACAACCTGATCGTTGGCTACCATTTGATTCTTGGCCGTTACAAAGCTGCAGCCCGCCATCAACAGGCCCAGAATCAAAATCCCAACGAACCCCAGTACAGCCAACATTCCCTTGCCCATAGTCTCTCCGTCTCCTCCGGTCCGCCGCAGCGGACCCCTTCAACCTTGTAAAGCCTACCAGCTTCCTCCAGCCCCGCCGCCGCCGAAGCTGCCGCCGCTGAATCCGCCAAAGCCGCCACCACCACCGCCGCCGAAACCCCCGCCACCGCCGCCACCAAATCCACCACCGCCTCCACCGCGGCTCATGAGCCCCAGGCCCCAAAGGCCAAACACGCCCCAACTACCAAGGACGCGGAAGAGGTAGAGAGCTACGACGATCAGAATGATAATCACCTTGAGCAACCCGATTCCTGATGAGCGGTGCTGCGGTACCGGCTGCTGCAGCGCCGGCTCTTCGTTCAGCGTAATCTTGGCATCGGCTGCAATCACCTGCGCAATCTCGTCCAGCGCAAGTGCTACAGCGCCATCAAAATCGTTGGCCCGCAGGTCGGGGACCATCTCCCGCCCAATATCGCCCAGCTTGCCGTCGGGCAGAATACCTTCCAGGCCGTAGGCCACTTCAATCCGGCGCTGGTGGTCGCCCACAGCCAACAGAATCAGCACGCCGCGGTCCGAACCCTTGCGGCCCATCTTCCACTTGTCTTCAAGCTGGTTGGCGTAGTCGGCAGAGTCATCTCCGTCCAGGGTTTGGACGGTCACCACGGCTACCTGAGCGTTGGCCTGGGAGTGATCGAGCTGATCGCAAATCCTATCCAGCCGGGCAATCGCCGCCGGGGAAAGCACATGGGCATAATCGCTTACGTAGTCCGTTGGTTTGGGCAGAGAATCTACCCGCTGGGCCACGATGGGCGCGGCGGGAAGAACAACAGATACGGCCAGCAGCAGCCGGAAAGCAGTCGATTGTGCGCGGCGAAAGCCTTTCATCGCTCTCAATTGTACGCGGACGGCCAACCAAAAGTTCCTTCCGCAACCATCTGGGTGCCCCAGGTTTCGCCCGCCGCGGCGGGAGACCTGGGAATCCAAGGTCCCCGCGCCCCACGAACTAAACTAGGAGAGCAATGACTCAGACTCAGCTACCCGATCCCCCCATTGCCCGCAAGGAACACACCGAGACCCACTTGCACGGCTCAGTCCTCACTGACGACTACGCCTGGTTGCGCGACAAGCAGAATCCCGATGTGACCGCATACCTTGAAGCCGAGAACGCCTTCGCTGAGGCCGTGATGGCCCCGCTCGCAACTCTCCGCGAAGACCTGTACCAGGAAATGCTCTCCCACGTAAAACAGACCGACGTCTCAGTTCCCTTTCGCGACGGCGCATGGTGGTACTACACCCGCACCGAAGAGGGTAGACAATACTCCATCCACTGCCGCAAAGAAGCGTTCGCGACACAATCCCTCCGTGCCCCATTCTTGCGCCTTTCTTCCAGCGAAAGGGTGGGAGACCACGACTCTCAACCGCCCACGGACGCCCCGGAACATGTCCTCCTCGACGGCAACCAAATGGCCGAAGGCCACTCCTTCTTCGCGATCGGCGCAACAGACATAACCGACGATGGCCGCTGGCTCGCCTACTCGACCGACACCACTGGCTTCCGTCAATACACTCTCCACATCAAGGACCTCACAACGGGCGAGACACTGCCGGGCGCGGTCGAGCGCGCAGGCTCCGTCGTATGGGCTGCCGACAATCTCACCCTCTTCTACACCGTCGAGGACAAGGAGCAGAAGCGCCAGTACCAGCTTTGGCGCGCCTGCCGCGGGCAGCTTTCTGAAGCCGCATTGGTTTATCAAGACGACGACGAACGATTCAATCTCGGCGCTGGCCGCACACGCGATGGCAAGTATCTGGTGATGGAATCGGCCAGCCACACAACCAGCGAATCGTGGGTATTGCCCTCCGACGATCCCGCCGGCTCCTTCGCCCTCATCAGCCCTCGCGAAGACGAGCACGAATACTCCGTCGAACACCGCAATGGCCTGTGGTTCATCCGTACCAACGACGCAGGGAGAAACTTCCGCCTGGTCACCGCTCCAGTAGCCACGCCCGGCCGTGACCATTGGACCGAACGCATTCCTCACCGCGACAATGTCATGCTGGAAGATGTGGATCTGTTCGCCGGATTTTTTGTAGCCTGCGAGCGTGAAGATGGCCTGCCCCGCCTGCGCATCTGGCGCTTTAACGGTGAAGGCCCAGAGGCTGCCATCACAAATGAAATCACCTTCCCTGAGCCTGCATACAGCGCCCAGCCGCACATCAACCGCATCTTCGACACAACAACATTCCGCTATGCCTACCAGTCCCTCGTCACGCCCAGTTCGGTCTACGAGTTCGACACAACCACCGGCGCTTCCACGTTGCTCAAGCAGCTTGAAATTCCCGGCGGCTTCGACCGCACTCTTTACGCCAGCGAGCGCGTCAATGCCGTAGCCCCTGACGGCGTCAAGGTTCCCGTATCTCTCGTCTATCGTAAGGACCAACGGAAGCAGGGCCACAATCCGATCTACGTCTACGGCTATGGCTCCTATGGTTACTCGCTGCCCCTTGGCTTTAGTTCGAACCGCCTCAGCCTGCTCGACCGCGGCGTGGTCATGGCCTATGCTCACATTCGCGGCGGCGGCGATCTGGGTAAGCCCTGGCACGATGCCGGCAAGATGCTCGTCAAGCGCAACACCTTCACCGATTTTGTTGCCTCTGTTGAGCATCTCACCGCATCCGGCTACGGCGACCCAGCCCGCGTGGCCATTGAGGGCGGATCGGCAGGCGGCCTGCTCATGGGCGCAGTCGTCAATCTCCGCCCCGATCTCTTCCGCGCCGTCGTCTCCCACGTTCCATTTGTAGACGTGATGAACACCATGCTCGATGCCACGCTCCCGCTCACCGTTCCCGAGTACGAGGAGTGGGGAAACCCCAACGAAGAACCTTATTTCAGCTACATGCTGAGTTACTCGCCCTACGACAATTTGAAGGCAACGAGTTATCCGTCCATGTTGGTGAAGACATCCCTCCATGACAGCCAGGTCATGTATTGGGAGCCGGCCAAGTATGTGGCCAAACTCCGCACCCTCAAGACAGATAGCAACCCACTGCTGTTAGTCACCAATATGCAAGCCGGCCACGGCGGCGCAAGTGGCCGCTACGACTACCTGAAAGAGATCGCCCTGGACTACGCCTTCCTGCTCCGCGAACTTGAGATCGTGTGCTAGAGTGAGGGCATCCTGTCGTTCAATTAGAGGTCGACGCGGGAGGGAAAAATGCAAAAAACAGCTTCATTTCTGGCACTGCTGGTGCTCGCCGCAGCAACAACCTCGGCCCAGCAGGAGTTACCACAATCCACTGACCAGGGCCCTATCGCCACCAAGCCCTCGGCGCCCACTCCGGATAAAGACGGTGTATTTAGCCTTGGCGATGGCATAACGCCGCCGGAATTGACGAACGCCGTGGCGGCGGCGTATCCGCCCGACGCCACCGAGGCTGACCACCCGCACGTCAGCGTCCTCTCTCTTGTTGTCGGCATCGACGGAGTCCCAATCAACGTCCAGGTGGTCAACCCTCACGGCAGCCCCTTTGACGAGTTTGCAATCGCGGCGGTTCAGCAATCCCGTTTTCAGCCGGGTTCGTTGAATGGCAAGCCGGTTCCAGTCCTGGTTCACGTCCGGGTCCCTTTCTTTCATTTCACCTCTGCTGTTCCCAGATTGATGCTCCGCTACGCACAAATCGGCAGCTTCCGGCCTCGACCAAATGACCTGAACGGAATTGGCTCCGGAGTTACACCTCCGAAGGCAATCGTCACTGCCATGCCGGAGTATTCAGAGCAAGCGAGACGGCAGAAGATTCAGGGTGTGGTGGTCGTTTCAATGCTTGTAACAGAAGAGGGCCTGCCAACAGATATTCGCGTGGAGAGATCGTTCGGCTACGGTCTCGACGAGAAGGCGCTCGAAGCCGCCGCTAAATATCGATTCAAGCCCGCAATGCGCGACGGCAATCCCGTTTCCCAGCGAATCACGGTCGAGATGAATTTCAGGCTCTACTGAGGGTCCAATTCTGAGCGGTACTGAAGAAACATCTCACGCAAACAAAGGCCAGAACCCAGACTCGGTAGAGCCGCGCGAATTCAGCGGGGCAACGGAAGGGATGGGCCACGCCTGGCGCGCCCTGCGTCATCGCAACTTTCGCCTCTTCTTCGGCGGCCAGAGCATCTCCCTCATCGGCACGTGGATGACGCGCATCGCCACCAGTTGGCTGGTTTACCGTCTGACCGGATCAGCGCTGCTGCTGGGCACGGTCAGCTTTGCCGGGCAGATTCCAACCTTCCTCTGCGCTCCCTTTGCCGGCGTTTGGGTAGACCGCCTCGACCGCCGCCAGGTTCTCGTCTGGACGCAGACACTCTCCATGGTCCAGTCTCTGCTGCTCGCCGCCCTCACCCTCTCGCACCACATCACCATCCATTGGGTGCTGGCTCTAAGCGTTATGCAGGGCGTCATCAACGCGTTCGATATGCCCGGCCGCCAGGCCTTCATGGTGCAGATGGTCGAGGACCGGCGCGACCTCTCCAACGCCATCGCCATCAACTCGTCCATGGTGAACATGGCGCGCCTCGTGGGTCCATCGCTGGCCGGCATGTTGATCGCTGTCTCGAGCGAAGGCTGGTGCTTTCTCATCGACGGCCTCAGTTACCTGGCAGTGATCGCTTCGCTCCTGCTGATGCGCCTCCCCATCGCCCCTGTCAAGCGCAAGGTCGCCTCCACGTTCGCCGATATGAAAGTTGGATGGACCTACGTGTCGGAGTTCCAGCCCGTCCGCACCATTCTTCTTCTTTTTGCCGTCGTCAGCCTCATGGGCATGCCCTTTGTTGTGTTGATGCCCATCTTCGCGGCCAGGGTGCTGCACGGAGGCCCGCATACGCTTGGATTCTTAATGGGCGCGATGGGCGTAGGCGCGCTCATCTCGGCGCTGGCGTTGGCCGCACGCAAAAGCGTGCTCGGTCTGGTGAGGATGATTCCTATTGCAGCGGCTGTCTTCGGCCTTGGCCTGATTGGCTTCGGCCTGTCGCGCGTCTTCTGGCTGTCGATGATCATGGTGCTCATTGCCGGAATGGGCATGATGCAGGGCATGGCCGGCAGCAACACCATCATTCAGACCATCGTCCCTGAGGACAAGCGCGGCCGCGTGATGAGCTACTACACCATGGCATTCGTCGGCATGGCGCCTTTTGGCAGCCTGCTGGCCGGGTCCATGGCGCACGCGGTGGGCGCCCCATGGACAGTAATCGCCAACGGATCAGCCGTCCTGCTGGGCGCTGCATGGTTCGCCACACAGTTGCCCGCTGTGCGCCGCGAAATCCGCCCCATCTATCGTGAGATGGGAATCCTGCCGCAAGAAGAAGAAGTTCCGCAATAATCCATCACAATTCGGACTTTCCCGCAGCACCTAGTCGGTCAGCGCACTTCCGCACAGGTGCACACTGACGCCGAGTTCCGCAAACATCGCCGCCTTCGTCGCAAGAGCCTTGTCGGCAACATGCGCTGAAGGCGCATACGCAATGTTCACGTGGTTGGCGCGGTGCCGAGCCATCATTTGGTTTTGACTCACGCCATGCAGCACAGTGTGCACGATGGGCCAGGGCGGCGTCGTCTCCCGCCAGCGGCGTTCCGTCTCTTCCAATGGCAGCGTGACTACCGTGCCCCGCCCAAGATCTACGTGCAGCGCGCCACCCTCAACAAACACGCGGCTCCAGACAATCTCGCCCGGCCTGCCTATTCCCTTCAGCGACCCGCCGCCGAGCGGAAAATACATGGCCGGCTGCCGCTCACTGCGTGCACCGGCGTAGCCGCCCACAAAGTGATTGGCAGGCGCCGCTCCTGAAATCTGCAGCAGCCACACGAAGTCGTCGAGCCCATCGCCTGTGTAGTGCTCGCCCCATCGAACATCGTGCAGCGTGGTCGAAGGGTCAAGCCCCAGCGCCGTCCAGCAGCGATTCGTAATCAACGCATCCACGCCGGCGCATTCATCCACCTCATTGAAGTGCGCCAGCGGCCCTCCCGCGTAGAGCTCCCGATCCGTTCCCTCAGCGAATACCGGTGGACGATCCGCATTGTTCAGCAGCCCCTCTGCCAGGTCGGAAGCCGGAGTCATATCCTTCAACCCCTGCTGATACTGAATGCCGATCGCATCGCAGCCAAAGTCCTTCGCAATGCGAACCGCCGCGATGTACATCTTGCATTGTTCAATCACCTGCTCCAGCGTCAATTCAGTGGCTGTGTCCGTGCCGAAGGCGAACTTCATGCCTTTGTTCACGAGCCATTGATAAACAGCTTCAGCTTCCTCTTGACTCACCGTCCGCATCCGTGCAACCAGCGCCGACTGGCTGAGCCGCTCTTTATAAATCCCCGTGGGGTTCAACATCTCATCGTCAATGATGGCGTTATACATGCCCATACAGCCTTCATCGAAGACTCCCATGATCGCCTTGCGGTGCCGTAGTTCGCTGGCCAGCGCAGCGCCCAGCTTAGCGCTCTCAGCCGGCAGTTGCGCTTGGTTAAGCGGCTTCACATGCGACACGTCGTGTTTGATCTTCCCGTCGCGCAGCCACTCCTCAAGCGCGGAAGAAAAATAATCGTCGGTAAAGTCCTTGCTCCAGATGGACGAGAACTCTCTGCCGGCCTTGATCAGCGACCCATTCAGGTTGAGCAGCCCCACCAGGCCCGGCCACTGGCCAGACCAGTTTGCCACGGTCAGAATCGGTCCCTTATGGCTGCGCAACCCCGGAAGCACATGATGGCTATACTGCCATGCGGCCGTCGCAAAAACCAGCCGCGCCTCAGGATAGATGGTCATGAACACATCCATGCCCCGCCGTTGCGACGAGACGAAACCATGCTTGAGTGCCTCGTCGTACGCATGTGCGCGAACCAATTTGATGCCCTTTTGCGCAAAGGCCGCGGTCAACTTCTCTTCCATATCCCGTTGCGCGGGCCAGCAAACCTGGTTGGCCGAAAGCCGCAAATCTCCGCTGGTGATCAGTAACACCTCATCCGCTGCCGGCCGGTCTATTCCATCGCCTTCGACTGCCATTTTGATCTTCTCCTTGCAATGGGTCTGTGTTCCGCCCTGTCCCTCTGCCAAGGAAGAATATACACCTCGTCTGTGGACCTTCACGCGCCACGATGTGCAGGCTTAAGCGCACTCCGCTATCTGGCTGCGGTCCTGTCAATTTGCATCTGCTTATACCCGATCCTCACGGTGCCCTGGAGTCGGGAAGACGTTCAAGTCCAACAGGATTTCAGGCACGCCGGAGTTCCGCTTCCCCATTCCGTGTCTGGTATTCAATTCAGCTCTCTGCGAGACCCCAACCGTTTCAGTTGGCCGCTATTGTTTAAAGCTACCGGCAAAATCAAAAGTGCAATCCTTACCGGGTTGGGTAAAAACTTCCCTTGCAAAAGGCGACACGACCTGAGATTTAAATGGATGAAGCGGCTTGTTTTCAAAATTTTATCGCAATGTTCACTTTTGGACCCCTGGATGCTCAAAGGATTACTATGGGGAATGCCGGATTTTCCGGACAGACCAATTGGGGACGCCGTTTCAATCGGCGATTAACAAGCCGGGCTCAACGCGCGGCGCGACCTTAGGAGTCGAAAAATGACCGTAAATCGTTTCGAAGTATTGGCATTGGCCGCGGGTTTGGCCGTGCTGGGCGCAACAGGTTGTGCAACCAAGAACTATGTGCGCACTCAGACAGCGCCCCTGGTGGAGCACGCCGATCAGTTGGACGCCAAGACGGCCGCCAACAATCAGCAAATTCAAGTCGTGGATGAGCATGCACAGTCGGGCATCAAAACAGCCCAGAGCGCGGCAGACGCCGCGAACCAGAACGCGCAAGGCGCAACCAAAGCGGCTGGCGATGCTCAAGTCGCGGCCGTGGATGCCGTCCATCGTGCCGACTCCCTCGATAGCGTCGTAAAGGGACTGGACAACTATAAGTCCATAGCCAATGTCACAGTGACCTTTGGCTTCAATAAATCGATCCTGGACAAAGACGCCATCGCTGAGCTGGACACCTTTGCCGCCCAACTTGGCACTGCGAAGAGCTATCTTCTCGAAGTAACCGGCGGAACAGATTCGATCGGATCGGCCCAGTATAACTATGAGCTGAGCCAGCGCAGGGCAGATTCTGTGGTGCAATACCTGGCGTCGAAGTATGGGATTGCCGCGCACAGGTTTTACCTGATCGGAATTGGCAAAGACAAGGAAGTGGCCCCCAACACGACAAAGGAAGGCCGCAAGCAGAACCGCCGCGTCGAGATTCAGTTGCTGACCAACGATCAAGGCGCAGCCCCGGCTTCAACTGGCGGCCAGTAGGGAGTCAAAATAGTTCTGATCTGGGCGCAAAGCCCCGGCACAGACGCGGGGCCTATCCTCAGACGAGGGTACGTCCCGCGTCTCATTTGGGAGGGCGCAGTACGGTCTATCGATCTCAACCCACAATTACTGGCATTGCATGGACTCACATCGAAGAAGATGGGGGTAATTCTTACATGCGGGAAGTGTAGTTTTTACCGGATGCAGGCGGTAATTCCGGGGTTGCCTGCGGCTGCAAATTGCTGCAAATCGTTTCCAGCAGAAAATAGTTGCCCCATACCACGATATGTAAAACCATAATTGAGGCAATCCTTAAAGCAGCTGCGGATACTAAATTACGATTAATGGCCTAAATTGAACAGACAAACAGCAGGGTTTTAATATTGTCGGCCACGCTTCACCCTCTCGAGTTCCGACCGCTTTTTAATTAGGTACCAAGGATTCACAGAAATCTGCGGTTTCGGAACTTCGATTGCAATGGTCACGGTTAATTGCCAGGGTTACTTTCTAGTAATACCGGAAATTGGGTATCCATTTGACTCAGGTAGGCCCAACCTGTAGGGTTCGGGGTCATACCCATAACACAATCTGTTGTGGGAACCTGAGTCAAATGGATACCCAGTATACCGGAAATCATGTATTCGGACTGCAATTGATCACCGTTCCAGGCAAATTATGATCCTGCCGGCCACGAGTCGGCGGTGTGTGCAAAGGGGGGCACGTCAATGCCGAACGATTGTTTGATCCGCCCCGTAAACGTAAACACCAGCGCCCGCGCAGATGCGTCCAGGAACAAGTCAGCTGTCCAAAAACAAGGTTTTGAAGCAAAGCACGCCAGGTTCTGGTCAATGGTTTTCGCGGCTCCGCGGAACCCTTGGTCAGGAACTCGGAAAGAACCAATCCATACACAAAGGACCCTCATCAAAATGATCAACAAGCTCTCCGTCGCATCCTCGCTGCTGCTGACCCTTGCAGTCCCCGCATTGGCAAGCGTTGTCGTCAGCAACCCTGCCAACGGTACTGAAGTTGGCTCAAGCTTCAATATTTCGGCTTTCGCCGACAAATGCGGCGATGAGCAAGTTACTTCGATGGGTTATTCCTTCGACAGCAGCGCCGATACGACCGTCCTGGATGGCGCTTCCCTCGAAGCCACGATTGGGTCCTCCGCCGGCACGCATACGCTGCACGTGAAGGCGTTTGGTGAAAACGGAGCTACATGCGTCACCGATGTCATGATCTCCGTCAAGGCCTCTCCGAGCGAAAGCATCGACATCCCTTCCGATGCAGTTCATAACAGCAATCTCCAGACATTGCACAACTGGGGTGCAGCTGGCGACAAGGGAGCGGTGGGCCATTCATCTGGATCGACGAGAATTGTCAGTTCGCCTTCACTGCATGGGGCCACGCGCGAGTTTGTAACCCACTACAAGAGCTCAGGCGACGAGCGTTATTGGGTCCGTTACGGGGACGACACAACAGCTACGCATTTCTTATATGACGCGTGGGTCTACCTTACGGACTCCACCAGCAACGTTGCCAACATGGAATTTGATTTGAATCAGGTCATGCCCAACCACTGGACCGTGACCTTTGGCGTCCAGTGCGATGGTTATTCAGGAACCTGGGATTACACCACGAACACTGGGACCGCTAAAAAGTGGCACGACCATTGGCTGCACTCCGCGTCAAAGTGCGATCTGCAATCCTGGAAAAAGAACACCTGGCATCACTTTCAGGCCGCCTATTCCCGCAATGACACAGGCCATGTCACGTATCAATCTGTGTGGTTTGATGGCAAAGTGTTCCCGATAAATAGAACGACGTTTTCGGCCTTCGAACTCGGATGGAGCCCGCAGCTTACCACCAACTTCCAGGTTGATGGACGGGGCAAAGAAGGGGAAAACACGGTGTACCTGGACAGCCTGACGATTTCTCGGTGGTGATCGTCCAGGCCGTTCCCTTTAGTTGGACCGGCGCCGGTGCTGGTTTGGATCCCCGGCCTGCGAGGGTGGGGATCCGCGCGAGGCGGCAATCGGGCCACAAAGCTGTTCGATCGGCTTGAGCCATT
>Ga0182024_10010390_pt1 | contig 18965 bp, 16 predicted proteins | sample P32metaG_FD_120480 | JGI IMG/M metagenome (GOLD analysis project Ga0182024, IMG submission 120480) | Permafrost microbial communities from Stordalen Mire, Sweden - P3-2 metaG (Illumina Assembly) | ecosystem: Environmental > Terrestrial > Soil > Wetlands > Permafrost | place: Sweden: Stordalen... | reverse complement strand
CTGTATTTGCGGAGCATACATATCTGGCGGTGGGCTCGGCTGCATTTGCGGAGCATCTGGTGGCGGGCTCGACGGCACTTGCGGAGCATACATATCGGTGGTCACCGCCTGGGGACTCGGAGCCGGTTGCGGTTGCATCTGTTGAGGCGGCTGAGCGTATCCGGCCGGCGGTTGTCCGTAGCCGGGAGCCGGCTGAGGCGGGGCTGCAGGAGCCGGAGGCTGACCATAACCTGGTGGCATACCTTGCCATGACTGCTGTGTCGGCGATTGTGCCGGTGCCGGCTGCGCCGCTGGTGCCCCACCCGATGAAGAGGAAAAACCGCTGCTTCCCTGAGACGGACTAAATCTTTGACCGCACTCGGAACAGAAATGCGATTGATCATCATTCATAACATGGCAAATCGGGCACTCGATCATTGCTACCTCGACCTTCGCAGGTTGGGATTAGTATTTGGGCGTCACCACTTGGCTACTGCTCTACTGGCAATTATGCGCCACTTTTATCTAGTTTAATGCCCGTTGACCTCAAATGTTAGGGGGTTTATTTACTGGATCCTTCGTCAGTCCTACTGATGTTCGCATTAGGGTAGGGCCGATTCGACTGAGCAAGAGATCCAACGGCATGCCTGCATCGGTAGCCCAGGGCAGGTTTCCTGCCGTAGACCAGGATGGGGATATCTATTTTCCACCTATTGATTTCTCAAAATCCGCTAATTTGTTGCCTAAATAGCCCATGCTAGACTGGCATCGCTAAAAGTGTAGCGGTTGACGAAAACTTCACAGCGACAGGCTTTGCCCGGTCCTGACAGACGGAGAAAGATATGAGGCGCGATGTTCTTTCAGTTTTGATCAGCATTGCCATCACAGGCGCCTACACTCCGTTTGCAAACGCTGCATCACAGCCGCAATTGAACTTCAAGATCTACGCGCCAGACGCCGGCACCAGTGCCAAACCGGCAGCGCCAGCGCCAAGCAGCCAAACACCTGCGGCGGACAGCAACGCCACCCCCGCTGAAAGCAGCGCCGCTCCAGCCGCTGACACCGGTGCCGCCCAAACCAGTGCCGCGCCCGCCGCCGATAGCAGCGCCGATACCACAACGCCGGCAGCGAGCGACAGCGCAAGCTCTTCTTCGCCGGCCGCCGAGGCGATGCCGCAACCAGTTACACCGATTAATCCACCGTTGCAGAGTGAGACGCCCGAGGCGGCAACACCGGATGCGTCGACAGCTGCGCCAACGACACCTGCAGCACCGGCAGCCAGCTCTGCCTTTGATACCACTGCACCAGCAGCTGACGCTGCATCGGTTGCACCGGCAACCGACGCCACCACCGCGGCCACTCCGGCAGCCACTGATGCCTCAGCCGCCGCCGCACCGGCCTCAGCCGAGGCCGCGCCGGACGGTGCAGATAAGGAAAAAACAGCCAGCAAGGTATTGCAAGGATATGTGCGGGTGGTGCCCACCGGCACGAGGATCCCGATCATTATGGATACAGCCGTCGACAGCGACACCAGCCAAGAAGGCGATGAATTCGAGGCTCGCACCGCCGAAGACCTGGACATCGACGGGCAGATTGCCGTTCCTGCCGGTTCTGTGATCAAAGGCAGAATCGCGCAATTGGCAGCCCCGAAGCACATGATGCGCGGCGGTTCCGTTTCCCTCAAATTTGACACGGTAACAACACCCGACAACCGCCAGATCCCACTGGTTGCCAATCTGGTAGCACGTGGCGGTGTGGTGCATGCGAAGCGCGGGGGCAAAGACTACTTGATCGACGCCGGTACTTTCATCGCTCCGCTCGCAGCCGGTTTAGCCATTGGCGTCGTCGCCGGTAACGCCAGCTCCTCAAGCAGCATCGGCCCTGCCGGAGGTGCACTGATCGGCGCCGGCGTAGGCGGAGCGGTGGGACTGGCTATTTTGCTGGCCAAGAAAGGCAAGAAGATTGACGTGCGCCCCGGCGATGAAATGAAAATCGAGTTGGCAGAAGATCTGCGCATGCCAATGATGTAACCGTAAAAACCCTGAAATTGATTCAGTGTTTAAACGGTAAGGGAATCCACTGGAAGTGGCTTCCCTGGCAAAGCACGGACGTCTATAGTGACAGTGAGGCTTTCGAGCGAGCTTGATGAGGGCAGCCTTGCTAGAATCAGAACTCGAGACGCGCAGCGGTCTGACAAACCGTGCAAGCTCAGCCCAAGGGTCAGTGGAGGCAGACCAATAAGTCTTCAGTTGGGGGACGGTTCGCGGCGAAATATTACGTCTGAGGGCGCAGCCAGTTTGCCGTTTGAGTGGGAGAAGCAGCAGCTTTAATGTGATATACTTAACCAGATGTTAAGAAACAGTCATGTAGATAGATCTCTCAATTAAACGCTTACCAGGCCCACCACTCTAAATGCCAGACCGCTCATATTTTTAGCCGGCAGGTTGTACTGAATCCTGGGACTAATGTGCAGCAGGGATACTTTTTCACTTTCACAGACAAACAATGACGAGCACCTCAGCAAGAGCACCAAACAATCTGCCGCAGCCGACTCGCGATCCAAACATGGCTGCAATGCTGTCGATAATTCCCGGCATAGGCCAACTCTATAACGGCGAGATTCGCAAAGGGATTCTTTTCCTCAGCGTCGGCTTTCTCAACTTCATCGTCTTCCTGCTTTTGCTGTTCACCAAACAGATCGTGCAGGCGATGATCGACACCGGTGTGGCGATGCATGTGCGTCCCAACCGAGAGTTGATCGGCTCGCTCATGCAATTGCATCTAGGCACTCCGGCATCAATAGTGGTGCTCGGATTGTTTATCGTTTTTATCGCCTTTGCTGTGCGTGATGCATATGACAAAGCAGCAGTAATACATCGCCGGCACATCTATCCCGAATATGTCGTAGAGATGCCTGAAGCGACAAGTGGCTCGTACATCTTCCACTTCTCTTTGATGATCGCCGCCTTTGTCCTGGCGTTCTTCTTCTTAATTCCACCGCCGCCACGCACGCAAGTCACCGACATCGAGTTCATTCAAAATCAGCCTGAAGTCAAAGAAAAGGTGATCTCACCGCGGCGAGCACAGCACAATTCCAAAGCGGCCGGACACCATGAAAACAAACCGGTGATCGCACCGTCGCCGGCGCCAAAAGCACCGAGCAAAGCGGCTCCCGCCGCTAAGCCGACGCCCGTAGCCAAACCGACACCGGTAGCTAAACCGACGCCTGTGGCTAAGCCGACACCAACTCCCACGCCACGTCCGACGCCGCACATCACGCCGCGCCCAACACCGACGCCCAGCCCGAGCCCGACACCGAGCCCACATCCAACACCGCATCCATCGCCTTCGCCCACGCCGCGACCGATAGCCATGCCGGTGCCGATGCCGTCACCGTCGCCTCACCCGTCGCCATCGCCTTCTCCATCATTGAATCCATCACCGACGCCTTCGCCTGTGGCCATGCCGCACGGCGGCGCACCGTCGCCGGCACCGATGCCGCGAGCCGGTAGTGGCGCCGGTCGTGGCTCAGCTCCTGCTCCATCGCCTGCACCAATTGCCACCACCGGTCACGGTACTGGCGGTGGCGCCCCTGCACCGTCTCCGATCTCGGGAGGCGGCGCACCGCACATCGGTGGCGGTGGTGGCAGCCCGGCATCGGCACCGGCTCCGACACGCGCCCATGGTGGCGGTGGCGGCGGCAGCAGCGGTCCGGCAATCGCCGTCGCTCCTAGCGTTCCTCGCCAACAAGGTGGAGGCGGTGGCGAAGGTGTCAAGGGCAATCCGGATGCCAACAACAATGAACGAGGACGACCGTCAGCTTCAGCTCAAGCCGATGTTGATTTCGGACCGTACATGGCTGACCTGCAGCGCCGCATCAAGCGTGCCTGGTTCCCGCCCAAGGGTAACGAGTCCAAGCGAGTTGTAGTGCAGTTTAAAGTACATAAAGGTGGTGAACTCTCAAACCTCAGGATCGATCACTCGTCAGGGTTGGCAATAGCTGATCAAGCTGCGTTGAAAGCTGTCGAAAACGCAGCCCCGTTCAGACCTTTGCCGCCAGGCGCAAGCGACGACGTTGATATCCAGTTCACCTTTGACTACAACGTATTCGGTGGCGGCGGACACGGAGTGTTCCGGCAGTTCTGATAGACTTCTAAGTGCCTTGCATCCTTAATCAGGAGAAGAAATGGAAAGCAAATTCTTTACGTACTTTCTCCAGTTCATGATGAATGACTGGTTTTCGTCGATTCCCATCACCATTTGCTCTGTGCTGACAGTAGCGGTGACGATCGAAAGGTATCTGTATTATCAAAAAAATCGTCGAGATGTGACGTCATTCATCCACCAGTTGCAACGCGAGCTCGAGAGCGGACAGTTGCAAAAGGCACAAGCAACCTGCAGCAGATTGGGCGGAGTCGTCGGCGAAGTTGCCGAGGAAGGCGTCCGATTGATGGCGGAACAGAAAGAAGATTTCTCCAAAGCATTCGACATCACCGTCGGTCTGGTCACCCGTAAGCTGGAAAAGAACCTGGCGATCCTGGGCACGATCGGCGCCATCTGCCCCTTCCTAGGATTGTTTGGCACAGTGGTCGGCGTTATTTTCACCCTCGACCAACTCGGTGCCGCAGGTGGTGGCACACCGGTAGTCGTGACCGGGGTAGCAAAAGCGCTGATCGCCACAGGGTATGGTTTGATCGTCGCCATCCTGGCTGTGATTTTCAACAACACCTACACCAATACAGTCAAGCGTTTCAACGATGACTTCCTGCTTTTGAAGCTGCTCTTCCTCAGTTTCGTCGGCACCGAAGCACCCACGCACGCACGCTAAAGTGGGCAGCAACTTCGAGTCGAAGGGGAGGTGACAGCCTATGTCAATGCATTCAGGTGCAGCCGAAGAATTCAATGAAATCAACGTCACGCCGTTGACAGACGTGTTCCTCGTGTTGCTCGTAATCATGATCCTGATTGCGCCCCTGATCGACAAATCGGACTTGAAGATCAAACCTCCTGAAACCAAGAATGCACGCAAAGTCGATGAAAGCAAGGGCATTTTCATCGACATCGACAAGCAAGGGCAGATCGCCATCAACGGCAACTTCGTTGACAACAAAGACCCTGCCGTGATCGGCGACAAGATCAAAGAGCTGTTGAAAAAGCTGGGTACTGCCGATGTTCCCTGCACTGTCAACGCAGACGGTGACTCCCGCGAACGAGAAGTCGTGGCAGTGATGAGCGCTGCGGCCTCTGCGGGAATTAAACGCATGCGCGTAGCTACAGTGCAGGCAAGCGACTATTGACGTACCTGCTCGGTCTGCTTGGTCATCCGGTCGTACATTCGCTTTCGCCGCCTATGCACGAGGCGGCGTTGCAGTTTTTTGGCCTGCAGGGCAGCTACAAACTGCTCGATGCGCTTCCGGCCCATCTGCCGGCGGCACTCGATCGTTTGATTGAAGAAGGCTATTGCGGCTTCAACGTCACCATTCCACACAAAGAAGCGATGTTCAAACTGGCCCGATCGCATACGCCAGAGGCTGCCACCGCGGGTGCTGCCAACACTATAAAAGTGGTGCCTGACTCAGCCGAGTTCACCGCGCATAACACCGACATTGCCGGGTGCGAGCGGGCGCTGGAAACGGCGCTGCAGGGCGGCAAAACCAATGGCCGCGCCTGCGTAGTGGGCGCTGGTGGAGCAGCGCGCGCCGCCTTGATCGCCTTGAAAAAGCTCGGCTTCGACCGCACCATTGTCATCGCCAGAGAACCGGGCAAAGCGCACGAAGCTTTGTCCAGAGCCGGGCTGGCTATCGATATCGAGCTGCAAGCGTTGCCCCAAGCACCAATGAATATCGAAGCAATATCGTTGATCGTCCAAACCACGCCAATCGGGCAGGGCAGCAACGAAATTCCCGCATGGATGGAAAATGTCGTCACCCAGATCGATCCGGCGAGCAATCTCCTTTTCTTCGACATGGTTTATGCGCGCAACAACCAAGAAACGCCTCTAGTGCAGTTCGCCAAAGATCGCGGTTGGCAGGCCATTGATGGAACAAACATGCTCGTGCATCAAGCCTGTCTGGCTTTTGAATTCTGGACCGGCAAGTTGCCGCCGTTCGACTTGATGAAAGCGGCTCTGGACGCGGCGCGACACGTACCGACAGGCGAATGAGAAAACGCCCCGCGCGAGCGGAGCGTTTTACAAGCTTTGCCACTATGGCACTGATGGTCTTGGTGCGAAACGCTATTGAGAGATAGCGGGGCCTAGTAGAGTCAGTCGCTTCATTCCGGGAAAAGAAGACTCTCATCGTTCCGATAATTACATACCCCAGGCCGCTCGTTCATAACTGCCCGCTAAACGATCGAATTAGTTTTTGTTATCCAGGAAACAATTTATAATCGCTCCGTCGGCTTCGTCCCTCGCCTCCTCCGCTCTGAACCTCGCTTCGGCTGCGACGGCTCCTCGCCGCCTTGCCTTCGCTGACAACTGCGATGCCTTTCGTTATAATCGCTCCGTCGGCTTCGTCCCTCGCCTCCTCCGCTCTGAACCTCGCTTCGGCTGCGACGGCTCCTCGCCGCCTTGCCTTCGCTGACAACAAGATCTGAATGAAAACTGAGCCGGTAAAACTAGATAAAAGGCGCTTGCCCTTCAAAGAAGATGGGAACCAACTGCATGGCTAATCCCAGCTCACCTTCAATGGCCAGAACACCAGAGAGCGCTGCCGTCATGGCGGACATTCTGCCGGTCATGATCATCTCGAGATCTTCGGCATCTACTGAGATCAGGCAATCGGCCTGCGGCTTGGTGTCGGGATCGCTGGGGAGAAACTCGAGTGTGCCGTCGGCGATTTTAGTCAACCAGGTGCCGCCGCCATTTCCGCGAATGGTGATCAGGTAGGTCGCGTTCAAATTGCGAGCGTTCTCCGGTTTGAAGCGCTTGCGGAGTTCTTCAATAGCGTTGTCGGATATCACAGAAACGAGTCCTCATCGGGCTGTTGTCTACAGCGGGACAGGCGAAACAGGGGTGATTATAACGCACAGCGCCTATTAGAGCGGATTATGAGGAAATTTTCTTGCATTGACCGCTCTAATTGCTGGTACTTTCTAGCAATTGATACAAATTTGCCATCGAGCTGGTCATGGACGACGAAGCCTTCGAACCTGCCACGCAACCGAACCTCAAGCCGCCCGAGCGTGCGGCAGCGACAAAGAGAAACCTTAGTTCGGCGCAATCGGGTTTGGGCAAGAAACAGTCCTTCATCTCGGTTAACACGGTTTTGAGCAACCTCGTCGGCAAGCTCGACCTTGACAGGCGGCTGAAAGAGCACGCCTTGATGAGTTTATGGCCCAGTGTGATCAACGATGCTTTGGCGCAAAAGTCTCGCCCTCTCTTTATTGATGCAGAATGCAACCTGCTCATAGCGGTGAAAGATGCGTCGGCCGGACAGGAATTGAGTTTGTTGAAAAGCGAAATTTTGCAGCGCTTCCGCGTGCTTGCTCGCGGCGTTGGCGTGGAAATAAAAGGACTGCGTTTTGATCTAAAACATTTTCACAACAAAGATCTGAGCGCATCGGCAATAGCCGTGAAAAGTGCCGCCAGCGAGCCTCGCACGGCGACGAAGGAACAACTTGAAAGTATTGTTTTGAATGTCGATCAATTACGTGAGATTGCAGAATTGCGCACCAGCCTGGAGCAAAATGCTTCTGCTGACGCCAATCTCTGCCAGCGCATCGTTTCGATGTATGAGCAAGAATTGAGACTGAAACAATGGCGGCAATCCTCGGGGTTTCCGCCGTGTCCTGCGTGCCGCGAGCCCGCAGCCTCAGTGCACGGCGCCGATGCCCTCTGCCGCGATTGCTATTTCTCGAAGATGTCCACCCAGCGGGATATTTAACAAAATGCAAGGTTGGAGCTTTCAAAGGTCTCCTTCTGACTACTGTGATATGATTTCGACCTCGCAAAATGGGCGTTTTCGCACAATCTAACGTGATCAGACTCCAGAACGTATACAAAGACTATGGCGGGCGACCAGCGCTCGTAAATGTCAATTTGCACATCGGCGTAGGCGAATTCGCGTTTCTCGTCGGACCGTCAGGTGCAGGCAAATCGACGTTGATGCGGCTGCTTTATCGTGAAGAAGCACCGACACGTGGAACGGTGATGATTGGCGGCGTCAATTTGACCAAGCTGCACGCCGGACAAATTCCTTTGTTGCGCCGCAGGCTGGGCATCATATTTCAAGATTACAAACTGCTGCCGCGGCAAACTGTCTTCGACAACGTCGCATATATTTTGCGCGCTCTGGGAATCGATGAAACCTCTGTGCACCGCCGCGTTACCAGTGCCCTTGGTGTAGTCGGGCTGCAAGACAAAGCGGTGGCGTATCCAGATGAGCTTTCCGGCGGCGAGCAACAACGTGTCGGCATTGCCCGCGCAGTCGTCAACGGACCGCCGGTGCTTCTAGCCGATGAGCCGACCGGCAACCTCGATCCGGCTACTTCTCTGGAGATCATCCAGCTGCTCGAAAGGATCAGTCAACGTGGAACGACGGTGCTGATCAGCACCCACGATCAACCAATCGTCAACGCCATGCGGCGCCGCGTCATCAGTCTGAAGAATGGCGAAATTGTTTCTGACGTAGACAGTGGTGTCTACGAAGTTGAGGCCAAAGGATAAACGATGCGCCAACTACGAATACTTTGCCGTGTATTTATCGAAACGTCGATCGGCATTCGGCGCAGCGGCTGGTCTAACTGGCTTGTGATCAGCATTCTGGCCATCGCGCTCACCATATTTGGTTGCGTGCTGCAATTGACAATGACATTGAAAAATGTGGTGAACGCGTGGGGATCGCAGCTAGAGATCTCAGCCTATTTAAAAGAAGGGTACGACCCGAAAAAAGTAGCCAAGGAAGTCAGCCAGTATCCAGAAGTGGCGCTGGTAGAGATTGTGCCGAAAGAAGTCTCGTGGCAGGAGTTGCAATCGACATTCAAAGTTGCAGCGCTGACGAATCCACTGCCGAACACATTGCATATACGTTTGAACAACGCCGAAGATGTTGAGAAGTTGGCGCCGAAACTGAATCTGCTTACGGGCGTAGAGAACACGCGCTATCCGCTGAAGATCGCGCGCCGGATCAACGAATGCCGTCATTTCTTGGAACTAGGCGGTATCGTCGTCACCGGCGCATTGACGATTGCGACGTTAACGGTAATCGGCAATACGATCCACCTGGTGATTGAAGCGAGACATCAAGAGATTGAGATTTTGAGCCTGATGGGCGTCAGTCATTTCTACATTAAAGGACCGCTGATTTTGCAGGGAGCAACGTACGGAGCGGCAGCGGCATGCTTGTCGGCGTCGGTCTTGTGGATCTTGCATAACTATATGGATCCTGTAGTGCGTGATCAGCTGCTCAGCTTCGCGCCTCTATTGCCGGAAAATCTCGGTTATGGATTAACCGAGACGTTTCTCGTGTTGCTGTTGCTTGGCGTAGCGGTAGGCGCCGGCGGCAGCGCCTGGACTTCGGGCCGCTACATCAAGATTTAGCCTATTTCTTTTCTACGTAAACCTTAGTCATCTTGTCGCCTACTGCAATTTTGTCGACAACGTCTTGGCCGGAAATGACGTGACCGAAAACCGCGTAGCCGCCGTCGAGGTGAGGCGTGGGCACCAGCGTGATATAGAACTGGCAGCTGGCTGAGTTTGGATCAGACGAGCGAGCCATCGATAGGACGCCGGCAGAGTCGTGCTTGAGGGATGCTTTTATCTCGAGCGGGATGTTGCGCTTCTGGTGCGTTTTGGGATCGATGAAATCACCTGACCCGTCGCCATTTGGATCGCCGCCCTGAATCACGAACGGCGGCTGCTTCTCCACACGGTGGAAGTTGAGACCGTTGTAGAAATTGCGGTTGACGAGATCGAGAAAATTGTTGGCAGTGATCGTAGCCTCAACTTTGAAAATCTCCGCTTTGATCGTGCCTTTCTTGGTTTCAATCACGACAATCGGATCGGATGTATTGCGCAACTTGTATGCAAAGGCTTGCGGCGTCGCAAATATGGAAGAAGCGACTGCCACCACTGACAATACCGCCATGGTGATGTTTTTGCTCGCATTTTTGCCGTGGTTTCTAAACTGCATTGGCTTGATAACTCCTTGTAAAACCTGCCGCATATTTTAACGTACATGAGAGCCGACAAGGCAGCTCCTTGAAGGAACTGCCTTTGTCGTTTCAATCTGAGTGGATTAGCGAGTGGCCGCAGTCAACTGGGTGACCTTGGTCATTTTGTCACCGCCGCGCAGTTGTTGCACGGCATCGAGCCCTTCAATTACCTTACCGAAGACCGCGTATTGCATGTCCAGGAAGGACGCGGCGGCCAGGGTGAAGTAGAACTGGGAGCTGGCGGAATTGGGATCGTTGGCACGGGCCATGGCTATGACGCCGGCATCGTGCTTGAGATTCTTGCTCACTTCCAGTTCGATTCTGCGTTCTTTATTAGTGGTCGGGTCGATGAAGCCACCATGGCCGGTGCCTTTGGGATCGCCGCCTTGAATGACGAAACCAGGCTCGTAGCGATGGAACGTCAATCCGTTGTAGAAGCCGCGATTGACCAGATCGAGAAAATTGTCAACTGTCTTCGGAGCGGCGGCTGGATACAGTTCGATCTTGATGGTGCCTTTGGTGGTGTCCATTACGACTACAGGATTTGTCATTTCATTTTCCTTTTACAGTGGCAAACGCTGCGAACACACCAGCGCAGCTGATTAGAATCGACAATTCTACAGCACAACAAGATTTTGCTTCGTTAAAACCTGCCTGTGAGAGGGCAAAACCGCCGTAACCCGCGGCTGGAGCACGGTTTCAGTCTTTACGGATGGGGAGAGATCTGCGGCGTTAGCTCAGGCGTGGACTGGAGCGGCGGCGCGATCGGCTGAGGGGCAAGCTGCGGCGCCGTCGCAGCAGGCGAAGCCGCTGGAGGCACGTTTTTCGGAGCTTGGCCGGTCGAGGTTTCCACCGGTACTTTCAGAACGCCGTCAGGAGTGAGCGAACGGGAGAAACTCAAAGGAATGGTGACATTGTGGATCGTCTGGTCAGGCTCGCAGGAGAACGCCATCCAGCCCACGGACTGATCGCCGGGCATCAACACGCGCACACCGAAACGCTCCGCCTCGACCTGATGCCTGGTGCCGTCAATACCGATTGCCATACCGAGGCTGCGTTTGCGGTGCTGACCTGCTGTCACGTATTCGTATACAATCGGTCCGTCGATCGATGCAGAACCGATGAAAACGGCTGCCACAACGGCAAACTGTGTTTTGGTCATGCCTGGTCTGGCCGAATCGACCAGATAGTGGCCCCCGGCTGCAGGAAGGGTCCCAGTTCCCACAACAGCCTGGGCGGCGTCGCCGTTGATGACCACGACTTGTTGGCTGTCGTTGCGCAGCCGGATCTCGACGAATTTGATATCTTCGTCTCGAATACGGGGCAGTGGCTTGGTTTCCAGCGCTTTGGCCGTGGCGGTGACAGTGGTGATATTGGCTAAGCCGCGCAGAGTGTTGTTAGCTGCTGTTCCGGCCGTTGTTGCCGGTGGCAGCGATGTGGTTCCGTCGGTGGTGGATTGGGTGGTGCCTGGCGCTGGCGTGATCGTGCCGATGCCCAGCGGGCCACGCAATTCAGCCGGTGTATTGGGGTCGTCATCAGCGCCTGCCGAAAAGGGCTGCGACAAAAATAGAGCCAGCAATAATAGAAGGTATGGCAACCAACGAATGGACATGGGAAGAATCCGAATAACCGTTGGCGTTATTCAATCATCTTTGCCGCTGGCCCATCAACTCATAAGTAACTTTTGCGCGAGGTGGTCCGCCATCTTTGACGATTGATATCCGCTCCAGTCCGCTGAATTGAGCGCCTCCCGGTGCCAGGCTCATCACAATCGCCTCTTGAGCCATGGTTTTGCCCACCTGGTGCTGATAGCGAATGAAGGCAGTGCCATCGGGTCCGACGCGATCGACAAACAACTGACAGCTCATCTGCCCATTGCCCATCTGATAGGAACCGGCACTACCGGATATCTGCCAAACGTTGTCGGTGGAAGGCGCGAAGGCTTGTTGAGCAGCGGCTTGAAACTCGGGAGAAGCGTCGATGCCTTTGAGGCGCCCGGAGACGTGCCAGACTCCCATATATCCCTGGGGCAATGCCACCTGTTGCTGCACTCTCGCCTGGATCGGCGGGCGCGGAGGCGGTTGCGGTGCCATGCGCGGCTGTTGTATCTGACCTTGCATAGGTGGAGAGGCATTGACGTTGCCTTGCATTGGCGGGCGTTGAATCGGAGCAACCATCGCCGGCGCAGGATAGGCATATTGCGCCTGACTGGGCACGCTGTTGTTGTCTTGCACGCCAAGTTTGAATGGATCGGCGCTGGCTGTCGGCGGTGACGCCACCTGCAAGATCAAAGTGGCAAGCATGATGCCAGCGGCGGATAACATCATTACGCGCCTGGTTTTCACGATCTTCATTCTTGCCTCCTCGCAAGCCACGAACAAAATCAATTTGCCCGTTTTCCTCGAGCAGCACCTCGGCGTACAACTCGTCGCTCGTAACTGAGGTGTGAAAAGCCCATCAATCGGCTCTGAAAAGATTGTAACCGAGACAATTAGAAATTACTAACACTTTTAATACTCAGTCCGCGGTCGCGCTGATCCAGCACTAGCGAAGATTCGCCGCGCAAATCTACCGAATGCGCTTCGCACAGCCACCCTGGGAGCGCCGGCTTCCAGCCGGCATCGGGCACGCCACTCACAAGATCGGACTAAAACCAGATGCCGCCAGGATGGCGGCGATCCCAGGGAATCCGACGAAACTAGTGCACCACCGGCAGTGGCGCAGCCACCTGGCGCGGACCGGCTCCTGTCGGTTTCCTCACCGCTGACACACTTGCAGTTGACTTCGACGAAGCGGCCGCTGTGGCAGTTTTCTCAGCTGGTGCGGCGAAATCAGCCACTTCTTGAGAAAAGCCGAGCTGCTGCAATCGTTTATATGCTGCTTTGCCGGTCGTGGTTGTCGGTTCAGCGATGACAATGTCCACAAGCGGGCTCAGCGATTCCGGAAAACGATGCATGGCGATCAGCAAGTCCGCTTTAAGCAGTTGCGCCTGATGCTTCAATTGCGTGAACCGCTGAGCAGCCTGCTTTTCGCCGAGGTATTGCGCTTTAGTTTCCGGTGATTTAGCAAAGGCATTGGCCATGCGGTTATGCGCTTCCACCATGTCGCCAAGCCATTCGCACAATTGCGAGACTCGCTCCAAAAGTTCCTGGGGGCGGGCCGTCGCTTTCATGCCGTTCAGCTCGATAATGCTCGCCTTGGCGTCGTCGGGATTCATCGGCAGATCGCCATAAGTCATACCGCGGCGAGCGGCAGCGATCTGTCCCGGCACCGGCGCGCCACCGGCTGGAGCAGGCACTTGGGCCAGGCTCGGAGGCGGCGCATAAATCACAGTCGAATGAGCATCCGGAGCTGCCGCTCCCGGCAATGGTCCACTCAACGCCGGCAGCTGCCCTGCGCTTGCTCTGGTCGGCGCGGCTGCGAACCTGGCCGAAGACGCTGCCGATCGCCCGCCGCCCGGTGGCAATCCGGATGCACCAGGGATAGGACTGCCGTCTTGCGCTTGCGAAGCGAGCGGCGCCAGGCTGAAAGCCAACAAGCATAAGGTCAAAGAGAACCTGTGCCTGGGAGCGCCGCCATCCTGGCGGCATTTTCTCAGCCAATGAGTCAGTGCCGGCTGGAAGCCGGCGCTCCCAGGTTTGAGCTTGAGTGAAAACATGAAATCCGCTGCCTTTCGAAGAGACGAAATCGAAGTGATCTTAGCAAATGTTGGGTATCCAGCGAATCATCTCAGGACATGACGCCGTTTATGTTCTTCCTGGGTGCAGATTTTTCTTCAGAAAATCGGAGGATCGGGTTGCGGGCGCTGCTAGCGCGCTACGCATGGACAGCCGTTCAGGCCGGTTGTTGTGCCGTGCATGCCCATATGTCCCGATCTACGGGTTGATCTCGGCAATGCATCCAGCGCATCAGCGCTTTCGCCGCATGTTTTGGATGACGCAAAATTTTAGAGCTATGTTAGGATTGACAACAGTCGTGGTTCTATATGTATGTGGCTGAGTTTTACAGCCTTTCGCCTTTGGAGGCAGTGTGTTACCAAAGCAGGTTTGCCGTTCTCTTCTCGTCCTCTTCAACCTGCTCAACGCGAGCGCCCTCATATCAGCCCAGACTCCGGTTGCGGCTGCCGAACTGCAAACTGCGCATCTAGATAAGGGTCAAGATACATACCTGATCAGCGAGAACAGGATGCTCAAACACTGGCTCAAACCCAGTGAATACATGCCGGTCTCCGAGATCAAACCGGGAATGGAAGGTTATGGTCTCACTGTTTTTCAAGGAACCAAGCCGGAACGTTTCAATTTCAAAGTCGTGGGCATCGTCAAAAAGGTCTTGAATGGACGCGATGCCATTCTCGTGCATCTGTCTGGGGAGAAACTGGGCAAATGCAATGTCGTGCGCGGCATGTCGGGAAGCCCGTTGTACATAAACAACAGGCTGATCGGCGCGATTTCGTATGGCTTCGATTTTTCCATGGAACCAATTGCTGGCGTAACGCCGATAGCAGACATGCTTGATGCGCTCAGTTATGAAGACAACCCAATCCACGAAGTGCCAAATCGGATCAGCAGCCTGGCGCCGGCAGCACTGCCGGCCAACGTGGTGCAAAGCATTCAGTCCGCTGGTGGTGGCATCACGCAGGTTTCCGGCGGCGCACCACACCTGGTGCCACTGATGGCACCAGTTTCACTGGCTGGATTTTCGCCCCGGGCGCAAGAATTCCTTTCGACGCGCTTCCAAGATCAAGGCATGTGGTGCGGCTCAGGCGCAGGCGGCGCGCTCGATCCATCGCTGGCCAAATTGCACGTCGGCTCGGCCACGGCCAAAGAGCTTGTGCCTCCTGGTGGCGCCATCAGTGTCATGCTCACAACCGGCGATTTCAACTCCTCTGCCTGTGGAACTGCCACCAGCACTTTCGGCAATCATGTGCTCGCTTTCGGACACCCATTCATGTCCGCTGGTTGCGTCGAGTTTCCCCTGGCCACAGCCTACATCCATCAAATTCTGCCCAACCTGTCCGTCTCTTTCAAAGTCGCTTCGCCGATGCAGGTGATCGGCAGTTTGGAAGCAGATCGTCCATGGTCAGTCGCCGGAGAGATCGGCAAGACCGCAAAGATGATCCCGGTCACCTATACAGTCACCGACGAAACCCGCCACATCAAGCGCGTCTATCATTGCAATGTCGTCGATCATCCCGATCTCACTCCTGAGCTGGTGGCAGCCACCGCCATGTCAGCAATCGACACGACACACCAATCGTCCGGCCCGTACGTATTGAAGGTGAAGAGCAGCATCGATGCCACCGGCATTGGTACCATCGAGCGCACCGATCGTTACTCCAGCAATTTCACCGCCCATGGTGGCGACTCGCACAGGCTCCTCCATTTCAGTATGGATCCAGTCGGCTCTTATTTGATGGCGACGACCGGTCGCATTATGGACAACGACTTTGAGCAAGCCAGCATCAAAAGCGTCAATTTGGACATCTCGCTGCAAGATGGACACAACACGGCGAAAATCGAACGCATTTATGTTGATAAGTCGATCGTCGCTCCCGGAGAGACGATCAATGTCCACTGTGTTCTGCATCCCTACAATCACGAAGTCGTGACAAAGACCTTGAAGTTGCCGGTGCCGCGCGACGTTCCAGACGGCAATCTGTTGATTGGTGTCTCCAGTGGTGACGACATCGATTATGTGAGGAAACGGTTAGGTCTGGTCGATCCCACACCGGAGAATCTCGACCAAATCGCCAAAAAGATTCGCGAAGCTGGCAGCGGCGATAACATTACGGCCGTGCTCGCCTTGCCTCACCAGTCCATTCTAGTGGGCGGCACAGTTTTGCCTGACCCGCCGGCTCACTGGGCGAAGCTATTCTTTTCCGATCGATATACGCGCGGACCATCTCTGGTCAAAGCCGAGGTGCGCGCAAGCGAGCGGCAAGAATATTTGATCGACGGCAGCCACATCATGACCGTGGAAGTGCGCCGCCCAGACAAGGCACTGGTGCGCTCACAGCCGTACATGGCGTCAGCCTCGGGATCGTACTCAAACAACGACGGTCTGTATATGACCGACCTGGCTCGCAAAACCATGGACTCCTCGCATAAGCCTGAACTCTCGAAAGATTCTTCTTCGTTGCTTTCGGCGGCAGTGTCGGCGGACAAGAGCAGCAGCGCTCAGAACTTCTGGACATCGACTAAAGAGTATCCGCACATCAGATCGCTGCTCGTCTGGCAGCAAGAAACGAACTCAGATTTCACGCAAGGCAAGACCGATTCCACCACGATCGACAGTTGGGGCAGGATCACTCCGGCTCTGCAAGACGTAGCCGAGAAAAACATAGCGAACGACATGCGCGTGTGGTCCGCGACCTGGGCCGCCGGCAATTTCTGGTTCGCCACCACAGACAAGATTTTCTCTTGGCCAGGCGATCAGTCGGAACCAAAATTAGTGGCTAAGGTCAAAGGACTGGCGATACCGACGATGGCGGCCGACTCGACCGGAACTGTTTATTTCGCCAGCGTTCCCGGCGGGCAAATATTCGCCCTCGATGCCAATGCCAAAGGCGACGATGTCACACCGCACCTGGTGGCTAAATTACCGGAGTCGATTGTCACCAGTCTCTGCGTTGATCAAGACGATGTTCTATATGCTGGTGTCGCCGGCAGTGGCAAGGTCTACAAGCTGGCTGCTGCCAAACAAGACCGTTTGTCGCAGCGCAACCCAGTCGTGTTGTTCGACAGCGGACAGGCAGACGTCACATGCCTCTTCTGCCACAACGATCAACGTCTTTATGTGGGAACGGCAGAACGCGGTGATGTATACAGTATTGATGCTGCCGGCGCGGTCAAAGCCGAATATCAATCGCCCGACCACATTGTCACGGGCATCGCCCGCGACAGCAAAGGCGATCTTTACATAGCCAGCGCAGCCCCCGGACACCTGGTCAAACTCTCCCCCAACGGAGCGCTGACGAGCTTGGCCAGCAGCGAGGCGTTCTACACAGTGTTCTATGACCGGCCGACCGACGCCGTCTACTCAGGCGACGGTGAAGGAGACATCACTCAGGCACAGACTGACCCGCTCTCGCACGAATCCTACTTCGTGCCAGTCTGCCACACGGAACAAGAAGCCGTGTTAGCACTGGCCAGCGATGGCAAAGGCAAGCTGTTTTCTGGAACCAGTAATCTAGCTATTGCTCGCTCATTCGAGATGAAACCGGCATCGCCAGCCGTGTATACATCTGTAGTTAAAGATGCGGGCCGCAAATCGAAGTGGTCCAGACTGCGGGCATTCGGTGCTTACAATGAAGTCAGCGACCTGATCGCCAGAACAGTTCAGGTAGAAACGCGCAGCGGTGAGATATCGCAGCCTGACGCGACCTGGTCCAGCTGGCAACCGGCGAAATTCGCCAGCGAAGCCTTTGTCGTTGCCTCGCCACCGGGCCGTTACATGCAATACAGGATGACGTGGAAACCCGATCAGAGTGCCACCAAACCCGGTGCCCACCCTCGCGCGCCCGTTTCAATCGGCAAAGTGGAAGTAACATATTTGCCTACCAACGTGGCGCCGGAATTCAGTTCAATTTCGCTCAAGACCGGCACGGCCTGCTCGGGCAAGAATGACCTCGTGATCAATGCCAACGATCCTGACGGCGACAACCTGGCTCTGTCGATCGAAGTCTCCGCCGATGGTGCCAAAACATGGTCGCCGGTAGTGGCCAACTTGCGTTCTCGTCATAGCGCAAAAGAGAGCCACTCCACCAGCGAGAAAGGCTCCAGCACGAGCAAGACTGAGAGCGGCACCGATGCCGGCAAATCTCACAAAGAGGAAAACAAGGACGATGCCAAAGAGAAAAGCGCTACATCCAATCAGAAAGATACGAATGTCGAGAGTCGCGGCGACGCGGTTCCAGGTGCCACGCTAGAATCGCAAGATTCAGATCATGATTTTGCCGAAAACTTAGACGCCAAGCCGGAGGAGAAGCCTTCCGATCCGGACGCGGACAAAGACAAGGACAAAGATAAAGATAAAGATTCGGACAAGGACAAAGACGGCAAAGAAGCCAAACACGACGACAAGGGCGATTCGGACAAGTCCGCAAACAATAGCGATGCCGACAAAGGCAGTAAGGACCAGGACAGCACTAGAAAAGTGCAAGCGAAAGATGCAAAGACTGCAGACAAACTGCGGTCGAAAACCAAGCTGCCTCCGGGTCAACCGCTGGCACAACTGAAATCAACCGACTCCGCTACAACCGGTGAGAAGTTCAGTTGGACATGGGATACTGCGAAGCTCAAAGATGGCAACTACGTCGTCAAATTGACTTTGGACGACGTTCCCTCAAATCCCTCAGGACATCTCCAGGCAGTCGCGCTGAGAACGATCGAGGTCGACAATTCGCCACCGGAAATCACCGTGATGAAACTGACTAAAGGCAAGGATCGCGCCGTTGGATCGCTGTCAGTCAAAGCGAAAGACAAGTACACCCCGATCGTCAATGCCACCTACCGCTTCGATGACGGCGAGCCATTTGCACTCGGCAACCCTGAGAATATTACAGATGGTTTAGACGCAGATTTTGCGGTCAGCGACCTCACCATACCGCACGGATCGCATAAACTTGAGGTTCAGGTCACGAACAAAGCGGGCAATACCGCTACGAAGACCATAAACGTCATGTAGGGCGCCCTCGTTGCAACTGAGCCGTCTTCTTCGAACCAAAGATCCCAAGCTTCTGATCGAGGAGGCATACGATTCTTCGCACCTGATGAAGAAGAGTCTGACGGCATTCGATCTGGTGGCGTTCGGAGTCGGCGCCACCATCGGTT
>Ga0182024_10010389_pt1 | contig 18965 bp, 21 predicted proteins | sample P32metaG_FD_120480 | JGI IMG/M metagenome (GOLD analysis project Ga0182024, IMG submission 120480) | Permafrost microbial communities from Stordalen Mire, Sweden - P3-2 metaG (Illumina Assembly) | ecosystem: Environmental > Terrestrial > Soil > Wetlands > Permafrost | place: Sweden: Stordalen... | reverse complement strand
CACACCGAGAGCTGCCGCCAGATCCGAGGCCCAGCCTTCAATTTCGGCGGCCGGAAGCACAAAGTGGTGATCCGCCATACTGGCCGTGGGAGAAGGAGACGGCTCAACGACGTACAGCCGATTCATCGTTGTTTCGCTCGGCGGCTTTCCTTCAGCCTGGACTTGAGCCGGCAAAACAACCGGTCCACGGTTCTCCGTGGCATAAGACGCGGATTGATTCACGCGTGGCGCCGACGACCCCTCCTGATAGCCTTCCTGCCAATCTTCTTTAGGTTGCGGCGTGTGCGTTACATTGCTTTGCACGCGTCGCTTGTCTGCGAATTGGCGTGCATGGCGAAGATTGCCGGGACCGCAGGCGAGGAAATCGGCATCGATGGAAACGATGACGTCCGCCTGGCTAAAGTCGTAAATCGTATTGACCGGACGTCCGAACGCCAGCATCGCGCCTTTATAAGCGCTGTGGCGCCCGCCGACTTCATATTGATGCCATTTCGCGCCGGGCAAATCTTTCAGAACGGCGTTGATTCCGGCCGTGAGCGTCGGCGAAGTCACCGTTTCTGTAAGGATGCGAAGGCCAGCGCCGTTCAACGCTGCCGCTTCGCGCCGCGATGCCACTGCATCCTGGAACCCGATCCAGGAGTCGATCTGCTCCTTATTTATTACCGACTGCGCCCGGTCCGGATCGTACATCGTCAGAATGGATGCTTGGTGGAAGTAGTCCGAAGCGCCAAGGCTTCCTGGATGGTCGGGATTTCCTTCAATCTTGGTAGGCCGGCCAAGGTAGCTGGTAACCAGCAAGCCTGTGCCTACTCCGCCCATTTGCATCGCGGTCGCGTAATACAGCGGAACGCCAGGAATGAACTCCTCGGGCTGGCGAACATAGGGGACGATGACTTCTTTAGGCTGCTTGGTGCAGGCCGTGATGCCGGCAAATGCCAGCGATGCGGCCGCGAGCTTTAAGAAATTACGGCGGCCGGCGGGGTCCAGCCAATTGGGCGTTCGGTCGGCGAGTTCATCATCGAGAAAGGCCTGAAACTCTTTGGTCTCCGCCAGTTCTTCGAGGCTCTTCCAGTACAAAGGTCCCTGGGCTGATTCCAGCCGAGCCCGAATCTTGTCTAAGTCAAGAGCGGGTTTGTCAGTCATTGGCGCAAGTCATCATCGGTGGCAAGTGTAACAGTCCGTCAAACTCTGTATGTGATTTTCCTGAACCAGTTTACGGCCAAGTTCTTCCTGATTGGCCGGCGCTTCATAAGCCATATTAAAGACTTGATCGCGCGGGCGAACGTACTTCTCGGGATTGCGGTGACAGTTGATGCACCAGTTCATGTACAGCGTATTTTCTTTGTACATCAGGGGCATTTGATCGACGCGGCCATGGCAGGTGGCGCATCCGACGCCCTTGTTGATGTGGATGCTGTGGTTGAAGTAGACGAAGTCGGGCAGATCGTGGATGCGAGTCCATTGCAGCGACTCGCCCGTGCGGTAACTGGCGCGCACCGGCTCCAGGATCTCCGCGTTCGACCAGATCTGCGAATGACAACTCATGCAGATCTCGGTAGCCGGAAGGCCGGCGAACGAAGACGTTTCTACCGAGGTGTGGCAGTAACGGCAGTCGATCCCGTCGTCAGTGACGTGGTGTTTGTGGCTAAAGGGAACAGGTTGCTCTTTGACTACCTTGACGTCCGTGATGTAGCTGCCACGGTCCATCGTGTAGGCGAAAGCAAGCAATCCCCCGGCTGCGAGGACAGCGCCCGCAAGGCTGATTTTTGAGATGCTATTTGCGCTTCTGTGGAAAAGCTGGGCCATCCAGTTCGTCCTGTATGACCCACTATGCTACCTCAAATTGCGCTGGGATTGCAAAAAATATTATGGGGCGAGTTTGACTGTAATGTTAATTACTATTTAAGCTGGATTTCGGTTCGTACGGGCTAGGCGGCGAATCTCTTGTTCACTGCCCGGCGCGCTCGCAGCAAGCGGATGCGAACCGCAGTTTCGGTCCAACCGTGGGCGCGGGCGATCTCCTGGACCTTATATCCTTCCAGGTAGTGCCGCGTCAGGACCATGCGATCGTTCTTCTTACAAGTCTTCAGAATCCGCCGGACGTCGATGGCGGCCAGATTAACCTTGGGTGGCGTGGGCAACTCGGGAAGCGTCTGCAAGAACGGTTCACGGCGCATGCAGCTCCGATGAATGTTCAGCGCGATGCTATTCATCCAGGTGAGGACCATGTTCTGGTCGCGCAATTGGCCCAGGCGTTCCCAGCCCTTGACCCATGCGGCTTGCGCTGTCTCTTGCGCGGAATCGTACGACAGGCCGCGCGATACCAAAAAGCGCACCGTCAGGTTGTAGCCCTTCTTGTAAGCGGCACCGTATTCTTCTCGTGTCATTTGCCCGTAAACTCCCTTGCTGGAACGAATTTGCCGTCGTCGGCGTTTCGTTTCTCAGGAAAAGCAGTTTCAGTACCACCTGGGAAAGGGCTCGGCGCAGCTCTCTAAGATTTTTGTAATCAGCGGATTGCGGGAGGCATCGGTACAAAACTTGGCCGGTTGGCACCGAGCAAGAATTTCTGGACGCGCAAAATTTTCCGGAAACCTTTAGTGCGCGGGATTTTCCGGTGCATGGATTACGAGGACCATGTAATCTTCGTCTACGTAAACATCGCCCACCTTTAGCGCGCCGCGCTCGTGTCCGAAGATAGTGAATCCAAAGGAAGCATAGAGACGCTTGGCGGCAGGCTGTTGATTGCCAACGGTGAGGATGATTTGCTCCAGTCCCGGGAGCGCTATCGCGCGCCGCAAAACCTCCGTCATCAAGAGCCGCGCGATACCGAGTCCGCGATGCTCTGCGGCGACAAACACGCCCCAAATTCTAGCTTTGTGCCGCTGCTTGACGCGCGTGTGGCGTCCGAAGCCGACGGTCCCCACCAGTTTCCCGCCGGCAAAGGCGCCTAAAACGTAATTATCGGCGCTCGCGGCGGACAAACGCCTGCTAAAGACTTCCACCGAGGTCGCGCGATGTTCCTCGTAGGACTCGCCAAAGGCGCGCGGCTCCTGTTCGAGAGCTTCCAGACGCAGGCGCCAGAAGGCATCGTCATCTTGCGCTCCGAGGGTGCGAATCTCTATATTCATTCTTGGGCCAGGCGTCTGCAATTACCGTCGTCCTGTCGGTGGCTTTCTTAGGCCGCGCGCTTGCGCAGTCATCCGCGCCCGCCCCCGCCGAGCAGCAGAAGATCCTGGCCGACGCCACCGATTACGCTTTCAATCATGAGCGGAGCCTCCCCAACTTCCTCTGCACTCAAACCACTCGCCGCTTTCAGGACTTCCAAGGACGCGACGAATGGCGGCCGATAGACATTATCGTCGAGCGCCTCGCTTATTTTGAACACCACGAAGACTACAAAGTTATCGAGATCAATGGCGTTCCGTCCAGCATCGAGCACACGAAATTGGGTGGAGCTTCGTCTTCGGGCGAGTTTGGCTCCGTCATGAAGGGGATTTTCGCGCCCGGGACCGCTACGGACTTCACCTGGCAAACCTGGTTTACGCTGCGCGGGCGCAAGATGCATGTCTACGCGTACCATGTCGCGGCGGCCAAGTCGGACTACCACGTGGTGGTGCCGGAGCAATCGAAGGACCTGGTCGCGGCCTATCACGGTCTGATCTTCATCGACGACCGCAAGCATTTCGTCCATCGCATCACGCTGCACGCCGATGGCATCCCGCCGGCGTATCCGATTCAAGACATCAGCCTGATGCTGGACTACGAATACACGCGTATCGGCGACGCCGATTACCTGCTGCCGCTGACCTTCGAGCTGCGCTCGCGGGAGGGCAACATTCTAATCAAAAATGACGTGGATTACGATCAGTATCGCAAGTTCACGGCCGATTCGAACGTAAACTTTAGCGCCCCCGATACGCCGCCGCCGCAGAAATAGCCCTTAACTATAAGTGGGGCGGACGCCCGCGTCCGCGCCGGACCCCCGGTCCGGCTCGGCACTTTGGAACCTTCCCAGGTACATGTCGGAGGGCAAAGAGGAGTTTTTGGAATTGCCTGGCGGCCACCCTGCGAAGACGCGGGAAAGCCAAAGAAAGCAACAATCTTGCTAACATTGATGTTGACATGCGACACGTGGCGCGTTGCGGTACGTGATGATAAAGACAATCCGCCACAAGGGGCTAAAACGACTTTTCGAAGACGACGACCCGCGCGGCGTAAACCCCGAACACGTCGAGACGCTGCGGGATATTCTGGCGACGCTTCACGCCGCGCCCAATGTTACTCATATGGACTTGCCGGGTTTGCGGTTGCACCCGCTCAAGGGCCGGATGAAAGGCTTCTGGGCTGTAACCGTTCGGGCCAATTGGCGGGTGATCTTTCGCTTTGATCGTGACGCCGAGGACGTTGATTATGTCGATTACCACTAAACAAGGAAAAAACCCATGACGATGAAGAACCCACCGCACCCTGGAGGCGTCGTTTTGCGTCAGTGCATTGAGCCGTCAGGCTTGACGATCACAGACGCCGCCGCCGCCCTTGGGGTGACGCGCAACACCCTTTCGGAACTCGTCAATGGGAAGCGCGGGATTTCTCCCGAAATGGCCGTGAGAATATCCAAGGTTTTTGGAGGATCGGAACAAGGCTGGCTGGTGCAACAAGCCCAGTATGACCTTGCCCAAGTCCGCCGCGACCGGCTGAAACTCAAGCGATTGGAAATCGCGTAACGACCTATGCGCGAGAAGCGAAAGCAGGGGATGCTGTCTCATGGGTTCTTGCTCGACAGGGACGTTTCAAAGGTTGCATCGCTGTTTCCTAAACAGCGCACCAAGACGATTGCAGCTGTTGGACTAGCCCGGCGGTAGTTCATCGTAGGCAGCCATTTCAGGCCGATCCCAATCCTCGGCAAACGGAGTCAGCCTGCGGCGCAGATCGGCCGCCTGGGATTCGTCGATCCCTCGTTCGCGAAGATCGACCGGCCCGGCAGGTCCAGCATTGACCATTCGAATCTGAGTGGGGCTTCGTCTTCGGGCGAGTTCGGCTTCGTCATGAAGGACATTTTCGCGCCCCAGGCCGCGACGGATTTCACCTGGCAAACCTGGTCTACGCTGCGCGGACGCAAGATGCACGTCTACGCATACCGTGTCGCGGCGGCCAAGCCGGATTCCACGTGGTGGTGCCGGATCAATCGAAGGATCTGCTTGTTGCCTATCACGGTCTGATTTTCATCGACGACCGCAAGCCATTTCGTCCATCGCATCACGCTGCACGCCGATGGCATCCCGCCGGCTTTCCGATTCAAGACATCAGCCTGATGCTGGGCTACGAATACACACGCATCGTCCTCGCCAATTACCTGCTGCCGCTCAACTTCGAGCTTAGCTCGCCGGAGGGTAGCATTCCAATCAAGAATGACGTGGATTACGATGAGTATCGTCAGTTCACGGCCGATTCGAGCGTAAAGTTTAGCGGTGCCGACAGTCCTTCAGAACCAAAGAAGTAGGGCGGACGCCCGGGTCCGGCTCACGCGCGAGTTCAGGCCTGCTCGGCAGTCTGGGAGCTCCCCCGCGAGTGCCATGTTCATGCCGGAGATGCAAGACGACAACATACTTTATCACCTAGTAAAAGCTCCTTGACCGATTGGTCTACCCTGTGCCGTCACCGGCGGCCGATCAACAGTTACGTTGGTTTTTGATGCTCACTTGCTGACATACGGCGCATAGCGCAGCCTTCCAAACGGCGGAAGCGGAAACATTGGTAGGTCTGAGACGCTGTATGTGTACTCGCCAACGTGAATGCGCGAGGTAGCCCAGAACGGGCGACGCCTTACCTCACAATTTTCTGCGATTACCGCACGGGACATCTCTTCGATTTCTGTGATGATGTATTTTTCCCCGTTTCGATAACGGCGCTCGTACGGAAATTCCCACGTTGCTCGACCGAAGCTGAAGTCTACAATATCGGACCTGTCCTCGGCATGGACACTAAAGTCCGCACATGCCGGATTAATGGGTCTAAGCTCCACAACTGTCCCTTGGGCGCCCTGTACATCGTAGACATTCAGTGAAGCTGTTCCGGGTGGAAGCTCCGCGGCAAGGCGCTCAAACAGTTCTGTAAGTCGCTTGATCATTTCCAATTACATCAAATTGATTCTACTAATGCAGAAGCGGATAATTGACGATCACAGCTCTTCCTACCAGCGACGCCGTTCGTGTCGCAGCCACGCCCCCGAGTGGTTCGTCGGCCATCCGGAAGTTGGATTCTCGTATCGTAGTGCTTTTCCCTTGTCGGCTGGTGTTTACTATCTGGTTTTCCCAACTTCCGATAATCCGACACTATGTTCGCTTGCCGTCATAGCTACATTCTGGAGAGTATCCCGTAATGCTGCGTCGAGTTCTGGTATCGCTTTGAAAGTCCCGATGACGCAGTCGATCTCCGAATCGAGGATCGTGGCCAGATTGTCGGTCATGATTACAGAGTCCATCAACCAGCCGCAGCCTCTTGCGCTCTCACTGTCGATTCTCACTTCTGAGGGAGATCTGCGTCCAAACGGTCGGCCTGGACAACCACGGCAGGCCGTCGCCTTTGAAGTTCGCAAGTTTGAATCTGGAAACAGAACCAAGACAACATCACCGCGGCGGTAGTTCATCGTAGGCAGCCATTTCAGGCCGATTCCAATCCTCGGCAAACGGAGTCAGCCGGCGGCGCAGATCGGCCGCTTGAGATTCTTCGATCCCTCGTTCGCGAAGATCGACCGGCTCAGCGGGATGGACCCAGGTCACGATAACTCGCGAACCCTCCGCCACCGCTAGAGGCTCGACAACCTCTACCTTCCCGTTACGGTAGATTCCTTCGACAGACTTGACCACATGCTTAGTCTAAATGAACGCGGTGGTCTTGATTCCCGAAACGTCGAAGCGCTTGCGGCATCGCATGTTCTTGCACATCACCTTGTCATCCAAGAGGACCATGTAGCTGGCGGACTTCTTGAATTTAGCCCGGTCGCGCTCGTCGGCATGCCCCGGCAGCCGGTCGACTTTCGTTCGCACCAGCCAACGCAGATCGTGAGCCTCCGCGGTCCGGCAGAAGGGGCAGGTCAAAGTCATGGGCTTCTTGGTTTCGGATTCTTTGTAAAAAGCTCGTTCGTCCATGGAATGTTCCGATCTTATCCTACACGGCGGCCAGCGCCGACGCTTTTACCAAACTGGCGTCCAGAAGTCGCGCGAACTCGTCGACGTCCGATTTACTAATGTTCAGCGGCGGCGAGAAGCGCAGGATGTTGCCGTGCAGTCCGCCCTTGCCGAGTAAAATTCCGTTTTCGCGCGCCGCTTCCATGACAGCCAGCGTCTCCGCCACGGCCGGCGTCTTGCTCACTGGATCCTCCACCAGTTCGATGGCTTGCAACAGGCCCATGCCGCGCACGTCGCCGATGATAGGATGCTTGGCCTGCAACTCCAGAAGTTTGTCGCGAAAATACGCGCCCACTTCCGCCGCGTTGATCGAGAGCTTATGATCCTCGATGAAATCGATGACGGCCTTGGCCGCCGTGGTCGCGATGGGGTTGCCTCCGAAAGTGGAAATGCTGGCGCCCCGCACCGAATCGGCAATCTCGGGACGGGCAATCGTCAGACCGATCGGCGCGCCGTTGGCCAAGCCTTTGGCGCTGGTGATGATATCGGGCTGCACGCCCCACTGCTCGATGCCGAACCACTTCCCGCCCGTGCGCCCCCAGCCGGTTTGCACTTCGTCGCTAATGAAAACGCCTCCGTGCTTCTTCACCGTCTCCGCCACGATGGGGAAATATTCTTTGGGAGGCGTCACAAATCCGGCCACGCCTTGGATGGGCTCGGCGATGAATCCGGCGATGCGCCCGGACGTGGTGGTGCGGATCACTTGTTCGACGTCCTGCGCGCAGCGCACCTCGCACGAGGGATAGGAAAGGCCGTAAGGACACCGATAGCAATAGGCGTTCACCGCGTGGACGATTCCAGCTTGCGTCACCGGTCCCAGCCGCCAATTGGATTGCGCGGTCAGCCCCATGGCGAGCGACGACCGGCCATGATAGGCGTAGCGCAGCGCGACAATCTCGGTGGATCCCGTGTAGCAACGCGCGGCCAGGATCGCGGTTTCGTTGGCTTCCGTGCCGCTGCTGGTGAAGAACGATTTCGTGAGCTTGCCGCCGGGCGTTATCTGAGCCAGCTTCTTGGCGAGTTCCACCTGCGGGACGTTGACGAAAACGGTGGACACATGCTGCAGACGGTCCATCTGCTTGTGTACTTTTCGGTTGACGTCCTCATTGCAGTGGCCGACGCTGACGGTGACGATGCCGCCGAAAAAGTCCAGGTATTGCTTGCCGTCCAGGTCCCAAACGTACTGGTTTCTGGCGTGCGAGATGACCAGCGGTTGCTGGTAGTAATGAAAGACGCAAGGAAAAAGGTGCTCGCTCTGAGCGAGAAGGATCTCCTCTTTAGTCATGCTTGATTCTAATACCTCCAGGACACGCTAAGCGATCGCCTATCATCGAAATGAGGAAGATCGGGGAAATGATGAAGATCGCGCTGGACGCGACTCCTTTGACCGTTCCAAGCGGCGGCGGGCGCCGCTACACCGAGGAGCTAACCCGCGCGCTCTGCGACGCCTTTCCCGGCGATCGGTTCTGGCTGCTGTCCGATCAGAAAACTCCACTGCCGTTCGTCCGCGCGAATCTGAACGCAGGCCACGGACCGCGCAACATGCTGGAACGGCGCTGGTGGTCCTGGGGATTGCAGGGCGAGTTCTCGCGGCTGGGGATCGATGTTTTTCACGGAACCGATTTTGCGGTTCCCTATTTGCCGCTGCGGCCGAGCGTGATGACGCTGCACGATCTTTCTCCGTGGCTCGATCCCGGCTGGCACGCCGAATCCGACCGCATACGCAAGCGCACTCCCATGCTGCTGCGCCTGGGTTTAGCGGCCATGGTGATCACTCCTTCCGAAGCCATCCGACGGGCGGCAATCGATCGTTTTCATTTGCAGCACGATCGGGTGATTGCGGTCCCTCATGCCGCCGCCGCTTGTTTTCGTCCCACGCCGGGGCCGGGGCAAACGCCACCTTACCTGTTGTACGTCGGCACGCTGGAACCGAGAAAAAACATCGGCTTCATGCTCGATCTGTGGCGCGAGCTTCGCCGCGAGCATCCTGTCGATCTGGTCCTGGTGGGACGCCGCCGTGCGGATTTTCCCGAAATTCCCGCCGAGCCCGGCTTGCGTTTGGCCGGACTCACGCCGGAAGAAGACCTCCCCGCTTTGTACTCAGGCGCCGTCGCTTGCCTGTATCCGTCTTACTACGAAGGATTCGGCTTGCCGGTGCTCGAAGCCATGCAGTGTGGAGCAGTGGTGATTGCTTCGCGCGATCCTGCGATCCTGGAAGTGGCCGGCGAGGGTGCGATTCTGCTCGACGTAGCCGACCGCGCCCTGTGGATGGATACACTGCGACTGGCGGTGACGCAGTCGGATCGAATACGCGAATACCGCGAAAGGGCTCTCCTCAGAGCCAGAGAGTTTTCTTGGACCAAAACAGCCAGACTCACAAGAGCCGTGTATGAGTGCGCCATCCAGCGGTTCAGGAAATAAACCGCGAGCGTTGTTCCTTGCGGCCGAGGCCCCTTATCCAATCATCGGAGGAGGTCCTAATCGCGCCGCCTCGGTGCTCGAATATCTGGCGCGGCGATTTTCCGTGCATGGGATTTTCTTTCGCGAACCAGGGGCGCCGGATCCCGCGGCCGCCATTCCGCCGGGCCGGCTGGATCGCGCCGACGTTGTCGAACTGCCATTTCATTCCAAGCGTCCTCTGGCGCGCCTGCTGCGAAATGCGTCGCGGCTGGCGCGGAATCGCTCGCCGTTGCTCGATCGCTTCTCCGGGTTCCAGGCTCAAATCGAGCGCTTTCTCAGCGGCCAGCGGTATGAAGCCGCATTCATCGAACATTTCTGGTGCGCTCCTTACATCCAGCAGGTGCGCCCGTGCGCGCAGCGCGTCATTGTGGATCTATACAACATCGAATCGGCGTGGCACCGTAGCATGGCTTCCTCTGAAAGTGGAGCGCTGGCCTGGGGCCACCGGCGATTCGCGCGCGCGGCGCTCGAATCGGAGCGCTATTGGCTACCCAGGTTCGATCGCATACTGGTCACTTCCGGCAAAGACGCAAAATTAGTGCGCGAAATTGCCGCGGATGCAAAAGTGACGGTCTATCCTAACGCTCTTCCGTCGATCGTTCCGCCGCCCCGTTCAGACCGCCCTGAAATAATTTTCAGCGGCAATCTGGAGTATGCGCCCAATATCCAGGCGGTCCGATTCTTTCATCGCAATGTTTGGCCCGCCCTGCAGTCCCGCTGGCCCGAGCTGAAGTGGAAGATCCTGAGCAAGAACGCGGGATCGATCCGCGATTTGGTCCTTTGCGATCCGGACATCGGGATTACCGGATTTGTGGAAGACGCCGTTGCCGTCATTGCGCAAGCACAAGTGGCTGTCGTTCCCCTACTCGCGGGAAGCGGAACACGGATCAAAATTCTGGAGGCATGGGCGGCCGGTACGCCGGTGGTGTCCACTACGCTCGGCGCCGAGGGTCTCGAATACCGCGATCGCGAGCATCTGGTTCTGGCCGACGATGTCGAGAGCTTCACGGCGGCGGTTTCCGAACTGCTCTCATTGCCCGTCCATCGGGAACGCATCGGAGCCGCCGGCCGCCGGCTTTACGAAGAGCAATATACATGGCAAACTGCTTGGAAGGCATTGGACGGGGTGCTCGATGATGGGTTCGAAAAATCTGTTCGAGGATTGATTCGGTAACGCCAAGGTGCGTGCGCAGTCTAACTCGATGAATACCGCGCCCAACCAGTTCAACCGGAAAGAATCGGGCGGGAACTCGCGTTAGAATTCCATGTAACATGAACCTATGTAACTGCTACCGCCATGTAAACGTTTTGCGAACGGCCCGTTCAAAGCGGGGAAACCCTCTATACTGGAGATGGTCATGCGTTTTTCGGTAGACGCTCACGCGATCGGACAGCACTTAACGGGGAACGAAACATATATAAGAAATCTTTTGAATTGTTTCGACGTGCTGGATCGTGAAGCGGATTTTGTAGCGTACATATCGCGCGAAGAGGCGGTCGCCGACGTGCCTCGGCGATTTCAGAAAAAGCTGGTCTCCAGCAACCCTTATGTGCGACTTGGGTACGATCTGCCGCGACTAGTGGCTGAAGACCGTCCTGACTTACTGCACGTGCAATATACGGCGCCGATCACCTGTTCGGCGCCCATTGTGGTCACGGTACACGACGTTAGTTTTCTGGAGCATCCCGAGTACTTTACGTCGTTCCGTGCGCTGCAATTGCGCTTAACGGTGCGGCGCACAGTGAAATCCGCCTCATGTGTTCTGACGGTCAGCGAATTTTCCAAACGCCAGATTGTGGACGCCTATTGTCTTCCGGACGACAAAGTTGCGGTTGTGCCCGACGGAGTTAGTTCGGTATTTCACCCCGTGGCTCGCGAAGCGGCTCAACGCAGCTTGCGCACCTCGTTGCCCCGCGCGCCCTTTATCTTGACTGTGGGCGACCTTCAGCCGCGCAAGAACCATCTGGGACTGATCCAAGCATTCGAGGATCTGATCGGCGCACATCCGCACTTGCCGCATCACCTGTTGGTGGTGGGTAAGGAGACTTGGTATGCGCCGGCAATACGCGCGGCGGCGAAAAAATCGCAGGTGGCGGATCGCATTCACTTCACCGGTTTCGTGGATGACGAAGAATTGCGGAGGTTATATGGCGCCTGCGATCTGTTCGTTTATCCTTCCTTCTATGAGGGCTTCGGATTGCCGATTCTGGAAGCCATGGCCTGTGGGCGGGCCGTGGCCTGCTCCAACACTTCGGCCATGCCGGAAGTAGCCGATTCGGCGGCGCTGCTCTTCGACCCCAGCTCCCGGCGGGATCTTGTTTTTGCCATGCGCGATCTGCTGTTGAATCCTGAACTGCGCCAGCGTATGGAACGACTGGGCGTGCAGCGGGCGGCGATGTTCAGTTGGACGAGTAGCGCGGCCAAGACTTTGGATCTGTACCACGCCGTGGCTGGCGGCGCATCGAAAGCTTTCACGGCTGTCCGAAAGTCTGGTTCCGTTGTGCGTCGATGAAGTACCTATGTTGATGAAGTATCCATTTGTCAGAATCGCCTCTTCGTTTCTACTCCCGGCGTTGATGCTTTTCGCGGCGCCGGTATCGGAATCCACGCTTCCAAATGAAACACTGCGCTACAGCGTCAACTGGCCTAGCGGATTGAGTTTGGGCGAAGCCACGCTCAGCGCTTCTAGTGCGCGGGATGCCAATGGGCCCGACCGCATGCATTTTCAATTCGACCTGGACGCCGGTGTTCCCGGATTTGCAGTCAGCGACCGATTTCGATCCGCTGCCTCCGGAAGCTTTTGCTCGGCGGAGTTTCAGAAGACCACCTCGCACGGCTCCAAGCGAGTGGACGACAAGGAAACTTTCGATCCCAATACCGGCGCCGTCACGCGCGGATCAGGCGCTGGGGAGGCGGAACTGAGTACGAACGCCTGTGGCAAGGATGCGCTGGCGTTCTTGTATTTCGTCCGCCAGGAATTGAGCCAGGGCCGCGTTCCTCCGAGCCAGACGGTGTTCTTCGGCGCGCCTTACGAGATCAAGCTGGATTTAGCCGGTGCGGAAAGCGTGAAGATTGGGAACGCGTCGGTGGCGGCGGACCATGTGAAGGCGTCCGTTACCGGGCCCTCCTCCAGCATCGATTTCGATCTGTTCTTTCTGCAGGATCGGGCCCGCACGCTGGCGCTGGTGCGCGTCCCATTGGCGCTGGGCACGTTCTCGATGGAACTGGTGAAATAAACGCTCCCCGACGGCGCTGTGGCAATCAAAGTAGCCTACTTCTCCCCCCTCCCCCCCGCGCGTAGTGGCATCGCCGACTATTCCGCCGCACTTCTCGATGAGTTGAAAAAGCTGGTGGACGTGGAGGTGTTCGCATCCAAGCCGCTCTCTTTTAACCCGCAGAATTTCGACGTCACGCTGTACCAGGTGGGCAACAATGTCTATCACGATTTTTGCTATGAGGCGGCCATGGATCATCCCGGGGTTGTGGTGGTCCACGAAGCCAACCTCCATCACCTGATCGCCGACATCACGATCAAACGCGGCGACTGGGACGGATACATGCGCGCCGTCGAGCAGGAAGGCAGCCCAGCGGATCTGGCCTATGCCGGCCGCGTCCGGCGGCTCGAAGTGGGGCCCGACTACGAAGGCGTGCCGATGCTGCGTCAGTTGCTGAGCCGGTCCAAGGCAGCCATCGTGCATAGCGGCTGCGTGGAGTCTGAGTTGCGCGGCGCGGGATTTTCGGGCGACGTGGCTCGCATCCCGCATGGCGCCTGGATTCCCGAAGCCAACCGCTCGGACTTTCGCGATCGCTTGGGCCTGGACGAAACCACGCCGCTCATCGGCATCTTCGGTTTCTTGAAACCCTACAAGCGCATTGCCGAATCGTTGCGGGCCTTTCGCAGGCTGGTGCGCGTTCACCCATCGGCCAAAATGATCCTGGTGGGCGATCCTCATCCGGAACTGCAATTGGACTCGCTGATCCGATCGCTCGATCTCGGCCTGCACGTGCGGGTTCTCGGCTTCCGCCCCATCGACGAGTTCGTGGGTTACCTGGCGGCCTGCGACATCGTACTCAATCTGCGCTATCCCACGGTCGGTGAAAATTCAGGCACGCTGATGCGGGCGCTCGGCCTGGGTAAAGCTGTGGTGGTTTCGGAAGTGGGATCCTTCAGCGAACTTCCGGAGACCATCTGTCTGAAAGCGCCGGTGGATGCGAGCGAAGAGGATCATCTTTTCGAGTATCTCAATCTGCTGGTGAGTCGTCCCGAGGTGCGCAAGGCGCTGGGCGCGAGGGCGCGCGAATGGGTAGAGACTGAATGCACCTGGCCGAAAGTGGCGCGGAGCTATGCGGACTTTCTGGAGCGAATCGCTGGGAATGGCGCGGCCCCGATCCCGGCTACCGCCCATCCGGCCGCCGCCCATCCGGCCGCCGCCCATCCGGCCGCCGCAAAATCCATGCCCGTAGCCGCCGGCGTGCGCGTCGAGCCGGAATATATTCTCTCCTGGGCGCCCGATGAGTCCGCGAAAGGCTACATCGAAACGCATCTCACTCGTTTCGAAAAAACGCTCGAGATTACGCCGCCGGGCGGTCCGGATGACCGTATCCTCGAGATGGGCTCGTATCTGCAAATCACACCCGCGCTCAAAACTCGACTCGGTTACGGCGAAGTGCGCGGCTGCTACTACGGTCCGGCGGGCAAGGTGGACCGGCGCAGCGTGCAGTCCGCCGACGGCGAGGCGTTTCAATGCACGCTCGAACTCTTTGACGCCGAGAAGGACCGCTTTCCTTACGACGACGGCTATTTCTCCACAGTTCTGTGCTGCGAGTTGGTGGAGCATCTCACCGAAGATCCCATGCATATGATGGCGGAGATCAACCGGATCCTGCGGCCCGGGGGGCGCCTGGTGCTGACCACACCGAACATCGGCTCCCTGCGCGCCATCGCGGCCATTCTAGCGGGCTATCATCCAGGATTTTTCCCCGCCTATATTCGTCCGCGCGTGGAAGGCGAGGAGCCGGAGGCGCGGCACAATCGCGAATACACGGCGCGCGAGATCGTGCTTCTGTTCTATTACGCCGGGTTCGAGATCACACTGCTCGAGACCGGGCCTTTCCGCAATGAGCCTAAGCCCGAGCACGAGTGGGTGAAGCATTTGCTCGACCGTTACGAGCAGCCTGCGGATTTGCGCGGCGATGGGATTTACGCGGTCGGCCGCAAAGCCGGACCCGTTCGCGAGCGGTACCCGGCGTGGTTATATCAATGAGCGCCGAGTATCGGAATGTTCGGGTTCGCGTGGAAGGCTCCGTTCTCGAAGTCTCGCTCGGCATTGTGAACAAGTCCCGCGAAACGTGGACGCCCGGGAACTTTTCGCTCGGCTCGCAGTTCTTCGATCCGCAGTCGAACGTATTCATCAAGGAGGGCGCGTGGACGCCGGTGGCCGGTGACGTTCCGCCGGGCGCGACGGCGAACTTCGAAATCTCAATCCCGTTTTCCCAGGAAGCCGGCGCCTACGAGATTTATCTCTCCCACATTCAGCCGCAAAATGGCTGGGCATACTCGCGCGGCGAGCCATTCCTGCGCATCCTGGTGGAAGCCGCCAGCGAAGGTAGTGGCGGCCAGCTTCGCGTCCTGGCGCAGGAGATTACCACCGTGCGCTCGCTACGCTTGCGGCGAATCTGGGCCGCCCTCCCCAAGCTATTCGCCAGCCCCCTGCGGACCATCGCTCAGAACCATCGGCTGATCCGTTCCATGGCGCGCCGCGATATCCTGGCGCGCTATCGCGGCTCGTTCGGCGACGTCTTCTGGACGGTCCTGAATCCGCTGTTGCTCATGTCGACGTATTTCTTCGTGTTCGGTATCGTGTTGCAGAGCAGGTTCCCAGGCGACCAGAGCCGCACCGGTTTCGCGCTCTATTTTCTCGCCGGGATGCTGCCTTGGCTCGCGTTTTCCGAACCCGTGGGACGCGCGGCGTCCGTGATCCTGGAGCACCGCAATTTCGTCAAGAAGCTGGTGTTTCCGCTCGACACGTTGCCGGTGAATCAGGTACTGGCCGGATTGGTCACTGAGCTTTTTGGCGCTGGGGTCTTCGTCGCCGGATTGCTCATCATTCGCCATTCGGTTCCCGCCGCGGTCCTCTGGCTGCCTGCGTTGCTGATCCCGCAATTGCTGTTCACGCTGGGCCTTTGCTGGTTTCTGGCGGCCCTGGGCGTGTACATGCGCGACCTCGGCCAGATCATGGCGTTGGTTCTGACGCTGTGGTTCTTCATCACGCCCATTTGTTATCCGGAGTCGGCCAATCTCTCGCCTGGCATCTTGGCGGTGATGCGCCAGAATCCGCTGTACACGCTGGTGCGCGGGTATCGCGCCGTATTTCTCGAGGGCCACGCACCGGAGCTGCTGCCGCTGGTAAAATTGTGGGCGATCGCGCTGGCGCTATTTTTCGTGGGGCACGTTTGGTTCTATCGCCTGCGCAAGACCTTCGCGGACGTCATCTAATGCATCACTACGAGTGGGACAAGGTGGAGAAGGAGCAGTTGAATCCTTCGCTCGCGCGCCAGGTGATTCATGGCGAGACGATGACCGTGGCTCGAATGTACGTGGGCAAGGGATGCGTGGTGCCGGAGCATAGTCATCACAACGAGCAGATCTCGATTATGGAGCAAGGCTCGGCGAAGTTCACGCTCGATGGCGTGGAGCGCGTGATGAAAGCGGGCGAAGTGGTGCGAATTCCTCCCCATGTGCGGCACAGCGTGGAAGCCCTTGAGGACTGCGTAGCCCTGGATCTGTTTTCGCCACGCCGCGACGACTGGCTTCGCGGCGACGACGCCTACCTGCGGAAGTGACGCTTCGCCCTATTTGATCGCCAGCACCGCGTCCAGGTACGCACCTGTCACGCGGCCGTCGATTTTCGAAAAACCCGCCGCGCGCAGCAGCGCTTCGTACTCCGCCGCCGATCGTTCGCGGCCTTCGGTGCCGATCAGCATGTTCAGCGATTGCATGTGCGCCCCGACATAGCCGGGTTCGAGTAGTTTCTCGGCAATCAGCAGGCCGCCGTCTTTCGGCAGCGCTGCGTAGATCCTGGCCAGCAGCCGGTGAATCTTTTCGTCCGACCAATCATGCAAAATCCTTCCGACGCTGTAGAGGTCTGCCTCCGGTAGCGGGTCGGTGAAGAAATCGCCCGCGATGGCGCTCGGATAGAGCTTGGCCACTTCCGGCAGATCGAATACCTGGGCTTCGATTTGCGGATATCGCTCGCGAACGGCCTCCGCTAAATGACCGCTCGCCCCGCCCAGATCAATTAATCGATGGAAGCGGCCGAGATCAAACGCTGCGGCCACAGCCGGTGAACTGATGCGGCCGAACCCGTGCATCCCTTTCAGGAACTCGCGTTTTGATACTTCGGTTCGGAAGAAGCCCGAAAAGATTCCGCCCTCGACGCCGAATGTCTGCTTCCAGCGCGGCGTGCCTTCGCGGACCGCGTCTTCCAGATGCGCCCACATCGGATAGAGCGCTTCGTTCGAATAGTGAATGTAACCGGTCAACGCATCGGGGCTGTCTGATCGGAGATATTTGTCGGACTCGGGAGTGTTGACGTAGATTCCATCGCGCTTTTCAAGCAGCCCCAGCGCGACGCAGGCGTCCAGCAACCGAGGCAGGGCTTCGCAATCCGCCGGACGCGCTCCTTCAAAGATGCCGAGCTCGACCGCCGCGAACATGGTCTTCGACCGCCGGAACGCGTCGATCAATTCAAGAATGTTGTCGGGTGTGGTCATATCCAATCGGGGCCAGAGGTTTCCCTTCGAAGCGCACCGCGCCCGGCTTGCCCTTCGCGATGCTGCCGATCCGAATGCCCGGCGCTTTCAGGCGTGGCGGCGCCGTGTACAAAAGTTCGTAATCCTCGCCATCGTGCAGCGCCTGGTCGATGGTCGCGCCTTTGAGCAACGGCACGGTGTCCAGTTCCGCCGCGACGCCCGATGCCTTGCAGAGCCGATGGAGATCGAGCGCCAGCCCGTCGCTGATGTCCATGCACGCCGTCGCCACTCCCACCAGCTTGCGGCCGAATTCCAGCCGGGGGACGATCGCGCGCTTATTGCGCCAACCTCCCAGGGGTCCGGAAACGTAGAGTACATCGCCCACACGCGCCCCCGAGCGCAGCAGCGCCTTACCTTTAGCCACTTCGCCACAAAGCATTACATCACATATAAATCGCCCGGCATGCGAGATGTCGCCTCCTGCAAGTGAAGCCTTCGCTTTCCGCAGCAACTTATAGATGCCGCGATAAAACCCGTCGATCCAGCGTTCATCGGTCCAGGGCGCCAACGCCATCGACACCAGGCAGTACAACGGCGTTCCGCCCATTGCGGCGATGTCGCTCAAGCTTCGCGCAACCGCTCGCGCGCCGATCTCTTCCGGCTTAAAGTCGCGTGTGAAATGAACGCCTTCAATGCTAAGATCCGCCTTGAGAAGCAGGTCGCGGCCGGTGGGCGACGGGATCACCGCACAGTCGTCGCCAATCAGCGGAGAACGGCGGCGAAGTTTCCCGATAATGCTGTCTTCGGTCACGATGCGGCGGCTACCAGCCCCGACGGCAACTCTTCGCCAAACACCTTGCCAAGATCTTCTTCCACTTCGCCTTCGAGCGTCGGAAGCAGAGTCTCGGGGATCCGCTTCCGGATCATATCCATGGTCGCCGGGCTTAGATCGCGCGTGGAATCGCCCGTGCGCCTCGCGATAGCGACGACGGCATCCTCGGCCTTGGGGACTTTGAGGAGAGCCTCCACCCAGCGCGTGGCCGCCTGTACGGGCAGCACCTGATTGATGGGACCGTAGAACAGCTTCCGCGCGCCCAGCCGCGACAGGCACCACAGAGCGGTGTCCACCATCTCGCCCTTCTTCAGCAACGCCATCAGCGCGTCGCCGAGCTGCGTCTTGGTTTGCAACGGCAGCAGCTCCAGGCTTGCACTGGTACGCCACATTTCGCGCAGCAGACTATTGTTGATGCGGGGACGTTTGGACCCGCGCGGCAACAGCACCGGCGAAAGGCGCTGGAAGATGTCGATCTGCTGATTCTTGTTGAGCCCGCCCGCGACGCGGCCCCAAAAAATCCACCAATCGATTTCGTTTTGCACTTGGTTGGGAAACTGAAGCCCCGCCGAGTAAATGCGCCGGGCTTGCTCAATGCGGAAATCGTCGCCCGGAAATCCGAAGCCGGGACGCAGCATGAAGCCGCACAGATTCAGCCAGCGCATCTCCAGGGCGGGGGATTTGCGGCGGCAGTCGGTAAGTTCCAGTAAACGGTCGCTGAGCCGCCGGATTG
>Ga0182024_10010388_pt1 | contig 18968 bp, 15 predicted proteins | sample P32metaG_FD_120480 | JGI IMG/M metagenome (GOLD analysis project Ga0182024, IMG submission 120480) | Permafrost microbial communities from Stordalen Mire, Sweden - P3-2 metaG (Illumina Assembly) | ecosystem: Environmental > Terrestrial > Soil > Wetlands > Permafrost | place: Sweden: Stordalen... | reverse complement strand
TCGCCAGCGATATCCGCTTGGTTTAGAAACGTGTCGTCCAGCTTCATTTTCGGTACGTGGCCGAGCACCACGTTGTACACCATTGATTCGATCTGCTTGACCGGGTTCGTCAACTTGTAATACGCCGACTCCACTCCGTCGGGAATCACCTTGTATTGAATCGAAACCGGTATTTGCACGAACACGTTGTCCTGCGTTTTCGTTTCCACCTGCACGTCAAACTGCTGCACCTTCATGCTCATGCGCGTGATCACCGCCTCGAGAAACGGCGTCTTCCAATTCAAGCCCGGGCCGGCGACGCGCGCGAATTTTCCGAGCCTCTGAACGATAGCCACCTGCGCGGTCTCCACTGTGAAAAACGATCCCAGGACGATGCTCAAAACGAAGAAAAGCACGACCACCACAAACAACAACACCGCAATTCCTGTCGCGTCCATGTCACTCTCCTTCGAGCGTTCCTGGGCAGTTCCAAGCGGCCTTCGACCGGCGAGCAACTGTCCTCGTGCGATCCCTTGGAACTCGGCCTATCGTCTTTGCGCGCGCCAACCGTGCTGAAGCGAAGGTATCTTATCGCTTTATCTCGGAATCAGGGAAAGAGGCGCGTATTCGACGCCTGCGTTGACACGCTGTGGGCCGGAGGGTAGATTTGCGCTGCTCTTTTCCAGAACATCGTATCTACAGATGAAGGGCGCATTGCGCTCGAGGAGTTAGCCATGTCTAGAAATACAATAAAATCCGCGCTGGCCGCGGCACTTTTCTGCGTCTGCGGCCTAGCGGCTGGCTCATCCATGCATGCGCAGTCCGCGCCGCACTACAAACTGGATCCTACCTGGCCCAAAGTGCTGCCGAACAACTGGATCATGGCCAATGCCACCGGCTTGGTCATCGACAAGGACGATCACATCTGGATTGTGCACCGTCCGCGCATGGTCGCCGCGGATGATGCCGGAGCCGCTCTCACACCTCCGCAATCCGCCTGCTGCGTTCCGGCGCCCTCGGTAATTGAATTTGACACCCAGGGCAACGTGCTGAAATCGTTCGGCGGTCCCGGGTGGGTGCCTGAATGGCCCACGCTCGAACACGGCCTGTTCATTGATCGCGAAGGAAACTTCTGGATCGCGGGGAATTATCTGCCTGCCAATCGTCAACAGTTAACTGCTCCGCCCCGTCCCAAGGAAGACCCGCTCGACGACCGTCACCTCTTCAAGATTTCGCCCGATCAAAAAGTGCTTCTGCAAATCGGGCACCCCTCGAACGCTCCGCCGAATAATCAGGACACCAGCATGCTCGGCGCGCCCTCGGAAATGTATGTGGACGATGATGCCCACGAGGTCTTCGTCGCCGATGGCTATCTGAACCGCCGCGTGGTCGTGTACGACTCCAACACCGGCGAGTTCAAGCGCGGCTGGGGAGCCTACGGTATCCCCTTGAGCCAGATCGATAACGGCCGGCTGCCGCCCCACGACGATCCCGCCGCTCCACCCTCTAAGCAATTCCGCGGGCCGGTGATCAGCCTGGACATTTCGAGTGACGGGCTTGTCTATGTGGGCGATGGCGGAGGCGACCGCGTACAAATCTTCACCAAGGACGGCAAGTTCGTGAAGGAATACCTGATCCGTCCCGATTCGCTGGCCGGCTTCGGATCCGTCTGGGGCACCACGTTCTCGCGCGACAAACAACAGAAGTACCTGTACGTTTCCGACGGCGGGAACGGCATGATTCATATTCTGAACCGCGCCGATGGCACCGCAGTAAGCAGCTTCGGTCACAAGGGCCGCGAGCCTGGACAATTCGATTCCTGCGAGCGTCTGGCGCTGGACTCGCACGGCGCCCTCTACGTCACCGAAGTGAACCACAACACTCGCATGCAAAAGTTTGTTCCTGTGAAGTAGCCAGGCAGGGCCGGATCGCGGATAACCGTCCGCAGCGCCAAAGCAAATTTACTGCTGGGCCGCCGAAGCTGAGGAATCGCCGAGTAGCCGCATGAGCCCAAGGGCCTGCGGATTGTTGCGGTCCAGGCGCAGCGCAGCCTCCGCGTCCGCACGTGCCGCGGATGGCTGGCTGAGCCGGTAACGGATCACCGCGCGATTCGCCCACGCCCGTGCGTAGTCTGGCGATGCCGCGATCACGCGATTCAGCAGATCGATGGCGTCGAAGTTGTCGCCGGTTTGCATCCACAGCCCCGCCAGATTTACGGCCATGAAATCGTAGTTCGGATCGCTTCTGGTGCTCGTGTTGAGCGCCTGCTTCATCATCCGTTCGGCATCCGGGTAGTCTCCCAACTGGAAATCCACCAGGCCGTACCCCGCCAGCGCGTCGGGATGGTTCGGATAGATTCGCAAGACGGCTTCGAATTCGCCGCGAGCCAAATCCAGTTGCTTTTCATTCCTGTACGCTGATGCCAGGTTCAGGTGCGCTTTGGCGCTATCCGGCGCCGCACGCACGGCTGCGGCAAAGAGGGTCAGATTGCTTCTCCAGTCCCGATTCCGCACCACGGTGCGCACTCCCAGCGCGCCCACGGTAATGAGCAGCAACGCCAAGCCCACCGTCTGCCCGCGCTTCTGCAGCGGGCCAGCGAGCAGTCGCGTCCAGACCGCCGCCACCAGCAAGCACAATCCAGCCGACGGAAGATACGCCAGCCGCTCGCCTAGGATGGTCCCCGTCGGTATCAGAATGTTCGCCGTCGTCGCGAATGCCCCCAAATAAATCGCGCCACCCAAGACCCACTCGGTCTTCCGCCTTCGAACCACCCAGAGCCATGCGCCCACCAATGCCGCGGCGGCAATCGCCGCAGGCAGAGTGTGGCGCCAGTCCTTGTACATCGGGATTTGGTTGAAGGAGTAGTCGCAGGAAAGCGTGGCCGGGTAGAGCTGAAGGGCCACATATTTCCAAGCCACCCGGGTCGCGTTGAGAATTCTCCACCCGACGGGAAGAGAGGCCAGTGGATTGTCCAGTAGCGCAATCCCTGACTGGCCGAAGCGGCCTCCCTGGACCTTCCAGAGCACGCCGAGGTAAAGCGCGGTAAGGCCGGCGATCGCCGCGTAACGCAGCGGCGGCTTCCACTTGCCGCGGGCGTAATCTCCCAGCACCACAAGCGGCAAAAAGGCCGCGGCGGACTCCTTCGAGAGCAGCGCCAGAGCGAAGCAGACCAGAGCGGGTATTTCCCAGTCGCTCAGATGCAGGATCCACGCAGACAGCAAGAATCCGGCGGCCAATAGCTCCGGGCGTCCCACGATGCTGCTGACGGCCTCGGTATGAATAGGATGAACCGCGAAAAGTGCAGCCGCCACCAGCGCCATGGTCTTGCCGTTCGTGGTCTCTTCGAGAAGCGCGCAAAGCAACAGGTACAGCAGCAACGTCGCGGCCGCGTGCAACAAGAGATTGAGCAGGTGAAACCCGAACGGATGCCCTCCGCGCAGCGCCCAGTTGAGAGCGAAGCTGCCAAAGGTCAGCGGTCGGAATACAGTGGTGACCCGATTCGGCGCCAGCAGCCCTCGCCAGGAAAATTGCGTCACCTGTGGATTGTTCGTAATGTACAGCTCGTCATCCCAGGTGAACTGGTTCCACAGCGTGTTGGCGTACACCAACCCCACCACGGCCAGCAGCAATCCGATGCGCCAACGTTCTTTCATACCAACCTTCATACAGGGCTAGTTCCTCGAGGATACATTCGCGTCCGGACCGCTTTTTCGGGCCGGCCGGCTCAACGTTGTCTGTCAGTTTATTTTCTCGCGTTATTGGCCGGTGAGGAACGATTCGCAGGGAGACTGGAAGCGAAACCGTACACGGGCGGCTGGAAAGTGGGATCGGAAGGCCAATGACCACACGGTGGAGGCGCAGCGAAGGCCTCGTTAAGCTGCTCTTCGGGACGGCGGCTTCAAGGCGTGAGCACTTTCCCGCGCGTCTCGGGCAGCATGAATGCCGCCCCTGCCATGATCAGGTAAGCCGCGCCGGCGAATAGTCCAATCGCCTGGCCCAAGGGGATCTTGAGCGAAAGGGTGCCCACCATGGCCGGGAAAAACGCGCCCGCCGCACGGCCTATGTTGTAGGCGAAGCCCTGACCGACGCCCCGCACGCGCGTAGGAAAATGCTCGGTAAAGAATGGACCCATGCCGCTAAAAACTCCGGAAGCGAAGAAGCCGAGAGGAAAGCCCAGCACCAGCATGGCGGTATTCCCAAACGGGATCGTCGTGTAAGTTACGGCGACCGTACCGGCGCCTATGGCGAAGGTCAGGAACGTGAAGCGCCTTCCAACGCGGTCCGCGAAATATCCGGCCGTGAGGTAGCCGAAAAATGCGCCTGCAATGGAGACGGCCAGGAAGCCAGCCGAGTTGAGGACGGAAAGGCCGCGTTCGGTGCGAAGAAATGTCGGCAGCCATGTGGTGACGGCGAAGTAGCCGCCCTGTGCCCCAGTTCCCATCAAGCCGCCGAGGATCGTGACCCGCAGCAGCGGCGGACGAAAGATCTCGAAGAAGGAAGGTTTATCGCCTTGAGCCGCCAGGCGCTCTCGCGATTCGATGTACACGGCCGGTTCCTGGACATACCGCCGCACCCAAAAAACCAGGAAAGCCGGCGCAATGCCGAACAAAAACATCAAGCGCCAGGCGATCCCGGGCGCGAACAGCGTAAAGAACAGCGCATACAGCAGCGCCGCCACGCCCCATCCCACCGCCCAACCCGCGTGCATGATTCCAAGCGCCTTGCCGCGATGCTCGGGGCGAATCACCTCGCCAAGAAGAACCGCGCCAGCCGCCCACTCCCCGCCAAATCCGAGCCCCAGCAAGGCGCGAGCAGCGAAAAGTTGGGAATAATTCTGCGCCAAGCCGGATAGGAACGTGAAACCGGCAAACCACAGGATCGCCAGTTGCAAAGCGCGGACCCGGCCGAAGCGATCGGCAAACCAACCGGCGAGCCATCCGCCGAATGCGGAGACCAGCAACGCCGCCGTTCCGAGCATCCCGGCCTGCCCCCGCGTAATGCCCCAGGTTGCAATCAGCGCAGGGATCACAAAGCTGTACATCTGAACGTCCATCGCGTCCAAAGCCCAGCCGCCGATGCAAGCCTGGAAGACGCGCCGTTCCTGCGATCCCAGTGCGGCCACCCAACCAAGCGGGCCGCTTTCCGTGTCCACGCGGGAGTCAATGGTCTCCGTGAGTTCTTTCAAGGACGCACCTTGGTAGGCTCCATCGAGCTGGCCAGAGGTTACACTCGCGGCGAATCCGCGGTCAATTGGACTTGCCCGCCCCATTACCAGTGTCACAAGCGCGCAGCGCCAGCCGCCTGCGTGCTTTAGAATAGGCGCCTCTTGCCCGCACTCGCCAAACTTGACCGGCTGTGCGTTGTCCTGGTGGCGACGCGAAATCCACTGAACCTCGGCGCCGCCGCTCGTGCCATGAGCAATTTCGGTTTCCGCCGGCTGCGCGTGGTGAATCCCTATCAAGCGGCATTTCGCGAAGCGCGCTCGGCCGTCGGCGCCGCGCACGTCCTGACCGCCGCGGAAGAATACAAAACCCTCGCCGAGGCCGTTGCCGATTGCACGCTCGTGGTGGGAACAACGGCCGTGGGCCACCGGCAGTTGCAGCATCCGCTGCGGCATTTGCAGGAGGGCGCGCGACTGATGCTTCGGCAGATGCAAAGCAAAGGGCCCCGCCGTGTGGCCCTGCTTTTTGGTTCCGAGAAGACCGGACTATCGAACGAGGATTTCAGCCACTGCCACTGGCTGCTGCATATTCCCACCAGCGACGATAACTACTCGATGAACCTTGGCCAGTCAGTTGCGGTCTGCCTTTACGAACTGACCCGCGGCGCGACTCTGAGCCGGCGCACTGGAGCGTCGGCTCTGCCCACCCCGGCCGAAAAGCAAGATCCTGCTACGGCCGCCGACGTCGAGCGAATCTCCACGCTTCTTCTAGACGCCATGCTGGCCAGCGGTTATCTGAAGCGCAAGCCGACCGCCGATGCCGAGGTTAGGTTGCGCCGCCTGGTGCGCCGCCTCAACTTGCAGGCTCGCGACGTCGCGGCGTGGCTCAGCATCCTGCGGCAAATCGTCTGGAAGGTGAAACAGCCATGACCAGCCAGGACGAGAAGGCCCTGTGGGACGAGCATCAGGTCATACGCTGGCGGCGCTCGGCGGCCTACTTGGCTTGGTCGGCGGCGGCTTGCAGCGGATCGCCAATCAGGCAGATCGATTTCCATTCGTCGAGAAACACCGCATCCATACGCTGAAAGAAGCCGAGCGCCAGCTCATTCCAGTCCAGCGTTTCCAGGCGTATGCAAAAGTAGTTTTCTCGAATCGCGATGGCCGCCACGTGCGCGAGCAGCGCCCTGCCAATGCCCTGCTTGCGGAACTGCGGCAGGACGAAAATGTCGTCCAGCACGACCCCAGCGCATCCTTGAAACGAGGAATAAAACTCGAAGAACAGCGCGTATCCCGCCACCTGCTCGTTTGATTCCGCGATGATCGCCCGAAATTTCGGGTGCGCCCCAAAGCCGTCGCGAGCCACGGTCTCTTCGGTGACGGCTGCTTCATGGCCAAAGCGCTCGTACTCCGCCAGTTCGCGGATCAAAGTTGCCAGCAGCGGCGCATCATCGATGGTAGCGGCGCGAATGGAAAGCATGGTCTCGGTCGCGAGGCGCTCCTCGCGATTCCGCGATTATAGGCCAGCCGCGCGCCCGCTGTCGCCCTCAAAGCGCCATCGGCAATCGCGCTCTGGAATGCAAGCCCGCAACAGCGGTGGATCTCAGCTCCCGTCGCGAATAATTCTGCAGGACTCGATGTCGAAGCTGACCTCGCCAATCGCCAATCGCTCCTGATCCCGGAAGCGCGCCGCGAACTGCACAAAGCGCCAGGCGTCCGCGAAATTCGAAGCGATCCCGAAGGAAACGCGAATCGCTCCGGCGCTTTTACCGCCGCGCTGTTGCATCAATTGCACGAAGCTCCGCAAGTTGATGCCAGGCCCTTCCCCGATCGCCGTCAGCATATCCTCCTCGGTCAATCCTTCAGCCATCTCGCTCGAGCCCGGATTGCAGAAACATCCGGTGCGCAGCGAAATGCGTTCGCCATTGGCCAGTTCCTCGACGCGCCGGTAGTACAGCAAGTGTCCCTGCGGATCGTAAAAATTCAGCGCCACGGTTGCGCCGCGCGCCTTCGTCGTAATCGGCCCGTAGATGCGCACCAGGGCTCGGCCATTGCCATGCCGCAAAGCCAGTAACTCTTCCAGCAGCCAGCCCGTCAGGCAGCGGACACGCTCCGCAATCGTTTCGACGCCGATGGACTCCAGATAGCGCAGCCCAAGCTCCACCGCGGGAATCGAAAGATAGTTCAGCGTGCCGTCTTCGAACCCCGCCTCGCTCGGAGACAAGACGTGCGCGCTCCCCTGCACCGAAACGAAGTTCACCGTCCCGCCGGCAAACCACGGGCGCCTTAGCTTCGTGAATGCCGCACGCCGAATCAGCAAAGCGCCCACGCCCGTCGGGTACCCGAACATTTTATAGAACGACAAACTCACGAAATCCGGCTGCACCGCGGCGAGGTCCAAACGACTCGTAGGCACGAGCGCGGCCGCATCCAGCAGCACGTCCCAGCCCCTGTTCCGCGCCTGCTCCACCAGCTCAAGCGGATGCCGCACCCCCGAAAAATTCGATTGCGGTGGGTAGGCAAAAAGGTTCGCCTTCGCCGGATCAGCTTTTACCAACAGCGCTTCGAGGCGCTCGCGGTCCACGCGCAGCTCGGGCGTCGTCAGGGGAGCGTACTCTACCTCGGCGCCTCGGGCATGAGCGAACTCGCGAATGCCATTCACGGAATTATGATTGTCGAACGTCAGCAGACACCGGCTTCCCGCCGCAAAGGGATACGATTCGCCAACCAGCTTCAAAGCCCCGGTGGCATTGGCCGTGAACACCACGATGTAGTCTTCCGCGCGCGCGCGGAAATAACTCAGCACGTAGCGGCGCGCCCGCTCCACGTGCTCGGTCATGGCCATCGACGCGGGATTCGCGGAGTGCGGATTGCCGAAAACCCCCGACCGCAGCAGCTCCGTATGATTGTGCAGTTGTGACTCGCCGTACAAAGACCCGCCGGTGTAGTCCAGATAGACCTGGCCCTGCTGATCGATGCGCGAGTATTCCACGGCCCGCAGAATGTCCAGGCCGGTTGTTTCCTCGTAGCTCGGGTATCGCCTCAGGAAATCGCCGTAGGCCTCCTCGACGGGAAGGGATGTGCCCTGCGAGGGTTCCGTCATCGAAGAGGTTCCGCCATGTGCACGCTTCCCGTCATTGCCGCGGTGCCGCTGCTCACGTTGCTATTCCCGCTTCGCCGAGTGTATATGCTGGGGCGCAAAGTTGCCTCTAGTGTGCCACGTCCCGCGCCATTCATCGCCTTGCCCGATCAGCGAACGCTCGCCACCGCAGGGGCCAACCCAGGACAGCGGAGACGTGTAGTTTTTTCGTAAAGCAAAAGCTGCACGCGCACGCCACGCCCCAAATTATTCAATCAGTTACGGCGCAGGAATGTGGGCACTGGCATGCCTTAACTGTAACCCGGAGGTGAGCGATGAACGCCACTGCTTTCATGTTTCTCCACATACTCGCTTTCCAATGTCCCCAATGCGAAAAGCCCGTCGTCGAATCAGTCCTCAGTCCCATGCGCAGCCTGGAACCAGTTGATAGTACAGAGCTTATTGTGAGCTGCCCCTGCGGCTGGTCGGACGGGCGACTCGGAGCACAAGCCCGCCGGCACTTAGTCTTGCCTTGGTCTGCGCCGCATGAATCGGTCCCTCCGGACCAGGAAGAATCCAGCGGCGAAGAAGACCGCGAAGAGGATACACTGAATACTTTATAGCCATCGAGTGGCTTCTTCATCTATTGTTTATTGCCCTGCAATGCAGCGGTTCGGGAGAACTCAAATCAGCATTCGCGTCCTATTAGCCGATGATCACGAAACCGTGCGGGCGGGACTGCGAGTCGTCCTGGCGCAAGAGCCTCGCTTCCAAATTTGTGGCGAGGCCGAAAACGGCCGGGACGCCGTGGCCAAGGTCAAGCAGCTTCAGCCCGACGCAGTGGTTCTAGACGTGTCCATGCCCGTCATGAATGGCCTCGAAGCGGCCCGCGAAATACGCCGCGTCGCCCCTTCCACCAAAATCGTGATGTTCAGCATGCACGATTCTTCCCAGATGAAGGACACGGCCCGTGACGCGGGCGCTGACGCTTTTGTCCTGAAGACTGCGCCTAGCCAAGAATTAGTCCGGACGATCATCGATCTTCTTCTTGTCACCAATCGAAATGGCTCTCATTAAACTCTCCGCTGCAATCTGTCTCCGCACAACTTCCTCCTATCCTGTTGAAGTTCCGAACTCGTAAAGAGCCTGGACGGCGCGTGGTGTTTCGCGGTGGCCTGTGCCATCATGAATGCTCGCGATGAAAGCCACATTAAAAGTCTTACGGAACGCCGGTCGGAAGAGTCTGGCGCCCGCTGCGTCCACCATCACACGCCAGGTGCTGCCAAACGGTTTGGTCGTGATTGCCGAGTCCATGCCGCACACTCACTCGATCTCCCTTGGACTCTGGGTGCGTTCCGGCAGCCGCTCCGAGTCCGAGCGCCTCAATGGCATCGCCCACTTCATCGAGCACATGGTTTTCAAAGGCACCTCGCGGCGCACCGCCGAGCAGATCGCCAAGGAAATGGACTCGGTGGGCGGCATGCTGGACGCCTTCACCTCCAAGGAATCCGTCTGCTTCAATGCCAAAGTCCTGCACGAGCATCTTCCGCTGGCCTTTGACGTCATCTCCGACCTGGCGCTGCGCCCGCTCTTTGCCGAAGAGGACATCGCCAAGGAACGCCAGGTAATCCTCGAAGAGATTCGCATGGAAGAGGACAATCCGGAATCGGTAGCACACGAATTGCTCACCAAGAATTTCTGGCGCGGCCACTCGCTAGGCGCTCCCATCCTCGGCACGCGCTCGACCGCCCGCCGCTTCACCCGTGCCGCCCTCACGGACTGTTTTCGCACCTGGTACGCGCCGAAAAATCTGCTGCTCACGGCCGCGGGCCGCATCGAAATGCCGCAACTCCTCGAACTCGCCAGCAGCGCCTTTGGAGCGCTCAAGCCGGGCAAGCGCGCCCCTCATTCTGCTTCGGCGCCCACTCCGCATGGCCTTCTCGCGGCGCGCAATAAGCCCACGCTCGAGCAGGCTCACATCACCATCGCGCTCCCGTCCAATCCCCTGGCCGACCCTCGCCGCTTCGCCACCTCGCTGCTCAATAACATCCTCGGCGGCGGCATGTCCTCGCGCCTGTTCCAGAATATTCGCGAGCAGCAAGGCCTGGCCTACGCCGTCTTCAGCGAGTTAACTCCGTATCAGGACGCTGGAATGCTCTCGATCTACGCCGGGACCGCCCGGCAAAATGTCGAGAAGGTCCTGCGCCTGATTGCCGTCGAGCTGTGCCGCATGAAGCAAGAGCTCGTCAGCGAGGAAGAGTTGCGCCGCGCTAAGGACCACTTTCGCGGCGCCATGGTGCTTTCCCTCGAATCCTCCGGAGCGCGCATGTCCCATCTGGCGCGCCAGGAGATGTATTTCGGCCGCTTCTTCACCATCGAAGAATTGCAAGCCTCCATCGAAGCCGTCACCCGCGAACAAATCCAGCAAATCGCCCGCGAATTCTTCCGCCCCGAAAAAATTGCCGCCGCCGTAGTCGGCCCCCTCAAGGGTTTCCATCTCCGCCGCGACCTCCTAGCCTGCTGACCGCGCTCTTCCTTCGTTTCGCGGTGTGATGTTCTGTTGGAGCTACCGCAAGCTTCGCGCCATTCCGGGACGCTCGCGCTTTTGTCGCAAAGTGCGATACCAAACAGACTGCGCATCCCACCAACAGGCCTGTTTTCCGTTCATCCTCCCAGGTGGGGCAAGCGGCCTGGTGCTTCCAAACATCGTCGCAACAGCAAACATCGGTCATCCCGACCGAAGTGGCGGCCTTTTCCCTTTTCCGCGTCCCGTTCCTCGGGACGCGCCGCCACGGAGCGGAGGGACCCCTCGGCCGGTGTTGCTTTCTTGGGCAGCGTGCTCTCTATGAACTCCCCGTCGTTCTGAGCTTTCGTCGCCTTCCAACTCAAATCTCGCAATTTCTCCGCGCGAAACCGTTGACGCCTCCGCATCCCTTTGCGATGATGCGAGCGTCCCGCGTTCCTCGCATCATTTCGCGGGACCGATTCGGGGGAATCGCATCAGCCTTCGCGTAAGCATCCTGGCGTCGGGCAGCTCCGGCAACTGCACGTTGCTTGAGACTTCCCAGACGCGCCTCCTGGTGGACGCCGGCCTCGGCAAAAAGGAAACGCTCCGGCGCCTCGCCGCAGTCGAACGCTCCATCGACCGGCTCGACGCCATCGTCATCTCTCACGAACATTCCGACCACATCGGCGGCCTCGGGCCTCTGCTCGCCGCGTGGCGCACCACCGTGTACATCACCGCGGAAACGCATGCGCAGACGCTCTCCATTCTCTCCGAGATCCACGTCAAGCGGCTCGAGCGCGTTGAGTTCATCGAGGCCGGCCAGCGCTTTACCGTGGGCGATATCGAAGTTTCCCCGTTCCGCATTCCTCACGACGCCGTCGATCCCCTGGGCTTCACCTTCCGCGCCGGCGGTGTCAAAGTCGCGATCGCCACCGATCTTGGCTACATGACCGAGCTAGCCAAGCAGCACTTGCGCGATTCCGACGCCATGATTTTGGAATCCAATCACGATCTCGAAATGCTCAAGGTCGGCCCCTATCCCTGGCACGTCAAACAGCGCGTCATGAGCCGCACCGGCCACCTGTCCAACGAAACCGTCAGCCAGTTCCTCGCCGATCCCGAAGGCTTCGACGCCCGTTCCCGCTACCTGGTCCTGGCCCACCTCTCCGAAGCCAACAACAATCCCGACGTCGCCCGCATCTGCGCCGAAGAAGCCCTAAGCCACCGCCAAGCCGCCTCCGCCTTCCACGGGGAATTGCTAGTAGCCTCGCAGCACGAGCCTTTGCCACCAATCCAGCTCTAACCAATTCTCAGCAGTTCGAATTGCGCCCGGCCATCCCCAAAACATTATCTGGCCCGTTGTTTCCGAAGAATTAGGACTATCACCGCGGATGGGATAGCCCCAGCGAGAAACCATGCTCCGACGACGAGGACCGCCCACGCGCTGAATTCAGATGAATCCGCTCCGCGCCAAACCGGTAACCAGTAAAGGGAGTACGCAAAAATGAACGGCACGATCACAGCCCAAAGCCAACGAAAAGCAACCGGGAGCGCGGAGCATAGCAACCAAACAACACCCACGGAAAGGACAGCTATCAGAATTGCTCCAGAGCTAATGGACATAATTCGAGATTTATCCTCACTCGTCCGTCTCACCACCATACTACGAATTTCAAACTGGTCCACTCCCTGCCATTTGCAAAATCAGCACTGACCCGCCACAATCGGCCGGAAATGGATGCATCTGGAGGGACCAGGGCAGATTCGCGTCTTGGTGACCGAAGTATGTGCGCGCCGTCGCCTTAGAAGCTGTAACTGAAACCCGTGGAGACCACCGGCCACAAACGGTAATAGAACTTCGTCGAGACATCGTGATTGTACTTGGCTTGCTGTGCCGCAACATTGCTTTGCACGGTCGGGTCGGTCGCAGCGTTCACGCAAGTAAGTCCGCTGCTGTTCGGAGGCAGACACGCGAAGCCGCTGACTCCGAACCCTATTTTTGGTGCGCCCTCGTAATCAACCCCAAAGTCCGCGTTGATGCTCCAATGCCGCCGCCCTCGTGGAACTAAATTCCCTACTCCCAAGAGCAGCTCCGGTGCAACCTTGTTGACATTGGCCGTGTAGCTGGCCGCAATCGGGTTGGCCGAGGAACTCTCATACGTCGTGCCGCCCGCCGTGAACGTTTGCCCGCCAGCCACCAAAGCATTCGCACTCAGGTTGTTCCCGTTGTACAGCACTGCGCCGGGGCTGATATGAAACGAGCGGAACAGAAAATAGTCGAAATGCGCCTCCGCCGATCGCAAGTGCAGGTTCCCGGAGTAATCAATTCAGTTGCCGGAGAAATTGTGCCCGATACCCAGCGCGTTGAATCCCCCTCGGACATTCGCTCTGCGTAAAACGCGCACCGCCGCTTCACCGCCGATTCCCAGCGTCGAAATCTTCACGCCCACCCCCACTCTGGCTTCGCGCGAAGTGCCCGCCTTCTGCGGCGCCCCTCCCGGCTCCGCAACCACTGCGCCAGTCGCGCCCGACGCCCCCGGCCCAGTCCCGCCGAGCGCCAGAACATCTGTGCTCGCTGAATTAGCCGCAGCAAGCGTGTCTTCCGATTGCGCCAAGCAGACGTTCGGAACAAAGCCAACGAAGCTCAGCAGCACGGCGGCCAATACCCATAATTTTCGCAACTTATCCTCCCGAGAGAATGAATCGCTGTCCTGCGACGTAGCCCCATAGCTCTGCAAACCTCATTCGCGCCGCTGCGCGATAAACGGCACGATCCTCAAAGCGGGAAATGAGGTGCGAGCGTATGAATTCGCAATTAGAGAGCCAAAGTCACGAGTTAGAGATCTGCTGCATGTGGCCACAAACAATGGCCGTAGCGGCGAAATGCGAGCGAATTCGCGGGGGGGGATGCGGTCCTACTTTGGGAATTAGCGGCGAGGGCGACCCAAGCTGGTAACAGTTCTCAGCCGGTCTCTGCCGGCGGTAGTGGGTCACTTTGAATTTCTGCGGTGACCGTAAATCCGCCAGGAGGTCAGATTGGCTTGGGTTCGCCAACCTCATATAGGTATAGGTTTCGCTCCCCAATGCCGAGAGAAGGCCAATTGTCACGCCAGGTAACTATGTGAGTAGACTTGAAATGTTCGTCGAGCGCCACCCGATCTCTCCAGCGTTCCTTTACATGGATGAGGCCAGGATCAAGCACGTCCTCGGCATATGAATATTCCAGACATCCAACCTCCGCTCTGCTGGCCTTGACCATAGATGCCATACTTGGTCGCGCTGCGTTCAAAAGAGCCGCAGGAAGCCTTATCGTACCGACGATCAAGAGCATTTGACCTCCTGCACTTCTGCGGGAATCGTCCAGTCTAAACGATTCTTCGACCGTTATATGCAGAGGGCAAAATTCAAACTGACCCACTACCCTGCGGGCTGATGACTGTGATGATTAGCAGCCGCGTGCTGAAAACAGCATGATCGGCAATTGCCCTTGCTAGGCCAGCAAGCCCTCCGTTTGCAAATTCCGAACTGACACGCCACAATCCTTGTCCGCATGATTGCCCGATACACGCGCCCGGACATGGGCCGCATCTGGAGTGACCAAGGCCGCTTCGAGCGCTGGCTTGAAGTCGAGCTGGCGGCCAGCGACACGCTGGCCGAAGCCGGCATCGTGCCGCGCGAAGCCGCCGCGCTTATTCGCGAACGTGCGCGCGTCAATGCCGAACGCATCACCCAGATCGAATCGCGCGTCAAGCACGACGTCATCGCCTTCACGCTCGCCGTCAGCGAAACCATTGGCGATCCGGACATCGCGCGCTGGCTGCACTACGGCCTCACCTCCAACGACGTCGTTGACACGGCGCAAGCTCTGCAACTGCGTGACGCCTCGCGAATCATCGAGCACGGTCTGGCCACCCTCGGTGAAGTCCTTGGCACGCGCGCCCTCGAATTCCAGCACACCCCGCAAATCGGCCGCACCCACGGCGTGCACGCCGAGCCCATCACCTTCGGTCTCAAGATCGTCACCTGGTACGACCAAAACCGCCGCAACATCGCGCGCTTTGCCGAAGCGGCCGAGCAAATGGCCGTTGGCAAAATTTCCGGCGCAGTAGGCAACGCCGCGCATCTCGGTACGCTCGCCGAGGAAGCCATCTGCAGCCGCCTCGGCTTGGCTGCGACGCCAGTCGCTTCACAAGTGATCCAGCGCGATCGCCACGCGCACTACGTCGCCACGCTGGCTATCATTGCCGCCACACTCGAACAGATCGCCCTCGAAATTCGCCACCTCCAGCGCACCGAAGTGCGTGAAGCCGAAGAGCCTTTCGCCAGCGGCCAGCGTGGCAGCTCGGCCATGCCCCACAAACGCAACCCAGTCGGCTGCGAGCAAATCTGCGGCTTGGCGCGCGTGGTCCGCGCCAACGCTCAAGCCGCTTTCGACGATGTCGCGCTCTGGCACGAACGCGACATCTCCCACAGCTCCGTCGAACGCATCATCCTCCCCGACTCCACCATCCTGGTCGACTACATGCTCGCCCGTATGACCGATATCGTCTCCGGCATGCGCGTCTTCCCGGAACGTATGCAGCGCAACCTCGACGCCACCCGAGGCCTCATCTTCTCCGGGCAGTTGCTCCTCGATCTAGTCGAAGCCGGAGCGCCACGCAGCGAGGCCTACGAATGGGTGCAGGAAAACGCCATGGCCGCCTGGGAATCCGAAACCAGCTTCCGCGAGCGTGTCGCGAAAGACCCACGCATCACCAAATTCCTCGCCCCCGCCGCCCTCGCACGAGCCTTCGACCTGAACCGCCAGCTCCACGCCGTCGACGACATCTTCAAACGCGTCTTCGGCTAGAGCGCGTCAGCGCGCGAGCAAACGCCTCGAACCGCTCTGCTATACTCCTCGCCGATGGCCGGCAAAACCCCCAAAAAGCTCTTTCTCGTCGACGCCATGGGCTTCGTCTTCCGCGCCTTTTTCGCGCCCATGGGCCGCCTCAACAACGCCGCCGGCATCCCCACAAAAGTTCCCTACCTTTTCTCGAACATGCTGCGCAAACTCGTCCGCGAAGCCCAGCCCGACTACATCGCCGTGGTCTTCGATCCGCGTGGGCCCACCTTCCGCGACAAACTCTTCACCGAATACAAAGCCCAGCGCCCGCCCATGCCCGAAGATTTATCCATCCAGCTCCCCTTCGTGCGCCGCCTCTGCGAAGCCATGCGCCTTGCCACCCTCGAAGTCGATGGCTACGAAGCCGATGACGTCATCGGCGCGCTGGCCCGCCAGGCCGCCGAGCGCAAACTCGACGTCTACATCGTCACCAGCGACAAAGACATGATGCAGCTCGTCGGCGGACGCATCCTCGTCCTACGCCCCGGCAGCGGCCCGAACAAAACCGATCTGGTAGTCGACGCCGCCAAAGTAGAAGAACTGATGGGCGTCCCCCCGGAAAAAGTAGCCGACGTAATGGCCCTCATGGGCGATTCCATCGACAACATTCCCGGCGCCAAAGGTATCGGCGAAAAAGGCGCCCGCGAACTCATCAATCGCTTTGGCTCGGCCGAAGCCGCACTCGAACACGCCGCCGAAGTCGAAGGCAAGCGTTACCGCGAAGCCCTGATCAACAGCAAAGATCAAGTCGCGCTCTCAAAGCAGCTCGCCACCATCGCGGCCGACGCGCCCATCGAGCTCGATCTCCAAGCCGTCGAGCGTCGCGAGCCCGATTACGCCGCCCTCCGCGATCTCTACGCCGAACTCGGCTTCACCTCGCTCCTGCGCGATCTCCCCGCGGCCACCACCATATCGACCGTCGCCACCGACTACGCCACGCTAGATTCCCCCCCCGCCGTAAGCGCGTTCCTGAAAGCCACGCCGCCCGATCAGCCCATAGCCGTCTGGCTCACGCTCGAACCCGACGAGCGCGAAACCGAAGGTTTCGGCTCGCGCATAGCCGCCTTCGAACTTTCCCCGCAACCAGGCGTAGCGCGCACGGCCTGGCGCGATGACCAAGGCAAAATCGCCGCAGCCCTGGCCGAATTTCTAGCCGACAAGCAGCGCCCCAAAATCGTCCACGACCCGAAACTCACCGAGCTGCTAGCCGGCCCAGCCCAAAACATCCGCCACGCCACCATGCTCTACTCCTACCTCTTGCGCCCCACGACAGCCCAGCACGACCTAGCCTCCGTCGTCCTGCGCCACGCCAACGAAACCCTGTCCGGCGCCGCCGGCGAGCGCGCCGACCAGCTCCAACGCCTAGCCCCCGCGCTGCGCCAGGAAATAGACGCCCAGGACCTCTCGAAAGTCTACGAAGAAATAGACCTCCCGCTAGCGCCGGTCCTGGCCGCAATGGAAAAGCACGGCATCCGCGTCGATCCGAAAGCGCTAGCGGCCATGTCCGACTCCATGGAAACCCAAATCCGCGCGCTAGAAAAGCGCATCTGGGAGCTTGCCGGCTGCGAATTCAACGTCAACTCCCCGCCCCAGCTAGCCGAAATACTCTTCGACAAACTCAATCTCGCCACCACCGGCCGCCGCAGCAAAGCCAAAGCCCGCTCCACCGCCGCCGACGTCCTCGCCGAACTCGCGCTCCTGCACGAACTCCCGCGCAAGGTGATCGAGTACCGCGAGCTAACCAAGCTCAAATCCACGTACGTCGATTCGCTCCCCAAATTGATCGAGCCCTCCACCGGCCGCCTGCACACGCGCCTCAGCCAGACCGTCGCCGCCACCGGCCGCCTCAGCTCCTCCGACCCCAACCTCCAGAACATCCCCGTGCGCAGCGAGCTAGGCCGCGAAATTCGCGCCGCATTCGTCGCCGACCCTGGCTGGACGCTCCTCTCCGCCGATTACTCGCAAATCGAATTGCGCATCCTCGCGCATTTCTCCGAGGACCCCGTCCTCGTCGAAGCCTTCCGCACCGGCCAGGACATCCACGCGCGCACCGCCCAGGAAGTCTTCGGCGTCGGTCCCATGGCGCAGACGCCCGAGCACCGCCGCGTCGCCAAGGTCATCAACTTCGGCATCATCTACGGCCTGTCGCCATTCGGCCTCGCGCAACAACTCGGCATCGAGCAGCGCGAAGCCGCCAAGTTCATCGCCGCTTACTTCCAGCGCTATAGCGGCGTGAAAAAATATCTCGATCGCTCGCTCGACGATGCCCGCCGCGAAGGTTTCACGCGCACGCTCTTCGGCCGCCGCCGGCCCATTCCCGAAATCGTCTCGCCGCAAGTCAACCTGCGCAATCTCGCCGAACGCACCGCGCTCAATACCCCTCTGCAAGGCACCGCCGCCGACCTCATCAAGCTCGCCATGATCCACATCCAGCGCGAACTAGCCGCGCAATCCTTCCGCTCCCGCATGATCCTGCAAGTTCACGACGAGCTCCTCTTCGAAGCCCCGCCCGACGAGCTCGACCGCCTCCGCGCCCTGGTTCGCCCAGCCATGGAGCAAGCCCACAAACTACTCGTTCCCTTGGTCGTCGAAATGAAGGCCGGCCCCAACTGGCGCGACATGCATTAGCGCGCCAGCAAATAGGCACACGCGCCAGCGCATCGGCACGGCGAGTACACCCTCCGCCGAGCCTTGTGTTAGTCTGAGCTTGCTTAGAAACAATGAAGGAGCCGCACCATGGAACACACCCCCGGCTTTTTGAAACTCGTGAAGGACGCCAAATCCCGCGTACAGGAGGTCGGTTTCCGCGAGATCAAGCGCCGCCTGGACGCCCGGGAAAAAATCGTCCTGGTCGACGTGCGCGAGGATAGCGAATGGGCCCAAGGGCATCTGCCAGGCGCGACGCATCTGGGCAAAGGCGTGATCGAACGCGACGTCGAGCGGTTTTTTCCCGACAAGGAAGATCCGCTGGTTTTGTATTGCGGCGGCGGCTACCGCTCGGCCCTCGCCGGCGATAGCCTGCAAAAGATGGGCTACACCAAAGTGATTTCCATGGACGGCGGCTGGCGCGCCTGGGTCCAAGCCGGCTACCCCACCGAGAAACCCTAGCGCCTTGCGAAGCTTGGCTGGGGCGGGAGGATTCGAACCTCCACCATCCGCATTAACAGTGCGGTGTCCTACCGGTTGGACCACGCCCCAAAATTGAATCCGTCATCTTACCATACGCCACGCGCCCTTCACGGGCGCACCGCCGTCGGTCCGCGGATGCTTGTTCCGTTTCTGCTTGGGAGTCAGAAGAGGAGTTAAAACAATTCGTGCGGCGGGACCCGCAGCTTCGAGGAGTTTCCGGGCAGAAGCGAATGAT
>Ga0182024_10010387_pt1 | contig 18969 bp, 18 predicted proteins | sample P32metaG_FD_120480 | JGI IMG/M metagenome (GOLD analysis project Ga0182024, IMG submission 120480) | Permafrost microbial communities from Stordalen Mire, Sweden - P3-2 metaG (Illumina Assembly) | ecosystem: Environmental > Terrestrial > Soil > Wetlands > Permafrost | place: Sweden: Stordalen... | reverse complement strand
GGCGCTCATCAGAGAATTAGAAGCTCTGGTGCCGCCCAAATCGGAGCTTGTCAAACGGAGAAAGGCATCGTAGAGTGGGTTGCACGGGAGCCGCTAGTTTCAACGGAGATCCGGGCATTCCCATTTACCCTGGACAGGCTAACCGGCTCCACCACAGTTTCGAAAACCCTGCGAGCGCAGAAGGGCCGGAAGAGGACCGTCTCTCAGCGTTTCGGGGTGTCCGTGACCAGATTCGCGAATATCTGCGTCGCTTTCCCCAATAGAAACCAGTGAGACGTGTTGCGGCCATGAAGTTGGATAAGTACCGAGCGAGATCGGTGCCAGCGAAATTAGGCAGTTCGCCGGATCGCAGTCTCCCAAGCGCCTGGAGCTGTCAACCCGCCACAACGGGCGGTGCGATCAAGGCCGAAACTGTGGCCACTCCTCGATCTTGATGCGTCCTATGAGAGCTACCCTGCCTTTGGCATCCGAACTAAGTACGAGGGCCTCACCATCTGCCAAGCCGGACGCCCATTGTGGGAAAGAACGGGAAATATTCGGAAACTGGGTCACGATGATGGTGTCGACGCCGGAGGGAAGCTGTGCGGCCCTTTTCCGCAGCCATTCGGCTTGATTCTCGGTGATGCTTTGCATGCTGCGGTCGCCATCTCCCAGTTCGACGATCGTTCGCGGATTCGGCAGCTGGGCCAGTTGCGCAGTTTCGCGTGCCCGATATGTCGGACTAGTGTACACTTCACCGATAGGAATTTTAAGTTTGCGCAGAGCGTTGCCCATGGCGATCGCGCTGGCGCGGCCCGTTTGGTCCAACTGACGCTCACGATTCACATTATCTGCGTCAGCATCTTGCGGGCTGGGCGCTTCGCGCGGCGAGCTTGCATGTCGCATGACGATGACATAACCGCCGTGCTGTAAGGCTCTTATGAGAGCCTTACCGGAAAGAGCCTGGCCGTACGTGATTGCGGAAGAAAGCAACAGGCTCGCTGCAACTAGCAATCTGGATTGAGTCATCGTACCTACCTCTACCTTGCCGCAATCTGTATGGGTGTTGTGGGTGTTCCGTCTCTGGTTTCGTCGGTCATCACCATGTCGTCTGGCTTCAGATTTCCGAACACTTCCACCCAATCCCCTTCGGTAACGCCTTTCTTGACAGTCGTAGAATCTTACGAAGACATCGACCTGGCAAACCTCCGGGGACTTGGCTAAGTGACGAAAAACCCATCTTTCAAAGAAAGTCAGCAATGGGAGGGAATGTCAGCAAGAAGCTCAAGCCCAACAAGATCAGTGCAGCGGCATTGATACGCCCCGCGGGGACCGTCTTGTTGCGCCAGCGCCATTCCAAAATTCCGCTGGTGAACAGCCAGATCAGGATGGCCGTCGTGGTTACGCCTGAGAGCGGCCCCGTCGGTTTGTAGAAAATAAGACTGCCTGCGATATGAGCCGACTTATCCGCGGCGATGGCCAGTACTGCCAGAGCGAAGGAGCCGACACCAGCCGAAAGAATGGCGGCTTCGCCGGAACCGTTCGTCAGGGTCGGCATGTTGGAAGAGGCGGCATGCTGTGATGTACTCATTTTTCTTCTCCCTGGCTCAGTTGAATCGTGTGACCGCCATGAACCGGCGCGTTCTTGGTGATCATCGCGCCGAAGAAGCCCGCGATGCCCGCAGCAGCAAACGAAGCCACGGCAAAATAGAGCACTGCGATGCGAAGTTGTCGATGATTTCTGAGGTCGCGACCATACCTGATGAAAACGAACGCGACCATGCTAATCGAGATCGGAGCGAACCAGGCGACGTGCTCCTTCCACTCCATGCCCAGCGAGTGCCAGCCGATGGTGGTGGGACTCGACATCAGCAGCCGCTGCGGAAACATCGAGAGATCGACTGTGCCCGGCGGGCGCGCCGCGCGGTACCACGGGTAGATGACGTAAGCTCCGATCAGCACCGCGGCCCATGCAAGCACAACCATCGTAATCAGGTAAGACTTCAGGAAGCGTTCTTGGCCAGCCGTGAATTCGGACGGAGCAGATGAGGTGGTGAAGCGATACAGCTCCACCAGCGCACCGGAGCATGCCAGCAGGTAGAGTGCACCAAATCCCATGCCGTGGATCACCGTCCAAAGTCCGCGTGCCGTAATTTCCATTTGCTTAAGCCTCCATAGCGGACCGCCGTGAATCCGGCCAGAAGCAGCAGGTCATTAAAATCCCGTTGCGTTCATCGGCCCTCGTAGCCAGGCAAAGCCCGCGTCGGTTTTTTTCTCGTCTTTTCCCCATGTCCAGTACATGCCGACGTACGCATACTGTTCAGTTTGACCGGCTATGGAATGGCCATAGCAAAACAAAAACTGCTCCCCTGGATGATGCTTGAAGTGATAGTAACCGCCAATATCGATCATCGTGGAGGCTTGGGTCTGGGGCGTGGCATCGCCCTCGCGCCCATGGGAAAAGACCTCACCTCCGAGTTCCAACCGCTCGCCGAAGGCGTATTTCAGCAGGAATCCGCCGTATGGGAGGTTGCGGTACTGGGTTTGCGGAACGATCGTCTTACCGGCGCCGCCGTCCAAGAGCCAGTGTCCGATATTCTTTTGCAGCCACAGGGGAACTTTGTACCAAACCTTCCCCACGCCGAGTCCCTCAGCGTAGCTACCGGTCGGTAATTCGAACATCGTAAACGTGCCGATCTGGGGAATATACTTCGATTCTTTAATGATGGCGATCTTGATGCCGGTTTCCATATCGGTGAAGCCGAACGCGGAGAGTCCAATGCCGCCGGGGGCGTAGATCGGGTTGTTGGAGGGATTGATGGTGCCCCAGGGGGCGATAATGTGTAGCTGCACCCTGGGAAGGGCGCCCCAATTGAACTCGAGGGCTGGACCAGTGGAATCGATTTCCGCCGGCGTTCCATCCATAGCCCCGAAGATGTAAAATTCGTAATGGTGCAGGTCGACCGGGACCGGATCATCGATTTGAAACGGAGGCCCCTGTGCGCACAGTGTTGACGCGGCGAGCATGAGGAGAAGGAACAGCATTGGTCTTGAACATTTGCCGTTCATCCTTGGCGTCCTTCCAGCACTACAACAAAAATCATTAAGCTCCTTCGGAAACCAAACGTCGATCTCGAATTGCAGATATCCGAAATTCGATAACGCCCGATTGAGAGTCGGGTCAGCAGCAGTATATTTGCCTTGCTATAGATATACGAACTCGAGCCCAGTGCAGTCTACTGAAGATTTCCTGAATGTTTCCTGAAGATCTGTTCAGGAAACGGCGGTGTGAACTTCTTCTGCCACTTCGGCCCGCACGTACCCCGGCAAGGAAAGCCGGAAGATACATCCTCCGCCAGGAGGACAGGAGAGTTCCAAGCGGCCGCCGTGCGCCTCCGCACCCCATTTCGCAAGGGCCAGTCCAAGACCGGCGCCCCCGGCTTCGCGCGAGCGCCCTTCGTCAACACGATAAAACCGGTCAAACACTCGATCGCAATGCTCCGCCGGAATACCCGGCCCTGCATCTTTCACTGCGACCGACGCCGTCTGGCTGCCGTCGGGTTGAACTCGTACCGAAATTGCCGAGCCGGCAGGTGAGTACTTGATGGCATTGTCGAGCAGGTTGATCAGAATCTGACGCAGTATCGCACGATCCCCTTGAATCCGCGTCGCCTCGTCTCCCCCGATGTAGAGACGCTGCCCCTTCTCATCGGCGAGCACCTCAACAAACAAGCCGACCTCTCGTACAAACGGCAGGACATCGATTTCAGATCGCACCAATTGAATTTGACCGGAGTCGGCACGGGAAATTGCGAGCAGGCTCTCCACCAGGCGCGTAAGCCGTCCTGCTTCCTCGAGCATGCTTTCGATGACCTCTCGATAAGTTTCGGCGGTTCCTGGTCTGCGCAAGCCTACCTCGCCCACGCTGCGGATTGCAGTAAGAGGTGTCCTGAGTTCGTGGGAAGCATCGGAAGTGAATCGCCGGAGCTGTTCAAACGATCGCTCTATCCGCCCCAAGGTCTCGTTAAAGGCAGCGGCAAGATGACCAAGCTCGTCGTGAGGATTCTCCACGTCCAGACGCGTGCTGAGATGCTCCGCGTTTATTTCGTGAGCGCGCCGTGCCATCCGTTCGATGGGGCTGAGCGCGTGCTTAGCGAGAAGATACCCACCCAAAGCAGCCAGGCCGAGGGCAAGCGGCAACCCTGCAATCAGCCCGATCACAAGCTGCCAAAAACGGTCCCACAAGGGCTTTTCGCTGAACCCGACACGGATGATGGTCGGGTGATCCTCTAGCAAGTGGCGCTTGCTCACTAGGCGAACGGGCGTGCCGTCTGCCAACTGGATGGATCGCTGGGAATAAGAGCCGACGCCCTCGCTGGGTTTTGGTGGGCCACCCAAGGCACGAGTGCCAAGCAGTCCATTGCGATACAGGAGAGATCCGTCCGCCCCCCAAACTTCCATGAGCCGCTCCTGCATGTTCGGCGGGTAGGGGTGATCATGATAATCATTCCTCAGAAGGATCTTTCCGTTGGCGCCAAAAGTGAGGAATCCCTCGACAGTTTCCAAGTCCTCGATCGCAAGACGGTCCAGTTGGCTCCGCAACTGGAAGAACAGCACGGCCGAAGTGCTGCCGCCATAGATCAGTAATCCTGCTGCCAGGATCGCTCCGTACCATAGGGTGAGGCGCGTGCGTACATGGTGTGGTCTCACGCTCATCATTTCTCCGCCTTCAGCACGAACCCGATCCCGCGGACTGTGTGCAGCAGTTTCTTAGAATATCCCTCATCCACTTTACGGCGGATGCGCACCATATGTACATCGATGACATTGTCCAGAGTGGAATGGCGCGCCGTCTCCTTCCAGACATCCCGTGCGAGCATTTCGCGGGATACAACCTGCCCCTGATGCCGAAGCAGATATTCCAATACTTCGTATTCCTTGGTTGTAAGCGGAATCAGCTCAGCTCCACGAATCACGGCATGGCCGATCAGATCCATCCGCAGGTCTTCAAGGTGCAAATTGGTCGCTGTTTCCGCCTTGCCCCTCCGGAGAAGCGCACGGACGCGTGCCGAGAGTTCGGGAAAGGCGAACGGCTTTACTAGATAGTCGTCGGCGCCTGCATCCAGACCGCTCACACGATCTTCGATGTCATCCCTCGCCGTCAGGAGTAGGACAGGTGTTCCCACCCCGCCTTTTCGCATTGCGGAGAGCACTTCGATCCCGCTCCGACCGGGCAGCATGACATCTAAGACAACGAGATCAAATTGGTTCGAGTTCGCCAGGAAGAATCCGTCTTCGCCAGTATGCGCGACCTCGACGGAATAGGATTCGCCTTCCAGTCCCTCCCGGAGCGCCTGCGCGACCTTTCGTTCATCTTCGATTACAAGGATTCGCAAATCTCTTCTTCCTTTATACGCCCTCGGCTGAGTCTCAAAACACTGCCGTTTCACCGAATTCTTCCTGAACGATTCTTCAAAAGCATACACGACCGCTGACGTTACTGGTCGCGATGGTGTTCGCAAGAAGCGCGATCGCTACGTTTCCTCCAGACAGTTGCTCGTCCATGATCGAACCGTCCTTGGCGTGATGAAGCGAACTAGCTCCCGTGCGAAGCGCGGTGGCAACGCGGCTCTTGACGTGCCGGCTCTTGGAAGAACCTTGCCGCCACTAACCTTCTTTTCTGGACGCAATCCCAACCAGGACGCGAAGGCAGATGCGTTTCGAAATCGCGAGACATCAGTGCCGATCTCGCACAAGATGGTTTGCGCGGTGATCGCCCTAATGCAGGGTGCATTCGTGAGATCCACGCCAAAGATGCGATAGAGAGTTCACTACGGAGATCGAACTCCTTGGGCTCGTACCGGCGTCGCTGACAGGGCGAGGCCTTGGGGCGTTGACTTCTCTCTGCTGTGGTGGCTGTCGCCAGATCGTTGAGTTGCCGTTGAATCCCCACGTCAGCCTCGACAATCAGTTGTTGGTAGCGAAACGCCGCGCGAGCGATTGCTTTCACGCAGGCTACTTTGGGGATTTCTTTGGGGACTCCTGTTCAAAAGCGCTCGTAGCGGTGAGTAATGGTGAGTATCGTTTTGTTGTCGTAAGTTTTTGAAAGGAAGTGGCTTTAAGTAACTCAGATCAACTGAGAGCAAGCGTGGAAATCCGATTTTTCCTGCTTAGAAGGCAGGTGCTCTATCCACCTGAGCTACGCGCCCGCGTCAGAGTCCTAATCGATTCTAAAACACTTCAGAGTCGATCGAGTCCTGCCTGCGCGATGCGGCTAAGCCCGCAGCTGGTAGCTGTCGTAGTCCACTTCTAGCAACTCGAAAATCACGCCCATTTCGCTCAGGCGCATGCGCGCGCAAGCAGAAGACCGGGCAGGCTCGCAATCGGCGCCGGCGATCGCACCCGAAAGCATCGTGGCGCCGGATGCCGGCTCCGTGACGCGAAAGTCGATCGCGTCGAGTTTGGGCGAGACCGCGAAGAGCCTGGTGAACGCCGCTTCAATATCAGGGAGCGCTTCTCAATGCGACGCCGTCGGCCCGACTAGGTTGAGCCCCGCCGCACTAAGAACACGCCGCAAGTGCCGCCGCGTGCGCGCAGTTATTGCGCGGCCGTACCCGTCCAGGGCGGCGCATCGCTCGCCGGGAACGACTCTTCGCCAGCTTCATCCACTTCGTCCTCGGGCTTTTCTTCCGGCTGGGTGGAATCGGGCGTTCTCCCCTTTTCCGGCGTCTCTTCCGGCGTGGAACGATTCGGTTTACTCATAAGAATAGGATGGCCGGCCTCGCCAATAGTTTCGCCTCCAGCCAGAACCGAATGTGGCATCCTGGAATCAACCGTATCGATGTACAACTTCGTTCGTTTGCGTTTTCTGGTGGCCTGCGCCTTGGCCACTTCCATCCTGATCTGCGCCGCCTTCGCCCAGCGCCCTTTCCGCGAATATCCTGGGTACGAGTACGAGAACTTCCCACGCCCCGCCGACTGGCAGGTTCCCGGCGAATGGACGTTCGCGCGCCTGATGTACCCCTCCCAGCACCGCTTTTACGCCGGCGAATATCCGCGCCCCTATCATGCCGACTGGTGGGACGGCCGAACGGATTGGACCATCGACTATCCTCGTTCGGACCGGCATCTTTCCGAGGCCGTGCGGCGTCTCACGCGCATTCAAACGCGGTCGGTGGAAGAGCCGGTCGATTTACGGGACGGCGACGAAGTTTACAACTGGCCCTGGCTGTACGGGGTGGAAGTGGGGCACTGGGATTTGACCGACGCCCAGGCCGCCAAACTGCGCGATTTCCTGCTGCGCGGCGGATTCTTCATGTGCGACGATTTCCACGGCAGCGACGAGTGGAATATCTTCCTCTCCGGCATGAACCGCGTATTTCCGGATCGGCCCATTGTGGACATCGAAAACGGCAGCGCCATCTTTCACACCATTTTCGATCTCGACGATCGCTATCAGGTCCCGGGCGAGCAGTTCGTTTATACCCACCGAGTGGCTGAAAAGGATGGCTTCGAGCCGCATTGGCGCGGCATTTACGATGACAAAGGCCGGCTGATGGTGGCCATTTGCCACGACATGGATCTGGGCGATTCCTGGGAGCACGCCGATAATCCCAAGTATCCCGAGAAGTACTCGGCGCTCGGGATCCGCATCGGCGTCAACTACATCGTTTACGCCATGACGCATTGAGCCGTCAGGCTCGCCGAACTTCAAGCCGCGGGATTAATCTTTACCACCCCTGCGATGCTCGCTGGTGGAGGCGCGGACATGCCTTCCTCAAACTCCTCAAGATGAAACTCGACGCTCCTATTTCCCGCGCCCCTTCGGCCCCTGCGCAATCATTTGTATCGCGATGATCCAATCCTTATTCTGCGCGTTGTCTCTGGACACGGCGTACAGTGTCTTACGATCCGGCCCGCTGAAAGCCACGCTAATGACGTCGCGCGGAGTGGGGATCAAGCCTAGATATTTGCCATCCGGTCCGATCACCTGCACCCCCGGATTCGACGTCACGTAGAGGCGTCCCTCCGAGTCGAACGTGCTCCCGTCGCCGCCGAACCCACCGCCCTGCAGCTTCGCGAACTCGCGCTGGTTGGTGAGCGAGCTATCCTTCTGGACGTCAAACTCCGCCACCGCCGGGCCGTTGGTGACAAAGAGATGCTTTTCGTCGGCGCTGAGAACGATCCCGTTGGTGAAAAGATTTTCGCCGTACTTGGTGACCTTACCTTGCGAGTCCGAATAAAACAGCCCACCCATGGTGAAGTACACTCCGCCTTTGTTGTCGGCCGTCAGATCGTTGAGAACGCCGCCGATGCAATCCAGCGAGTCGCCATTATATTTGTTGGCCAAAGTCTTCCGCTGCGGAGCAAGCTCCTCGATGGATGCATTCAGCCCGCGATTGTTGACGAAGAGCGCTCCCTTCGAATTCATTGCGAGCGCACCGCCGGTATTGGTGCCGATGTAAGCGATGGAAGTTTTGCCGTTCTTATCCAGCTTCACCACATCGCTATTGTCGTTCTGCGCGATGAGGATCCCGCCATCTTTGGTGGCTATGATGCCGTCGGCATTGTTGCCGTCCACCTGCCAGATTTCTTTCCATTGCTGTCCCGCGGCCACCACGCCCGGAATTTCCGTCACCGTCTTGGGGCCGGGCGTCTCGGCCGCCGCAGCGGGTGGCCGCCGTGGAAAGGCCGGGGCCGCCGGTGGAACCTTGCAGGTCTTCAGCACCTCTGGTTCTTTGCTGTCCCGGGCCGCCTGCACTCCAGGTCCCGACGTCTTCCCTGCGGGCATCGGAATCTGGCCCCAGGCGGCCACGCCGCCGAGCCCTCCCAACACAACCGCAAGCACCGCTCTTGATTTCATAAGGCCTCCCATTTCTGCGTCCCAGAATATCAATATTGAATACGCCGGGCGTAGTGGCGCGCGTGATAAGATGCCACAGTAAAACCATGCAGCGAATTCTCACCCACGGGATAACAGGCCGGACCATAGCCGCCGCTTTTGCACTGCTGGCGTGTAGCGCGGTCTCCAGCTACGCCGCGGAAGCGGAAAACGGCGAACTTGACGTTGTGAGGGTTCGGCCGAACTTCTACATGATCGCCGGGGCCGGCGGAAACATCGGTGTGCAGATCGGCTCAGATGGCATCGTGCTGGTGAACGCGGGAACCGAAGCGGCATCCGGCCAGGTTTTGGCGGCCCTCCGCAAACTGACCTCCCTGCCGATCCGTTACGTCATCGACACCAACGCGGAAGCGGATTTCGTGGGCGGCAATGGCAAGCTTGCCAAAGCCGGAAAAACCATTTTCACCAACGTACTCGGCAATCAGGATGTGGCCAATGCGATGACGAACGGAGGCGCCGCGGCGATTCTTGCGCACGATAGCATTCTGCAGAGAATGAGCGCCCCAACTGGCAAGGCGTCGCCATTTCCCGATGACGCCCTGCCCACCGAAGCCTTCTACCCGAAGCGCTACACGCTGCGGATGAACGACGAAGGCATCGAAGTTCTGTATGAGCCGGCGGCCCACAGCAACGCGGACAGCTTCGTATTTTTCCGCGGCTCGGATGTCGTGGTGGCCGGAGACGTTCTGGACAAAAACAGGTTTCCGGTGATTGACGTTGCGAACGGTGGCAGCATCCAGGGAGAGATCGACGCGCTGAACAAGTTGATCGAACTGGCGATCGCGCCGACGCCGTTTATCTACAAGGGGGTCGGGACGTACGTGATTCCCGGTCACGGGCGGCTCTGCGAGCAGATGGAAGTTGTGGACTACCGGGACATGGTGGTGGTGGTGCGCGATGTGATCGCGGACATGATCAAGCAAGGGATGACGCTCGATCAAATCAAAGCGGCGTCTCCGGCCAAGCCATATGAAACGCAATACGGCAGGCAAGAGGGATCCACTAGCGCGTTTGTCGAGGCGATTTACAAAAGCTTGACCGCCAAGAAATAGAGAACATGCGAAATTCAAACAAATTTCTCGGGCTTGCCATCGCCCTGGCGCTTCCGCTCGCGGCACAGCCTCCGGGAGCGATGCGGAGTGGGCCGCCGCCAAATCCAAAAGCAGCGGCGCCCATTGACTTAACCGGCTATTGGGTTTCCATCGTGACGGAGGACTGGCGCTACCGCATGGTCACGCCCGCTCCTGGCGATTACGAGAGCGTTCCGATGACGCCGGCCGCCATCAAAATTGCGAATGCCTGGGATCCCACCAAGGATGAAGCAGCGGGGGAACAGTGCAAATCCTATGGAGCGCCGGCCATCCTGCGCGTTCCGGAACACCTGCACATCACTTGGCAGGACGATCAAACTCTGCGCATGGACACCGACGCAGGCAAGCAGACTCGTGTCTTTCATTTCGGGGCGGGGAAGGCGCCAGCGGGTGAAGACGCCGGTCCCATGCTGCAAGGCGATTCAGTTGCCCAGTGGGAAACGCAGCGCGCCGGCGGCCGCCCAGTCAATGGATCGCTCAAGGTTACGACGTCCCATCTGAAGGCTGGTTATCTGCGCAAGAACGGTGTTCCGTACAGTGAAAACGCCGCTCTGACGGAATATTACGATCTGGTCAAGGAGCGCAACGGCGATCAGTTGATGGTGGTCACCATCGTGGTCACCGATCCGATGTATCTGCGCGAGCCTTTCGTTATCAGTTCACATTTTAAGAAGCTGGACGGCGACACAGGGTGGAATCCCACGGCCTGTTCGTCTCGATGGTAAGAGGGAATCGAAATGATAAGCAATAAAATCAGCCTGACTGCGGCCGTTTTCCTCTGCGTAGCTTTCCCGGCATTGGCGGAGATCGATCTGTCGGGATCGTGGACCTCCAAAAATCACGAGGACAACATGGAGCGCGGCGCAGGTCCCAACCCGGACGACTGGACCGGTGTTCCCTTCAATGACGCGGGCCGGGCCAAAGCCCTGAGTTTCTCCCAATCCACCATCTCCATGCCGGAGCGCACCTGCTGGTTCCAGACGCAGTGGCATATCGCGGCCGGGCCGTTCAGCCTCAAGATCTGGAGCGAAAACGATCCGTTAACCGGTAAAATCAACGCGTGGGTGCTGGGCGGATGGGAAACTCGCGCGCCCATGACCATCTGGATGGACGGGCGTCCGCATCCCTCGAAAAATGCACCGCACGATCAGACCGGATTCACCACCGGCACTTGGAACGGCGACGTTCTGACTGCTTACACCACGCACATCAAGACCGGGTATATCCGCCGTAACGGCGCCGCGAGCAGCGATGAAGCCACCATCACCACCACGTTTATACGTCACGGCGATATGCTGACGCTGGCCCTGGTGATGGAGGACCCCACCTATTTGACCGAGCCGTATATTCTGACGCGGTCCTATATGTCCACTCCCACGCCCGTCGCGGTCGCGGGGCCGCCCTGCATCATTGGATATGAAGGCGTGGAGTCGGGCAGAGTGCCGCATTACCTTCCGGGAAAGAATCCTTTCGTCGATGAGATGGACAAGATCTATCACATTCCAAGGGAAGCTTCGCTGGGCGGCGCGGAAACAATGTACCCGGCTTTTCGCGACAAGATCAAGGATAAGTTCACGATTCCGCCCAAGTGTACGCGGAACTGCGGAGTGGGCCCCTTCGGAAATTAGGCGGCCGTCTCTCGGGACGTGATTTCGTACTTGAAGTTGTCCGGATCCAGGCTGTCGATCCGGCCGTCGCTGGTTTCAGCCTGCGGATACATCAGGAAGCCGACCGGCGCGCCGGTGGATCCGGGCAACGCGACATCGTGGGCGAAGTTGTACGCCATCCAATTCATCTCCCACGACCCGAACAGCCGCTCTCGCGCTTTTTTTACCATTGCGTCGTCCAGTGGCCGGTTGCCGGGCGGTTCCTCGAGGACAACCTTGCGGACATCGGCGGGATCCACAGGGACCCAGCCGTAACTCTCGATATACACCTCGGCGCGGCAGTGCTGCGCCTTCGTGATGTTTTCCGAAGACGTGCCAAGGCTCTTGTATCCGAGTTCCGATTTGGCGATCCGGATGCCGTACACGTCCCGCGCCGGGAGGCCTGCAGCACGCGCCAGGCCGACATAGAGCGCGTTGAGGTCGGCGCATTTTCCGCCCAGATCCTTGGATTCCAACATGAAGCGTATGTTGCCTGCACCGCAGCCGCGCGTCTTCGGATCTCGAAACGTATTCTCGACGATCCATTCATAGATGGCGCGCGCCTTCGCGAGGTCAGTCCTGGCGCCGCTGGTGATTTCGGTTGCCGTTGTTTTGACGATGCCGTCGGTCGGCAGCAGCTTGGTCGCCCGGGAGAAATATTCCAACTCCGCGCGGTCCGCTTTGGCCGCCACCCTACCGGGCCGGGAGAGATCGACCACATAGTTCTTCGTCGCCACTCGACTGGTGAGTGTGACCGCCGGCTTCACGCCCGCCGGAAATTCCGCGGCTATGATTCCAAGCCCGTCGGCCTTGCCTTCCACCATCCTGGCCGTGCCGCCTTCCGCGTTGAAGGTATTGGAAAGCGTCTTCTGGAATGGCGTATCGATGCCGAGCGCCGCCGGCAGCCATACCCGCGTTGCCCCGGAAGACTTCAGGACTTCAGCGCGCGTTGTCACTTCGAAGGTGCGCCAACTCCGAGGGACTGCGTCGTCCGCAAACGCGGCGCTGGCGGAAACGGCGCCCACGGATCGCAAAAAATCTCGACGGTTCATCGGCGCCTCCTTTCTGACATTCTACGACGCCAGTTCGTTGTGGCGCACGCACTTTTGACGCTTCTGAAAAATTCGGTAATACCGCTTCCTCCGGGCCACCCGTCCGGTGTTCTTCGAGTCGATGTTCTCCAGTGCACGACTTTCGGTCATCTCCGGGTGTGCCGCTGGCGCGCGGCTCGGAATCCACACTTGCTCACAGCCACTTACGGAGCCGCGACCACAGGGAGCGAAACAAGTTGTGCCTTTTTCCGCGTCGACGGTTGTGTCGAGGCCCGGCCAAGCGTCCGCGGGAGCGCTGCTGCGGCAAAGACGAATTCAGTTCCATCGGCATCGCACCCCTGGCTGGGGAGCCGGGCATTTTCTCCCAACGATAGAATACAAAGTGCGCACTTGCCGAAAGAAACGCAGATCGTCTTTCCTCCCTTCCGGTTGGATTCCGCAGCTCAACCCTTGTCAACGGACCCTGGGATTTCACCGTAAACGATCAGGGTGGCTTCGTCCTGTTTGTCTCAAACGTCCTGAACGGCGCCATCACGCGATTGGATCTTGAGGTCTCGCAAACAGGCGTTCACGTTCAGAATGGTCTGACAATTTCCTCCGGCTATGGCCACCGTGGCGACCCCGCTGCGCTCGAAGTGGGCCCCACGGGACTGGCCTATGACCAGCGCCGCGATATCTTGTACGTCACGGCTAGCTTTGAAAATGCGATCTACGCCATCGCAAATGCGGGCCATATCGTGGCGGATGGCGGCATGGGCTATCGGATTTATCAGGACAACACGCATCTGCACGGAGCGCTGGCCATGGTTCTCGCCCCTAACGGCAATCTGATCGTCAGCAACAGCGACGTAATCAACTCCGACACCAATCAGCCCAGTGAGCTTGTCGAGTTCACTGTGGATGGCCAGTTCGTGGCGAATCGCCCCGTCGATCCGGCGCAGGGCGGCTCCTTCGGAATGGCTGTGACGGCGACCCGGCATGGAGTGATTACCTTCGCCGCTGTGGACGACAACACCGCCACGCTTCAGATCTGGGAAGTGGAGGCGGGCCAATAGGGTTGAGAGAATGCAGATCCCACTGTTCCGGCCTGGGTGCTTCGGCATCCGGGCCGTTTTGCGTCTTTGCTCCCCGAACCTACAACGCTCGCGCAGGCAACGCCGGCAGCTTCCCAGCAATCAGTTGCTCGGCAGGGTCGATCTTAAGCCAGAGCCACGCGCCGATAAAAAGCAGCGCCGCCATGGGGATGAAGGGCACATTGAAACTGCCGAAGCGAGCCACCAGATATCCAAACGCCAGCGACGACAAAAACGAACCAATCTGCGAAGCGGTGTTCATCGCGCCAACCATCGCACCGGCGTACTCGCCGCCGATATCCAGACACACCGCAAACATAATCGGCTGCTGAAACGTGATTCCCGCGTAGATCAGGGACAGCAGGATCATGGCCCCCAACTGGCTCTGCGTAAACATGACCGCAACTGTACACAGCGCCGCCATCCCCAGGCCCGCTACGCCGATGGAGCATCGTCCCCACTTGAGACCCACCTTCTGAACCAGCGCATTGCTCACCACTCCCCCGGCACAGTTCGCAACCGCGGCCACGAAAAAGGGCAGCGACGATAGCAGAAGATCGTTCTCGCTGTATCCACGCGCTTTCACCAGATAAGTGTGGAACCACGATTGGAAGAAGTAAAAGGGTAGACGTAGCAAAAGGCCACGGCCATCGTGGTCCAAAAATTTCCTGAACGGAGAGCAGCGCCCCACGGAAGGGTTTGGTGCGCCTTGGCGATCGCGCCACGCGTCTCAGCCAACTCCGCCTGAGTGACGCCTGTCTTCTGCGCCGGCGAGTCGCGAAACCAGCGGTACCAAACGCCGCTCCAAACGACACCCAGGATTCCAAACAAGTAGAAGGACGCTCGCCATCCATATTGAATCTGGATTGGCACCACCAGCAAGGGAGCAAACGCGCCGCCCAACTGCGCGGCCATCAGCGTGATTCCGAAGGCTCGGCCGCGCTCCTGAATGGGAAACCAGCGCGCCACCACAACCGAGGCATTCGGATAGGCGCCCGCTTCCCCCATCCCGAAGAGAAAGCGCGTCAACAGAAGCGGATAATAGCCCGTTACCAGGCCCGTCAACGAAGTGAACGCCGACCACCACAGCACGATCCGCGTGAGCACCCGGCGCGCTCCAATGCGATCGCCCAGTGCGCCGCTAGGGATCTCGAACGCGGCATAGGAAAGCGTGAAGATGCCGGTCACCCAACCCCAGCCCGCGGGACCAATGTGGAGGGCCTCCTGCATGCGCGGCCCAGCCACCGAAATACAAACGCGGTCAAGGTAAGTGATGACCAGCAGCAGGGACAACAACCCCAGCACCCGATTACGGTACTTCGTCGCGCGCCCCTCCGAAGTGACAGGTCACAATTTAGCACAGCGACTGTCGCAAGCTCTTCACCAGCCACCAGTCACCAGCCACCAGTCACCAGCCACTGGCGTAGAATAAAACGCGGAGGGCCAAACGCTGTGATTCGGACCATCACCCTCGAGCGCGAATACGGCGCGGGCGGCGGCGCCATCGCCAAGAAGCTGGCCGAACGGCTGGGGTGGAAGCTTTGGGACCAGGAGCTCACCTGCGAGATCGCGCGGGTGGCCAAAGTGGACCAGGCCGTGGTGGAGCGCATGGACGAGCGCTGCGACTCGCTGTTTTACCGGCTCATGAAAGTGTTCATGCGCGGCAGCATGGAGCAGAGCCTTCCGGTTCGCGGCATGGATCATTTCGACGCCGACAGCATGGTGGAATTCATGCAGCGCGTCATCTCCGGAGCGGCGTCGGAGGGCAACTCGGTGATCGTAGGACGCGGCGCTCCCTTTCTTCTGCGCGCGCGTCCGGACACTTTCCACGTCTTTGTGTATGCCCCGCTTGAGGAGAAAATCCGTCGTCTCCGCCAAGCCGGTAAGAGCGAAGACGAAGCGATTGACGAGATCGCCAGCGTGGACCGGCAGCGAGTAATCTTCGTCCGCAAATATTTCGGCATGGAGTGGCCCACTCGGGAGCTGTATCACATGATGCTCAACTCGACGGTCGGCGACGAAGTTGTCATCGATACGATCCTGAATGGGATACACAGTGTAGAAGCGCAGAAAATTCCCTCGGACCTTGGTGTGGCGAAGCAGGGAAGAGGCTAGGCCGGAGCGGGCGACCGAGTAAACAAGCCCGGCAACGAGATAAGCCGCTTTTCGTCCAAGTGACCTCGCACTTCCGCGATTCGCAAACTCAGGTGCCCGGGCCGACCTATTACTCACGCGAAAGTGAACAAGAAACCAACTGCTCTTGGGACCCGCTGATTGAAACCACGGCGCGTGTAAGAGCTACGGTTCTGCCGTGATAGGCACAACCAATCTGCCGGAAAATTCTGTCTTTCGCCCGAAGCTGGCATCCCAGCCAACGCGGACTTGCGAACGCGCTGTGAACAGAAAAGGCAAAGGGTGCTGTAGAATAACTGTGCCATTCCAACGCACCGTCATGTTTCTGTCCTGCGGTGAGAAATCAACATCGACTCGCTCAAACCCGGCGCGTTCCAGCGGGATATCGGCAACCCGGTTCTGAACGTGTCGCGGCTCACCCCAGGATGAGACGATGCTGAGCTGGTTGCCGCTGCTACACACTTCGGATACTAGGTATCTTGACGCAAACTCACCGATCGAGATCAAGGGCTGCGTGCCCGGAGAACAAGTGGACGAAAAGTAGAAGTACCCGTACACATGCAGGGGCGGGTTCAGCAAGGGCCGAAACCTCTCAACAGGGCTGAACCACTGTGCCAGCCTGAAGTACGACTCCGGGTGCGCCTGAACGAACTGGTCATAGGGTCCTTGAACCGCCAGTGCCATATTTGCGAGGATCGACCAGGCCATCATCGACGCAAAGCCGACCGAGGCCCAAACGCGCGCTCGGCCACGCATGACCCCGATGGTGAGAGCCACACAGATACAAGCTGCCAGAAGAAGATAGGGCTCAAAATCGATCTCGTACCTCTGAGACAGAAGCCCCAGAGAGGCGACGACAACGATACAGAGAAGGGAGTATGCGGTGAGAGCCCATGCGGTCACAACGGCGATATGCCTTCGCATCTTTGGCGAAAAAAGAGCGGGTGCGAGCGCGAGCAAAACCAGCGGGCAGAGGACGATAATTCCAGCAGTCCCCTCGTTAAAGAATCGGGTGGGCAAACGATATCCGAGCGACTCGAATGGCACCCTGAAGGCGATCCTAAGAAACGGGAACACCGGATCGAACGTCGGCGTGGCAAAAAGAAAGTAATGCAGGGCGGGGAAGATATTAACAAGCGCTGGCCGTGCGTTCTGGTATTCGGGGTACGCCATCAAGTAACGTAGGCCGAACTCAAGCGGATTACCGAACCGGACGTAATTGTAACTGGCAACGCACAGGCAACAAATCGCAGCCGGTACAGTCAGGGCCACTACTTCCATGCTTAGCAACGCCCTGAAGCCAAGTGGGAGTCGCGGCCGGATGATAATGATCAAGGCAGGAACCGCTGCGAGAATAAGGTTAGGACGGCAGCCGGCAGCCAGGCCGAAGGACAGTCCACAGACGAACAGCCACGTTATTCTTCGGTGCGTGCTGGTAAATGATTTAAAAAGACAGAAAAATCCACAGCTAACAAATAGGAATCCGGACGTGAGAGCTATTTCATAGAACATGGCTCTTTGGAGAAGATATGGAACCGACTCGCCGAAGCCAAGTGTCAGAAGGAACAGCATGAACATCCAAAGGGGGACGCTCCGGGGCAAGGCTCGAAGCACGAGCATCAGGAGTTCGCACAAGACCAGATACCCGGTCAGACACAGGACGAAGACCGCGAAGCTCTCCGGCAGATCGTGGCCGGTTAACAGACGCCATGGCGCGAAGAATAACAATGCGGGCGCTGCCCCGTGATACAGGTAATAATGTCGATTGTAAAGGGCAAGATCGAGGGCACGGTACGGTAAGTTCAGGCGTGCATCATAGGGATCGGCGAGAGCAAGCAGTTCCGGGCGCGGCTCTATAGGAAGCTGAAGATGGCCGCCGATAAATGCTCGTCCGAGTAAATCGTAATATCCGTCGAGATCGCCCTTCCATTCGAAGTGCCCCCACCCCGACCTGGAGAGCCAGAGATAAACAGATGCGACCGCCAGAACGACAACGAGCCAGACCACTCTGTACCGAATCTGAAGGTGCTGAGGAACCAATCGCTCGGCTCCCACGACGGTCCGACTAGTTACCTCGCGTGGGCTAGCTGTGTTCATTCGCGCTCGAGACTGACACTACGGGCGATGACGCCGAGTTCCCGTGCGTCAAGTACTCCCCTGGGGATGTCCCGATCCAGGTGGAAGTCGATGACTACCGGCGACTGCTTGATTAACTCGGGCGCGGTCATTGCAGAAAAGCGCTGAACACCTGCGGTGGCGTACGTAGTTGCCCCGATTTCCGCCTCATTCAGGTAAGCAGTTAGAGTTATGGGGCCCGTTCGAGGCATAATTGCATCGGGAATATAGAACTCGAACACAAGATCGGCACCGTGCGTTGAAGCCCCAGGCGGCGTAGCGAGCACAATGCTGAACTCTCCTGCGGTCCATCTCCAGTCGCTGTTCTCCACGCCGTAGATGCCGGCAGCCAGTTGTCCGGTCGCGTCGACGTTGCGCATGATGAACGACTGCGAGTGAACCAGCGGTTGAATTTGAGTAACATCCTCGTTGGAAATCGTTCCCGATTGCGGGATGCCGCGCTGCGTAAGATCGGTGCAACCGGTTGCCGCAACCAGCAGGAACCCAAGACACGAGATCGAACGACGATGCAATCCGATTAATCGGGCAAAACACAACATTGCTTTGGCACATTATAGCCTTGGAATGAGCGTAATGTGACCGGCGTGTCAACCCCGGTCGAAAAAGCGGCCAGCGGATGAGCGGCGATACTAAGCCGATTGGGGTCCTTACCGTCGATGATCGCGCGCTGCTGCGCGAACGGGTTGACGCACTTGTTATCGCGGAACTTCGTTATCGGCTCACAAGAAGGCTATCTTGCAGGCAGAAATCCGTCTCAGGACGAGGGGGCCAGAGGCGCGCGACCACGGTTATCAAACCACTGGGACGTATAGTCGGCTATGCGCTGAGTGGCCCGTTAAGTCACATTGTACTAACCCGCTACGCGGGAATCGGTTGGCACGACCTTCTTGTTCCTGATCGTTAGAGGTGAGGGTTGACTGGTCTGTCTTTCAGGCCGGTTTTCCGTTATCGTTGCTC